>Ga0181524_10000185_pt1 | contig 74937 bp, 55 predicted proteins | sample PEATcosm2014_Bin_34_FD_119761 | JGI IMG/M metagenome (GOLD analysis project Ga0181524, IMG submission 119761) | Peatland microbial communities from MTU Mesocosm Facility, Houghton, MI, USA - PEATcosm2014_Bin05_60_metaG | ecosystem: Environmental > Terrestrial > Soil > Wetlands > Peat | place... | reverse complement strand
CTCGAAATGGCTGTTTGTTGGTTGTTGCTGTCTTGATACAACATGCATTCTAACCAACATTTACGGGCATTTCGAGCTTTTTCGTTCAATCGGGTCAAAAAATCACGCTTGTTGAGGGGCTAGGCTGGACCTTCTCCATCTGGCTTTTAGGCGAGCGGAGCGAGCCAAAGCCAAGTCCCGTAGGGACGACAAGATAATAGCCCAGGGCAAGCGGAGCGCCGCCCTGGGTAACGAGTCCAAAATGAATACCTCCCTTTTCCCGAGTTTTGTTTTTTCCAGGCTTCAAGCCTGGAAAAAAACAAAACTCGGGAAAAGGGAGGCCGGGGCTCCGTGGTCTCTACCCAGGGCGGCGGCCCGCCTGCGCTACGCTCCGGCGGGCCTTGCCCTGGGCTATTATCTCGCTGCCTCTCCGGGGCGCGGGAGATCGGCGGAATTTTCTCTGTTGGCACCAGACCCGGACAGCGGAGAACCGACCGAGGATCTGATAAGCCCCTTTATCAGACGGCCACGCGGCGCCAGCTCGATGGATAAAGTCCAGCTTAGACTCAAACGCTATGGCCTGCGCGGTGCTAAGCTCTGCCCTCTCCGCTACCATCAGACCCCAACTTTCCGGAAGAACCTGAAACGCGGCTTTCTCGCCCTTTTGCAAGAAAAGCGGATTCATGATTCAGAAGGATCACGGACAACGCAAAAAATCTATTTTTTGCGGTGAGCAGAGCAGGAAACCTGTACACCCGTCACGCATGAAAAACGGATGCCCCCTCCGGGGCGAAAGCCGCTTCCCCGTTCAATTCAGACCGGTTGATCTTCCTCTTTTCTCCGGACGCTCGCCCGGATCGAATAGCTATAGTGTTCATCTCTCTTGGGCCTATCCTGCTTGAGTAAATCGGCAGGATTTGGAGGCATAGGGCCGCTGGGGTCGCAATCCGGGTTTGGGACAAATCGTTCCCGCTCCGTCCAGTAGAGCGTGGTTTCAAAGCAATCCTTCCTGCTTTCCTCACATCGTAGGTTTTCCACTTTTCTTGCCGTGAGATGATCTTTGCCCAAGTAGCCGTACCAGTATTCCTTGTTTACGTCCCGGTACGCTACCTTGAAGAAAGGGTCCTTGTGAATTGAAACGATGGGAGCCATCTTCTCGCAAAGGGTGAGAATAGATTCTGAATAGAACAAAACCCGAAGGGACAAAAGGACGCTTTCATCGCCATACTTGGCTGGCAGGATTGCCACGACTTTGCATCTTCCGTCGTGTTCAGATTCCGTACCTTCCCACGTAATCAGCCATGCGGTTCTGCCTCTGGGTTTCACAGTCTCTTTTCCTCCGTTTGCCCAATCTCAGCAAGGTATTCCTCCTCCTGCCTCTCTCGCTGAGAGATTGCCGATCCAAGGGCCTTCCAAGTTATGACGGGACACACCATTGCGAGAACCAGAAGGACTCCCTGCAAGATGCTTAGTACCCTCCTCCCGCTAGCGGTGTCCGCCGTCCAGTCCTGTCCGTAGGTCGTCTCACCGTTGTCGTTCTCCCCGGTTTCAATCGTCCAGTGGCGATACCCTTCAATGTGATGCTCCCCGATGGAGTTTCTAACATCGTTCAGACCGATGAAAATGTAACCCGACACAAAAACCACAAAGACCATGAACCCAGTCCGCAGGCGGCGTAGGCTTTTCACGTCGAGAAGTTCCCATTTCCGGATGAGCACCGAAAGTCCCGGAAGGAATAGCCAGATGCAGAGGAAGAGACGGACATGAGCACGAAATGCCTCGCCACATAACATGAGCCCTATCCCCATTGCAATTAGGGCCAAAATGCCGAACGCGAACTCAATTGGGTCCATAACATGGCAGACTAATCGGGATCCCACCCGAGGCAAGAGCAAAACCCATGTCTCCCCGCCAGCGGTCGAGGGTCAGAAATGGGGTCGACCCATAGCTAAGTGCATTTCTAAGTTGACAGCCTACCTTCTTGCGGCATAAGCTCCCCACGTGTCTCGCAAACTCCGTCTTGAATACCCCGGCGCCATGTACATCGCACCAGGGTACTGAATGCGCAGTTGGCGCGGCATGCTCCGACGGTGGAAAAGTCCAGGCGCACGATCAAGAAAAAATGCGGAATCTAAAAGCTTACGCAGGGTGCTGCAGGGGTCGCTCCGCGACGCAATACTAATTCGGGGCGCGCCACCCGTGGGCTGGCGCCACACGGCTGCCTTCAAGACATCGCTCCGCGATGAGCCCCGGGCAACCTGCGCGAACCCGGGAAAAAGGGAGAGGGTGGGGGGCGGGCTTTACCCAGGGCGGCGGCCCTGCCTGCGCTGCCGCCTTCGCTTCGCTACGGCGGGCAAAGCGCTCCGGCGGGTCTTGCCCTGGGCTGGCATGGGTGACGCCCTTGGCGTCTCAAGCTGTGCTACAGCAGCGCCTCCAGAAGGTGATGCAGTTCCTCGTTCACCTGGGCGCGGTCGCTTAGCGTCTGGGCAATCTCGTTCTTGACGGCTTCACGAAAGCGGCGGCGCAGGCGGTGAATGGCGACTTTGACGGCGCTTTCGTTCAGGCCGAGTTGGCGGGCGGCGTCGGCTTGCGAAATGCTTTCGGTGTCGCCGGTCAGCCAGGGTTTCAGCGTGTCGAATTGGCCGGGCTTTCCGGCAGCCCGATGTTCCTCGGCCAGGGCGGCGAGGGCGCGTTCGAGCAGCGTCAGCGCCCATTTGCGGTCGAACTCGAGGTCGGGGGACAGCGCCTGCGGGTCGGGTAATTGGAGGCCGGGAGAGGTGTCTGTGCCCGGGTCGATGGACTCCATGGGCAGGCCGGCGCCGCGTTTGAGGCGGCGCCCGTGATCGCGGATGTCGGCCAGGAAGTGTTTCACCGCGCCGAGCAGAAAGGAGCGGAACCGCCCGCGCGCCGGGTCGACGGCGTCGATACCCTGGCGGACGAGGAGGCGGGCGAAGAATTCCTGGGTGAGATCGCGCGCCGAGTCTTCGTCCGGCGCGTTGCTCCGGATGAAGGCAAACGCCGGCGCGTAATAGGCGGCGCACAGATCGCTCAGGGCCGCTTTGGCTTGGGGCGAATCGCCGCGCGCCTGCAAAACCCGCGTCCATTGCGTGGTGACGAACGCTTCCGGGCGCGGGCGCGCTTCTGTTGAACCTTGGGGAGCGTTCACCGGTCGAGGGGCAATGTTGTCATAGACTCAAGCGCATCTTCCATTGTCCCGGCAAGCCCCGTGCCCTCAACGTAGTTTGTCCGGTCAATCTCGTTCGCAACTGTGCGGATCGGCGGCAACCTGAGCGGCTCCAGGAGGATGCGCAGCTCGACCCCGGACCAACCCTGGCTTTCACCGCCTTCCATTCTGCCAAACTCGGCCAGCCGAATCGCCCGCTGATGACCGGAACGGACGACCTGCGGAAGCGTGAGCCCCACGCCGTGGTATGGCGGCATTGCCATCCAGCGGCTAGCGGTGCCCGCGCCGAGGTTGACGTCCCACCGGACCGCGTTGGTCAGGCCGGCGGACTCGGGATAGCGCCAGCCCGCTAACCTGGCCTCCCGTTCAGCCACAGTCAGACCCAACTCTGTCTCGGAAACCCGGTGGCTGTGTAGATCGCAAAATGGAACATCGATGCCGCCAGCTTTGCCGACCTTGAAATACATGCTGAAGCCTTGGTCCACGGTGGGCGCGCCGTTGGTCCAAATGACGAACAAGAAGCTCGCCAGGTGGTCGGGCGGTATAAAGCACTTGAATCTGCAATCCGTTTCGCCGGGCCCAGGGTGCGCCGGAGCAAACCGCCCGGTGTCGAGAACCAGTTGGCCTGAAATCGTCTGGGATTGCGCCAGCTCAAGCTGCACCAGTTGGCCTGAAATCGTCTGGGATTGCGGCGGCGCAGCCTGCGGTTGCGCCTGCCGTGCCCGGTTTCGCGCCCTGACAAAACTCGGCACGGTAATCCCCAGCAGCATACCCACCACTGAAATGCCCGCCGGGATCGCGAGGAGGGCCAGCACCGCGACCGCAAACCACCTCCAGAAACGGTCCGGGCGCTGTGCCATCGCTGCCGGCGCGGACACGACTGGGGCGGTGTCCATGCCGGGAGACGGGGGCGCTGCGCCGCCCGCAATCGTGTCCACTGCGGTTTTCACCTGGCTGACCTGCTGGTAACGCCGCGCCGGTTCTTTCTCGAGCGCGTGCAAGACGACTTCGTCCAGCCGCACGTCCAACTGCACCTTTTGCGATGGGGGTTGAAATCTGCCGAGCGGCAGTTCGCCGGTGAGCATTTCGTAAAACACGACGCCCAGCGAGTAAATGTCCGCCCGGTGGTCCACCTCGCCGGACCTTTCCAACTGTTCGGGGGCCATGTAGTGCGGGGTGCCAAGCACGGCGCCGGTGGCGGTCAGCGAGGCATCGGTGTGCGGCTCACCGACGAGCTTGGCAATGCCGAAGTCGGCGATCTTCACGCGGCCCTTCGTGTCGAGCAGGATGTTCTCCGGCTTGATGTCGCGGTGGAGGATGCCTTCGTTGTGCGCGAACTGGAGCGCCTCGCAGATTCTGGGCACGACGGCCAGCGCCTGCGCGGGCGTGAACCGGCCTGCCTTCATCGCCTGGCGCAAGTTCACCCCATCCACGAATTCCATCAGCAGATAGAAGAAGCCGTTGGCCTGGCCGAAATCGTGGATGGTGACGATGTTCGGGTGGTTGAGCTGCGCCAGGAGCCGGCCCTCGCGCGCAAACCGTTCGGCAAACGCCGGGTCGGCGGCCAGGGACTGAGGGAGGATCTTCAGCGCGACCAGGCGGTCAAGTTTGGGCTGGCGGGCCTTGAACACAAAACCCATGCCGCCCTCGCCAATGAGTTCCAGGATTTCGAGCTGTGGAAATGCCGCCGCCAGGTCCTGGCGCGCCGGCGGGGCTGATTTGGGCGGTCCGCCCTTGCCGGCCTCGGTGGGCGCGGACGCCTGCAAATAAAGGCACTTGGGACAAAGTCCTTGCGGCGCCTCGGCGGGGATCGGCCCGCCACATTTCGGACAGCGTTTCGGTTCAGATACCATGTTCATACCGTTTCCTGAGGCGTTTGTTGGCCGAGGTTACACGGAATACGCGGAAAAAGGTCCGCGTCATCTGGGCTTTCCGCGTATTCCGCGCATTCCGCGGTTCGATAACTGCATCCATAGCCGGGTCGCGCTGAGCGCTTCCGCCTTCGCCGAGGCTACGGCGGACAAGACGGCGGGCAGGCTGGGTGAAAATGCCCGGCGGGCGCTGTATTTTCAAGTTGCCGCGAGACGGCGCCCGAGGGCAAAGCGGCGGCGGGGTTGCCTGCGCCTGGGCTGTCGGTCCCCGCCGGCAAGGCCAGGGGCTGGACGTGCCGCAGGCGGGTCAGGGCGTAGAGCATCAAATAAGTGATGAACAAAAAGGCGGCAAACAGGGCGGCGAAGGCAGCGGAGGCGCGAGGCCTGAGCGGGTGTATGGTTTCCAGCCCAATGTCATGGTAAAGTTTGACCGGCTGAAACAGGACGTCCCAACTGTTGAAACGCAGAAACCGGCCCAGCCAGACCCCGAAACCGCCCACGCCGGCAATCGCGGCGACAAAGAGCCAACTCACAGTCTCGCCGGCTATCCGCCTGACGATTCCCTGCATCAGGAAGAGCGACAGGAAACCCAGCACCAGGCCCGTCAGCGCGCACGAGAGAATCAACATCAGGTCCACCCAGAAATGGGCCGCGAAGTGGGTCCAGAGGTGGCCCAAATCGGTGAAAATGTAGGGGGCATTGGGAAAGAACAGCAGCCATGCGCCGGCCAAGAGGGCGAAGTGCCAGTTCCGCGCGGGCGGGGGCTGGAAACTTTCCTGCGCCAGGAGCGCGAAGACCAGCGGCAGCCACGCCAGAAACAAGTTCCAGATAAGAAAGCCGTAGTGAATATTGCCGGTCCAGAGGATCCGCCCGAGCACGAGGCCCAGGCAGACGGCCGAAGCAAAGGCCAAGGCCAGCATCGGCGCCGCCGTTTCCGGCCTCAATGCAGTTCTCAAGAGCTTCATGCCAGCACACCAGGGATCAACGGCCCTTTTGTTCCATCAAGCGGGCCAGGAGCAAGGCCATTTCCATGGCCTGTTCGTAATTGAGCCTCGGGTCAAGCTGAGTGCGGTAATCGCGGGTCAAATCGGCCTCGGTCACGCCGCTGGCGCCGCCGATGCACTCGGTCACATTGTCGCCGGTGAGTTCGAAATGCACCCCTCCCAGGTGGGCGCGGCAATCCTTGAGCACCCGGCAGGTGTTTTCCAGTTCAGCCAGGATGTTTTCAAAACGGCGGGTCTTGATGCCGTCTCGGGTGGTCTCGGTGTTGCCGTGCATGGGGTCGCAGCACCAGAGCACCCGGGTGTCTTTGCGCCGGAGGCTCTCGACTAATGGCGGCAGGCAGCGGTCGACCTGCGCGGCGCCTAAACGAAGGATAAAGGTCAGCCGGCCCGGCTCGTTTTGGGGATTGAGCGTCTTGGCCAAAGCCAGGACCTCATCGGGTGTGGCAGCCGGGCCGATTTTGACGCCGATAGGGTTGGCGATGCCGCGAAAATACTCGATGTGCGCGCCGTCCAGGGCCCGGGTGCGATCTCCGATCCAGGGGAAATGGGTCGAGAGATTGTACCATCCGGTGTGGCGGGGCACCTGGCGGGTCTGCGCCTGCTCGTAGAGGAGGTGCAGACCCTCGTGGCTGCTGAAGAAATCGACCCGGTTGATGTCCGCCAGCACGCAACCCGTGAGCGTTTCCATGAACCGCAGCGAGTCGCCGATGGATTGGACCATCCGGGTGTATTCGGCGGCATGGGGAGAGTTGGCTACAAAACCCAGTTCCCAATACTCCGGGTGGTGGAGGTCGGCGAAGCCGCCTTCGATGAGGGCGCGAATGAAATTGATGGTCAGGGCCGAACGCTCATAAGCCCGCAGGAGCAATTCCGGGTTTGGCGTCCGCTCGGCCGGGCTGAAGCCGGCCGCGTTGATCATGTCCCCGCGATAGCTGGGCAGGGCCAGCCCCCCGCGCGTCTCGAGGTCGGTCGAGCGCGGTTTGGCGTATTGGCCGGCGAAGCGTCCGATACGGATGACCCGTCTCTTGCCGCCTTGAACGAGCATGAGGCTCATTTGGAGCAGAATCTTGAGTTTGCTGGCGATGGCGGAGGATTCGCAGTCCTCGAAGCTCTCCGAGCAGTCTCCGCCTTGCAGCATGAACCAGTCGCCGCGCTGGGCTGCGGCCAGTTGCTCTTTGAGCTTGTCGGTCTCCCAGCTCGTCACCAGCGGGGGCAGCCTGGCCAGGTGCGCCAGGACGCGCCGCAGCGCCTCCGGGTCGGGATAGGCCGGCTGCTGGGCGGCCGGTTTGGCCTGCCAGGAACTCGGCGACCATTGGCCGGCGGCCCCGGCGGTTTGTGTTTCAGTATGCACGTTCAGTTGCCGACAGACTTGTCCATCTTGGCAGAAATGTAAACTTGAAACGGGCGCCCCGAACATTCTATCCTGTCCGCTGCGAAGGTTCTGGCTGGCAGGAACGTCTGTCCTGCAGAACGAACGCTGTGAAAGCGACACATTCGAGATTAACAATCAACACCGGAGAAGCACATATATGTCCAAGAGACTCCTCAATGTCGGATTAATCGGCGGGGGCAAAGGCGCATTCATCGTTCAGCCGCATCAGAAGGCGATTCATTTTGACGGGACGCGCCGGGTGAGGGCGGCGGCGCTGTTCCCCGACCCCAAGGTGGCGCTGGAGGAGGCCGCCCACTGGCCTTATCCGATCAAGGGCTACGGTTCCTACGACGAGATGATCGCCGCCAATGCCAGTCTGCCCGAGGATCAGAAGCTGGACTATGTGGTCATCGTGACGCCCAATCACGTCCACTATGACCCGGCCATGAAGGCCCTCAAGGCGGGGATAGCGGTGTTCTGCGAGAAGCCGCTGTGCATGAACCTCCAGGAGGCCACGAATCTGGTGGAGGCCGTTCGGAAGTATAAAATCCCCTTTGGGGTGGCCCACACGTATCTGGGCCACTGGACCACCCGGTTTTCGCGCTACATCGTTCAGTCGGGTCTGCTGGGGGAGGTTCGTTGGGTGGACTCCTACTATCTCCAGGGCTGGCTGGCCACCAAGCTTGAAGCCACCGGCCAGATGCAGGCGGCCTGGCGCACCAACCCGAAACTGGCCGGCGGCTCCGGTTGCGGCGGAGACATCGGCACCCATGCCCTGATGCAGCTTCGTTACGTCACGGGCCTGGAGGTCGTCGAACTCTCGGGCCAACTGGAGACCTTCGTCGAAGGCCGGCCGTTGGATGACCACTTCACGACGTATTGCAAGCTGAGCAACGGGGGCAAGGCGCTGGTGCGGGCCTCCCAGATTTGCATTGGCTGCAAGAACGACCTGGGGATCAGCGTCTCCGGCACCAAGGGCACCCTCCGCTGGCGCCAGGAAGAGCCCGAATCAATTACCGTTTGCTTGGCCAACCAACCTGACCGGGTGTATTGGCGGGGGGCAGTCACGCCCGGAGACGGTTTCCTGCCCAAGGACGTGCCGCCCGCCCTCATGGCCGAGCCCACCATTCCCTCGGGCCATCCGGAGGCATTCCACGACGCTTATGCGCGGCTGCATCGCTGCTTCGAGGCCGATGTCAGGAGATGGGAAGCGGGCGAGCCGTTCAAATGCGACGGCTCGAAATACGCCAATGTCGAGGACGGCTGGACAGGCATTGCCTTTATCGAGACGGCCCTCAAGAGCACAAAGAGCAAAGGCGCCTGGAAGCAGATGCCCAAGGGGGTCTGACGGCTATTGCTTGAACCATCTGCGGGCTCGGGGCACGAAACGCGCTTCAAGGGTTTGGGTCTGGCGCGCCGCGCCGGCCTGGATGGCCGCGCTCCAGGCGGGCTCGGCGGTCAGCAAGAGGCCATCGATCTGCTTGATGAACTCAGCAGGGACGGCCACTGCCAATTGAAGCGGGTCCTTGCAACGGGGACATCATAAAAGAAAGATTTTACGAGCCCGCTTGGATGGTCATACGAAATACCCGTGGGGCGCAAATCCACGGCGCAAATCGGCTCTGGTGTTTCGGGGCGGGTTGTGGTATTCAGGAGTGCCTTCGTCGTGAAGGCGTGAGATTATGTGTATCAAATCGAGCCTGACTGTTGCTACCCTGTGCGCGGTGGTCCTCCTGGGTCTTCAACCTTCGCCCGCCGCCGAGATTCCACCCTTAAAGGCGCTGCTCGTGGCGGGCGGTTGCTGCCATGATTACGCCAAACAAAAGGACATTCTTAAGCGCGGCCTCGAACAGCGGGCCAATCTCAAGGTCGACATCGTCTATGTTGACGATGGCAGCACCCACCCGAAGCTGCCGATTCTTGGCAACCCGGATTATGCCCAGGGTTACGACGTGGTCATCCATGACGAGTGCGGGGCGGACATCAATGACCCGGCGGCCGTCGAGGGAGTCCTCAAGCCTCATCGTTACGGCATCCCTGGGGTGAATCTCCATTGCGCGGTCCACTCTTACCGCATCGGCGACCCCGGCAAACCGGCGACCAACGGCACGCCCCATGCCCTCTGGTTCGAGTACCTCGGCATCCAATCCAGCGGGCACGGCGCCCAACTCCCCATAGCCGTCTCCTTTACGGACCACGACAGCCCGATCACCAAGGACCTGGCGGATTGGACCACAATCAACGAGGAGCTTTACAATAATGTCCGGGTGTTTCCCACGGCCCACGCCCTCGCGCACGGCAAGCAGGTCTTCAAGCGCCGGGACGGAACTGAGAGCGCCAGCGACTACGTGGTCGTCTGGACCAACGAGTATCAGGGCAAGACCCGCGTTTTCACCACCACCCTGGGCCACAACAACCAAACCGTGGACGACCCGCGCTACCTGGACCTGGTGACGCGCGGCCTGTTGTGGGCCTGCGACAAGCTTGGCGAGGACGGCAAGCCGCTGCCCGGCTACGGGAAATAGGACCCGCAGGCGACGGAGCGGCAGAATCCTCCGAGCTCTTATTGGGCGCGGCCTTCATGCGAATCGGTTCGCTCACACTGGCATCCAACCTGTTCCTGTCGCCTTTGGCGGGCTACACCAACCTGCCGTTCCGCCTGGTTGCGCGCGAACTGGGCGGGTTGGGCCTGGCCACCACGGACCTCGTCAACGCCCGTTCGCTCCTGGAAAACAGGGCCAAGGCCCTCAAGCTGATTGAAAGCCGCCCCGCCGACCAACCGCTGGCCGTCCAGTTATTCGGCACCGTTGCCGAGGAGATGCGGGAGGCGGCTGCGCGGCTCGAATCGTCCGGAGTTGCCTCGGTGGACATCAACATGGGTTGCCCGGCGCGCAAGGTCTGCCGCGTCGGGGGCGGCTCGGCGATGATGACCGAGCTGGACAAGACGGCCAGGCTCGCCCGGGGCATGGTCGAGGCGGTAAGAATCCCTGTCACCGCCAAGATGCGCCTGGGCTGGGACCAGGAGAACATCACCGCGCCGGACCTGGCCCGCGCCCTGGAAGGGGCCGGCGTGGCGGCGGTCTTCGTGCATGGACGGACGCGCCAACAGGGGTTTGGCGGCACGGTCGATCTCAGGGGCATCCGGGCCGTGGTCGAGGCGCTCAAGACCATCCCGGTCATCGGCAATGGCGACGTCACGACGCCGCAGGCGGCCAAAGTGATGCTCGAACAGACCGGCTGCGCCGGGGTCAGCATCGGCCGAGGCGCCTTTTACAATCCCTGGATTTTCAAGCAAACGCTACATTACCTCCAGACCGGGCAGCTTCCACCCGAGCCGCCTTTCGATGAGCGATTGCGGGTGCTGCGCCGTCATCTGGACCTGATGATCGAGGTCTTCGGCGAGGAGCACGGCTGCCGCATGTTCCGCAAGGTCGCGCCCTGGCATGCCCGGCGGTTCGGCCCGGCCAATGAATTCAACAGGAACGTCGTGCGCATCGCCACGCGGGCGGCGTTCGATGAGGTGCTTGCCGACTACCTCCGCTGGCGGCAGCAGTTTCTCGACGACCAGGGCGAACTCAAACCCAGGTTCCGCCCTCCGCCCCTGGTTGCCTCCTTCATGCAGCCCGTGCGGAGCGCGGAAGGCGCAATGGGGAATGCCGAGGGCGGGAGCCAGGACGCGGCCCTGAACCGTGGAATCCCGGCGCCGAGGGGGCCGGTGGACATGTGGTGAGAGTCGTGTTCGGAAGAACCGGATTGAGAATGGACGATTGAAGCCAGCGGAGTCACACGACCTGGATCGGGCACTTGGGCAGGGCCTCGACAAAGGCCTGGCCGTATTGCTTGGTCAGCAGGCGGTTGTCCAGGACGACGATGATGCCGGTATCGGTCCTGGTGCGAATGAGCCGTCCGACCCCCTGGCGGAACTTGAGGATCGCCTCGGGCAGGGAAAACTCGAGGAAGGAATCGCCGCCGCGCGCCTCGATGGCCTCGATGCGGGCCTCGGTGAGCGGATGGTCGGGCACCGCGAAGGGCAGGCGGGTGATGATGACGTTGGACAAGGCGGCGCCGGGCACGTCCACGCCCTGCCAGAAGCTGTCGGTGCCAAAGAGCACCGAATCAATGTCCTCCTTGAATCTCTCGAGCATCAGCGAGCGGGGCATGCCGGTGCCCTGAATGAAACAGGCCAGGCCCAGCCCGTTGAAAAACGGCTCCATCAATTCCCCCACCTCGAGCATGAGCTTGAAGTTGGTGAACAGGACAAAGGCCTTGCCGTGGGTCAACCTGACAAAATGCTCGATCCAGTGGATGAGCGCGTCGCGGTATCCCTCCTCGCGGGGGTCGGGCATTTTGCGCGCCACATAGAGTTTCATTTGGCGCTCGTAATCGAAGGGCGTGCCCACTTGCAGCAACGCGGCCGCCTCGGCGCCGACGCGCCGGACGAAATAGAGCAGGCCGGGCGCTCCGGGCGGACCCTTCTTGCCCGTGGCCGGCGCGGGTTTCGGGGCAGTTTGAGCGCCTGGGCCGGCTTGGGGTCCGGCCAGGGGCGGCGCCGGCTCCGCCTTGGTCGCCAGAGTGGCGCTGGTCATGATGACCGAGGTCTCGGGGCCGAAGAGCCGGCGGCGCAGAAACTCGGCCACATCAACGGGGGCGGCGTTCAGAGTCAAGCTCTTCTGGGCGCGTCCGCTGCGCTCGACCCAATAGACGTGGTCCTCGGCGCTTTGGCTGAGAAACATCGCGACCTCCTCCCGCAGCTCACTCAGGCGCCGGTTGCATTCCATCAGTTCAAGCCCCATCTCCCTGTCCTCGCTCGTCTTGACCAGGTCGCCAACGGCCTCGCGCAGCCGCTGGATGGGCAAGCTGACATTGTCGTTAACCAGTTCGGGCTTGCGAATCCGCAACTCGGTCCAGTCCCGGCGGCGCGATTCCTTTTCCCCGCCGCCAAAACTCCGTTTCCTGGCTGACTTCTGCAGTTCCTCGCAGGCCTCCTCGACTTTGCCAAAGAACTGCTCGGACTCTTTGAGGAGGGCCGCCACCAGTTTCACCGCCCCGCCCTGGCGCATGGCGGCCAGCAATCCCCTCTCGGTCCGAGGGTTCCAGAGCCGCTGCAAGGCATAGCGCACCTGCCCGCTGGAGACGCTCAGCCCAATGTGCTTGGAAGCCACCCGCTCCATCTGGTGGGCCTCGTCGAAGACGATGAAATCGTTGCGGAACAGGATGCCGCCTTCGGTTTCCCCCTCCAGGCCGCCCAGCATCGTGAAAAACAAGGTGTGGTTGAGCACCAACACGTCCGAGGAGAGAATCCGCTGGCGCATCCGTTGGAAGAAACAGACCTCGTGCTGCCGGGCGAACTCGGAGGGGTATCCGCACGTCTTGGGCGAGCATAACCCGCGCTCGGAGCAGACTTGCGCCCAGACCCGCGGGTCGGGCTCCACCTCGAAGTCCGACAAGCTGCCGTCGGTGCTGCTCTTGGACCATTCGTAAATTCGCTGCAACTCCTCGGTCTCGGACGAGGTGAAGAGATTGCCGGACAACTGCATGGCCTTGTGCAGGCGCCGCGTGCACAGGTAATTGGCCCGCCCTTTGAGCATCGAATAGCTGAACTCCACCGGCAGGACCTTCTGGAGTATTGGCAGGTCCTTGGCCATGAGCTGTTCCTGGAGGTTGATCGTGTGGGTGCAAACGACCGCCTTCTTCTTTTTGCCCTTGGCGTACAAGATAGCCGGCGCCAGGTAAGCCAGGCTCTTGCCCACCCCCGTGCCCGCCTCCACCGCCAGGTGCTCGCCTTTGTCGAGCGCCCGCGCCACCGCCACCGCCATCTGTTGCTGTTGGGGACGGAACTCAAAATTGGACGATCGCGACAGGACGCCGGACGCCGAAAAGATCTCCTCGACCTGTTTTACCAGGTCCCCGCCGGCGCCTGCAGATTGGGGCTCAATGATGCTGATCATCGGATGCCGGGCAAGGGGGTTTTCGTTGCTCAGGGCCTGCCGGAAGGCCCTCGCGCGACCACCTCGACCGCCGCCCTGTTCTTTGCTATCAGGTTGGCCTGCAGGAAACCCCGCCAATTGGTATTGGGGTAGATGACGGCGCCCCGCCCGAGGATGCTGCCCGGGTTGAGCACGGCGTTGCAACCCACCTCGCTATGGTCGCCCAGCAACGCGCCGAACTTGCGCAGACCCGTGTCGAAAGGCCGGCCCTCGATCTCGACGGTGATGTTGCCGGGCACCAGCTTGACATTGGAAATCTTCACCCCCGCCCCGAGGTGCGCCTTGTAACCCAGCACGGAGTCGCCAATATAATTGAAGTGAGGCGCTACCGCCTCATTGAACAGGAGCGAATTCTTGGCCTCGCACGAATTGCCCAGGATGCAGTTGTCCCCGATAATGACCCGCTCGCGAATGTAGGCATTGTGCCGAATCTGGCAGTTGCGGCCAATGATGGCCGGGCCCTTGATCATCACCCCGTCCTCGATGACGGTTCCCTCGCCGATGAAGACCTTTTCCCCGATATAGGCGACTCCCTGGCAGCGGTTGTGCAGTCCGGGGCGCAGGCGCCCCTGAAGGTAATCCCCAATCTTGTTCAGCGCCTCCCACGCATACTCGCACCCGTCAAAAATCCCCGCGTGCTCCGTCTGGCTCAAATCAAACAAATCGGCTGCTTTGAACATAGGGGCCAATTTAGCGCGGCCAGACCGGCGTGGCGATACATTTGCTTTGCGCCCCCCCGGTCTCCTCGGCAGGAATGACTTGCGCCAGCCGCTCGGTTTGCTATTCCTCTACCGCTATGAACTACAGAATATCATCTCGGGCGGCCTCGCTCTCCCCCTCACTTACCCTGGCCATTGACTCGAAGGCCAAGCAGATGAAGGCGGAGGGGCAGGATGTCGTAGGGTTTGGCGCGGGCGAGCCGGATTTTGACACGCCGCAGCACATCAAGGACGCGGCCATCAAGGCGCTCAACGAGGGCTTTACCAAATACACGCCCGCCAGCGGCATTCCGGAGCTGCGCCAGGCTATCGCCGACAAGTTCAAGCGGGAGAACGGTCTGGCCTACAAGCCCTCGCAAGTCATTGTCTCCTGCGGCGGCAAGCATTCTTGCTTCAACGTCATCCTGGCCACCTGCCAGGAAGGGGACGAGGTGATTATCCCGGCGCCCTACTGGCTGAGCTACCCCGAAATGGTCAAGCTGGCCTCTGCAACGCCGGTCATTGTCCAGACCACCGACCAGACCGAGTTTAAAATCACTCCGGCGGCCCTGCGCAAGGCCATCACGCCCCGCACCCGGCTCTTCGTTTTGAACTCCCCCAGCAACCCGACCGGCTCGGTCTATACCCCGGAGGAAATCAAGGCCCTCGGGGACGTCTGCGTGGAAAAAGGCGTGCTCATCATGAGCGATGAAATCTACGAACACCTGCTCTACGACGGCGCCGTGCATAAAAGCGTTGCCAGCTTCTCCCCGGCCCACCTCGAGCACACCATCGTCGTTCACGGCTTCGCCAAGGCCTGGAGCATGACCGGTTGGCGCCTGGGATTCTGCGCCGCCCCCGAGCCCATCGCCAAAGCCATCGATGCCATCCAAAGCCACAGCACCAGCAACCCCACTTCCTTTGCCCAAAAAGGCGCGGTCGCCGCCCTCAAAGGGCCCCAGGACCACCTCAAAACCTGGCTCGCCGAATTCGACAAACGCCGCTCCTTCGCCTGGCAGAAGCTCAACGCCATCCCCGGCCTCTCCTGCGTCAACGCCAAAGGCGCCTTCTACCTGTTCCCCAACATTTCCAAAACCGGGATCAAGTCCACCCCCTTCTGCGCCCGGCTCCTGGAAACCGAAAGAGTCGCCGCCGTCCCAGGCGTCGCCTTCGGCGCCGACGATTACCTGCGCATCAGCTACGCTACCAGCATGGCCAACCTCCAAAAAGGCCTGGACCGCATCGAAAAATTCGTCGGGAGTCTAGGCTAACGGCTCCTTTGGACGAACCATCAGGCCAACATCCACAGCCGCGCCAAGCCGCAACGAACACGTGGAGCGTGTCGAGCGCGGAGCGTGGCCGAGCAAGATGCTGAGGAATGGACAGGGACCTTGCGCAGCGGAAGTCAACCGGCCAAGACAAGAGCGGGCTATGGCTGCTCCCTCTCCCGTCATTTCGGCGGCTGCTCGCCACGTTCGGCAAACCAGTAGCGGAGGAAGACCAGATCGGCGGCATCTTTCTCGCGGTGCGTGCCTGCCTTCATGCGCCAGAGCAAACGCGGCGACGCGAAAGGAATCGGGACACCGTCCACCTGGTGCACGGCCACGTCACGCGCGGCCTCTTCGTACTCGATGCCGCCTGCTGAAGACATCAAATCGACGAGCACCTCTTTTGACAATCGGCAGACGCTTGGGCACAATTTGTCCCTGATGTCGGGTTGTTTATCATGTATCGAGTTACCCAGCTTGCCAACGGTCTGACGGTCGCCACTGCGGAAATGCCGCAGATGCGGAGCGTAAGCGTGGGCTTGTGGCTTGGCATCGGGGCCCGTTACGAGGCGGCCGAGGTGAGCGGCATCTGCCATTTTATCGAGCATTTGCTCTTTAAAGGCACCCGGAAGCGCTCGGCCCGGGAGATAGCCCAGGCGGTCGAGGGCATCGGCGGCTATCTCAACGCCTTCACCAGCGAGGAAACCACTTGCTACCATGCCCGGGCTTGCCACGACCGGTTTGACGAGTTGCTGGACGTGCTGATGGACATGTTCCTCGAATCGAAGTTCCTGCCGGGCGATGTCGCCAAAGAACGCGAAGTCATCAAGGAAGAGATGGCGATGTTCCTGGATGAACCGCAACACCAGGTCCAGGAGTTGCTCAATGCCACGCTCTGGCCGGGCCAGCCCCTGGGCCGTTCCATCAGTGGCACGAACCGGAGCCTCGACGCCATGGCCCGTCCTCACCTGCTTGGCTACCTGGGCCGGCATTACGTGGCCTCGAGCGCCCTGGTGGCCGCCGCTGGAAACCTCAAGCATCGCCACGTCACCCGGGCGGTCGCCCGCTATGCCCGCCGGTTCCGGACCGGCCCCCGCCCCGAGTTCGCCCCCGCCCGAAGCGACCAGCAAAAGCCCAGGGTCCGCCTCTTGACCAAGCGCGTCGAGCAGACCCAGATTGCCCTGGGCATCCGCACCTGCTCGCGCCACGACCGGCGCCGCTACGCCCTGCGCCTGCTCAGCACGATCCTGGGCGAGAACATGAGTTCGCGCCTCTTCCAGGTGATCCGCGAAGACCGCGGCCTGGCCTATTCGATTTACAGCACCCCGAGCTTCTTCCAGGACACCGGCGACTTGGTCATCTCGGCCGGCTTGGACACGGACAACCTGCCCAGGACGCTGCGGTTGATCCTGCGCGAGCTGCGCCGGCTCGCCCAATCCCCGCCCGGCGCCGCCGAACTGCGCCGCGCCCGAGATTACGTCATCGGCCAAATCGACCTCAGCCTCGAGAGCGCGGACAGCCAAATGAACTGGCTGGGCGAATACCTCCTGGGCTACGGCAGAATCTGTCCCCCTGCCGTCCTCAAGCGCCACCTGGGCAAAGTCACCCCCGGCGAAATCCGCGCCGTCGCCCGCGATTTCTTCCGCCCCGAGAGACTCAACCTCGCCCTGGTCAGCCCCCTCAAAGGCCAGGACCGTCTCCTGGAATGGCTGCGCCTGTAGCGCAGGTCCAAAATACTGCTTGATTCCCCGGCCGGCGGAACCTATATTGCGCGCTCTTTTAAGAGAAAGTTGATTGTTTTTTTATGCGACGTCCAAAAGGCATCAAGACCAGGAAATCCGTGGCCAAGCGTTTCAAGGTCACGGCCAATGGGAAAGTTCTGGCCTCCAGCGCGGGCAAGCGGCACTTACTGCAGACCAAGAGTCCCAAACGCCGCCGCAGCCTGCGCGGCACGCATACCGTGGACCCGACCGACAGTTACCGCATCCTGCAAAACTTGCCATTCAGCCGCTAGGGGCCGCTGTCAACCCTCGCCCCCCAACTTTCAACCACCCACTAGTCCATGCGAGTTACAAACGCCGCCGCCTCCCGCAAACGCCGCACCCGGATGATTCGAGCCGCCAAAGGGTTCCGGATGCGCCGCTCCAAACTCTACCGCTATGCCTCCGATGCCGTGGACCATGGCCGCTACTACGCCTACCGCGACCGAAAGGCCAAGAAGCGCACCTTCCGCCGCCTCTGGCAAGTCCGCATCAACGCCGCCGCCCGCGCCGCCGGCATGACCTACAGCCGCTTCATGGAGGGCCTCAAAGCCGCCAAAGTCGCCCTGGACCGCAAGATCCTGGCCGACCTCGCCGCCACCGACACTGCGGCTTTTAGCGACCTGGCCAAGGTCGCCCAGGAGGCGTTGAAGGCCAAAGCCGCCAAGGCTTGACATCTCCAACTGCCGATTGCCAATCCGATTGGGCACGGGCGACAGCCAAAACGGCTCGCCCGTTTTCTGTTTTCAGAGTCAAGTTTAAGACCGTTTATGGGTGAATTCATCGACCAAATCGAACCGTTGAAACAAGCGGCGCTCGCCGAGTTGCGCGCGGCCCGGGACATGGCGGCACTGGAGCGGGCGCGCGTGAGTTTCCTGGGCTCCCACGGCCAATTCACCGCCCTGATGAAGCAACTGGGCGCCTTGGCCAAGGAACAGAAGCCCGCCGCGGGCAAGGCCGTCAATGCCGCCAAAGTCGAGCTCGAAACCGCCCTGGCCCGGCGCCGTAGCGAATTGGAACTCGAGGCCGCCCTGCCCAAAGAACCCGCCGACCTCACCCTCCCCGGTCGCCGGCGCCCCCTGGGCAAGCTCCACCCGCTGACCCAGGTGACCGAGGACATTGTGCGCAGTTTTCGCAAGATCGGCTTCGTCGTGGCCGACGGCCCCGAGGTCGAGGACGAGTATCATTGCTTCGACGCCTTGAACACCCCGGGCGACCACCCGGCCCGCGATACGCAGGATACCTTCTACCTGGCCCCCTCCGCTCCGGCCGCCCCCGGCGGCGCCCTCGGTGACACTACCCCGCGGCTCCTGCTCCGCACGCACACCTCCTCGGTGCAAATCCGGGTCATGAAAAAGCAGGACCCCCCGGTCCGCATCCTCGTGCCCGGACGGGTCTATAGACGCGACAACGCCGATGCCACCCATAATCCCACCTTCCACCAGGTCGAGGGGCTTTACGTCGACCGGAACGTGACGGTGGGCGATCTCAAGGGCACCGTCGAATTTGTCTTCAGAGAATTGATGGGGCCGGAGACCCGCATCCGCTTCCGCCCGCATTACTTCAGCTATACCGAACCGAGCTTCGAGATTGACTTCAGCAGCGCCCTGACGCGCAAGATGGGCAAGGAATGGCTCGAGATCGCCGGCTGCGGCATGGTCCATCCCCAGGTCTTCGAAAACGTGGGCTACGACCCCGAGGTCTGGACCGGGTGGGCCTTCGGCTTCGGCATCGAGCGCATCGCCATGATCCGCTATGGCATCAACGATATCCGCCTCTTTTATGAGAATGATGTGCGGTTCCTCAAACAATTCTGATCGGATTGATAGGCCACACGCCGCTGGTTATGTTTTCGGCATGAACGCGAACATGCGGAAGCGCGCGGCTCTAATCGGGCTCAAGCTCTATCCATAATCGAATCGTCCAATGATAACTACTCTCGGTTGGCTCAAGAAGTACGTCGAGGTCAACTGGCCGCCCGAGGAGCTGGCCGAACGGCTGACGATGCTGGGCATCGAGGTCGAAGGCATCCGCAAGCTGGGCGGGGAGTTTGAGGGTATCGTCGTTGCGCAGGTGCTCACTCGAGACAAACACCCCAACGCCGACAAGCTCACGGTCTGCCGCGTCAACGACGGCCAAGGCGAGCGTCAAATCGTTTGTGGCGCCTCGAATTTCAAGGCGGGCGACAAGGTCCCTCTCATCCTTCCGGGCCACACCCTGCCCGTCCAGCCCGGCCAGGAGCCCTTCACTGTCAAGGTCGGCAAGCTGCGCGGCGTCGAGTCCCAAGGCATGATGTGTTCGCCCAAAGAGCTCGGATTGTCCGAGGATGCCGCGGGCCTGCTCATCCTCCGTGAGGACGCCCGGATCGGCCAGCCCTTGGCCGAGTATCTCGCCCGCCCCGGCAGCGACGTGGTCTATGACCTTGAGATCACCCCGAACCGGCCCGACCTCAACAGTGTCGTCGGCATCGCCCGGGAACTCAGCGCCCTGACCGGCGCCCCCCTGTGCCTGCCCGAACTGGGGACCCTCGAGCCGGCCGGCCCGGCCGGCGCCCAGCCCCCGCCCAAAGCCGAAAACCTCGTCGCCGTTCGTCTCGAAGACCCCGAGCTCTGTCCGCGTTACACAGCCCGCGTCATTCGCGGCGTGAAGATCGCCCCCAGCCCGGATTGGCTCAGGAGCACACTCGAAAAAGTGGGCATCCGCAGCATCAGCAACGTCGTGGACGTCACCAACTACGTGATGCTTGAGATCGGCCAGCCGCTCCATGCCTTCGATTGCCGCCTCCTGGCCAAAACAGGCCCCGACGCCAAGCCTGCCATCGTCGTTCGCCGCGCGGCCGAAGGCGAGAAGTTCACGACTCTCGACGGCCAGGAACGCACGCTCACCAGCCGGATGCTCCTCATTGCGGACGAGACCAAGCCGGTCGCCCTGGCCGGCATCATGGGCGGCCAAAACAGCGAAATCAACCCCGGCACGGTGGACGTGTTGATTGAGAGCGCGTATTTCAAGCCGCAGAACATCCGGTTCACCTCCAGGAAGCTCGATTTGCGCACCGAATCCTCCTACCGCTTCGAGCGCGGCTCTGACATCGGCATCTGTGACTGGGCCAGCCGGCGCGCCGCGCAGTTGATTCTCCAGACCGCCGGCGGCGCCCTTGCACAAGGCGTCGTGGACGCTTATCCCACCCCGGTCCAGGCCGCGCAAATCAAGCTCCGCCCGCACAAGGTCAACGAACTGCTCGGCATCAATCTGCGCCCCGAAGAAATCGAGTCCTGCCTGGGCCGGCTTGGTTTGAAAACCGTCGCCCGCAAACCGCGGCCCCTGGACGCGCCCCCGGCGGCGCCCGAGCCGATCACCTTCCGAATCCCGACATTCCGGGTCGACCTCAAACGCGAAGTGGACCTGACCGAAGAAGTCGCCCGGCTTTACGGCGTGGACCGCATCCCGGCCACGCCGCCGCGCGGCGCCATCGGTTCCAATGCCTTCGATGCCGTCCATGACGCGCTGGCCGACGCCCGCCGCATCCTGGCCGGCCTCGGGATGTTCGAGGCCCAGGGCCAGACGCTGATCTCGGACACAGCCGCAAAGCTCATTGACCCCGATGCGCTGGTCCCCCTGGCCAACCCATTGAGCAGCGACATGAACGTCCTGCGTCCGAGCCTACTGCCGGGCTTGCTCGATGCCCTGCGCCATAACCTGAACCGCAAGAATGAGGATGTCGCCCTCTTCGAAACCGGCCGCGTCTTCAGCCCCGCCCCGGGCCCCGCCGGCGGGGTGAGCGAAGAACGCCGCCTCGCCCTTGCCCTCACAGGCCGGCGCAACCCCTTGTCTTGGAGCGGCGAAGACCGCGAGGCCAGGTTCGACCTCTTCGACCTCAAAGGTTACCTCGAGGAATTCCTCGACCACTTCGGCCTGCGCGGCATTACTTACGCCCGCCGTCCTGAAACCACCGCCCTGTTCGTCGAGTCGGCCACCATCCACCTCGGCAAATTCCAGCTCGGCCAGCTCGGCCAACTGCACCCCTCGCTGGCCAAAGGCTACGACCTCCGCGATGCCGTCCTGCTCGCCGAGTTGAACCTCGATCTCCTCCTTGCCCGCCGGCATACGGCCAAGTCCTTCAAGCCGCTGCCCGCCTTCCCCTCGATTCGCCGGGACATCGCCATGCTCGTGCCTGAAGCCACCACTCACGACGCGGTGCTCCAGGTAGTGAGGGAGGCCAAACCGCCAAACCTCGAATCACTCGAGCTGTTCGACGTCTTCCACGGCAAGAACGTCCCCCCCGGCCGGAAAAGCGTAGCCTACGCCTTCACTTACCGAAGCCCGGAACGCACCCTGACCGACGCGGAAGCCAACGCCGCCCATGAACAACTGGTCGCCCGCTTGAAGCAGCGCCTCCAAGCCGTCGTGCGCGAATAACGTGTCCCTGGGAGCGCGGAGATCCAGCTCAGTGCTATCAACCCGTAGCGGCGAACGGGAATCACCGCTGACTGCCAAGCTTTCGCACAACCCCGTAGCGGCGAATCGAAATTCACCGCTCAGGCCGCACCGGAGGGCAAGCTCCGTAGGAGCCCCATATTTATAGCACACCACCTTAAGAAGAACGGCCCAAGCCCCGGAGGGGCGGCACCTTGGTGGGACCATGCAAGCTGTGCCGCCCCTCCGGGGCTTGGGCCGGTTATGGAGGGGCGTGGCGGCTATAAACATGGCGCTCCTCCGGAGCTTATGATGTCGAGCAGCCCTCAGAGCTGCAATGCCTTGTTGTGTCTAAATGCTAGCCAAAGATATTTGAAATTTTGAATTGGTGCTTGGCAGCGCGGTCTCCGCGCTGCAAAAAGTGAGAGATCTTTTTCACACTTTTCACGCAGTAGAATCTAAGCGCTTCAACGTTTCGGCCCGGCCTCCGTCCTCCGGGAGTCTCGCCGCTACGGCGCCGACATGGCGAAGTTCCTGCCCGCCCTCCTCACGTCGTCTCCAACACTCACTTCAAGATTGATCGGCCGTTGCCGCCTGCTATCCTGCGCCAGTGACAGTGGTCAAGTTGCCCAACTCCATTGACTGGATGACCCGGGGCGGCCTTGGGCTGCTGGGGGTGTGGCTCCTGGCCGCAGCGCCCGCCGGGGCGGCCGAGCCATTGCGTCTGGACCCTGAGAATCCGCATTACTTCCTGTTCCGCGGCAAGCCGACAGTCATCATTACCTCGGGCGAGCACTACGGGGCGGTGCTGAACCTGGATTTCAACTACATGCGGTACTTGACCACGCTGGGGCGGGAGGGCTTGAACGGCACGCGGACGTGGGTGGGGGCGTATTGCGAGCCCTTTGGCGCTTTCAAGATCACGGGCAACACGCTGGCGCCCAGGCCGGACCGTTTTATTTGTCCCTGGGCGCGGAGCGAGCAACCCGGCTACCAAAATGGCGGGAACAAATTCGATCTAAGCAAGTGGGACGATGCTTACTTCAAACGACTAAAGGACTTTGTCCGTCAGGCCGGGAAGCAGGGCGTCATTGTGGAGGTCAACCTGTTCTGCCCGTTTTACGAGGAGAGTATGTGGCAGCTCAGCCCGATGAACGCGCTGAACAACGTCAACCGGCTCGGCGGCATCGAGCGCACCGATGTCTATACCCTGGACAGGAACGACGGCCTGCTCGGAGTCCAGGAGGCCCTCGTGCGCAAGGTCGCCAGTGAGTTGAACCGCTTTGACAATCTCTACTTCGAGGTCTGCAACGAGCCTTACTTCGGGGGCGTCACCCTCGAATGGCAGCGGCATATTGCCGGCGTCATCGCGCAAACCGAGAAGGCCCTTCGGAGGCGGCACCTGATTTCCCGCAACATCGCCAACGGCAAGGCGAAGGTGGAGGACCCCGAACCTTCCCTCTCGATTCTCAATTTCCATTATGCCAGCCCGCCTGACGCTGTTGCCTTGAACTACGACCTCAATCGAGTCATCGGCGACAACGAAACCGGGTTCCGCGGCACCAACGACGCCCCTTACCGGATGGAGGCCTGGGATTTCATTGTGGCCGGCGGCGGCCTGTTCAACAACCTCGATTACTCATTTACGGCCGGGCATGAGGAGGGCACTTTTGTATATCCGGCCTCCCAGCCCGGCGGGGGCGCTCGGTCCCTCCGCCGCCAACTGCGGTTCCTCGGCGAATTCACGCGCCGCTTCGATCTGGTTCACCTGCGGCCGCAAGCGGACCTGGTTGTGGGAGGCGTGCCGGCCGGCATGACCGCCCGCGCCCTGGGCCAACCTGGGCGGGACTACATTGTCTATCTGCGCCCGACCGAGCCGCAGCCTCAAGGCAACGGCCCGCCTGGCGCGACTTCCGCCAATCGGCAGGTGGTCCTGGAAATCAATCTGCCGGCCGGGCGGTACAGCGTTGAATGGCTCGACCCGAAGAGGGCGTGGCCGATGAGCTACCAGCAACTGGCCCATTCCGGCGGTGTGGCGCGCCTTGCGGCCCCGGCGTTTACAGAGGATCTCGTGCTGGCCCTCCGCAGACAATGAGGCGCGGCCACACGCCAGAACAGGTCTTGCGTGTTCATAGCGCCTACGGCTGCGGCGCCGCGGCCCCGTCCTTGCGGGGGTCGGAGGCGCCGTAGTTGACGCCGGCGGCGAAATCGCGCATGACCGCTTGGCCGCCGCCGACGGCGCCGGCGAAGTCGCCGCGCAGCTCGAGCTGATGTCCCTTGGCGGCCAACTGAGCGCGCACGGCGGCGGGGACGCGGTCCTCGATTTGGACGTCGCGCCCGGAGAAGGTCTGCTTGGTGAAGCGCGGGGCCTCGAGGGCGGCTTGGATATTCATCCGATGGTCCACGAGGTCGGAGACAAACTGCGCATGGGCTTGGGCCTGGTTCCAGCCGCCCATGATGCCGAAGGCGACGCGGACCTGATCTTTGGCCATGAAGGCAGGGATGATGGTATGAAGAGGACGCTTCCGCCCGGCCAGCAGGTTGGGGCTTTGGGGATCGAGACTGAAAAGGCCGCCGCGGTTTTGCAGGGCGAAACCGGCGCCGCCGGGGACGAGGCCGGAACCGAACGAGTTGTAGTTGCTCTGAATGTAGGAGACCATGTTGCCATCCGAGTCCACGACGCAAAGGTAGGTGGTATCGGCGCCCCCAGGCGGCTGGCCGGCCTCGGGCTGGGCGTTGGCCTTGTCCAGGTCGATGAGCTTTGCGCGGTCGCGGGCATACGCCTTTGAGAGCAGGCCCGCCACGGGGACGCGATTGAACTTGGGGTCGCACACGTAACGGAGCAAATCCGCGTACGCGAGCTTCTTGGCTTCGACCATCACGTGGAGCGAGTTGGCGGAGCCGGGGCCGAACTGGGCGAGGGGAAAACTCTCCATCAGGTTGAGCATGATGAGGGCGGCAATGCCCTGGCCGTTGGGCGGCAGCTCCCAAACTGTCCAGCCGTGGTAGCGGGTCGAAATCGGCTCGACCCATCGGCTTGAGAACCCGGCCAGGTCGTCCGCAGTCATCGTTCCTCCGTGGGCCCTCGAGCAGGCGAGAATCCGTTTCCCAATCGCCCCTTGGTAAAAGGCCTTCCGGCCATGGGCGGCCAGTTGTTTGTAGGACCAGGCCAAGTCCGGGTTGCGGAAGATTTCTCCGGGGCGCGGCGCGCGGCCCTGTAACAGGAAGGTGGCGGCGGCATTCTCGTCCTGCCGCAGTTTCCGTTCGCAACCCACCCAGTAGCTCGAGAATATCTCCGTCACCGGGAAGCCCTGCTCGGCATAACTAATGGCCGGCGCCAGCACTTCGGAAAGGCGCTTTCGCCCGAACCGTTCCAGGAGTTTTGCCCACCCATCCACCGCCCCCGGGACGGTCACGGAATGGACTCCGCTTTGAGGCATCTCCGAGATGCCTTTGCTCTTCAGAAACTCCGGCGTCAGCCCCGCAGGCGCCCAACCGCTTGCGTTGAGGCCGTAGAGTTTTCCGCTCTTGGCCTCATAGACAATGGCGAACAAGTCGCCGCCGATGCCGTTGGCCATGGGAGCAAAGACGCCCAGGGCGGCGTTGGCGGCGACGGCGGCATCGACGGCATTGCCGCCCTGGGCCAGCAGCATGGCGCCGATTTGCGAGGCGAGCGGGTGTTCGGTGGCCACGATGCCGTGGCGCGTGATGACCATCGAGCGGGCCTGCGAACGATCTTGGGCCTCACTGCGGGCAAGGAAAGCGCCCGCCACCGCCAAGCCGATAAGAAGCGGATCACGTGTCATAATTCATCATTCATAATTCATGCCAGCCGTATGGTGAGTTGCTGGTTGGCGGCGAGCCGGAGGGTGTCGGACAGGGTCAGGGTCAGGCGGGTGTTTGAGAGGGAGTGTTTGCTTGGGACGGGGCGTCCATCAAGTTCGACACTAACGGTTGCCGGTTGGAATTGTTCGGGCATGTCGAGGGTGAGGGTGCGGAGGCGCAGGCTGCCCCATTTTAAGGACAGCTCGGACTGGGCGCTGACCGGGGTTCTAAGCGGGGACATCTGGAACTTCTGGGAGTAGGTCCCCCAGCCTTCCGCCGTGGTGAAGGCGGCCCGGAAGTCCTCGGGGGCCAGGCGCGGGGCAAACCCGAGGCGGCCTTTGGGTCCGTGGCACTCGAATCCGCAGGCGGCCAGGAAGATGCCGTAGCTGGCCATGCTGCGGGCGTAATGGTCGCCGCACTCCACTTCGTTCCAGGGGTTGCGCCGGCTGGCATGGTAACGGTCGTGGACGGCGCGGGTGACGGCCAGGCCCTCGGTGAGAAGGCCCTCCCAGATCATGTGGCCGGCGGCCTGGTACTCGAACCCGTTCATGCATTCGTTGAAATAGCCGGCTGCCCAGTCCGGGCCCTTGCCTTTGGCCTGGGTGTAATCCCAATCCGAGCGCGGGAACGTGCACATCAACAGACCTGCCTCCCCCGGCATGGCATACCAGCGGCCGGGCTTATAGGCCGCGCGGTAGGGTCCGACATCCGGCGTGAAGTTGTAGCGCCACAGCGACTTCAGGGCGGAGAGCGTCTCTTTGGCCGGGAACACTCGAGGCAGGCCGACCTGAAACGCCCAACTCTGGCCGAAAACCTGGTCGATTTCGCAGCCCGTGCCGGAGTTGATCGCCTCGAGGCGCTTCGGGTCGGGCTTGTTGATGAAGTACTCCCCCTCGAAGAGTTGGGCCACGATGTTCTTCTGTCCGGCCTCGAGAATGGTCCGGCAGCGGGCGGCGAAGTCCTGGTCGTCCATTTCCAGGGCCAGGGTTTCGGCGGCCAGCAGCGCCGCCAGATACAATCCGCTGAGCCAGGCGACGGGCCCGAACCAATCCGTATCCAGGGTGTTGTGCTGGTTGCTTTCGATGAGGCCGTCGCCGTTGCCGTCCTTGGCGATGAGCCATTGGGCGGCCTTTTTGATGGACGGCCAGTTGCGTTTGAGAAAGGCGTCATCGGCGGAAACTTGGTGTTCGCGCAGGGCGCGCAGGACGGCCCCGGCCTGGGCATCGATGGCCGGGAAGTTGTTGAACTCGCCCCGGAAGTGAATGGCGCCGTCCGGTTGGAGGGCCAGGCCGAAATCCACCTTCTCGCGCGTGATGCGTTCCAGGTCCGGGAAGAGCCGGGCCATGGCATGAGCGTACTGCCAGACGTGGCCGCAGGTGCCTTCGCAGCAGCCGACGCCTTCCCAGCCGTAGAAGCGGCCATCGGCAAAGCGATGGCAGGTCGAGGTGGCCAGGATGGACGCGTTGAGGAATGTGCGGTCCAGGAACCAATAGGGCAGCGTCGAATCGTACCACGTGTCGTGCCAGAGACGGGTCTGGGAACTCAGACGGGTGAAATGGTCCCGGACGTACCGGGCCACCGCCAGGGCCGAATCGAAGCGCGTGGCATAGTATCGGCCTGGCGGGAGCCGGTTGAGCTTGAGGTTGGGCATGTGCCAGGCCAGGACGAACGTGGCTTTGGCAGAGGCGCCAGGGGCAAGCTTCCTCTTGCGCGTGAGAGACCCGGCGAGCTTCTGGCCGAACGGCTTGAGGGCCGGGGCAGTAGCGGCATTCCGGGCAGCCGGCTCCGGGTCCTGCAAACCGGCTTGGCTTGGAGGCGGGACTTCGGTGCTGCCGAAGTCGGCGGCCTCTCGGTCCAGGAGGGCCAGGCCGAGGGTGCCGAAGTCAGGCTCCTGGGCCAGCGGACCAAGGGGTTGGCGCGGTGGGTCGCTGTGCGCGATGTCCGGCCGGGGGGCAACCGACGGGGCGGGGGCTTCGAGAGCGCCGCACTCCAGGAACAGAAACGGTGGCGCAGAAGAGGTCTGGCCCGCGCCGCTTTGAGGCGCGGAACGCCCTGATTGCAGAGGCGGCCATTGCCCGGCCTGGACCAGCCGATTGCGATGGAGCCCATCCCGCGTCTGGCTGCTGAAGAGGCAAACCGGGGTTTCAAGCCAGCCCGTCACTTCCACTTCCATCTCGGTGTTGCCCTGGTTTTTCACCGTGTACTCGAGCACCGTGGCCGGGAGCGAGGAATCATCGGTATTGAGCGGGATAAAGGGCGAGAAGGCCTCGAGGCTCACGGCGGCCGGGCAATCGGCGTCACGGTATTCGACGTATCCAATCGGGTATTCGCCAATGAACGAAATGTCGCGCCAGTGAGCGCCTTCCAGCGGCCATTGGCGGGTCTGGCCGCCGGTCGTGAGCCGGAGGACAAAGCCGTGCTCGAACGGCGAGGCCGGCCTCACCGGCTTGGCGTAATGCTCGGCGCCCGTGCCGGCAGAGCGGTTGAAAATATCCCAATGCCAAAGCTTTCCATCGCCGCCCAAGTAAAGTTGGCCGGCGTAAATGCCGCCGATGGGCATCCCGATTCGCTCGAGGTCCGCGCCGCGATAGACAGTCCGTTGGCCGCGGGCCATGAGCGATGCGATCCACTCGGGCCTCAACTTCTTGTCCGCCGGGACCAGTTTCTCGAAGTCCTGCCGTGTGAAAGGGCCGGCCATGGCCTCCAGCTCCGGCAAGGCCAGTGCGCCCGCGCCCAGGCCCAGGAGCTTGAGGAAATCACGGCGTAGCCAGCCGGCGCCGGGCTCGGCGGAGTGGCAGGCGCAGGAGGGGTCCGGGCATTTTGAAGGTTTCATCTGTGGTTTGGAGTGAGAACGTCGAACGTTGGTGTCTTTCACTAAACCCCTTTCGCATCAGGTTTGCGGAATACGACGATTCGGTTTGTGTTTGTGCCCTTGAAGTTATTGTCCACGCCCCAGCAGTTGGCGGTCTTTGTAAACTTCTGGTCGTTTATCAAGATCAAGAGAGGCTCGAATCCTGCCGCCACCCCGCAGGGTAGCACCGCTTCTTCCAGCTTTATCTTCCCGCGGCGGACCTCGCCAACCTCGAAGGCAACATGGCCTCCTGGCCGGAGAATACGGCACATTTCGTGGAAGACGGCGGTCATGGCCTTCTGCCACTCGTCCAGTTTCTTGGGCACCGTCAACGCCACGGATGCCGCGTCAACGCCGATGAACCAGCACCGCAACCAATTATCGCTCGCGTAATCCACCACATCCAGGAACGGCGGCGAGGTCACCACCAGCGACGCGCTGCCACTTGCGAACTGGGGCGTCGTGCTTGAGTTAGCGGTCAAAAACATGGCCTTCCCGGCTATCGCAGCGAGGGCCTCCCGCACGTTGTGGCCACAATCCGATAGCAACTGGCTGGTTTTTCTGGAAATGCACTTATCCACCTTCCTCCGAGGCGGCGATTGATTGCGTTCTGCGTTGATCTTTCGCTGGGCCTGAACTGATACGGCTTGGTTTGGCGGTAGCGTATAAACTGAGAAGAAACCAGGTGAATGGCCCGTCAGGCGATTCAGGGCGACCATCCAAATCCACCGGTCAATGGAATCGACCGCCCCGTCAGCCTGCCTGCGGAGGAAGTACTTCTTCAACGCACATATCTCTCGCAAGGTGTCTGGATGGTAAAAGACCAGCAAGTCTTCTGGAAACTCGTCGTGATCGTGCCAATCGACCAAATCAAGACGCTCGTCAACCTGGCGGAGAGAAGGAGGCTCCAGCCGTGGTTTCGTGAGGAAGACACTCAGCGGGTTGATGTCGCAGCCGTTTGGAATCCGGTTCAGAAGCGCGGCCTCGACGACAGTGGTGCCCCGTCCCATGAACGGATCGTAAACCACCTCCCCCGGCTCTGTAAGGCGCTGAATGAAGAAGCGCGGGAGCTGCGGCTTAAAACACGCCCGGTAGGAAATCTCGTGCATACTACTGGCTGCCCGCTGCTTTGCCGTCCAGAACTCGTTCACGTACGTGGGGACGGCTATGCTCTCGCCGCCCAAAAGCCGCGCCTGGGTCTGCATCAGCCGGGTCTCAGTGCCAAACTCTCTGAAAACGCTCAACTGCTTCGCCAGCGGAGCTTTGAAGAGTGATTCCTCATAATTCATCCTTCTTCCCTCTTGCCACATTGGCGGACCGTTTCATAGACGGCCAGTATCTTTTGCGGGGGAATATCGGCCTGGATGTTGTGGATGGCGGCGAAGACATAGCCACCGCCGGGGCCAAGGAGCTCGACCCGCTCCCGCACCTGGCGGCGAATGTCCTGGACCGAGCCAAAGGGAAGCGTGGTCTGGGTTTCCACGCCGGCGCCCCAGAAGGCAAGGTCGCGCCCGAACCGGCGCTTGATTTGGGCCGGGTCCATCCCTTTTGCGGAGGTCTGGAGCGGGTTCAGGGCGTCAATGCCGATCTCGATGAAATCGGGCAGGATTTCCCCGATGGCGCCGTCGCAATGGATGAAGACCTTGGCCCGCGTGCGGGCCTTGACGAACTCGATCCACCGGCGCTGCCTGGGTTTGAAGACTTCGCGATAGAGACGCGGGGAGATTTGCAGGGCCGACTGCGAGCCAAAATCGTCGTTCATCTGGATGGCCTCGATAAACGGGCCGGCGACGGCCAGGAAACGGTCGAGGATTGGCAGGTCATGCGCCAGCTTGGCATCCAGCCAGTATTCGACCAGGTCCCGCTCCGAGGCCAGTTTCATCATGAAGTTGTCGAACCCGAACAGGACCAGGCTGATCTCGAAGAAGGACCCCAGCAGGTTCGACAGCCCGGCGAAGAGGGCCTTGTCCGTTGCGCGGCACACTTCCTGGACGCGCTTTCGCACGTAGTCCTCCTCGCGCTCGGTCCACGGATCGAGCCAGGTGAAACGGTCGATGTCGGCGGTGGTTTTGGCGTTGGCCAAAGGGGTCCAGCAGACCTCGTAATAGAGCGACTCCGGCGCGCGTCGAGCGTAAGTTTGTCCCTCCCAGACCACTTGGAATTCGCCGTCGGGACCCGCGATTTCCTGGCAGGCCTCCGGCAACAAACATGGCCGGCCGTCGGTCAGCCGTCCGGGTTTCCAGCGGTCCAGCTCGAGGAACGGCATTCCAGTGGTCGGCCCCAGGCGATGGAGGCCCAGCACGTCCGCCCCTAAGCGCTCGACGACTGCCAGCGAGGGGTCCGCCAACTGCTGTTTGACATCATAGACGCGGACGTTCTCGAAGAGTCCCAGGTAATCCAGCAGGTTGCGATAGGCGATGGCGCTAATGCCCGTGACGCGGCTGGCGCCAATATCGACCGGGACGCGGTCGGGCTCCTGGTGGTTCAGGGCCATCCGCACGCGTTCACGGCTGGTCAGGGCGCCCATGGGCAATTCACTCTTTGGCATCCGCGCGGGCGTGGCCGCCGATGCTGATGAGATGTTTGACGGTGTGGATGTACATCCGGCCGCCGGCCGCGAACACCCTATGTGCCCGGAGCTAGGCGGACTTGGGAGCGGCGTCCCCGGGTTGGCTCTTCTCCTCCGGGATTCGCATCCCGAAGAAAGAGCGATAGACAAAGATCAGCGCAACCAGCAAGAGGGCTATCGCAATGCCCAGTTTGAGTTGCGGATTGCTCTGCTGCATCGCGACGGCGATCTCGGTAGCCAACAGGCCGAAGAGGGTCGTGAACTTGATGATCGGGTTCATCGCCACGGAAGAGGTATCCTTAAAAGGGTCCCCCACGGTGTCGCCCACCACGGTGGCGGCATGGAGGTCGGTCCCCTTCTGGCGGAGGTCCACCTCGACAATCTTCTTGGCGTTGTCCCAGGCGCCGCCCGCATTGGCCATGAAGATGGCCTGGTAGAGGCCGAAAAAGGCGATGCTGATCAGGTAGCCGATGAAGAAATAGGAATTGAAGAACGCCAGCGCCAACGAGAGGCAGAAGATCGCCACGAAGATATTGATCATGCCTTTCTGGGCGTAAATGGTGCAGATCTTCACCACCTCTTTGCTGTCCTTGATTGAGGCGGTCTTGGCGCTCAGGTCCATATTCTCTTTGATATAGACGACCGCGCGGTAGGACCCGGTGACTACCGCCTGGCAGGAGGCGCCCGAGAACCAGTAGATGACCGCCCCGCCCATGAGGAGGCCGAGGATGATCTCCGGCTGAACCAGGCTCAGCATCTTGACGATCTGGCCCTGGGCGATGGTGTTGTTGAGCATGAGGATGATGCCGAAGATCATCGTCGTGGCGCCGACCACGGCCGTGCCGATGAGGACCGGCTTGGCAGTGGCCTTGAACGTGTTGCCCGCCCCGTCGTTCTTTTCCAGGTTGCGCTTGGCCTTCTCAAACTCAGGCTTGAACCCGAATTTGTCCTGGATCTCCGCGGCCACGTTGGGGATGGATTCGATCTGGCTCAGCTCATAAACCGATTGGGCATTGTCGGAGACCGGGCCGAAGCTGTCCACGGCGATGGTGACCGGCCCCATCCCCAGGAAACCGAAGGCGACCAGGCCAAAGGCAAAAATGGGGGCCGCAAAGCCGACCGCCGGGGGCATGAGGCTGCCCAGCGCCGGATGGCTTGCAAGCAGGGCCGCCACCAGCATCAACACCAGCACCAACAGGCCCTCCCAGAAGGCCGAGAAGTTTCCGGCAACCAGGCCCGAGAGAATGTTCAGCGAGGCCCCGCCCTGGCGCGAGGCGGTGACGATCTCGCGCACGTGGCGCGCCTCGGTGCTGGTGAAAAATTTGGTGAACTCAGGAATCAGCGCCCCGGCGGCCGTCCCGCAGGAAATGATCACCGAGAGCACCCACCACAGCTCGGGCTGCGCAACGCCGCCCGGGTCCTTGATGTCCCCCAGCATCAGCCGGCTCACAACGAAGGTCAGCCCAATCGAAAGAGCCGAGGTAATCCAGACCAGCCACGTCAACGGCTTCTCCGGGTTGAACTCTTCCACCGTGCCGTACTTGGCTGAAAAGACCTTGCTGGTGATGAAATAGGCGGCCAGCGAAGTCAGAATCATGATTATGCGCATCACGAAAATCCAGGTCAGGAGCCGGGCGCAGAGGGCGCCGGTCGGCCCGGCCGCCCCCAGCGAGAGGGCCAGGAACGAAATCAGCGCCACGCCGGTCACGCCGTAGGTCTCGAAACCGTCGGCGGTAGGTCCGACGGAATCGCCCGCGTTGTCGCCGGTGCAGTCGGCCACCACCCCGGGGTTCTTCGGGTCGTCCTCGGGCAGCTTGAAGATGATCTTCATCAGGTCCGAGCCGATGTCGGCGATCTTCGTGAAAATGCCGCCGCAGATGCGCAGGGCCGAAGCGCCCAGGGATTCGCCAATGGCGAAGCCGATGAAACAAGGGCCTTTGAGGTCCTCCGACAGGAAGGTGAGGATGCAAATCATGAAGAACAGCTCGACGGAGACCAGCAGCAGACCCACGCTCATGCCAGAGCGCATCGGGATGGCCAGCGGCGGCCAGGGCAGGCCCTGCAGGGCCGCAAAGGCCGAGCGCGAGTTGGCCTGCGTATTGATCCGCATGCCAAACCAGGCCACCCCGTAAGACCCCAGGATGCCCAGGACTGAGGCGGCCAGGATCAAAACCACCTTCCCGAAATCCATGTGCCGCAGGCCGGCAAAGTAATACACCATGCATAGGCCGATGAGCACCCACAGGTAGAACAGGAACTTGCCCTGCTGCAGCAGGTAGCTCTTGCACGTCTCCCATATAATATTGGAGACGTTCCGCATCGAATCATGCACCGGCAGGTCCCGCGTTTGCCGATATTGAATCAGACCGAATATGCCCCCGATTGCGCAGACCACCAGGCCGATCAGCATCAACTGTGTTCCGGTCAATCCTCCCAGCGCAGGAAACGTGTTGTCCCCGCCCAGGTCAGGCAACTTCAGTTCCGCTTCGCTCCCAAAGGCAGCGGAGCCCGCACAAAAAAGGGCGACGATGAGCGCCCCCCGAATCCAGGTCTTCATAGTTCTCATAAAAGGTCAGCCGCCAGACTATCGCAAATGGACCCCGGGGCAAGCCAACAATTTTTTTGAGAAAAAGACCTCGGACGATTAACCGATTTTGTTCCGGCGGATGACTTGGATCACCCGCCTGGATACCGCCAGACCCAGTCCCCTTGGGTAATGTCGACGCTGGGGCTGCCGTGCCTCAATTCGATCTTGCCGCCATCATCGGTCTGGTTCCATCCGACCGAGTAGAGAACGAACTGTCCGCCCTCGGTGCGGCGGTACTTGAGGGGCTGGCCGTTGATGACGTCGCGCGGCAGATTCTCGATAAACTTCGGGGCGAGCGGCTCGAGCGTCTCGGGGAACTGACCGTTCGCCAGCCGGTATCGCTCCAGGGCGCACGCCAGGCGAGCCAGGTCAGCCGAAGTCTGGGCATAAGCGAATCTCTGTCCTGACCTGCCCAGCGCCGGCATCAACCTTTTTGAGATGGCGTCGTAGGGCCGGCAGGTTTGCCTGGCGATGGCAGCCTGTGATTGCTCGACGAGGGCAGGGGAAACGATGCGCCGTTCCCGATCCACGACCGGCAGCATGTAGCGCTCAAACATAAGGCAAAGGGAGAGCTTGTTCTGGTCGAACCAGCCCGCGGGGATCAGTCGGAACATTGCCATGCTCAGGAACTTCTCCAATTCACCAGGGCCCGGACCTTTGCGGTCCGGGTCGAACAACTCCTCCAGCCCGACGAAACCCGCTTTGCCAACGTAATCCGCCACCCAGAGGCCGCACCCTCGCTCCCCGCGCATGGCAAACTGGTAATCGGCCAGGAAATCCAGCTTGCCCAGTTCACCCTCGATGAGGCTCAGGTCCCCTTCGCTCCATTGCCGGTCAGCCAGGCCCTCCCAGACCGGCTCCAAGGCAATTCCCTGCACGGCGATACGGACCAGGTGAGAGATCAGGTCCGGCTCCCCCCTTATCGAGTCGAGCAGCCGAAACTGGAGCATTATGTCCTCTAGCGCGCTTTGCTTGTCACCGGCCTTGAGCGCCGCATTCGCGTGCAGGGACAGATACTGGGAGGCGGACTTCATTCTCGCCAGATGCGGCAGCAGCGTCGCGGGCCCCGCTTCGTAGTTGAGCCAAAACCGCGCGCGCGGGCGGGCGGCAGCCGCGATCAGAAGCTGACGGTTCTCGTTGAACTTGCTCAGCGCCCGCAACACGTCCGCTGCCGGGGCCTGCGGCTCCTTGGCGACGGGAAAGTAATTGGTGGGGGGCCCGTTCCGGGCCGAGAACAAGTTGTTGCTGCCGCGGTAAAAGGCCTGCCACTGGACCAGGTCCACGCGCTGCGCCTTCGCCCAATTGCCTGTGCTCGGCGAGTTGCCGCCTTTGGGGCCAAAGGCGTCGAAGATGACTCGATTCCCCCAGTTCGTGTCGCTCCAGACCGTGCTGTTATTGGTCTGAACGAAGTGCAGGTCGTTCCAGAGCGGCGTCTCGAAGAAGTTCTCGTCCTTCGGCGCCGGCGGCGGGAAGAGGTCGCGCAGATCAAAGCGCTCGCCCTTGGCCTCCCACCCACGCCTATAGACCTGCCAGGCTCGCCGTCCACGCCAATTCTCGACGGCGTAGAAGAGAGCGACCAGGGTGACGATGCAGCCCAGCGCCAAAAACCGGCGCTGCAGCAGCCATGAAAACAGCCGCCGCACCGGCGGGAGCAAGGCCAGGATAAATGCCAGGATGCTTGCCAGGAAACAGACAATGCAACCCACCGCGACTACGGCAGGCAGGCGAGTCGGACCGCCCTGGCCCGTGCCGGCCCAGACCGCGGCGAATCCGCCTGCGCTGACCAGCGCCAGCCAGAGGAAGAAGTGGCGGGGTTCGTTCCAGGCCGTGTGCAGAATGCCTTTGAGTTTCTCGTTCATAATTCCTTTATCAACATTTCCTTCTGTTTCAAGGCCAGACGCATATCGAGGGCCGAGGGCGCTTGCTGCCGGGCCATTAGCGGTATCCCCGGCTCCCCTGCTGTGAAGTTCAGCCCGAGAATCACCACCCACGCCGCAGCCAGCCCAGCCCATGCCCTGGGCGAACGGCGCCAACCGGCCCGGACTTGCTCCTGGAGCGCCCGGAAGACGTCCAACCATCCGGCCGGCTGCTCCGGATTCCGGATTGGGACCCCCAGTCGAACCGGGCGCGGCGCGCAACGGAGTGCGCGCCCTACCCAGCGTGTGAAATACCGGGGCGAGGGCCGGGGACGAGTCGTCGCGGGGGCTGCGCCAACCGCCGCCCGCTCGATCTGTTCCCACAAGCCGGCTGTTCTGGCCCCCTGGTTCAGCCCGGCCTTGATCCGCGCCTCCAGCTTTTCCTCCTCGGCGAACTGGCGGGCGCAATCGGGGCACGCGCTCAAATGCCGCTCGATTTCAACGGTCGTCCTGGCGTCCAACTCGGAGTCCAGGTAGGGGTCCCGCAGGGGTTGAACTTCGGCGCATCTCATACTCAATTCTCCTTCAATGAACCGCTTCGTCCTGCCGAGCGCGCGATGCAGGCCCGCATCTTCTGCCGAGCGCGGGACAGATTCCCCATCACGCTGCCCAGGGGGATGCCCAGCGATTCGCCGATCTCCCGGTAACGCAGCTCCCCGATGGAGCGCAGCAACAGCACGGCGCGCTCAGTGTCCGTCAGGGTCTTTAACCCCGCCGCCAGGGCCGGCTCCAAAACCTCGTTCAAAGCTTGGGCGGAGCGCGGCGGACCGCCCCCCTGCCCCGCCTGGCCTGTGAACGCCAGCTCCGCCAATTCCTCCGGCTCCAGTTGAAACTCGTAGCGCGCAATCCGGGCGTGTTTCCGGTTCATGGCGAAGGCCTCGCGCGTCAGTATCTTGAACATCCAGGCCCGGAAACTCGAGTCCGCGTGGTACCGGTCGAAAGCGGCAAAACCCCGCATTACCGCGTTCTGCAACGCGTCGGGCGCCTCCTGGGGCTCCCACATCAGCCGCCGGCAAAACCTCTCCAGGTCGCCCTCGATCGGCTTGAGCAGCGCCAGAAAACGGTCCGCCTCGGATGTTGTGGTCTCACTCATAACGGCCCTCTATAGGGACAAAGCCGGTGCGAGGTCGTTTTATTACAACTATTTTCGTGCAGTGATCGCGTCCCGGGCTGCGAGGCGTCGAGGGTCGAGCGATTTGCCTTTGCGCGCGCGAGTTGAAAGCTCATTCTCCTGTCAATGGCTCAACCAACCACTACTGACGCGCTGGCTAAGCCGGACGCGGCGCTGGAGATGACGCTGCGCCCGTCGCTCTTTTCGGAGTTCACCGGGCAGGCCAAGGTCAAAGAGCGCCTCGAGATCACCGTGGCGGCCGCCAAACAGCGCCGCGAGGCCATCGACCACATCCTGTTCAGCGGCCCGCCCGGCCTGGGCAAGACCACCCTGGCCCACATCCTCGCCAAGGCCATGGGGGCCAACCTTAAGAGCACCAGCGGGCCGACCATCGAGAAGGCGGGCGACCTGGCCGGCCTGTTGACGAACCTGGAGGAGGGGGACGTGCTGTTCATCGATGAAATCCATCGCCTCCAAAAGACCATCGAGGAATACCTCTACCCGGCGATGGAGGATTTCAAGCTGGACATCATCATCGACCAGGGTCCCAACGCCCGGAGCGTCCGGCTCAACCTGCCGCGCTTCACGCTCATAGGCGCGACCACTCGCAGCGGCCTGCTCACGGCGCCGTTGCTCACGCGCTTTCCCATCCGCGAGCGGCTGGACTATTACCAGGCCGGCCAACTCGAGGAGATTGTGACGCGCTCGGCCCGGCTCCTGAATGTCGAGATCGAAGGGCATGCCGCCCTCGAAATCGCGCGTCGCAGCCGCGGCACGCCCCGCATCGCCAACAACCTGCTCCGCCGCGTGCGCGATTACGCCCAGGTCAGGCACCAGGGCCGCATCACCCCGGAGGTGGCCGACAAGGCCCTGGCCATGCTCGAGATCGATCAAAACGGCCTCGACGAGATGGACAAGCGCATCCTTGACACGATCATTGTCAAGTTCGCCGGTGGCCCTGTTGGCCTTGGCTCCCTTGCCGTGGCCGTCGGCGAAGAGCCCGACACGCTCGAGGAGGTCTATGAGCCCTACCTAATCATGGAGGGCTATCTCAAACGCACCCCACAGGGCCGAGTCGCAACCGAACTCGGCTATAAAAAGATCGGACTCAAACCCGGCCCCGCCGGCCAACCCAACCTGCTATAGACTCTTATGTATCCTCTAAGTCACCATCCATCGCACGGTCCCTCCAAGAAGCTGCCATCGGTCCTGCTGCCGGCGGCCGCGTGGGGGATTCTCGCGCTGGCCTGCTCGACCGCGGCGCAAGACCCGTCCAGCGCGACCTTGCCGCCGGGGGTCAAGGCGGTGTGGGACTTGGCCAAGGCCAGCCGCGAGACCACCCCCACCCGCGAGCGCCTTTGCATCAGCGGGCTGTGGCACTGGCAGCCGGCGGCGGATAACGCCCTGGACGTGCCCAGGGCGGGCTGGGGCTACTACAAGGTGCCCGGCTGCTGGCCCGGCGCCCAGGACTACCTGCAGAGCGACTACCAGACGCTCTACCCCGCCCCCGGCTGGAGGAACACGAATCTCAACGAGGTCCGGAGCGCTTGGTACGAACGCACGATCACCATCCCCCAGGACTGGGCCGGGCGGCGCATCGCCCTGGAGATCGAGTACCTGAATTCTTACGCGGCGGTCTATATTGACGGCCGGAAGGCGGGCCAGGCCCGCTTCCCGGCCGGCCAGGTGGACCTCTCGGCAGCGGTCCGTCCGGGCGCCACGCATGTCCTAAGCCTGCTGGTGGTGGCGATGCCGCTCCGGGAGGTGATGGAGTCGTACAACGACACCAACACCGCCAGGCAGAGGAAGGGCAAGGTCGAACGCCGCGGCCTGTGCGGCGACCTTTGGCTCATCGGCGAGCCGGCCGGGGCGCGGCTCGACGGCGTGCGCATCGACACCTCGTTTCGCCAAAGCCGGATCACGTTCGAGGCCGGGCTGCAAGGGCTGGCGGGCCAGGGGCGCTACGAGCTGCGGGCCCGGATAACCGAGCAGGGCCGGCAAGTGGCGGAGTTCACCGGCCCGACGTTTCCCGCGGGCGATGTGAAAGAGGGCCGCACGTCGTTCACGGCGTCGTGGAGGCCGCCCAAGCTGTGGGACATCAACACGCCCGGGAACCAGTATGCCGCCGAGGTGTCGCTCCTGGACGCCGCAGGCCAGGCGGTGGACACGGCGACGCCGGTTCGGTTCGGGTTCCGGGAGTTCTGGATTGAGGGCCGTGACTTCTACCTGAACGGCACGCGGTTGTACCTGTCGTTGGTGCCGCTGGACAACGCCCAGATAGGAGCCGCGTTGGCGACCTACGCCGGGGCCAGGGAGAGCCTCCTGCGCCTGAAGAGCTTCGGCATCAACTTCGTGTACACCCACAACTACGGCTGCGAGCCAGGCTCGCACCTGAGCTTCGCGGAAATCCTGCGCGCGGCGGACGACACCGGGATGCTGGTGGCGCTGTCGCAGCCGCACTTCAGCGCCTACGATTGGGCGACGCCGGAGGCCGACCAAACCAACGGCTACGCGGGCCACGCGGCGTTTTACGTGGGCGTGGCGGGCAGCCACCCCTCGGTGGTGTGCTACGCCATGAGCCACAATGCCACAGGTTACAACGAGGATACGAACCCCCAGATGATGGGCGGGCACGGCAATCCTCGGGACCCGTGGGCCGACCGCAACGTCGCGCGCGCGTTGCGCTGCGAAGCCATCGTCAAGCGCCTGGACCCGTCGCGAATCGTCTATCATCACTCCTCGGGCGACCTCAGCGCGATGTACACGCTCAACTTCTACCTGAACTTCGTGCCCATCCAGGAACTCGACGATTGGTTCGAGCACTGGTCGAGCGCGGGGGACAAACCGATGGTCCTGGTCGAGTACGGCGTGCCGTTTGGCTGGGACTGGACCATGTACCGCGGCTGGTACGAAGGCCATCGCGAGTTCGGCAGCGCCGCCGTGCCCTGGGAGTATTGTCTGGCCGAGTGGAACGCTCAGTTCCTCGGCGATGCGGCCTACCGGATCAGCGACCGGGAGAAACGCAACCTGCGGTGGGAGGCGCAGCGGTTCCGCGAGGGGCGCCCCTGGTTCCGCTGGGATTATCCCTACCCGGTGGGGGACGCGCGGTTGGAGGAGATGCAGCCGGTGCAAGCCGCCTACACGACCGACAACTGGCGCGCCTTCCGCGCCTGGGGCCTGTCGGCCAACTCGCCCTGGGAGCACGACCGCTTCTGGACGTTGCGCGACGGGTTCCAACACCGCCGCCAGGACCTGCAGGTGGACTGGGACGACCTCCAGCAGCCGGGCTACAGCCCGGACTTCATCGACCACACCTACGCCCGCTTTGACTTGGCTTACCAACGGTCCGATTGGGTCGCCTCGCCCACTGCCGAGTCGTTGCTCCGCAATAACCTGCCGCTGCTGGCCTGGATCGCGGGCAAGCCCGAACACCTTACCGCCAAGGACCACACTTTCTACCCCGGTGAAACCATCCAGAAGCAACTCATCGTGATCAACAACTCCCGTCTGACCGTGACCTGCGACGCCTCATGGTCGGCCGACCTGAGCCCCGCCGTCGAGGGCGCCAAGCAGGTTGTCATACCGACTGGCCAGCAGGAGCGCCTTCCAGTGCAACTCAAGCTGCCGGCCGACCTGGCGCCAGGCGGCCATCAGATCACCGCCAGCTTCAGGTTCAGCACCGGAGAGAGGCAGGAAGACTCCTTCACGCTGCAGGTCATCCCGCGTCCGGCGCCCCCGCACCCGGTCTCGAAGATAGCGCTCTTCGACCCGCCCGGCCAGACGGCCCAATTGCTGGCCGGGCTGGGCGTGGCCTGCCAACCGGTCGGCGCTGCTGCGGACCTTTCGGGCTTCGATATGCTGGTCATCGGCAAAGCCGCCCTGACTGTGGACGGTCCGGCGCCGGCTCTCAAGGGGGTGCGCGACGGGCTGAAGGTGGTCGTGTTCGAGCAGACCGCCGAGGTGCTCGAGAAGCGGCTCGGCTTCAGGGTCGAGGAATACGGCCTGCGGCAGGTCTGGCCGCGCGTGCCGGACAGCCCGCTGCTGGCGGGCCTCAAGAGCGAGAACCTGCGCGACTGGCGCGGCTCTTCGACCCTGCTCCCTCCCACCCTGGCCTACACGTTGAGTCCGCGCTACAACGGGGCGCCGACGGTGCATTGGTGCGGACTGGAGGTCACCCGGCTGTGGCGCTGCGGCAACTGGGGCAACGTAGCTTCGGTGCTGATCGAGAAGCCGCCCCGGGGCGACTTCCTGCCGATCGTCGATGGCGGCTACGCCCTGCAGTACAGCCCGCTTCTCGAATACCGCGAGGGCCGCGGGCTGGTCCTGTTCTGCCAGATGGACGTGACTGCGCGGACCGAGAGCGACCCGGCGGCCGAGACGCTGGCGGTCAACATCCTGCGGTATGTCCAGGCCTGGCGTCCAACTGCCCGGCGCAGCGCCCTGTACGCCGGCGAACCCGCCGGCCTGGCCTGGCTGGCGGCCTGCGGCGTCGAAGCCGGGCCATTCAAAGGCGCCCCTGCGGCGGACCAGGTGCTCGTGGTGGGACCGGGCGGGGGCCGCGAACTGGCGACCCAGAGCCTGGCTACCCCGTGGGTGAAGGCAGGAGGCCGCGTCCTGGCCCTCGGACTGGACCAGACGGAGGCCAACTCGTTCCTGCCAACCGAGGTGACGATGCAGCCGGCGGAGCATATCGCCGCCTGGTTCCCCCCTTTCAGCGCCCATTCGCTGCTGGCCGGGGTAGCGCCGGCGGACGTCCACAACCGCGACCCGCGCAAGCTGCCCCTGGTGACGGGAGGCGCGACGCCTTATGGCGACGGGGTGCTGGCAGCAACGGGCAACGTCGTCTTCTGCCAACTCCCGCCGTTCCAAGTGAGCAAGGCGATGGGAGCGCTGAGTTCGCTGGCGGTGATCCAGGACGAGACCGGGGCGCACGGGAAGAGCGCCCTGATCTCGATGGGCAGCCTGGTCTATGGCCAGTTCGGGCAGAAGCTGCCGGCAGGCCAGGCCGGCAAGACTTACACCTTCGCAGCCTGCGTGAAGCCCCTGGGCGGGCCGGCCATTGTGAGGCTCGAGGTCGAGCGCGCGGGCCGGCCATGGGACCGGGCGGCGCGCGGCCAGGACATCGCCGCCAGCCCGGGCGTTTGGACCGAGGTGCATCTCACGTTCCCGGTGGAAAAGGCATATCCCGAGGGCTGGCAGGCTTATCTGAACGGCTCGGGCGAAGGGGCCAGGTTCCAGGTCCAGCGGGTGCGGCTCTACGAGGGGCCTTATGTCCCGAGCGGCGACCCCGCATCGGCGGCCACCGAGGCCCCAGACCGCAACCTGTTCAAAAACGCGAACTTCGAGGCTGGCCTGGCGTCGTGGTACTTCACCCACGGCCCGGAGCAATTCAACCTGCGCCGCACCTTCGGGCGCGCCTCCTTCGCGGTGAGCCGGTTGCTGGGAAACCTCGGCGTGTCCGGCTCGACGCCGTTGTTGGAGCGGTTCGGCGACCCGGTGGGCGCGTCCAAGGGGCCGTCGGTCGTAAAGAACGGCGATTTCAGCGGCGGCGCCAATGGCAACGGCCTGGCCGACGAATGGGAGTTCAGCTCGAGCGCCAAAGGGGCGGCCTGCACACGCGAGGCGCTGCCCGGGACGGGCGGCGGTTGGGCCCAGCTCATCACGGCGCCGCCCGTTGCGGCCGGCGCCAAGGCGCCGGAGGTCATGATCGCCCAGCACGACCTGCCCATCCGAGGCGGTCAGTGGTACCGGTTGTCGCTGCGAACCCGGGCCGAGGGCCTGACCACCAGAGACATCAGTTGGACGGTGCAGAACACGGCCAACTGGCAGGCGCTGTTCGACTACCAGAACTTCGCCCCCAAAGCGCAATGGCAGACGAACTCATTCGTCCTCCAAGCCAAGGAGACGGCGGCCAAAGGGACCAAGTTCCAGGTCTGGTTCACCGGCGCCGGCAAACTGTGGCTCGCCGACGTGCGCCTCGAGCCGATACAGGACCCGAGCGTCGGCCGTTGGCTCGAGGGCCTCTATCTCACCCGGCCTACCGAGTGGGACGACCCCTATCGCTTCTTCGGCTGGTAAGCGGGCGCTGGTCCGTAGCCAATTCAGATTTGACGCCCCGCCGGAAGGGGCGCAATATCCGAGCCTATGAACGACCGAGCGAAACCCTCGCGCGCGCTGACCCGCCGTGGATTCATCCAGGCGTCCGCCCTCGCGGCCACGGGAGCGGCAGCGGCGATTTCCAACGTCACCCACGCCGCCGTCGCGGCAGCGCCCGCCACCGAAAACCCGGCCTCCTCCGCTCCCGCCGCCCTGCCGTGCGGGCGCATCGGCAAGGCCAGCATCAGCCGCCTGTTGCTGGGCGGGAACCTGATCAGCGGCACGATGCATGCGCGCGACTTGAAATACAGCGGCGCCCTGTTTCGGGCTTACGTAACCGAGCAGAAGCTCATGGAGACGCTCCGCCTGGCCGAAGAGCACGGCATCAACACGGTCTTCGAGACGGGCGCCAACTACGTGCACCGTTACAACCGCGAGTTTCGCGGACAGATGCAGTTCATTCCACACATCGAGGTGCAGGCCGGCCAGAGCGATCAGGTCCTCTCGGACCATATCAAGCAGCAGGTGGACACGGGGGCGGTGGCGTTATATGTCTGGGGTCTTTCGGCCGACCGGTTGGTGCAGGCCGGGGCGGTGGACCGCATTCATAAGGCGGTCGAAATGGCCAAGGCCCACGGCCTGCCGGTCGGCGTGGGCGGGCATTCGCTGCTGGTGCCGATGGCTTGCGAGAAAGACCGGGTGCCCTGCGACTTCTACGTAAAAACTCTCCACAGCGACGATTATCCCTCAGCGACGCCCAAGCCGTTGCGCAAGGAGTTCATCTGGCTGGACGGCGGCCAGGGCTGGTATGACAACATGTGGTGCATCAATCCCGAGGAAACCATCGCCTTCATGAAGACGGTGACCAAGCCGTGGCTCGCCTTCAAGGTGCTGGCCGCCGGGGCCATTTATCCGCGCGAGGCATTCCCCTACGCCTTCAAGAACGGGGCGGACTTCATCGCCGTCGGCATGTTCGATTTCCAGATCAAAGAGAATTGCGAACTGGCAGCCAAAGTGCTCCGCCTGGTGCAAATCAGCAACCGAGCGCCCGCGGTGTAGCGTACGTGAACCCCTCCCTTTTTCCCGAAGACTCGGGAAAAAGGGAGGTAGATGGTGGGATGGCCTTTACCCAGGGCGGCGGCCCCGCCTGAATTATCGCTTGTCTTTCTCTTTCTCTTTCTCTCCTTGACCCTCGCCAGACTTAGTCCTGGACGTCGAGTCTCTGGTGGAGGTCTTGGAGGTCGACTCCTTGGTGGCGGCCTTGGAGGTCGACTCCTTGGTGGAGGTCTTGGACATCGACTCTTTGCCGGCAGTCCTGGCCGGCTCTTTGGCGACAGAACGCTCGGCCTCGGTCCTCGCCGCCGGACGCTCGGCGGACACCTTCCGGGTTGCCTCCACCTTGTGACCGGATGCGGCGAGGCTGCGGTCCGTTCGCCTTTCTTCGACATTGCGGCGCTGTTCTTGCGCTCTCACGTCGCGGGCCGTTTCGCGTTTGATGTCGCGGAGGTTACGATGGCTAAGTTGGGCCATCCGTTCCACGCGGATGCCCTCGTTGACAAAGCGGCCATTTTCGACGCGGTAGCGGTTGATGACCGAGCTCTGGCGAAAGACCAACACCAGCCGTTCCCGGGGCACGATGAAGCGCCGGAAATCATGCTCCCAGAAATGGTCGCAAGCGACGAAGCTGAAGAAACCCGCAGACAATCCGAAATCGAAATCCACGGCCACCCGGGCGCCGCGGAAGGTCCAGTCGCCGCCGACCAGAACCGTGCCGAAGGGCAAGGGCGCCCAGCCGCAATACTCGTCGGTGTGGCGCCATACGACCCAGGCCGGGGCAAACTCAAAGCCCGGCGCCCAGATCCAACCGTAAACCGGGTTGTAGCTCCAGCGGCCATAGTGAAAGGCCATGTCTCCCCAAGGATAGTCGGACTGCCAATACCATCCTTGATCGGTATAAACCCAATGCCCCCCGTCATAATAGGGCCGCCAACCGGGGGCCACGACCGGCTGCCAGCAGAGGCCGGCGCCGGGCACTTCCACCCACTGACCGTAAGGCGTGAGCTGTTCCCGAAAGTAATCGAGCGTGGGGGTCGCGGGGACGACTGCCGCCGCCGGCGCCGCCACCGGCGCCGGCGGGGTCAGTTGGGCCAACTGCCAATTGGCATAAGCGGGGGCGTCGCGCCCGGCCAGCAGCACGTAGAGCGGGCCGGGGCCGACGGGCAGGCCGTTGCGCGCGGCCAGGGAGAGCCCCGCGGCATCAAGCAGCGCAACCGAGGCTGTGCCATCCGCTCCCTCCGAGACCTGGACGCTATAGGGCACGCCGGCCAACGGGGCCTCGTAGAGCTTGAATCCGAGGCTGGAAATGGGCAGGCCGCTGCCCGTGTAGTTAAGCCAGACGCCGTAGCTGGGCGAACGCCCGCCGAGCGGGACCTCAACCCCTGCGCGAAACAAGCGCCCCAGGCCGCCGCCGACCCGCACCTCCCCGCCGGCACCCCCCCCGCCCAGGTGGCCGGTGATAGTGACCCATTGCCGCATATCCGCGCTCACCAGGCTGACCTCGAACGGGACACCGTGAGCAATCATGCCAATGGCCGTGGCACTGAAGGTAAACGGCGCCATGAAACCTCCCACGGACTGGATGCCCGTCATCTGGCCCGGGCCAGCCAAGCCGGACATTTGCATCCCTCCCGGCCCGAAAGCCAGGGCCGGGAGAACAAGGCCGCAGCCCTTCACCGCGGCGAACCGGATCAGCAGGTCGGATTGCGCCGTCCACAGGGTTGGGTTCAGGCCGGCGTCCGAGGCGAAGTTGTCGAGCAGGCCGGCTGGGGCAGGCGCCGGGGCGGCCATTTGTGGGGCGGGCGCGGGCGCCATGCCCATGGGCGGGCTGGCCGGCGCGGGCGCGCTGGCCGGGGCCGGAGCGCTGGCCGGGGCCGGAGCGCTGGCCGGGGCCGGAGCTGAAGGCGCGGAATCGAGCGGCGGCGGTTCGGCCGACGCCGCAGCCGGGGGCGCGGCACTGGTTGCCCCCGCGCCGGCGGGGACTGCCGGTTGACCGCCGGCTTTGCTTTGCATCAGGGCCGCGATGACGTTCTGCGACATGCCCGCACCGCTCAAATAGATGATCTGGTCGGTAGTCAGATTGTAACTGGCGCCGTCTTGCTTGATCTTGGCCAGAATGACCTCCTCACTCAGTCCGGCCCGGACAAGTTTGACCACCTCATTCAGGGCCGGAGGCAAATCGGCCGGCGGCTGCGCTGCATTGGTTGAGGTTTGAGCCTGGCAGAGGCCGCCCAGGCTCAAACCAGCCCACCCCAGCGCGGCACAAGCCAGGACCACTGCGGTGGTCGCTTTCAAGTTTCTCGAGTTCTGTGTTTTCATAGGGATGTTTCCCGTTTCAACTGCGTTCTTTTTCAACTTCCCACGCGCCTTTGGCGCCTTTCCCATAGCCTATACGGTCTCGATAGTGAAATCTTGCACGAGGTTTACTCCGGTGCAATGTCAGGCCTTCCAAGGACAGGGAGAACGACGGTCGAGCAGATCGGGTCGGGGGCGGCGGCGGGCACTGAAATCGTCAGCCCTCGAGGGCCGCTTTCGACGGCGAGAGCTTGTTGGGACGCATCGGCCAGGAGATAGGGCCTGCCAACCCCGTTCTTGAGTCCGGGGACCAGGAGCTTGCCGTCGCTGGGCCAGGTGAATACGTGCAGATAGAGGGTCGCGCCCTCGGGCCCGAGCTTGGTGGTGCAGCGGCCCCAAGGCAGTTGCTTGAAGGGGCTGGCAGTCGTGGCATAGACGCCCTCCCCGTTCACTTTCATCCACTTGCCGATTTCGGCCAGGCGCTCGATGCTGGCCTGGGGGAACACCCCTTCGGCGGTGGGGCCGATGTTGAGGAGGTAATTGCCGCCTTTGCTGGCGCAGTCAACCAGGTTGCGGATGAGGGTGGCGCCGGATTTCCAGTTCTGGTCGTGCTTGTTGTAGCCCCAGTGACTGTTCATGGTCATGCATGATTCCCAATCCACGCCCGGGCCGAACCCGGTGGCGGGGATTTCCTGTTCGGGGGTGCCGTAGTCGCCGATGCGCTCCTTGCCCTGGTCCATGCCGGACATGCCGGCGCGGGCCTTGCCGACGCGGTTGATGATGATGATGTTGGGCTGAAGGCCGCGGACATAATTGTAGAGGTCGACGCCGCGCTCGTGGGTCCAGGGGCTTTCCCATTCGCCATCGAACCAGAGGATGCCAATGGGACCGTAACGGGTGAGGAGTTCGTGGAGTTGGCTTTTCATGTAGGCGGCGTAGCGGTCCATGTCCGGGGCGCCGGCCGCCTTGTCGTTCCAGGCCCGGCGGGCGCCCCAATCCGTATGGTGCCAGTCCATGATGGAATGGTAGAAGCAGAGCTTGATGCCGGCGTCCTTGCACGCCTGGGCCAGTTCCATAAGCGGGTCGCGCTGGAAAGGGGTGGATTTGATGCACCAATCGGTCGCCTCGGAGCGGAACATGCCAAAGCCGTCGTGGTGTTTGGAGGTGATGACGATGTACTTCATGCCGGCGTCCTTGGCCAGGCGCACCCACTCCGAGGCGTTGAACTTTACCGGGTTGAACTGGGCGGCGAATTTTTCATACTGCGAGACGGGCATCTTCGTTTCCTCAAGAAACCACTCGGCATAGTTGGTCTTGCCTTGCCACTCGCCGGCGGGCACGGAATAGACGCCCCAGTGGATGAACAGCCCGAAGCGGGCCTCGCGGAACCACGCCATGCGCTCATTGCGCGCCGCCTCGGATTCGGCGCCGGGAGCCGGGGCCGGATGTGCAAGGAAGGACAGGGCCAGCAACAGGGGTGGGTTGAAAAGTCTCGATGATTTCATGTCGTGTCAAGTTCGGTTAAGCAGCGCGGAAGGAGTCTATGGCGAACGGATTCCGGTTGCACGCGGAATGATCGGCCAGTTTCCCAACGCAGCGGGGACTGTCCATTGACGGCGAAAGGCTGTAAATTGCCGCCATGTTTTTGAAAGTGATTGCCTGCGAGATTGCCGCGCGGGAGCTCTATTATGTCGCCGCGAGGTCGAGCAACCTGATCGATCTGGAACTGCTGACCCAGGGCTACCACGACACGCCCGGCGCAGGGCGGGAGGAGGTGCAAAAGCGCATTGCGGCGGCGCCTGCGGGGAAGTATGACGCCATCGTCCTTGGCTACGGGCTGTGCAGCAGCATCCTCGCCGGCCTGACGACGGCGCACACCCCGTTGGTGATCCCGCGGGCGCATGACTGCATCACCTTTTTTCTCGGCTCCAAGGAGCGTTACCAGCGGTGCTTTGCGGAACGGCCCGGCACTTATTACTACACCTCGGGATGGCTCGAGTATTCCAAGCGGCGTGGCGGCAAGGGCTCCGTTTGGGGCGGCGCGTCGCTGCCCGCGGGTGCAAGCCAGGGTTTCGGGAACGTCTATGAGGAGTGGGTGCGGAAGTACGGCGAAGACCAGGCCAAATACCTGGTCGAGGAAATGGGCCGCTGGGCCCAGGCATACTCGCACGGGACACTCATCGACTTCGAGTTTGTCAGGCATCTCAAGCTGCACGAGCAGGTCCGGCAGGTCTGCGCCGAGAAAGGCTGGCAATACGATGAAATCCAGGGTGACCTGGGGCTCTTGGAGGCGATGCTCGAGGGCCGGTGGGAGGAATCGGCGTTCCTGGTCGTGCGCCCCGGCCAAAAGGTCGTGGCGACGTTCGATGAAAGAGTGATCGGGGCCGCTTAGAAGCTCAACAGGAGCTGCCAGATGAACATGTTTCCGAGGCTGTCGATGTCTTCCCAGACCTTGCGGACCAGGTCGGGGCTGCCGGTGATTTCGGGCAGGTCCTTGACGCGCTCTTCCCAAGGGAAACAGGTCCCGGGGCGCGGGCGGGGTTGGGGGCGGGCGTTGAGGCCGGGCAGGTTCTGCCGCTCGGCCAGAGAGGCCGGCAGTTGGCAAGGCGGGGTGGCGGCCGGGGGTTTATAGGCGCCGGCGGGATAGACGCCGTATTCGCGGGCGGTCCGGGTCATGGTGAAGAGGTTCTCGATGCTGGTGTCATCCTGCATGATGGCGCCGGCGTCCATGATGTAGCCCCCGTCGCGGGCGACTTCCTCGAGGACGCGGCGGCAGAAGGCGCGGACTTCCTCGGGCTTGCCGTAGCTGAGCAGGACATTGGGGATGCCGCCGCTGATGGGGAATTTGTCGTGGAGCTTTCGATGGACCAGGAAGACGTCATCCTGGTCGCAGTGATAGAGGATGCTGCGGTCGGGCAGTTCGCGGAAGGCCTCAAAATGATAGTGCCATTTGCCTTCGGCATAGAACATGGTTTGGTGGCCGTGCTTCCAGAATTCCTGGATGATCGGCTTGAGGGTCGGCCAATAGTGAGAGGCGAATTGTCGGGGGTTGATGAAGGGCACGCAGCCGCGGTGCATCCAGAAGCCGATTGGGACCTGGCAGGCCGGGTCGGCGGTGGTCAATCCGACATGGCACAAGTGGGGCATGAGGGCTTCGCAGGCGGCCAGGACCTTGCCGGGTTGGGTGTGCATGTCCATCGTGAGGCCGACATAGCCGCGCAGTTTGTCGGCGATAATGTCGAACGGGGCCTTGAAAATGCCGGCAATGGCGGAAGCGGTTCCGCACTCGGCGCGGAGACGGGCCACTTGAGGGCCGAAGGCATAGAAGTAGGAGAGCATGGCCATGGCGCCCTTGACCAAGGCGAGGTTGTTGCGGTAAGTGGAAGGCTGGCCGATGCGGCTCACCTCGGTCGAGATGCGGGGCAGCCAGACGTTGTAGAGAAATGCGGTCGGGTCATCGATCAGAGCGTCATATTCGTCGGCGCGCATGAAGGCGGCGTCCTCGGGCGGCTCGATGTAATTGAAGCCGGTGGTATGGGGGATGCCGATGCCCGGGATGCCGTAGTAGCGCAGGCCGACGGCCTGGGTCAGGCCGGTCCAGACATAGACCATGTTCGGCACGACCGCATCCCAGCCGAAGTCCTTGGCCGTGATGATGGCGGCCTGGAAGGCCTTTGAATAGTCATGGACCACTTCCTGGCAGGTGTAACCCGCATACTTGGCGGTGAATTCGGCAACAAAGGGCCGGACCGGGACCATGTCCGGCTTCTCATTGCGCAGCGCAGTGATGTATCGGTTCAGACGCTCCTGGTAGAGTTGCTCGGTACTAGTAGGCACGCAGGGCAGAGTACCGCGAGGGCTTGTCTTTGCGAGCAAATTCTTCAGCGAATGGCGCATTACAAGGCCAAGCTCGCCGAGAGTATCGCCCTCTGCATGAAGCTGCTAAAGCCCGAGGGCCTCTATTCGTGTTTGGCTCCGCCCTCCGTCTCGACCGAGTACAGGCCCGTCATCGTGAGAAGCGGCAGCACGGTGAAGTGCCCGGCGTCGTCCCAGACAATCACGGAGGATGCCCTGGGCGACAGCGCAATGTAATCCCGGTGCGGCACGGGGTATTCCTTGCCATCTGCCATGCGCAAGGTGAAGGGAACACCGCGCGCCACTGCGGACTCAATTTCCTCTCTCGTCATAAGGATATTCTTGCCGGGATTCACCAGGCCCGCAAGCGGTTTCCGCGGCGTTCGGGCAGTTCCGAGTACCCCCTTCGGCCGCCCTGGTGCAATGATTCTTGTGGAATCACGACACCTGTGGGATAATCCCCGCGATGACGACAACCGTTGATCAGCGACATCGAGCGGTACTGCCATTCAAGCCCGGCGACATTCTGGCCGTCGAGAAACACAGCGCAGACATCGTGGTTTTGAAACGGATGAAGCCCGCCCAGCCGGTTCGGCCTAAACTGGTCCGCATTAAGGGCGAATTCTTCAGCTCCGGGGGAGACCCGCTCAACAACGAGGACGTGCGGCGCATTATCGAAGATGAATCATGATGCCCGACGGCAATTTGCTGATTGCGTTCAAGTGGCTCAATCACGAACACCATGAGACCGCCAGGGCATTCTTTGCGCGCCACCTCAGGGTCGTCACCTGTCCTATAACCGAACTGAACCTAGTGCGCGTTCTGATGCAAAAAGGACACACCCCCGGCGAGGCGCATAAATCTCTGGCCGATTTTGTCGCCAGACACAGGTCAAAGCTTATTCCCGCCGATATTTCGGCGACCGAAATATCAGGCTTCAATGTCGGGCATCGGACAACCACAGATTCTTACCTCGCCATGCTGGCGAAACGGCATGGCCTCAGAATTGCCACCTTGGACGAGGGTTTTGCAAGGCGCTTCCCGGCGCTTGTGGAGCTCGTATCCTGAACAACAAAACCCTGCCTCCTCGGCGATGATCCCCTCCGCCCCGGCCTGGGCGCCTTCCTGGCGCAATCGCCCGGAGTGGTGCTCGCCCAAAGAGCTCCTGCCGGTGATTGTAATGCCTGCACTCCACCCGCAAGGGCATGCAAGTAATGTCGGCTGCGGAATAAAAAGACCAGTCAAACCTATGACGAACCAAAACCTAATCGAACTGTATAAACGCCACGAATCTACGATTTACTACGTCGGCTTGCGCTTCTTTTGCCTGCCACATAGAGCTTGCTGTTCAGGCTCTTCCAACTGTCCATGTCGAGGCACTACGCGGCCTCATGCACCGTCAAAGTGGTCTCCTCCCTCAAACGCGTCGCCGTCACCAGCTTGATTGGGTCGGCCAGGAAAATCTACGTCCACTGGCAGAGGCTCTCGACATAAGCGGCTGAGCCGTCGCGCAGCCAGCCGTCGAGTTGGGCCTGCTCCTTGAGCTGCTGGCCGCGCAGGCGGGGCACAACGAGGAACTGCGCCTCAATTTCCGGCAGCCCCGTCATGTCGACCCACAGCTTCTCGAATTGTGTGATTGGGAAGATGTCTTCCTGCCCGTGGCCCCAGCGTTTCTTGACATCTTTGAGTGTGATGTAGGTGGGCATTTTCGCGCCCAGGCGGCGGATGGCGGCAGTGACTTTTGCCTCGACGGCCAGGTCGGCGCGGGTGAGGGCAAAGGCGGCCAGGAGCCGGTCCAGGTCGATCCAACAGGTGTTGGAGTTGTAGTAGCTCAGGGCGAATTCGGCTTCCTCGCGCGGCATCGCCAGGCCCTCGATCAAGCGGACTCGGCCATTGACGCGGGCCAGGCCGCCGCCGCGGTCTTCCAGGCGGCGGGTAATGACCTCGAAGGAGAGGCATGCGCCGGCGCGGATGTGCAGGCCCAGCAGGGCGGGGTCGAGGTCGGCGCCCAGGGTGTCGATATTGTGGAGGAGCAGGTATTTGAGTTGGGGGCGCAGGCCCAGCAGCCGGGCCAGGACCCCGTTGCGAAAGAGGTTGGGCACTTCGTACCAGTGGCCGACGGGGTGCAGGCACTGGAGCGGGACATTCTCGGTGTAGTCGCCGGCTTCGCCCGCCCCGCGCGCCCAATTGATCAGGGCGTGCCGCAGACTGTCGCGCACCTTTTGCTGCTGCTCGTCGAGGGTCTGCTGCGGCATTTCTTCCCAGGCGAAGCGCAGGTCGCGCACGGTGGGGACCAGGCGCAGGCCGACGGATTTGCCGGGCGACAGGAACAGCGGTCCCTCATAGCCGTAATGGTTCTGCCGGGCGAGGAACTCTTCGGTCGGCGCGTGGGTCAGGTAGCTGGTGGTGAAGATGTGCGGCACGGGGACGCCCGCCTGGCGGGAGCGGCGGCGGCTCTTGGCAAGGTGAGTCTCGATGAAGGTCCGATGACGCCCGGCGAGCCGGCAGAAGGGGTCCAGCGCCTTGACGACACCGGCCCCTTGCGTCCAGCGGCTGCCGGCGCCTGCGGCCAGCGTCACCACGGCCACCTCGCCATTGCGGATGGAGGCCAGGCCAAGGTCCAGTGCTTCGCCGGCCCCGCGAGCCTCTTGCCCTCGGCCAGCCGGCCCGGCGGCATTCTCTGCCGGCGCGATGGCCGCGCCGCTCCATCGGGTGGCATCCACGACGTCCTCGGGCCGGACGTCTTCGATGACCGCGTTTGCGGCCAGGCGATTCTGAGCCAAGCCGATGCGGCCTTCCTTAAGGTCGGTCCGTATCTGCTCGTGCTGCACGCGATCGAAACCGTGTTGTTCCAACAGGGTTGCCAGGGAGGCCTCGGCGGACGACTCGGCCTTCCCCCGCGGCAGCATGATGTCAAAAAGGGTCTGCACGACGCCGCGCAGCTCCGGGCGCGTCCGGCAGGCAGCGCCGAATTTGTCCAGTTCGGCGCGGCGCGAAGGCGAAAGGGAATGCCGTTCCTGGCGCAAGAGCCCTGGAACCGTCAGGGTGTAATAGCCCGGCGGCATGAGCGCGGTTTCGCCGGCCAGCAATTCGGCAAAGGTGCCGCGTTCGTTGATGGCGAAATCATAGACCACAGGCTCCATCGCAAAGGGCAGCGCGTGCTGGAGCGCGTGTTTGGTCTGCGACATTATCTCCTGGAGGCGCTGTTGGGCCAGGGCCTTTTTTTCCGGGGCGAAGATAAAACCCATTCCGCCGCCGGACATCCCGCCAAGCATCCAGAATCCCCAGAATGCCTCCCCGAACTGCTCCCGCACCCGCCGGAGGAGGGTTTCGGTGAAATAATTCGTGGCCCAGGGGATGATGGTCTGGATGGGGTGTGTGAAGTTGCGCGTCGTAGCGGCGCCGATAGCGCGCACGTCGCCGCGGCGCAAGGCCTCGAGGATTTCGTCAAGGACTCCCAGCATGCTTTGACGGGCGTCCCATTCGGCCTGGGAACGAAGCAGGTATTTCTCGGTCACCATTTCGAGGATCGGGCCGACATTCTGGGCCATGCCCCCGTGGACCAGCACCAGGCTGTCCTGGAGTTTGCGCCGGGTCTCGGCGGAGGCGTCGTGCTCATCCAGGATGCGGTGTTGGGGCATGAGCCGCCCCCGGCTGATGCCAAACTCGGGGTCCCCTTCCCCGGCCAGGACGCCCTGGATGAGTTTCATGCCGGGCCAAACGCCGCCCGAGTCCTGCCAGCCGCCGCCGGAGCCGCCCAGCCACTCCCCGAGCAGGGCGCGCGCCAGGACGAGCCGGCGCTCGTGTTCCTGGAGCGGGCCGGTGAGCGAGGCGGCCTGGCAGGTCGCGCGCATGCAGACGCTGACCAGGGCGGCCAGCAGGGTTGTCGAGACCGCCAGGCGCGAGCCTTTGGGGATGTGGTTGACGTTGCTGACCAGTTCCAAGCCGCGCCCCGGGCCTGCGATGCGCCCCAGCAGTTCCGCCAGGCTCTGCCCGGACCCCTCGATGCCCGGGGGCACGATGCCGGAGGCGATCACCGCCGCTTTGAGCAGCCCCAGGTAGTCTTTGGCGAAGTCGAAGATTTCGGCCAGGTTGGTAATGTCGGCCGAGGCGCAGAGGTCAACGCTGGCCAGGCGGAGCAAGGGCTCATCGATGGCGCGCAGGTAGGCCTCCACCGGCGGGCGGGGGGCGCTATCACGGCCATGCACCCCGAGATCGATGGAGACGTTGAGCACTTTGGCGCCCTCGGGATAATCCATGCCCAGGAAGAAAATGTCGCTCCAGCCGCAGTGGGTCAAGTCCATGCGGACCGGGGTGCTCTCGCGGAGGATCGGGTGGGCGCCATCGGAGGGATGGGGTTGCAGGAGTTCGGGCCGCAGGCGCAGGGGTTGGTCGGACGGGTGGCCCATGCGGAACATCCACTGGTTGCCGCGGACCGAGCGCACGCTGCGGCGCACCTGGTCGGCCAGGGTCTGGAAGGCCAGGCGGTGATAGGCCGCCGCCAGGGCGCTGGAGATGGCGTCGCTGGGGCCTCCGGCCTGCTGCACGGCCAGAAAATGGTCGATGGCCTCTTCAAACCGCCGGCGAAGGAGGTGTTCGTAGCCGGCGAAAGGGATCAGAGAGCCTGCGGTGCGATGTGCCGGGGGCGAATTGCCAAGGAGCCTGCCGGGCAAGTGGAACCGGTGAATCGCGTAGAGAAAGAACAGCGCCCGGACCCGTTCATAAAGGTTCTCGCTGCGGCGGCGGAAGGCGTCCAGGGCCGCGCATTGGTCGAGCAAGGCCTCCAGCGGCAGCTCGGCGCAAGCGGCATCCAGGGCGCGGTTGCGCAGGCCGGGGTCGGCGGTGGTGATGATGGAAAGCAACTCGGCCATGGGCCATGGGATTCAAAAGGCCATCAATGAAAACCCCGGTCACCTGCCCGCCCGCCGCGCTTCATAATTCATAATTCATAATTCATCCCCTGGCTGCCCGCCGGGCCAGCAAATCCACCAGCCCGCTCAGGACTTCTTCCCGGTCCTGTCCATCGAGGGCCAGGGCCAACTGGGCGGTGAGCAAGCCGTACTTGACGCCGATATCGTAGCGGCGGGCCTCCAATTCGCAGGCCAGGTAACGCTCCCGCCTGGCCAGCCCGGCCAGGGCCCGGGTCAGGGCGACACTCCGGCCCTCGGCCTGGCGGGCGTCTTGCTCGAGCAACTCCATCACCGCCGGGGTCAGCACATGCATCCCGAAGAAACAGAGATAATGGCCGGCCCTCAACCCCGGGACAACCAATCGCTGTTCGGCCTCGGTCGGCGTCGGCTTTTCCAGCACCTCCGAGACCTGATACACGCCCTTTCGTCCCGGCGCCAAGAGGCCGCCCACGGCCCCGTAATGGGGCAGCTTGCTCTCGTGGGTCGCCTGGACTGCCGAGACGGCGCAGTTCTCCGCCGCGGCGATTTCGACCAGTTGCTGGGCAGACCGCTTTTGGGCGCCGCTAACGTAGAGGTGGTCGCCGACCAGGAGCAGGAATGGCCTGGCGCCCGCGAACGCCCTGGCGCAGGACACGGCATGGCCGTAACCCAGCGAGTCGCGCTGCTCCACGAATTGCAGGCGGCTTCCCAACCCCCCTGCCGCCGCGCCATAGGCCGCCTGGTCCCCAGGGCAGACCACCACGCAGATCTCCTCGATGCCGGCCGAGAGAATCTCCTCAATCAGAATCCGTAGCGCCGCTTTGGACTGGCCGTCCCGGTCCACCAGGGCCTGCAGCGGCAGGGTCCGTTGCGTCTTGCCAGCGGCCGTAATGATGGCTTTCTTGATTTCCACAGTAATTGCTTCCGTTGATACGCGGGTCGCAACGAGCCTCCCAGGATGCCGCCTCGCCGTCAACCATGTTCGGGGAATCCTGTGGGCCTCAGACAGTAGGGGGAGGCGACTGACGGGCATGGGCTGGCGGGCGAAAAGAGTGGAGCAAGGAGAGATCACTCATAATACTCGGGCAACGGTCTGCGCCGGAACCATGATTGATCGATGCCCTCGGGACGACTGTTGTGCTTGGGCTGAGGCTTGACGGCCGCAAGATCAGGCAGGTCCTCGGGAAGGCCCATCCACATGAGGAACAGTTTCCAGTCGTGCTTCTGGTGGGAACGGATCGAACAGATGATTTGGTGGCGCATTGCGGTGATTTTACCCCCGTCAAGCGCCAACTCGTCGATCAGACGCACGCCGTCATCGTTGTGGGCTACGATTTCCCCGATGCTCCGGCCGCTGGTCAAGACCTCCACGCAGGCCCCATAGGCGACCTTGTCGGGTGAGGGGAGCCATTTGTTCCCCTTACGGTGGTTGCAATTGTGGCAGGCGTAAACCAGGTTCATGTAATCGCGACACAGGTCGCGTGCGACGCTCTGAGCGACCTGGTGATCGAGCTCGAAGTCGTTCAACTGGAAGCACCACCGCTCACGCTTCAAGCAATAGACGCACCGAAAGTCGAATTCGTCCCGCAGCCACGGTCGGAAGTCGGCATAACCCGAATAGCCTTGCGGGCCATGCCTCCGCAAAAGTGGCTTAGCTGGATATAGGAAAGGCGAGGCGTATCTCACGGCTCGGCCTCCCACTTCCCTTCCGACTCGAGCTTGGTTCGTAAGGCGGCAACTTGTCGCAAAGGCAATGGAGCGAAGTACTCGCCGCGCGCTTCTGTAAGGAACTTGAGGCGCTGAAGTTCGACCAGGTCGTCCGCGGTAGCCCCGCGGCGGATTTTCTTCTCGATCAATTCGGTTTTTCGCTCTGATGTGCGCTCCCAGTCGAAGGTGATGGCCAGGAGCTCGGTAAGCGTGAGGTGTTCCTCGAAATGGTCAGGAAAATAGCGGCTAAACGCGCGGTCATACGGAGGCGGCAAGGGGCGGAACCAGCCGTTGAACATCTTCAGCAATTTGTGCTGAGCTGGCGCGGCGAGATTGTAGGCTGCGAGGACAGCCGCGTCGAGGCGCAGCACCGCCTCCACCACCACCTGCGGGGCAGGCGGCTGGGCGAAATCTCTTACGGCGAGCATGTCTTGCAGTGCTGCGGCAAGGCAGTGAAGTTTTCCCTCTGGTTTCAGGTGATCGAGACCGGGCACGGGAAGGTCCCGCAGCGTCTCGATATGGTTGTGCCGATCCATGTCGCGCTCGAAGCTGAACGCATTGCCGACGGGCGAGGCGAGGATAGCCGCAACGGCGAACTCGGATATGTCTTGGCGCGGCCACATCGCGAAAAACTGCTTCGTAAAGGCCAACCCCGCAGCGTCAGCCCAGGCAGCCAATCGCCAGGGCGAACCTGGTTGAAAGCGCGCCGCATTACAGGCCACTTTCCGCTTCTCCCATGGTCTCTTGTTCGCACGCGTGCTGGGGTCCTGGTCTTTGTCCAACAGCGACAAATAGCGAAGGGTGCGCAACTGGAATTGGGTCAGGTTCCCATTCATCGTCTCGGCGCCTCTATGGAACCCGTCCTTCGGCTCGTTCGAGGCCACATCAGTGCGCGCGGCTGACTGAGGTTTTCCATCGGTGCGGGCGACCCAGTGAATTCCCTGATGGATTTTCGCAACCCCGCCTAAGGTCAACCCCCGCTCGATGTCTCCGAAGATTGAACCCTTCGGCTGCAGCCGCAGCGTGAACCGCGGCCCGCCTTTGGGAGGCGGCACCGGCAGATCCTCTCTGCGCGACTCGCTGACGTTCCAGTCCTCCAGGAATCGCTCTACGCGGTCCCTCTGCACCTCGGCGTAACTCACGCGCACCGTACGACCGCCCGTTCGCAGGCCACTCGCCAGCACCGCCACGGTTTCGTTGTCCGCATAGCGGAAGATGCGCGGGAGCTCCACGACTTGGATTGAATCGTATCGCCGGGCCAGATCGCGGTTGGCATTGCCATAGACGGGGTCGCTCAAAAAGCTTTGCGGCAAGACCAGGCCGAGCAAGCGGGGCGGTTGCTGCAGCACCCTGCGCAAGAGCTCGGCGGGCGGCTTCGTTTTTCTTGCGCCTATGGCCCTCCGGTATTTCTCGTTGAACGCCTCGTAGGGGGGATTCGCGAGGACAGCCGCGGCGGAGCGCAAGTTATCACGCCACCCGTCCCAAAAGAACACATCGGCGTGGTGGATTTGCCAATTGTTCTGGTTCGGATAGTCCGAGAGCGTGAGCACTACTCGGCAAATCTCCAATGAAAGAGGGTCTCTCTCGACGCCTATAAGCCGCTGACGGAAATAGCCGTGGCGGCCTTTTGGGCCAAGGGATGGGTTGAGATCCTGCGCTAGCCGCTCCATGGCCTTCGCCAGGAAGATGCCATGGCCGGAAAAAGGCTCGAGTACCACGCGGTCCGCAAGAGGCACCGTCTCCCACGGGAGGTGGTTGACCACGTAGTCTGCTAGACCTTCCGGGGTGCTATGGACACCCAATTCGTCCCGCGTGTGATCGGTGATGAATGCGCTCTCGGCCACGAAGGCGAGGTCGGGCACCGAAAGATTCTGAAAATGCATGTTGCGTGAGACGCTGTTCCATGCCGCCTCCAGGATGGGTTTACGGCGGAAGTCGGATTCCGGGCTGTCGAGCAGTCCGGTTTGCTTTTCTGCGGCTTTGAATATCTCGAGCGGATCGTTGAGACCGTCCCATCCCGTGGCATCAGCTCGATCCATGAAGATCTTCGCGGTGACAAAGCGGAATAGGAAGGCGAACAGTGGCGACACCGCCGGGGGACGGCCATGCACGCCCTTGTAAGCCGCTTCGATTTCCTTGAAGCTGTGCTCGAGCAGCTCTTTGAGCCGAACCTGGAACCGCCTCTTCAACGCATTCACCAGGCCCGTGTCAAAGAGATCGGGTTGGTGCGGTGCGGAGACATCGGCCGGGGTCCTCACGCGACCAAGCGCTTCTGGTCCCCACGACCCGCGGTTCTTATCGAACGTGCGCTGCGTGTCCCGCAGGCAAAAGGGTCCTCCCACCCGTGCTGCGCCGTGCAACCCCGCTGCCCAGGGCTGCACGGCGCCCTTCTTTACCGTGAGCAGCAACGGCGCGCCAAGCGCTCGGTATTCACTCGCAACGGGCTCGGTGCCATCCTCGGCAATGACGACACCTACCCGCGCATTGCGATAGCTTTGCGGGTAGCCCGCAAATGCGGCCAGTGCGATGCGGCGCACCTGGGCGGTGGAACCGGTCAGATCGCAGAAGTCGTAGTTCCGGCGGATGCGCTCCTCATCGTAGCCCACGGAGGTCAGCGCAGCCCTGAACGTAGAGACGATGTCGACTGTCGTCATGCGGCTCGGAGAGCATAGCAAGTGGCGGCGGCATTGTCACCTGCGATTCTGCCGAGACCCGCGCTAGTAGCAGACCTGCGCTCTGGCTGCTTCCTTTCTGGCCCAGGCATCGGCCTCGAGGATCTGCTCCAGCGAGGGGTGGAAGATCGGCTTATGCCGTTCCATCGCGCGGCCCACCGTGGCGGAGATGCCCGGGAAACTGATGCGCCGGCTGACGAAGGCCTCGACGGCCGCCTCGTTTGCGGCATTCAGGACGGCGGGCAGCGTGCCCCCGACCTCGCCGGCCGTGCGCGCCAGGGTCAGCGCCGGGAAACGGACGGGGTCCGGTTCAGCGAAGGAAAGGGTGCCGAGCTTGGCGAGGTTGGTTTGGACGCGGCTGCTGGGAGCCCGCTCGGGATAGGTCAAGGCGTATTGAATCGGCAGGCACATGTCGGGGCTGGAGAGTTGCGCCAGCATCGAGCCGTCCACGAACTCAACCAGCGAGTGGACGACGCTTTGAGGATGCACTACCACTGACACGCGGCCCATCTCGATGTCGAACAGCCACCGGGCCTCGATCATCTCCAGGCCCTTGTTGAAGAGCGTGGCGGAATCGATCGTGATTTTCCGCCCCATCACCCACGAGGGATGCCTCAACGCGCGCTCGACAGTGATGTCCGCGAACTCCTCGGCCGGCGTTGTGCGGAAGGGACCGCCGGAGGCGGTCAACCAGAGCCGGCGAATCGAACTGGCCGGTTTGCCCTCCAGACACTGGAAGATGGCCGAGTGCTCGCTGTCCACCGCCAGGACCCGCACGCCGTGTTTGCGCGCCTCGCTCATGACGATCTCCCCCGCCATGACCAGGACCTCTTTCGAGGCCACCGCAAGGTCTTTGCCGGCGCGGATGGCAGCCAGGGCCGGGGCCAGACCGGCAGTGCCCACGATTGCGACCAATACCAGGTCCGCCTCGGGCAGCGTGGCCAGCTTGACCAACCCTTCGGCGCCGCAGAAAACCTCGCTGCCGGGACCCAAGGCGTTGCGCAGTTCCCTGGCTTTGGCCGGGTCGCGGATGGAGATGGCCCTGGGCCGGTGCTTGCGGGTTTGCCCGAGGAGCAGTTCGGCGTTGTTGCCGGCGGCCAGCCCCACCAGCCGAATCTGGTCCGGCAGGTCCTCCGCCACCTTCATCGTGCTGGCGCCGATGGAACCGGTGCTGCCGAGTAAAACGACGTTTTTCATGAAGGGGTCGCCATCCGTCCGCTTTTCTTTCTACTTTGCCGTCAAGACGTGGCGCAGACACAAATACATAATCGGGGCATTAAACAACAGACTGTCCAGCAAGTCGAGTATGCCGCCGATGCCCGGAAAGAAGCGCCCCGAATCCTTGACCCCGGCCTCGCGTTTGAACAGGGACTCGATCAGGTCGCCCAGGACCGCCGCGGCGCCCAAGAGGACCCCAAGCACGACGGCACGGACCGTATTCATGCCGGCCATTCTGTGTCCGAGGAAATGGACGAAGAGCAGGCTGGCCAGAATCGCCGCGCCGATGGCCCCCGCAAAACCCTCCCAGGTCTTGCCCGGACTGATGCGCGGGATCATTTTGTGCCGGCCCAGCAGAGAGCCGACGGCATAAGCGCCGGTGTCGCTGGACTTGGTGAGGAGCACGAAATAGAAGAGGTAGTAATGGCCCTCGACGCCCGGGAAGAAATTGATTTTTTGGATGAAATTGAGCAGCCACGGCACGTACATGAGGCCGAACAACGTGGTCGAAATCGCCAGCAGGCCGGAGGTGTTTGATCGGGAAGCGAACTGCCGGACGCATAAACCGAGCACAAAGAGAATCAGGAAGCTGGTCTCGAAGTCATTGACCCGCGCCGGCGAGCCGCTGGTCCCCAGGACCCCGGTCAGGTTGAGGAAGGTGCCGATCATCAGCAGCACCCCGCCCAGAATGCCCCACCCCTGGAAGCAGACCAACCCCCGTCTGGCCGCCAGCCCGTAGAACTCCGCCAGGCCGCTCGCGGCCAGCAAGACCATGATGACCAGGAAGACATAGTCCGAGACCAACCGGTTGCTCGAGAACAGGGCCATCAGAACTATCGTCCACAGCACCAATGAACTGAGCAGGCGGCGAAAGAAGACTCTCAGCTTGGAGGGCGCCGGGCCTGGGGCCCCGGCCGGCCTGATCGCATCGGACATTTCGCGCAAAGAGTAACGGCCCGCCGCCGCCTGTCGAGCGATTTCCGAGGGGCGAGGGGGCGAGGGATTTGCCCTTGCTCGCGCGGGCGCCGACCCTCTGCCCTCCGCCCTCCGCCCTCTACAGGCTGCCGAACCTGCGGTGACGCCGGTTGTATTCTTCCAGGGCGGCGTAGAGTTGGGGTTTGCGGAAGTCCGGCCACAGGGTTTGGGTGACGAGCAACTCGGTGTAGGAGATCTGCCAGAGCAGGAAATTGCTCACGCGCATCTCGCCACTGGTGCGGATGAGCAGGTCCGGGTCGGGCACGTTGCGGGTATAAAGGTGCTGGGCGAAGGCCTGTTCGGTGATGTCATCCGGGTCGAGCGCTCCGGCTTTGACCTGTTCGGCAATGCTCCGCACGGCGTCCACGATTTCCGTGCGCCCGCCATAGCTCAGCGCCATGATAAGAGTCAGGCCGTTGTTTCTCGAAAGGGTGGCAATGGACTTCCTGAGGTGCTCTTGGACCGCCTCGGGCAGGCGGTAAATCTGGCCGATGACTTCCAGGCGAACGTTGTTCTTGTTCAACTCGGGCGTCTCGGTCTTGAGATAGTGGACCAGGTATTTCATCAGGGCATCCACTTCCTCCTTGGGCCGATTCCAGTTTTCGACCGAAAATGCGTAGAGCGTGAGATACTTGATGCCCAACTCCCCCGCCGTGCGGATAATCACGCGGGCCGATTCAGCCCCAGCCCGATGCCCCTCGACGCGCGCCAGGCTCCGTTCCCTGGCCCAGCGGCCGTTGCCGTCCATGATGATGGCCACATGCCTCGGAAGCGAGGCCTTGGCCTCCGGACTGAGGTGGGCAGTCTGCGCGCTTGTCATTTGCCCGGGCAACTTACGGAATCGGCATTGCACGTCAAAGACAAATTGTGGCACGAGTCTGGCTATCAGAGCGGGGCAGAAGCATGAGCCTCGCGAATCTACCCGTCAGCTTTTTCGATGCCCTGCTGGTGGCGGTGCTGGCAGCCGGCCTGTACCGAGGCCGCCAGCACGGCATGTCGGCCGAGGCGCTGGACCTGGCAAAGTGGCTCGCCGTCCTCTTCGGGTCCGCAGCCGTGTACGAGGTCGTGGGCCGCCAACTGGCGCTTACCAGCCGGATTTTCGGGCTGCTCTCCTGCTATATCATAGCTTACCTGGGCGCCGCGCTGCTGATTCTCATCCTCTTTGCCCTCCTCAAACGCGCCCTGGGTGGCAAACTTTTGGGCAGTGACATTTTTGGACGCGGCGAGTATTACTTGGGCATGGTCTCCGGCATGGCACGCTATTCCTGCGTGCTGCTGGCCGCCCTGGCCCTCTTGAACGCCCGGTCTTTCAATGCCGTCGAGGTCCGCGCCATGCGCGACTTCCAGAACGCCCAGTTCGGCTCCGACCTCTTCCCCACCCTCCATTCGCTCCAGACCTCCGTTTTCCAGAAATCTTGCTTTGGCCCCTGGATTCGCCAAAACCTCGGTTTCCTGCTCATTAAACCCACCGAACCCGAGCACCGGCGACTCCACACCAAAGAGGTCCGCGCACCATTCTGAGCACGCCCGAGGCGCCCATGCCTTTAGGGTCTGGCATGGTTGGCATACTCCGTGATCGTGGCGGCGAGGTCCTTCGATGCCGGGGTCGCTTCCACTTTCCTGTCGAACAGAATGTCTCTCATCGTTACGAACTGGCCGTAATAAGCGCGGTTGGCCTCGTTGTCGGGCGCGAGGGCGCCGGCTTTGACGGCGGCGCCGCCGTAAAGGCCCTGGCGCTCCCCGTAAACCAGCACCGGCGGCCCGGGTTGGTTAACCGAGCTTTCGACACCGGAGCTGACATCGCCCGCCGTGCCGCGCGCCTCTCCGGCAAAATCGAAACTCGCTTCCGTCAGGAGACGGGTTACGTTTGTGTCCATGAGCAGAATCACGAAGAAGTTCTGCTCGCCCCCGATTTGAAATCCCAGGCTCGCTTCGTTGGCGGCTACAAAGGCGGCCGGGCTCCACCTGCGCGTTCCAGGGTCCCGGACCAGCGCCACGCCGCCGCCGCCCTGGAAGGCGAATAGGAAACCAGCTTTGGTGCGGTCGAGCAGCACCACAGCTTGGGCCTTGCGGAGGACGTCCGCCGGGATGCGTTTGTCCGGCTGGCTTTGCAAAGATTGGAACTTGGCGGCAAGGGTGCGCACGCGCTCATCCAGCTTAACCTTGTCAACCGCCTGGGCCGTTCCGAGCCAGGCCGCCGCCGTCAGAATAACCAGAGTCCTTTTCATAGTTCATCCCTCCGCCATGCGATGCTTCGATCCCGCACGGAGACTATCGCCCTCTTTCGATGCCTCGGCAACCCCTCCACACATGGCGTCAAAAGTCCTTGGACATGCCCGACATTGTGCGCTATACGGAGGCATGGCCGGTTTGTTTTCTCAACAAACTCTGGAGCAAATCCGCGCGGCGAGCGACATTGTGGACGTTGTGGGGTCGTTCCTGCCGCTCAAGCGGGCCGGGGTGAATTTTGTCGCCCTCTGCCCTTTTCACAAGGAAAAGACCCCCAGCTTCAACGTCAATCCGCACCGGCAGATCTTCTACTGTTTCGGCTGCCACAAGGGCGGCGATGTCTTCGCCTTCGTCAAAGACTTCGAGAACGTGGACTTTCCCGAGGCGGTCCGGCGGCTGGCCGAGCGGGCCAAGATTCCGCTGCAGTTTGAGGGCGGCGGCCAGGAACAGCAATCGCGGCACTTAAAGGAGCAATTGCTGCAAATCCATGAACGGCTCGCGCAATACTGGCAGAACATCCTGGCCAATGAGCCGGCCGGCCAGAGCGCCCGGGATTACCTGGCCAAGCGCGCCGTTTCGCCCGAGGCGGTCAAGCTCTTCCGCATCGGCTGCGCCCCGGAGGCCTGGGACGATACGGTCAACTGGGCCCGAGACCAGGGGTGCGACCTTGGCCTGGTCGAGAAAGCAGGTCTGATCCTGCGCAAGGAGGGCACGGACCGCTACTACGACCGATTTCGCGGGCGGCTCATGTTCCCGATCTGCGACGAGCAGGGCCGGGTCATCGGCTTCAGTGGCCGGGTCCTGTCGGGGGACGAGAAAACGGCCAAGTACGTCAACTCCCCGGAGACGCCCATCTTCACAAAGAGCAAGGTCTTTTTTGGCCTGGACAAGTCCAAGCGAGCCCTGGTTGAAGCGGACTTTGCCATCGTTTGCGAAGGCCAGCTCGACCTGATTGCCTGCTTCATGGCCGGCGCCCGCAATGTGGTCGCTCCCCAGGGGACCGCCTTCACGGCCGACCACGCCCGCATCCTCAAGCGCTATGTAAATGAGGTCGTCCTGTGCTTCGATTCGGACGAGGCCGGGCAAAACGCAACCGCCCGCTCCCTCGACCATCTCCTGGCTGCCGAGCTGGCCGTCCGGGTGGCAGTCGTGCCCCCGCCCCATGACCCGGACAGTTTCATCAAGGCCTTCGGGGGCCCGGCCTTCGAGCAACTTGTCGAGCGGGCGGAGGGGTTCTTTGACTATTATCTCAACCGCCTTTGCTCTTCGAACGAAGTCACGACGGACCGGGGCCGGTTGGCCGTGCTGCGCGGCATGGCCGAAGCCGCGCACAAAACCGGCAACGTCGTCCTCATTGACAAGTATGCTCAAAAAACCGCCCTCCGCCTCGGGGTGTCGCCCGACGCCGTCCGGGCCGAGTTCAGGAAGTTGGCTCGAGCTAGAACGCCTGTCCAGGCGGCAGGCGAAGGACCACCCGAGGCCCCGGCCGAACTGCCTCGCCCATCGCCGCAGGAATACTGGTTGCTCAAGCTGGCCTTGGCGCATGAAAGCCTGGTGCCCTGGCTGGCTGCTCACCTCGACCTGGCCTGGGTCCAGCACCCCCTGGCCAAGGATATCATCCAGAAACGTCTGGCGGCCCAAAACAGCCAATCCTGGACCAGCCTGGCCGGCTTCCTGGCCGAGTGCCAAACACCCGAACTCCGTAATCTTGTCACGGAAGTGGCCGTCCAGGAGCCAATGCCGACCTCCCTGGCGCAGCCCCTTGCCGATGTAATGACACGGCCCGCTACGGAGATCGAGAAAGCCAGAGGCGAGGCCTCCCCGGCCCAGCATCTTGCCGATGTAACGCTGCGGCTGCGCAACCAGGCCATCGACCGCCAGATTGCCGCTCTGAGGCAGCGCGTCAACCAGCCCGATGTTACCGAGCCCGAAAGCACCGGCCTGCTGCGCCGCCAACAGGAATTGAGACTCTCCAAAGGCCAGCCCCTGGCGCCGCTTGCTCCAGGCGCGCAGCCTCAGGACTCCTGACCCCGATTTAGGGAAACCCCATTTCCTCGACAAAGGCCTCGTGGAAGTTGGGGTCTTCATGGAGGGCGACATGCTTGATTTTGGCCAGGAGGAGGGGGTAGGCGCCGTTGTGTTGGGGGGCGCCGAAGAGGGCAAGCTTGGCTCCGAGCAGGGCGGCGTTGCCTGCGGGTTGGACCTTGTCCGGAGGGAACTTGAGCAGGCCGATGCGGCGGGCGCTGGTGTAATTGATGTAATTGCCGAAGGCCCCGGCCACATAGATGCGGTCGAGCTGGTCCGGGGCGATTCCCCACTGGTCGAGCAGAAGACGCAGGCCGGCGGCGATGGCGCCTTTGGCCAGTTGCAGTTCGCGGATGTCCTGCTGGGTGAGCGAGACGGGCGGCGTGAGCGGGAAGGAGTCGCTCTTGGCCAGGCGGCCGGAGGCTAGAATGGAGCCGAGGTCAAGGCCGGCTGCCACGGCGTCCACCAGGCCGCTGCCGCATATACCGCGCGCCCGGCCGTGGCCAAGGACGCGGCAGCGCAGTTGGCCGGATTCGAGGCGGACCTCGAAGATTGCGCCGGTGGCGGCGCGCATGCCGTTTGAGATTCGGGCGCCTTCGAAGGCGGGGCCGGCGGCGGTGGAAGCACACAAGAGGCGCTGGCGATTGCCAACGACGATCTCCGCGTTGGTTCCCAAATCAACGAGCGCCGCCGGCAAACGGGCCTCGTGCAGGCGGGTCGCCAGCAGTCCGGCGAGGATGTCGCTGCCGACAAATCCGCCAAGGCAAGGAAGGAAATGCACCGGAGGGTTGCCAGGCAAAAGCCAGCCGAGCTCCTCGGCCTGGAAAACGCGCAGACCGGGCGACCCAGGCTCGAAGGGATAATGCGAAAGGGGCTCGAGGTCGAGGCCGCAGAACAGATGGTGCATGACCGTGTTGCCGACGAGGACGACGCGGTTGAGGCGGCGCGTCTCGGGGACCTGGCCGGAGGAAAGGGCCGAGGGGCCGGCAGGCGCGGGGCCGGCGCCGCTGGAAGCGGCGTCCAGGAGTTCGCGGCACAGGCGGCCGATCTGCCGGCGTGCCTGGGTCTCCAGGACCCGCTGAGAGCGGCCGGCGACGGAGAATTCGACGCGGCTCATGATGTCTGCGCCGTGCTTGGCCTGGGCATTCAACTCGGCGCGCACGGCCAGGACACGGCCTGTGGCCAGGTCGAGCAATTGAGCCACGATGGTGGTTGTGCCCAAATCCACGGCGATGCCCAGGCCCGGCTGGGGTGTGAATTCAAAGGTCGAGTCGTCGGCAAGGATGGCTGCTTCCCATTGCGCCAGTTCGATCTTCAAATCGCCCTGGGCGCGGGCCTGACAGGCCAGGCGCCAGCCTTGGGCCAGCTCGGCCGCCGAGAGCCGCAGGCGGTCCTGTTCGGTGACCGGCAAAGAGCCCGCCAGGACCTTGATCTTGCATCCTTTGCACCGGCCGCGTCCGCCGCAAGGGAACTCGACGCCGTGGACGAAGAGCACGTCCTGCAAGGAGGCGCCCCGCTCGACCGGGATCGTCTTGCCCAGCGGCAGCAGTTCTAGATTGTCCACGGGGCCCTCATGGGCTGGTGGACGAGGGCGTTGGCCTGGTCGTCGTCGATGAAGCGTTGGGTCGTGGAATCGAAGCGCAACGGACGGCCCGTTTGGACCGCTATCTTGGCCAGGTTGATCAGGGTGCAGGAGCGGTGGCCGTTGATCTCGTTGAGGGCGAATTTCTGGCGAGTCCTGACGGCTTTGATGAAGTCGGTGAGCTGAGGCTCGGGGTCGGGCAGGGCGTTGAGCTTGTCTTCGAGGCCCGGGATGTCGGACTCGAGATTCTTCAGGAGTTTGCCTTTGGGCCCGGCGATATAAGGGGCATCCTGCTCTTTGTTTTCGCCGTCGAGGAGAATCTCGCAGCCATCGGCGTATTTGAGAGAGAGCCGGCGCCAGGGCAGGACGGCATCGAGGTCCTGCGGGTTGGTGTCGGCCTCGATTCGCACGGGACTCTCGTTGTCCTTGCCGAGGAAATACTGGACGGGGTCCAGGTAATGCTGGCCCATATCGCCCAGGCCGCCGCCGTCATAATCCCAGTAGCCGCGGAAGGTCTGGTGGACGCGGTGCGGGTGGTAGGGTTTCACGGGGGCGGGACCGAGCCAGAAATCGTAATCCAGCTCGGGAGGCACGGGTTGCGGGACAAGGTGGGTGCGGCCGCACCATTGATCTTGCTTCCAGTCGAAGCCGGTCGTGCCGCCGACCGTGACCTTGAGCGGCCAGCCCAAGAGGCCGCTTTGGACCACTTTCTTGATCTGTTTGACCCGGACGCCCATGCCGTAAAAGGTGTCCTGGAAACGGAACCAGGTGTTGAGCCGGAAGATGCGATTGTATTTGGCGACCGCGGCCTTGACCGCTTCGCCTTCGGCGATGGTGCGGGACATCGGTTTTTCGCACCAGATGTCTTTGCCCGCCTTGGCTGCGGCGATGGAAATCAGCGCGTGCCAGTGCGGCGGAGTAGGGATGTGGACGATGTCGATGTCCTTGCGTTCGATGACCTCGCGGAAGTCTCTGTATCCTTTGACATCCGGCCCCGCTGCCTTAAGGCCGGCTTCCAGGTGCTTTGCATCCACATCGCAAATGGCCAGGAGTTTCGAGGCCGGGTTAATCGACTTGAGGTGTCCCATGCCCATGCCGCCCACGCCAATGACCGCCTTGGTCAGGGTTTCGTTGGGTGAGGTCACCCCGGGTCCGCCCAGGACGTGGCGGGGCAGGAGGCTGAACGTGGTGGCGGCGGCAACCGAGGTCTTGAGGAAGTCGCGGCGGGTGAGTTCAGTGCGTCTTTTCATAAATATCTTCGGGTGTAGCACAAGAGGCCGGGGATGACCACTCAAAACTGACCTCCCGGCAATTCCCTTGGACACTTTCCAGCAACGCCCCGAATTACATCTTTGCAGAATCATGTTAGGGTTGGCACATGGAAGTGTCCGAAGCTGCAGCCGGTGCGCAATATGAGATTTAAAAGGCGCCTTCTCCCCAAAGAACGCAATCCCCGGCGGAGGCCGGCGGGATTGCACTCATGCGCCTGGCCCCTGAGGCTGTTGCCGCTGCTGCTCTTGACGCTGCCCGCCGTGGCGCAAGCGCGATACAGCTACACGACCAACGACGGCGCAATCCGGATCACGGGATATGCAGGTCCCGGAGATGCGGTGACCATCCCGAGCACGATCGATGGCCTGCCGGTGACCAGCATCGGGAACTCGGCGTTCTCAGGCGCCAGTCTGACCAGCGTCACGATCCCCGACGGCGTCACCAACATCGGAGACTATGCGTTCGGAGGCTGCTGGCGCCTTGCCAGCGTCACGATGGGCAACAGCGTAACCAGTATCGGGGATTCTGCCTTCAATGCCTGCCACAGCCTGACCAGCGTCACGATAGGCAACAGCGTCACCCGCATCGGGGATTATGCGTTCGATCACTGCCTCAGCCTGACCTGCGTCACGATAGGCGGCAACGTCACCAGCATCGGGCAATCCGCGTTCGGCGGGTGCCTCAGCCTGGCCAGCGTCACGATCCCCGGCAGCGTCACCCGCATCGGGGCCGAGGCGTTCGCCTCATGCAATAGCCTGAGTGCGGTCTATTTCCAGGGCAATGCCCCCGCGCTTGGCGGTCCCTGTGTATTCGACGGCGGCTGCAATGCGACCGCCTATTATCTGCCGGGAACGGCCGGTTGGGGTTCAACCTTTGGCGGTCTGCCGACCGCGCTGTGGACGCTGCCGTGCCCGTTGATCCTAAACCACAGGTCCAGCCTCGGCGTGCAAACCAACGGATTCAGTTTCATTATATCGTGGGCGACCAACCTTTCCGTCGTAGTCGAAGCCAGCACAAATCTAGCCAATCCCGTCTGGACCCCGGTGGCAACCAACACCCTTTCCTCCGGCGCGTCTTATTTTACCGATCCCCAGTGGAGGAATTATCCCGGGCGTTTCTATCGCGTCACATCCGCGCTCGTTCAGTAACGGGCGCAAGCCCCGGGGTCACTTTTCGGCGACGGTGAGCCAGGTCCGGCCATGGGCGGGGATGACGAGGGTGAGTTGGACGGAGTAATCGCGGGCGAGGGTGATTGTATCGGGTTTGGCGTTCTCGCGGCGGATGACGGCGCGGGCGGTCAGGCCGGTGTAGTAGAGAGGCAGGCGGATGCGGCGCTGGAGGGGCTGGTCCAGGGGGTTGTAGAACATGGCCAGGCCGCGCTCGGGCAGGGCGGGGTTGACATGGAGCCAGCCGTCCCAATCGCGTCCATCGGGGCGGCGGAGGTGGACGAGGTCGCTGTCGAGGATGGCGCGATGTTGTCTGTAGAAGGCGACCCATTTTTTGACGAGGGCCTTGGTTTCATCGCAATCATAGAGGCGCGGGCCGCGGTAACAGGCCTGGACGCCTGCGCCCAAGAGGTTGGCGAGGCGGGTTTCGTAATGCGGCAGGTGGTCCTTGAGCGGCTCAATGGTGGCAGCGGCGCCGCCGCCCTGGTATTCGGTCAGGGGGACAAACATCCAGCCCATGGAAGGAGTCTTCTCCCAGGTGCCGTCATAGATATTCTGGCGTTCGATGATTTCCTGCTGGTCGCGCGGGAGGGACCAGTTGGTTTCGCGGTAGCCCATGCCGCACTTGCTCGAGCCGGCCAGGTAATACCAGTCAGGCACGTTGAGGTAAATGCCGCGCGCGCGGCACCACTGGTAGAAGCCGGTGATGACCTTCCATTGTTTCCATTGGGAATCCTTGAGGCCGGCATGGCCCGGGTGGTGGTTCGAGGCGCAGACATCGCCCGGATAGGAACCGTCGTGTTCGAGCACGCCGCAGCCGGTTTGCTCGAAGAACTGGCGGAGCTTGCGGAAATAATCTTCGGCCCAGGGGCTGCCGAGGCACGGGGAATTGCCAAAGCGCGCGCCCCCGGGTTTTCCGGTTTGGGGGTTGATGGCGTCGTTTTCAGGGTCGATCGAGCGGCTGGCCAGGAGTGAGTAGCCCCCCAGCACGATGCCTTTGCTCCGGGCATAGTCAGCCAGTCCTTTGATTTGGGCCAGGTACTCCGGTTTCTCATTCTCGATGTCGAAGCCGCTGCCGAAGGTCAGTATGACCATCTGGAAGCCCACCTCGGCGCATTGGTCAACGGCGGTCCTGACGGCCTCGGGCCTGGCGCTGCGGACGTGCATGAGGATGGGGTTTTCCTGCACCCAGGGCGCAAGGGACCGCCAGGCGCGGCGGACGGCCAGGCCGCGGCGCTCGCGCTCGGTGCTGTCGTGGGCCAGTTCGAAGGCGCGGAAGGACTGGAAGGCGCCGCCGGGCTGGATGAGGGCCTCGGGGCCGATCGGAGGGGCGCATTCGAGCAGGCAGGGGGTTTGACGCTCATAATGGACCTGGGTGGCGTATAGGGGATCGCTCTTCCAATGAATGGCGGGGGCATCGGCGTTTGAAGTCATGTTGCCGCCGAAGGCGTAATCGCTGAAGGCCTCCAGGACGCGGTAGGGACCGCGGAAATTCACCGGCGGACCATCCACAATGGACTCGGGCTCGATGACCGCCAATTGTTCGACGGCCAGAAAGTTCAGTGTGACGGGCCGGGAGGAAGTGTTGCGTATCGTGAGCCATTTGGCGATGACGGGCAGGCCGTCGTAGAGTTCATAGTGGACCTCGACCGTGATTGGCCCCGCGTCTTGCGCCGGCGCGAACTTCAGGGTGAGCGAGACGCCGGGGGGCGGCCACGGCGGGTCGCGCGTGAGCCAGCCGAGGCGCTTTTGCCACGGGAAACGCGGCTCGGTGCGGCCGGTCTCCAGGCCGGTGAAGCGGAGGGCAGCGGGGTCGTTGGTCAGGCGGCCCAGCCAGGCGGGGTTGAGGTAATTATGGACAGGCTGGCCATAAAGGCCGCCGGCCTCGAGTTGGGTCCCATCCACTTCGATGCGCGCCTCGGGCCGCACCGAGCGGAGCATCGGTTCGCCGGTCATGAGATTGTCGAAGGCAACCGTGGCGGCATTGGGCTCGAGCCGGAAGACGCGTCGAACCAGGCCGTTGTCCAACGCCACTTCGTGTGTGGCGGTGTTGGTGGCAATCCTGGCGGTAAAGGGCGCGGGGTCAATCAACCAGTCGGACGCGGGCCAAGCGCCGGCACGCGCAGCCAGGATGGATAAGAAGAGGATTGCGAGTTTCACTGGCGCAATGGTGGGTTTCGCGCCCGCCGGAGTCAAGGGGCGGGGTTGTTGGGAAAAGACGTTGAAGGGCGCCCTCGTTGTGCTACAAAGTGGGGGCCATGAAGATCAATCGACGCTGCTTTCTAAAGACGGCCGGGCTCGGGATGGGCGCGCTGGGCCTGCAACCGGGGTTGTCCCAAGGGGCAGCCGGGACCGCTCGAACCAGCTTTCTGGTCCGCGCTCCCACGATGCGCCTGGGCCTGGTGACCTACAACCTGGCCAAGGACTGGGATGTGCCGACCATTATCAAGAACTGCGAGACGGCAAGATTCGAGGGGGTGGAGCTGCGCACCACCCACGCCCACAAGGTCGAGGTCAATCTCTCCAAAGCGGAGCGCCAGGAAGTCAAGCGGCGGTTTGCCGATTCCAAGGTCCAGTTGATGGGGCTGGGGAGCATTTTCGACTATCACACTCCGGACGCGGCGAAGCTGCGCAGGGACATCGAGGCCACCAAGGAGTATATCGTCCTGGCGCAGGACGTGGGGGCCACTGGGGTCAAGGTCCGTCCCAATGGGCTGCCCAAAGAAGTGCCGGTGGAGAAGACGCTTGCGCAGATCGGGCGCGCGCTGGCGGAGTTGGGCGACTTCGCTCGAGACCACGGCCAGGTCATCCGCCTTGAGGTGCATGGTCCGGGAACAGCCTTCCCCCCGTACATCAAGACCATCCTGGACACGGCCAACCACCCCAGCGTAGGCGCGTGCTGGAACTGCAACGCCGAGGACCTCGACGGCGAGGGGTGGGACCACAATTTCAATTTGCTGAAGGACAAGGTCTTCTCGGTCCACATGCCCGATCTGTTCAACGAGGAATATCCGTATCGCAAATTGCTCAACGGTTTGAACGACATCCATTTCCACGGTTTCTGCCTGGCGGAGGCCCCCGCCAGCACGGACCCTGTGCGCGTGATGAAGTACTACCGCGCCCTTTGGCTCGCCTACCAGGGGCTGCTCTAGCGAGTGGCAACTCAGTGGAGCCGGGTAGGGCGCGTCAAATCTTTACCTTGAACTCCTCTCCCTTTTTGAGCGAGGCGGCGAAGGCGGCCAGGAGCTCGGGGATGAGTTGGAGGTCTTTGAGGCTGATGAGTTCGACGGGCGAGTGCATGTACCGGTTGGGAAGCGAGACGAGGGCGCTGGCGATGCCGCCGCGCGTCCAGAAGATGGCGTCGGCATCGGTGCCGCTGGTGTTGGACATGGCCTCGCGCTGGAAGGGGATTCGCCCGGCTTTGGCGACGGCCTCGAGGCGGGCGAGGACCTCGGGATGATTGCAGCCGCCGCGCGTGAGCGTGGGACCGCGTCCGATCCTGACGTCGCCGTGCTGCGTTTTGTTGACAGTAGGGTAATCGGTGGCGTGGGTCACATCGACGACCAGGGCCACGTCGGGGTTGAGGGAATAGGCGATCTGGCGGGCGCCCAGCAGGCCGACCTCCTCCTGCACGTTGGAAACGGCGCAGACCTCGGCCTGGAGCCGGGTCTTGGTTTCTCTGAGGAGCCGCAGCGTTTCTGCCACGGCAAAGGTGCCGACGCGGTTGTCGAAGGCCCGCGCGATGACCAGGCCGTTGCGCAGCACATCGAATTCGTCGGTCAGGGTAACGGGGTCGCCGATCTGCACAAGTTTGCCGGCCTCCTTGCGGTCGGCGGCTCCGATGTCGATGAACAGGTCGTGGATTTTGGGCGGCTTGGGATTGTCCTCCTCCTTCTTGAGATGCGGGGCGACGCTGCCGACGACGCCTTTAATCGGGCCGTTGCGGGTGTGGATGAGGACGCGTTGGGCGCGGGTGATGGAGGCATCGACGCCGCCCATCTTGCGCACATAGATGTAGCCTTCGTCGGTGATGTAGTTGACCGCCATGGCAATCTCGTCGGCATGGCCCGCGAGCATGAGGCGGGGAGAGCCGCCCTTGTTGAGCACGGCCACACAATTGCCGTAGGCATCGGAGAATGTCGTATCGGCGAACTGCCCGGCGTAATCGAGCCAGACTCGCTGGCCGCGGACTTCGTGTCCGACCGGGCTGGGCGTGTTGACCAGGGTCTTGAGAAATTCCAAAGATTGCTCACGCATCCGCGCAAGGTAATGCCCCAAGACCGAGGGTAAAGAACAAAACCCGTCGTAGCCGGCCGCTTGACGGCGGGCGTGTCGCGCCCTGCCCGCCTCCACCGATGCCTTGCAACCAGTCCAAGAAATGGATTGCGGCCGGAGGGCGCCGAGTTGTATAAGGGCCGGTATATGGGCAAGCTCAAATCCACTGTCATTGTTCTTGGTTTCCTCTGCGCTCTCCAGACCCACGGCGGGGAGAGCAAGATCATCGCTCCGGGGGAGACGCTGCAAAAGCTGGCCGGCGGTTTTGAATTCACGGAGGGACCCGCCTGCGACGAAAAGGGCAACGTCTTCTTCACGGACCAGCCCAACGACCGCATTCTGGAGTGGAGCGTCGAGGGCAAGCTGACGACCTTCATGAAGCCGTGCGGGCGAGCCAATGGGCTTTGCTTCGATGCGGAGGGCAACCTGTGGGCGTGCGCGGACGAGAAGAACCAGATGTGGCGCATCGACCCTGCCGGCAAAGTCACGGTGGTCGTCAAGGACTACCAGGGCAAACTGCTCAACGGGCCCAACGATGTCTGGGTCCGGCCCGACGGCGGCCTCTATTTTACCGACCCTTATTACCCGCGGTCCTATTGGAAACGCGGCCCCAAAGAAATGGGCGAGCACGTCTATTTCCTGGCGGCGGACCACAAGACGCTGACCCGCGTCGCCGATGACCTCAGGCAGCCCAACGGGATCATTGGGACGCCGGACGGCAAACTGCTTTACGTGGCCGACATCGGCGCAGACAGGACCTACTGTTACCGCATCCAGCCGGACGGCTCGCTCACGGACAAAACACTCTTCTGCCGGAAGGGGTCGGACGGCATGACCATCGATGACCGGGGCAACATCTATTTGACCGGCCATGGCGTGTTCGTCTTCGACTCCGCAGGCAAGCAGATCGAGCACATCGATGTGGCGGAGCCGTGGACGGGCAACATCTGTTTCGGCGGCAAAGACCGCCGCACGCTCTTCATCACCGCCAGCAAGAGCTTCTACGCCCTGCGGATGCAGGTCAAGGGCGTGGGGAGCCAGTAGGAGGGGCGCAGGAGGGAGGCCGGAGGGCGGAGGGCGGCCTGCCAGCCGCAGCCGGCACACGAGGGGTGCGAGACAAAATTCTTCCTCTAACCCGCCAGCGGCAGCGGATCGTTACGTGCCGCCGCCAGGTTGAGCCGGAGTTTCCAAAACTCGTCCAGCCTGCGGCTGTTATGAATGCAGCGCAGG
>Ga0181524_10000183_pt1 | contig 75115 bp, 56 predicted proteins | sample PEATcosm2014_Bin_34_FD_119761 | JGI IMG/M metagenome (GOLD analysis project Ga0181524, IMG submission 119761) | Peatland microbial communities from MTU Mesocosm Facility, Houghton, MI, USA - PEATcosm2014_Bin05_60_metaG | ecosystem: Environmental > Terrestrial > Soil > Wetlands > Peat | place... | reverse complement strand
TGGAAAGAGCGACGCCCGTCATGTAAAAGAGGATGAAGATTTCCTGCTCTTTGAGGCTCTTGAGCGAACGGCGGGCGACCTCCGAGAAGAGGATGACGGTCACCCACCGCGCCGCCGGCCCCAGACCGCCGCCCATGAAGAGCGACAGGTACATGGACCCCGGCAGCATGAAGAGCCCCAGGAAGATCGCGCCGAGAACCGTCTTGCCGCTGAACCCGTCCTCGAACTGGTCCGGCACGGGCATAATGTCCCGGTACTCTTCCAGCTCCTTGTCGCCTTTTCCGAAGCCGGGACTCACCGGACGACCTTCTCCAGGACGGGGAATTCATGAGCTTCGGCGAACATCGCCTCGCCTTGCCTGCGGAACTGCTCCTGGTTGGCGCTCGATTGAGAGCGCCAGCTCAGCAACCGCGCGCGCAAGGATTCCAGGAACGGCTCGTTCACCGTCAGCCAACTGTTCTTGTCGCCTTTCAGCCGGGTGAGCACGACGGCGACCACGTAGGCCCGCACCCGGGGCCGATAATAACCGTAGACCTCCATCCGCTGGTTGACGCCCAGGTCGAAGGGGACGGGCGTGACACTGTACGTCATGGCCAGCACCTTGCGGGCATCCAGGTCATGCACGAACCCGAACCGCGCGTCCTGCGTCAGGAACCGGCCCGAGGACGCCTCGCTGTTCAGATCCATGAACGCTTGCAGGTACGCCAGTACGCCCGGCAACTGCTGCGCGCCGTAACTGAAAGGGAAGTCCAAGTGCAACTCGTCGCCGACCGGCGGCGGGAGCTTCCAGCGGCGTTGGCCCGAGGGCACCGCCGCGCGCGTGGCGATATACGCCGGATACAGCGTCGAGACCACGACGGTCACGATCGCCGCAAAGATGACCAACATCACCGCCATCGAGGAGTAGTTCAGGTTCACGCCCGGCAGCCAATGGAAGTGCACAATCACCTGTGCCAGACCCTGGCCGATCAGGTATCCTGCCACGGAGCCGATCATTCCGAAAACCACGGCCTCCGCCACAAAAAAGACGAAGACGTGCGTTGGGTTGAGTCCGATACTGTTATAGACGGCAATCTCCTTGCGCCGCTCCATCACGGTGCCGAGCATCGTGTTCAGAATGATGGTCGCCGCCAGGCAGATGGGGATGATCACCTTGCCGGCCCCGCCGATCGTGGTGCCGATCGGCGGCCCGAGGGAGTACTGGTGGGCTTGGAGGGAGACGCCGTTGCGCGTGCTGATCGGCTCGCGGATAGCCACGTAGGTCAGTAAACCCGTGGCGTCAACGAAGTGGTTCGCCGCTGCCCAGGCCGAAGCGGCGTCCGGCGTTTTCAGCGCAATGGAGCGATAGGAGGTGTCCGGCAGTTCGCGCGCGAAGTCCACGGGCACAAACGCAACCTCCTGTGAACGCAACGACTGCGCGGACGGCGCCGGTCCTGCCATTGCGTCCTCCTCGCTCACGACCATTGCGCCCGTCTCCGACACCGTGTGGGTGACGAGATCAGGGATGCTTTTCAGCGGCAGCAGCATCAGCCGCGCCAGGTCGCCGATCGCCGCCAGCTTCGCATCGTCCAGCAGCCCCACCAGCCGGACCTTGCGATTGCGCAAGTCCAGCGTCCGCTCGACGAACGGCGCCTTCGCAATGCCGAGGTAAGAAGCGGTCTCCGCCGACAGAACGATTTCCGCTGCGCTGTCGCTGCTGAACCACCGGCCCGCCACGAGCGGCATGGCCGTGATGAAGCCGTTCTCCGCCATCTGCACTCCGACTACCGCGTCAACGCTGATGATTTTGCCGGGGTTGGCCGGGTCGGTGACCGGCTGAAGGAGATAGCCGCCGTATGAATCCAGGCGCTGCGTCCATGTTCGCAGCACCACCGTGCCATAGGGCTTGAAGTGTCCGACGACGTTGAGCGCAGCGCTCGACGAGATGGGCGCCATGCCCGGCTTGGCGAACAGGACGCCGTTATACGGCACGTTCGCCTCCGTCTTGCGCCGGTAGGGCACGAGCGACTGGCCGACGCTGATGACCGACAACATCGTGAAGGTCACCAGCACAATCGTGGCGGCGGTCAGCGTCGTGCGGATGAACCGCCGCCGCATGTTGTTCACCCCCACCGAGAAGGCCACCCCGGCCAGCATCTTGCGGGAGCTCTCCGACGACTCCACGCCTTGCGCCTCCTCGACCAGTTTCTGCAGCCCCGCGTCGAACCGCGCATAGAGAATCAGCATGACGAAGATGGCCAGCCCGACCATGATGAAGGCCAGCAGCACCATCATCGGCGTCTGCGACAGGCTGAACGCGGGGTGCAACAGCGCCAGGCTCAGCGCCATGATGCCGAAGATGACCAGGAACGAAGCGATCTGCGCGTGGATGTCCGTCCACGGCGTGACTAACTTCGTCAGGAACAGGCAGAACGGGATCACGAGCGCCAGAAAGACCGCGACGGCCTTGATGAGGTCCATCGTCGTGGTGCGGACCATAAGATAGGAGCGCAAGGCCGTGCTGAGCGCCTCGATGGACGCGCTGAAGAAACTTCCCTGCCGGCCCTCCGCGCGTTGCGCCTCGGCCCTCTGGACCAGGTCCACCGCCTGCGCGTACAGCTCATCGGCGGCAAGGCTGCTGACGCCTTTGCTCTCTATCCGCTTGGACCGCACGCTGTTGAGCGACTGGATGTCCTTTGCCGCCGTGTAAGTGATCGTCCGAAGGCGCGGGTCGCCCGGCAGGTACCCCACGCCGTCCGGCCGCTCGCTCGTCGAGTTGATCAGCAGGAAGTCCGACGAGATGACCTTGATCGGAATCCCCTCGTCGGTGAAGACGCAGCCGATGCCTTCGTCGCCGGGAATGGGGACGAACTTGGTGCGGTCTTCCTTGATTCCGGCGATGCCATAGTGCTCGGGACTGGATTCCTGAACGGCGTCGAGCAGAATGATCTGCTGCGTAGGGGAGCGCGTAGAGGGATTATTCAGCCCCACCAAATCCGTCTGGATGCAGTCGAAAAGGAGCGCCAGATGGTCGTCCCAGACCCAGTCGCTCCCAGGATTGGCAATAGCCGGCGGCATGCGCCGCAGCCCCGCGCCGGCGTCAATAGCTGCGTTGATCTGCGCGTAATCAGGAGAGAAGCCGTAGGCCTCGACGGCGAAAGGCCAGGGCGCCGCGCGGAATAACGCCGTGCCCTGCCGGTCCGTCAGCGCCATTTCGCAAATCGCCACTTGGCCTTCAACAGGCAGCAACGTCTGGACGAGCTCGCCGGGATAGGCGATCACCGCCGCGTTGCGCACCGGCTCATGCGGGATCTCCACGGAGAACGGGTCCATCCGGCGCAGGTTGTAGCGGTACGTGAGGACGTTGAAGTTCTCGACGCGCTGCGGCCGGGTCGCCTGCGGAAACTCCGGATGATCGAGTAGCTCGACCAGAAACCGCTTCGCGAAGTCCAGCATGGTCCCCACGCGCTCGGCGTCAAGGTTCTGGAGCGTGTCGCGCGGAGTGAACAACAGATCACGCGTGTCCCCGACGGTCGTCAGCGTCACGCTCGGCAGGACCAGCCCCGCCCCACACGAGGCGGCCATCGCGAACTTGTCCCCCAAATGGCTCCGCCAGTCGCCGCCGCTGTTCTGGATCGTGTCGGCGAAATGCAGGTCCCCGCCGGGCATCCCGGAGGCCATTTCCACCGACAGACGCGCCAGCGGCGCGACCGTCGTAGACCATTCGGTGGAAAACCCCCAAATGTCTTGCATGTCGGATCCCTGGTAGAAGAACCCCAACCGGTCGTTGCCGAAGGTCAGGTCCAGACTCAGGTACAGGTGCGTCGTCTTGCCCGCCAGCGCACGCCCCAGGCGCGCGTTGACCTCGATCTGGTCCAGTTGCGAGCGGGCGTCCTCTGACCGCTCCCGGTACTTCCGCTCCAACGCGTGCATCACCGCGATCAGTTGCGCCTGGTGCTCGGCGCTCAGCGCCGCGAAGGTCGCTCCGCTGCGCCATTTCTGGAAGACGCCCATCATCGCAACTAGATCGCCAAGCCGGCCTCCTTGTCCGTCCTTTCCGCACAGGGTTTCTTTTTCCGCCTCCAAAGCGTCGCGCTCGGGCTTCGACAGATGGCCGGCTTTAAGTTGATCGGCAATCTGCGATATGCGGCGGTTCGTCTTGTTCCGCTGATAGCTCAACTCGTCAACGATCGGCGTTTTCAACTGCAGCGCCTGCCCCGTCTCCATGGACGAGTCCTGCTTCAACCGCCCGATCTGTGCAGCGGAAGTATCGGCGTAAACCTTGGCATAGAACTCCGCTTCCTTCCGATCCTTCTCGCGCTGCTCCAACTCGTCCGCCAGCGCGCCCTCATCGGGGTAGGTCGAGCCGAGAAAGAACTGCTCGCCGCGCATGGCGTTACAGTGGTCGCTGATGGCGGAGAAAACGAGCGTGCACTGCGGCTTGTTGCGGGTGTAGTGGTCGAGCAGGCGGAAAAAGAGGGCGAGGTTGCAGGCGCTTTGCGCGCCGGGAGTGGCTGCCGGCACGATGCTGGCGGCGTCCTTGTACGCCTGGATGTGAACGACCTTATCGGCCTGTCCAACGCCGGGGACGATGACCCAGTCGTCCGCCGCCATGACGTTGGCCCAACGGTTCGGCTGAGTCTGCACGATGCGGACGGGGAGCGGCTTCTGTGCCTGTAGCGCGTTCCGGAGCGCCGCCCCGTCGCCGGCTGCCACGTAGAAGCGTGGAACGGAAAGCGGGGCCAGGTAAAGTTTCTCGGCCGCCTGGCGGCTGTTATCCCGCTCGCTGCCTACAAAAATCAGCACCTGCGCTCCGAGTTCCAGCGCCGTCACCCAGGCCCGGTGGCTGTCCATGTCGAGCAGGACCGCCGCGTTCATCGGGGAGGAGGACTCGATGTCCTTTTGGGTGCCCAGGCCCAGGTCCGCCAGGTTTCCCGACCACTGGCCGCCTGCCAGGTTGCCCGGGTGTGCCGTGTTCGGGGCCAGGCTTTGGAGAGGAAAGCTGGTTCCGTCAGGCAGGCGAATTTCGGCCTTGCCGGGGATGAAGGCGGCTGTGGGGAAGGTGATCGTTCCGCACCCGAAGCCGGTGGCCTTGAACCGTTCGGCTACGTACTTGTCCAGTACTTCGCGACTCGGCGAGCCCATATTGCGGTTCGGCGCGACGCGCAGGAGCGCCTCAACGTCCTTCAGAGCGCTCTCGTCGGCCTGCAACGCAGGGGGCAGTTTGACGTCCGTCGGACCGACCTCGGCGGCTTGGAGCACTGCGCATAACAGGACGCACCCCGTCGCCGCCAATGGGAACAATCGCCTCATCAGTCGTGCCGGGTCCTTTTCTTAAACCGCCGGCGGGTCGGACTTGCATCGCAGCGCAACTCGCCTAGGCTGTTCCTACCAAAGCCCGTGCCGTGTGTCAATCCTGCCCCCGATTTTGCGCCGCCCGCATTCCGCTGATACGGCGGCATCCGCTGAAGCACCGCAATGAGCATCTCGATCCCGGGCTGGCGCAGGGGGGTCAACACGTTTTCGAATCATTCGGGTCGAGGAACGAGCGCGCTTCGGTGCGCGTTGAAACGGGGGAGCGCGCTTTTTCCGGCGGGTCGAACTTGGCAGCCTACGACGGATAACGGCCCGTTCGTCTTGCGCCATTCACTCCTGGACAACCCCATCTACATGGCGCCCCAGCGGCGGCAGATTCGTGCCGTCGGGCAACCGGTACGGCGTGCCGCCGAAGTTAACGGTCACGACGACGCCGTTGGCGAACCGTGTCCGCTGGACGGCGTGGTCGGACGTCAGCCACTCGTGCGAAAGCATCTCGGCATACCCCGTCGCCCGCGCCACCGGCGCTGCGCTCTTGTAGCTCTGCGCAAAACGGTCGCGGTTCGCCTCCCAGCTCTTTCGGCTGAACATGAACATCGGCGGCGTGCCGTATAGCGCGTTCCAGAGATCGCGGCGGTCCCATAGCTTCGGGAGTTTATTGTTGTAGTCCCCCCAATACCAATGCGCCACTACGCAGTCGTGGTAAACAAGCTCCCACAGTGGGATGCGATAGACGTGGCCGGTCTGAAATTTGGCGACTTGCTCCGGCACGTCATCCCAGACCCGCATCATGTCCCGCCCCGAGTCGGGGATGCGATAGGGGCCGAGACTCAACATGCCCTCGAAGTAGTGCACGTATGGGACGGCCGCGTCGTGGCCGGTCTCGCTGCCGCACACCAAGCCGCACTCTTCGCTAATGTAACGCAACAGTTCCATCTTGGACTGCTTGCTCTCGGTGCGAGTCATCGGATGCCTCGGGTCGTAGCATTCGCGCCACGGACTGGCGGTGGTCGTGTCTATAAACCGGCATCGGTAAGGGTGGGTGGCCAGCTCGGGCGGGATGCGCCTCTTTGCGTAGGCCAGCGCCTGCCGGTCGCACAGGACGCCACAGGGGATCATTGGCCCATCCTTTGCCTCCACCTCCCACCCGCGAACCCACTCGCCGTCCCTGCCGATCAGGAGGTCGCCATTTTTCCACGCCTCGCTGGTCCAGTCGGGATCGTTCCAGCGGAGTTTTGCGAAGTTCTCAGGGTTCATCGCGTCCTGGTAGATATCGTAGCGGCTGGTGAGGACGCCCATGTCGTTCAGGGCCTTGAGATCGTCGGGGGGACACTGATTGCTCCAAAGGATGCGCCGGATGCCGAGCGATTGCATGTCACGGCAAATCGCGGGGGCATCCGTGTCCCAGCACCAAACGTTCACGGCGCCGACGAGGAGGTCAACTGCCGGGAGGGCCGAGCGCTTCTCGCCCAGCGTCTTGAACAGCCCCGTCTTCTTTGCATACTCACGGTAGCGCTTGGCCATGGCCACGTAACCGCCACCGTCGAGGAGGACATATCTGATGACTCGCTCCGGGCCGAATTGTCCTTTCTGCGGCTGCCATTCCTGACCAAGCCCGAGCAGGCCGTCCTGGCGCGCGATGCGCACCGCCGCATCGTCAGGCGTTTCCACGATGGCCATCCAGCCTGCCTCGCCGTCCGTCGCACCGTACCACGGCATGCACAGGCCATGTCCGCCGTAGAGATAATACTCCATAGATGGAAGGGACGAATCGTCGGCGGGGTAACTGATCCCCTCATTGACGGGAAGGATCAGAAGCTGGCCCTTGGAGGAGGCGAATGGAACCGGCCAGAGGAGCGGCCCTTCCATCTCGCCGTCGGCCTTGAGCGTGACGACACATTCAGGCCGGTTCTCATCCAGTCGGACCGTTGCGGCTATCTCATGCATCGTCGCCGTGTTGAGAAGGCGGACCTCAAGGCCGCCGGCAGCCGCCTTCGCGTCCAGGACAACCAGGGGACTCTCGTCAGCCCGTTGCGCCCAATAACGGCCCCCGCGTCGGTCATTAATCCCGATTGCGCCGTCGGCCGTGTGGAGCGTGACGTCGAGGACGTTGTTTCGAACGGTCAGTATGGCGGGCAGATCCTTCTTGCGGAGCATGCTCAAATTGCCCTGCCGCGTCAGGACAACGTCGTCCAGCCAGACGGTGGCGGGGCCATACCCGATGAGACGGCACTGGATCGAGGCGACGCTATTGGGGATGATGAAGCGGGTGCGGAGCGGAAGCCAGCCCTTCGTTTCATGCCCCGTCCGTCCCCCGTAGTCCCAGCTTAGAACCTGGCCGCTCGCGTCGCGCGTGACAACGCCCAGCGTCGCATTTCCATTTCCTTGGAGGCGAACCCACGCAGAAAGTTCGAAAATCTCGCCGGGCTCAACGTCAAGTCGCAGAGTTTGCGCCAGGCTCCAGTCTTTGTCACCGGTATGCTCAATGCGGATGGCCCGTACCCCGCTGTGTCGCTCCCTGCTGTCCAGCGCGGCCTTGCCGGCCCCGAGGTCCCGTGTCCAGAGCGCATCCCAGCCTTCGGTTCCCGCCTCGAAGTCCCCGTTCACGACAAGGTTTTTGTTCCTTGCGGCAACCTGATCGGTCGTCTGCGCCAGGAGACGCCCTGAGCATAGCCCCATACAGCTGAGTATCATCACGGCGCGATGGATGTTCACAAACGTGTCACTTTCCTGAATCAACCGGCGGTCAGAAAGGTGAATTAGGGCCGGAAGATTATTTTGTCACCGGCGAAATCCGCAGCGTGACGGTCGCCGTGGAGACCTTTGCGGCCAGCGCGATGCCGAGGCGCACCGGCTTCCGTTCGGTGTGCACATTTTCGTTAATCGTTTCCTGCTTCAACTCAAATGCGCGGCCCTGCGTGTCAATGGTCACGCGCACAGCGTCTTTGCCGTCGGCGATTTCCAGTTCGTTCTCGCTGATATGGCGGATGGTCCCCCAAGTGATGAGTGCGGATTCAAAATTTTCCGGCGAGGCAAGTTTTATTTGGTCGCGCACTTCGAGCGAAGGCAATTCTCCCCGTTGAAAAATAAACGTGCGTTCAAGCTTCTGCAGATCCGCCACCGCGTAGGCCGAGCGGAAGTCGAGCGTGAGCGTGTCGGCGGCCTCGGTGAAAATTTGGGCAAGCACCACGCCGCGCGCCTCGACGCCCGCCCGCTGCAATTGTCCAGCGACCACCGGCACCGCGTGGCCGAAGGAGTTCAGCACGTTGCTGTCGTAGCGATGCGCGCTGAACGTGCGCGCGGTGTAAACTTCACCGCCCGGATCGCAGATGATCATCGTCTTCCCGGCCACGACGCTGAAGCTGCCCACGTCGTTGTGCCCGTGGTTGACGCCGTTGTTGCCGCCTTTGATGGCCACGGCGAACGGAACTTTCGCGCCGGCTCCGGGGCGGCAAATCAGCACACCGCCGTCGGGGAACCAGCTTCGCCAGGGAATGTCGCCGAGGTCCTCCTCGGAATGAATCTGCGGCAGGTCCGGCGGCAGAAATCCCCACGTCATCTGTTCGTAAAGCGTGCCGGTAAGTTTTGCGTCGCGCCAGCGCGCGAAGTTCGAGCCCAAACGCCGGTATAGATAATTCATCAGGATGCCCGACGGCTCCACGCCGGGATCGCAGTCCGCAATGGTGACGTAGACGCCGCCGAAAATTTCCGAGCGGAGACCGAACAACGCCGGCTGCACGACCTGCGGCCTGGCCAGCAAATCAACTTTGCCGCCGGTGGCCTGGCGGACGTTCTCGGCCAGCAATACGAAATTTGTGAAACCATAGTTCCAATAATCCAGACCTTCCACGCAATAGCCGTCAGGCGTGAAACCGCCGGCCAGGTAGTGGCCGATGAGTTTCTCCGCGGCGGCGATGAACCACGCGCGTTCCTCTGCCGAATCCAACGTCGCAAGCGCTGTCCCGGTGACGGCGTTGAGACAGACGGCATTCCAATTATTGCCGGCGCGCATCCACCAGAATTCCCTGTTGGTGCCCTTCACAGCGGCGCGATACGGCGCGAAGATGCGGCGCTCCAGGTTCTCGCGGATCAACTTCCGCGTCGCGTCCGACAGCCGGTTGCCGAGCAGATAACTGGCCGTGGCCAGTTCGACGCCGAGACCTGACGATCCGAGGTCAATTTCAACCGTCTCGCCGCGGAAATTTTTCAATTCTCCGTCATGCGCGGGCAAAACCCACGTCCGCTCGTCGCAGAGCGCGGCGACGGTCTGCTCCAGCGGCGCCAGAAAACGGCCTTTGTTTTCAAGGCACTCGGCAAGGGTGAAAACCTGAATCCGTATGCGGCGGTCATAGGCGACTTTCCCCCAGCGCTCGCGGTCGCCGTTTTTGGAGAATTCCAGAAACAGAGAATCCGGCTGTTCGGGCAACGGCTGAGCGGCGCGCCGCACCGCGTTCGGGATCACGTCGTTCGACTCCGGGTGGCGGGCGGCGAAAGTCTCCCACGCGGCGCGGTTGGTGATCGGCTGGCCGGGACCAACAGCGTGCTCCGGCAACGTCGCGGCGATTTCGCGGATGCGGTCAGCGTCGGGCGGTTCCTCCGCGCGCGCGGCAACGCGGGAAACGGCGAGAAGGACGGGCAGCAATAACATTTGCGCCGGGCGTTGAAAAAAGATACTCATTTTAAGAATTCCCTATTTCCTGAAACAGATACCTGCCCCGCCATCGCGGTTAGCGGCAGCCGTATATCGCTTCCCGTATTTGAAGGGGATCTCCTATTGACCGTCCTCCAAAGGGCAGTTGGCTTTCGAACGTGAGGCTATACGGTCGGATCGCCGCTGTCAAGCAATTTCTCGGCTGTCTGCTGGTTTTGAAGAACGTTCCATGGCGCTGGCAAGGCGCTTCCCCTATCGAGTTTCAGGCCGTCGTCTCATCAGGACATGCCAAAAGCCGCCGCCGTTTCCTCGTTCTTCGGCCATGTCCATGATCTCGAACTGTCGCCCGAAGAGGCCGGTTATCTCGCCGGCAAGGAAGCTCCGTCTGTACGCTCCCTGGGCCAGGCGCCACGGCTTTCGACTGCCCCGGAACATGAGAAACCTGGGACTGAAGACCGTGAGGATGTAGAAACCCTCCGGCTTCAGCACCCTGAGGAGGTTGGCCTTGTACGCTGGCCAGTCCGATTTCCTTTGATGATGCAGGCAGCCGTAGTCCAGAGCTACATCAAAGGAGGAGTCCGGAAATGGCAAATGGAGAATACTGGCTTTCCGGAATACAACGCCTGAGACCTTCTTCAGCCGGGCGTAACGATGGGCGCGTTTGAGCGCCAGCGGCTCAAAGTCCATGGCGGTCACCCGGAAACCCATCTGCCTCGCTGCGAACGAATGCCGCCCTTCCCCGCAGCCGATGTCGAGCAGTCTCCCGCCTGGAACGATCTTCTTGATGCGCCTGAGGCAATCTACGGCGTAAGGAGAGGGCTTCTCCGCTTCCCAGCCATGGATGCCGGTGCGGTAGGCATCATGGAAGTAACGGCGGTTCGCCTCGCTTGCTGAGAACATGTTGCCCTCGTTTCTCTAAGTCGTGCCCCGCGAGGCCAGCACTGTGGCGCCACAGACGGTGCTACGCGATTCTACACGGAATTACGGCGTCTTCATCAGTAGCGTAGACTGCGCATAAGCGATGATATCCGTCTGCAATGATGAGTTTTCCATTGGCTGAATCTCTTATCAGTAGAAGAGGCGATAACTTGCGCCCCGACTGTATTTTTCGTTGATCCTTCGCGACATGAGAATTGCTGATCCCGAGCAATGATAAGCCGGACGCCCTGAAGATATCCTTTGCTTTGAATTCTGACATGCCTGCGCGTTTCAATTTATTCACATAGGTAGTAGCTGTCTTTGTATCGTAAATCAGGGACAAGTACGACAGCGTTGCTGGATAGTCCTGCTCCTCGGGTTCGCTCAACCACCTGATTGCGATTTTCTTCGACATGGTTGGCCTCACTTGATTAGGTATGCCCCGATCATCAGTCCATCCATCGCTCGGGATTTCCCATTGGACGGTTTTTCAAAGGGCAGTCGGCTTTCCAACATGACATTATACGGTCGAATCGCCGTTGTCAAGCAGTACCTCGGATGTCTCCCGGCCTTGGAAAAGGTTCCATCAGGCAAGTGGACGCCGCTTTTGTTAGAATTGTCGAAGCAGGGCAGGGGAGCTTGATATTGCCGAGGTCTTATACCACGAGCTGAACCTGAAACCTGCGAGACGATTGTGGCAGTAGTTCGGTCAGCAACGGGGAAAGGCCGAACAGCCATTCCTGACCTGCGGATCCCTTGATTCCGCTGAACGAAGGAGTATGATACCGGCTGACGCGCGGGAGGTCACGATGGCATGAGACCCTGAGAGATAATGAGAAAAACACGATGCAGCACAACCTTGGAACAGTTGTCTTGAAAAGCGGAGAACGCGTGGAAGCAGCGGTCATCGCAGCGCCGGATGCCGCATGGGCGGATCGGCTCAAGGGATTCCTGGCGCATAAGGGCGAACCATGGAACTGGGGAAACGCGGAAATCCTGACCAGGCCAACGGGCGTAGAGACCTTCTTCTACGTTCTGCATCGTAACGACGTTCCTTTCTCGAACATCATGACATGCGAGGTGAACGGCGTCGGCCTATTGGGCCACGTTTTCACCCGTTGCGAGGATCGCCGCAAGGGGGCATGCAACAAGTTAATGGAACTCCAGATGGAGCATTTTCGCGCGCGCCGCGGACGCGCGCTCTTTCTCGGCACGGGATTTCAGTCTCCGGCATATCGCATCTATGCTTGCCATGGGTTTCAGGGGATCGAGGACAAGAGCGGGTACATGCAGTACTACGTCAGCAAGCGTGAAGAGTTTGAAGCCTCTTGGTTTGCAAGAGCGGCTACCGAAATAGAACCGCTGGCTATGGCGCACTGGCCTATTCTCGCCCCCTTGTTCGCAGGTGGCTTCCAGGCCCAGGTTCGTTGCGCTCGGTTGGCCATCATCGGCCGCAGTTCCGGGGAAGGTCATATCTTGAAGGCGCTTTACGAGGACCGCCTTCCTGTGGAAGGGAGAGAACCGGGCGCATTCGTTCTGCGAAGCAGGCAAAGCGGCGCGCCGGTCGGCTTTGCCACGTACGGGAGGCACCCCATCTGGGCAGAGTTGCGCTTGGTAGATATCTTCTGTCATCCCGATTTTTGGGATCGGGCGGGTGACCTGCTGGCTTCACAGCCGGCGCCGCCGAGCGGTCATTCCATAGCGTACGCTGATGTCGGCTGGACAGATAAGGACCGGGTACTGCGGCGCGCTGGGTTCCGGCAAACAGCGGTGCTTGCACGGAGGGCGCCGCAGAGTTCAGCAAAGACAGCATTTGTTGATGTGGCGGTTTATGAGAAAGAAATATGAGTGACGGAAGGGCGATGCAGCGGCACGCGTGGTTTGATCGCGATGGCCTTTTCATCCGCAGCCTCTACGAGAGCCTCGTGTCGCAGGGGCCTGCGCACCTCCACCAACGCCGATCTGGGCGCTGATTGGTTCCGCTTCAGCTGCGGTCAGCGCCGTGGCACCCTCTTCAAGACTACAGACCGCCGGGGGTGTTGACGGGGCCGACCTCAGGCGTCAGAATAGGACATTTGATGCCCGGCCATCATCTGGAGGACGGCCAGACGGCAAATTCTGGGTTACAACCTTGCGAAGGCTTGTACGAACCTTCGCAAGGTTTAGTTTCCGACCTGTTGCACGCGAAGTATGTGCTGCGGTTCCGCCAGCCAAAGTAGGAGGAGCGCATGTTCTGCCGGGTGCTGAATGAGGAGCAGATTCAACGTATTCACCGCGCCTCGATGGCCCTGCTGGCGCGCGTGGGAGTGGCCGTGCCGCACCCGGACATGCTGAACCGCTTGGAATCCGCGGGGGCGACGGTGGACCGCCGCGCGCAGCGGGTTCGCCTGCCCGAGGAACTGGTGATGCGCTGCGTGAAGCAGGCCGGCAAGCAGTTCACGATCTACGGCCGCGACATGTCGAGAACGGCCGTCTTCGGTCTTGGACAGCGCAACTTCAACGCTGTCGCCGGCGAGGCCTCCTGGGTGGACACCGTTGGAGGCGAGCGACGGTATGCCGCTATCGCGGACGTGGCGACCGCCGCCCGGGTCTGCGACGCGCTTGACCACATCAACATCGCCGGGGCCATGGCCGACCCGCACGACGTCCCGCCCGCGGTTCGCTGCGTCGAGGTGCTGGTAACGATGCTGCGGCACACCACCAAGCCCGTCACTTTCTGGTACTACGACCGCGCCTCCGCCCGCTACATCAACGAAATCCTGATCGCGCTCCGCGGCGACGAGCGGAAGGCCGCGCAGTATCCCGTGTGCTATCCGTTCCTTGAGCCGATCAGCCCGTTGCGGTTCCCCTTTAATGGCGTGGACCTCCTGTACGAGACCGCGCGGCTGAATCTGCCGGTGCCGATCGGTCCGATGGCGCAGATGGGAGTTTCCGCGCCCGCCACCATCGCCGGCACTCTGGCGCAGGAGAACGCGGAAATCCTGTCCGGGGTCGTCCTGACGCAGTTGGTCAAGCCGGGGATGCCGGTCTGCTACGGCGGCATCTGCCATGCGTTCGACATGCGCACGACGCAATTGATCTTCTCCGGGCCCGAGCAGGCGATCTTCGGTGTGGCGATGACGCAGATGGGCAAGTACTACGGCCTGCCCGTGTACATCAACGTGGGACTGACTGATTCCAAGCGTCCGGACGCGCAGGCGGGCATGGAATCGGCGGCCACGCTTGTGCTCGGCGCAGCGGCCGGGGCGGACATCTTCGGCCACATGGGCATCTCGGGCGTGGATCAGGCTACGTTGCTCGACATCCTCGTGTTGCAGAACGAGGTCATCGGCTATGTGGAAAGTGCGATGCGGGACTTCGAGGTCTCGGACGATACGCTGGGCCTGGAGATCACCGAAGAGATCGGTCCGGGCGGAACATTCATTGATCAGCCGCACACGGCGGCGCACTTCCGGAAGGAACTGTGGGCGCCGGGAATCCTCGACCGCGAATACTATCAGGCATGGAAAGATGCCGGGGCCCCCAGCACGGAGGACCGCTGCCGGCGGCGGAAAGAGGAGATCCTGGCTGCTCACCAGGTCGAGCCATTGCCCGCTGACCTGAGCCGGGAGTTCGAGCGGATTCTAGCCGCGGCTCGGCGCGAGCTTCTGAAGTGAGCGGGCGATGGCCGCTCTCCGCCGGCATCGGCCGGCTCGGACATCGTGTCAGCCATCTCTCGGGCCGGAGCGGTCCATACGTGGCGGAGGCGCAAACGTGAGCGTTAGCGATAACTTTTTTCTCTGTTACTTTGAAACGACGCGTCGGTGCAATCTGCACTGCACCTACTGCATGACCAGGCGCGAATCCAGCGCCGATACGGCGGAGATGACCACCGAAGAAGCCAAGACCCTGGTGCTCGACGAAGTGGCGGCGATTTCCTCGAACGCGGCCATTGCCTTCTCCGGCGGCGAGCACCTCCTGCGCCCGGATGCGTATGAACTGCTTGAATACGCGGCCAAAGCTGGTATCTGGAGCTTCGTCAACACGAACGGCCGGCTTCTTGTGGAGACGGACGGCATCCGGCAAGCGGTCAGGGCGACCGGGGGAAAGGTGGTCTTTGCCCTGTCGCTCAATTCGCTCGACGGGGGCACCAACGGTGCTGGACGAGATGACGCCCCCGAGACCGTATGGCGTGCCGCAGAGCTGTGCGAGGAGGAACATGCGCCGTTCTTCTTCATTGTGACGGTCTCCAAGGGGAACCTGGCGACGCTTCCGGAAACAGTGAGGTTCCTGCGGAAAAGGAATGTTCCCATGCTTCGTTCCCCACTCGTTCCACGGGGTGCAGGGCGGGCTTTTCGTCACCTGATGGCGGATAGGGCTGACATGGAAGAGACTATTCATCCGGCGCTGACGGGAAATCCTCTTTCCTATGTCTCCTTCACGCCCTTCTTTGGCTCTCCGGACCTGATAGAGGCCGGAGCGAGTCAGTTTGGCCTCCGGATCGCCGGAGTGGGATGCCAGGCGGCTCGCAGCTTTGCCGCCGTGAGCGCCGAGGGCCAGGTAGCGCCCTGCGTGCACCTTCTGGACAGTTCCTGCGTATGCGGCAATGCCCGGTCCGAACGGTTGTCGGAGATCATCCGGGACGCTCCGCTCTTTGCGGCGTTGCGCCAGCGTGCGGGACTCAAGGGCAAGTGCGGACGATGCCGCTATCGTCAGACGTGCGGCGGCTGCAGGGCGCAAGCCTTCTACCATTCCGGGGATGTGGAAGGCGAGGACCCAACCTGTTTCTTCGAACCTTCCGATTCGCGGAACCGGTCCCGCCTTGAGGCGGCCCAGACAGCGCAATTGGGACGCTTCCTCTTATACGTCAAGACCACGACGCCTTGGCGCAGTTTCCTGTAGGAGAGCGTAATGGCTATGCCAGCTTCTGGACGCCTCTGCGCAAGAGTTCACGAGGTGGCGTTGCACGCGCTGCTCGATGCGGCGGAGCGGGTCATCGAGAAGAAGGGGATCGCCTGTGTCGCAGCTCAACTTAGTTGAGCCGTAAGAAGGCATCATGCGAATTCTGTTGATCAAGCCTCAATGGTTCGACCATGAGGGGCCATACCGCTATCTGGAGCACGTGCGCTTCACCCCGTTATCGCTCGGGATTCTGGCGGCCCTGAGCGACGGACATGACGTGCGGATTCTGGATGGCGACTGGGATGCAATTCCCGCCGAAGAGCGCTTCGACCTGGTGGGCATCACTGCGACGACGTTCACCTCGGAACGCGTCTACGGCTTGGCCGAGCAGTTTGCCCGCAACGGCGCCAAAGTAATCCTGGGGGGCGTCCATCCGACGCTGTTGCCGAAAGAGTGCTTGGAGCACGCCCATGCGGTGGTTGTGGGAGAGGCGGAGTACCTGTGGAAGACCATCCTGCAAGATGCCGAAAGCGGACACCTGGAACGTGTCTACACTGCCCCGTTTCCTACGGACATGGACGAGGTCCCATTCCCCAGGCGCGATCTGCTCACAGAGCCGACGTGGTTTGCCTGTTTGCAGGCCACGCGCGGATGCCCGAACGCCTGCCGCTACTGCTATCTGCCTTCCATGCCCTGGCACGGCTACCGCAAGCGCGCGCCGGAACTTGTCGGCGAGGAACTGCATCGTCTGAAGCAGAAGATGGTTTTCTTCGTGGATGACAACCTTTTTGCGGACCGCGCCTATGCGATGGACATTTTCCGGACGGTTTCCGCCCATCGCAAGACGTTCGCCGTCCAGATGCCGACCAATGTCGGGAGCGACGAGGAGTTGCTCGACGCCATGGCGCAGGCCGGCTGTTTCAATGTCCAGATCGGCTTTCAGAGCGCCAATCCTCAGTCCCTGGAGTGGGCGCACGTCGCCCACAATCGCGTCGAGAACTATCGCGCCCTGGTAGCCAGACTTCATGCACGAGGCATTCTGGTCACAGGATTCTTCATCCTCGGCTTCGATACGGATGATCCGGACAGCTTCGATCGTACCACCAAGATGATCCGTCACATCGAAGTGGACGAGGCGCACCTTTATATTCTGACGCCCTACCCTGGCACGTCGCTCTATGCGCAACTGGGGCAGGAGGGCCGGCTGCTCCCCGCCGGGCGCAACCGCTTCGGATGGGACCACGCTGTCTTTCAGCCCAAGCTCATGACGGGGGAACAGTTGGAGCAAGGTGTGCAACGCATGTACGACGACCTGAACCCCTGGTTGCTCCGGCGCACCGCGCGCATGTTCATCAGACGCCTCGATCTGCTCGCGCGTCACCCCGCGCTCCTGCGCGTGTTTGCCAGCGGGGCTTTCCGGCGCCCTCGGGTCGCCGGACGCCGATTGGATGGCGGCCTTCGGCCCCGGCCCGGTCGCGCCGAAGGCTTGGAAAACTGCCCGGAAGTGGTCCGCCACCGACAGTTTACTTGACAAGCGGGATTCTGATGGTCAAACTCCGACATTTCGTGGCTGACCGTCATATGCACGGCGGCCATCGGGGAAATTCCGGTTGACGTGTTGTTTTCCCCGAATACCTTAATGCGAGTGGCTCGTGATGACACCGGCAAATCTGCCAATTCGACTCCACCCGGAAAACCCCAAGATATTCGAGTTCCGCGGCAAACCGCTGGTGTTGCTAACCGCCACCGAGCATTATGGCGCCGTGATCAACCGGCCGTTCCGGTTCGAGCGTTATGTCGCGGATGCGGCGGACAAATCGCAGACCCTGACCCGTCTGTTCCTGCTGTTCCGGGAATTCCAGAGCGCGCGCAATCCGTATTCGACGTGCAAGCCGGAATCCACCGACTACGTGGCGCCGTTCCAGCGGACGGGACCGGGACAGGCGGCGGACGGCTTGCCGAAATACGACCTGACCCGATGGAACCCCGAGTTCTTCGACCGGTTGCACCGGTTCATGGCCCTGACTTCCGAACGCGGCATCATTGTGGAGGCGGTTCTCCTGAGCAACACGTACAACGATCAGATATGGGCCGTCAACCCGCTCAATGCCATCAACAACGTCAACGATGTGGAGACCATTCCGTGGATGGATTACATGACCCGGCGGCACGCCAAGCTGTTCGCTTGGCAATGCGCTCACGCGCGCAAGATGGTGGAGGAACTGAATCGCTACGACAACGTCTTCTTCGAGGTCTGCAACGAACCCGGCGGGGCGATAGCCGTCCCTCATGCGCCGACGGTTGAGGAAGTCAACGATTGGCTGCGCGCCCTTGCGCGCCTCATCCGGGAGACCGAGGCCGAACTCCCTCACCGGCATCTCCTCGCCGGTCAGGAAGCATTCGCCTATTCCCACACCCTGCCGGACAAAGGCGCAGTTCAGCAACTCTCCGAACGGTCATTCCGGGATTTTCCCGTGGATGTGGTGAACATGCACCCGCTCCCGAACATGACCTATCTCGGCAAAGTTTACGACCTCGGCCAATTCATGTCGGGGGAGCTGCACTTGCAGGAACTGCGCCGGTATTGCCTGGACGCTTATCACGAGCGCAAGCCCTTGAACCTGGATGAGGACAATGTCGCCACGCGATTTCACGATGAGAACGGTTGGACCATCCACCGCAAGCGGGCCTGGACGACCCTTTTTTGCGGCGCACACTACGACATGATTGACTTCTCCATCCTCCCCCACCTGGAGACGGGGACGCCGGACTCGCAGAAATCTCTCCGCACGTGGATGCAGCGCCTCTCCGAATACATGAAATCCGTGGACCTGATTCGAGCAAGGCCCCTGGAGTCTTTCCTGACAGCGCAGCCGGAGAGCACGGTCGGTTCGGTCCTCGCAGTGGAGGGCGAGGAGTATCACATCTATCTGGCCGATGGCCGGGAGTTTTCCGAGCCGGGGGCAGGATCTCCTGTCTTGGGAGAAATCGGTTTCCCGCTGCCGGAAGGCAGATACCGCGTCACCTGCTCTTCCCCTGCGACCGGCGAATCCTCAACGCCCGGCGAACTGCGCGGGGGAGTGCATGTGACGCTGCCGTTAAGGCCGTTCACTCACGACCTCGTAGTGCGCATAGGCAAGATCCGATAAAGCGCCTTGTCGCTGCGGTCTATAATAGGTGGGGATAATCGTTGGTGACGGCGGGTCAACGTGGCGGTCTCGGAGTGGGTTTTAAAAGCAAATCGAAGCTCGAATTTCATGGCGCGAGAGTCAAGGTCGGTCGCGCGGCAACCTATCAGGCGAACGAACTATGGAGCAGCTCACGACGCGGGAAAGATTCGCGCGGGTCCTGCGGTTTCAGCAGGTTGACAGGTTGCCGGTGATGGAATGGGCGCCGTGGTGGGAAAAGACCCTGGAGCGCTGGACGGGGGAAGGAATGCCTGCGCAACTCAGCGCGCTTCCATGGCCATCCGACATGATCGAAACGCACAGTTACTTCGGACTGGACAACCATGTGCAATTCTGGTTCCGCAGCCTGAAGGCGTCCGCTCAAGGGGGATCCGTTGCCAATGCTGAAGACTACGAGAAGATTCGGGCGGACCTTTTCCCTGAGAATCCTCTGCTTCTGGACGTGGAACGCTTCAAGTCCCTGGCTGAACGACAGCGGCGCGGCGAACTGGCTCTCTGGATCACGCTCGACGGCTTTTTCTGGCACCCCAGGATATTGTTCGGCATTGAGAGGCACCTCTATGCCTTTTACGATGCGCCGGACCTCATGCACCGGATGAACTCCGCCCTTCTGGATTTCCATCTCCGGTCTCTAGACCAGTTCTGCTCCGTCTGCATTCCCGACTTCATGACCTTTGCCGAGGACATGTCCTACAACCACGGCCCAATGATCTCCAGGGCGCTCTTCGATGAATTCATCGCGCCGTATTACCGCCGGCTGGTCCCGAAGCTCAGGGAATACGGCATCGTTCCCATCATAGATTCCGACGGAGACATCACGCGTATCGTTCCCTGGTTTGCCGAGGTGGGCGTGGACGGCTTCCTGCCCCTCGAGAGGCAGGCCGGCGTGGACATTAACGAATTGCGCAAAGAGCATCCGCGGGCCCGCTTCATCGGCGCCTACGACAAGATGGTCATGAACAAGAGCGAAAACGAGATGCGGGAGGAGTTCGAGAGATTGCTGCCGACCATGAAGTCCGGCGGCTTCATCCCGTCGGTTGACCATCAGACGCCGCCGGGAGTTTCCCTGTCAAATTACCGGATTTACGTGGAGCTGCTCAAAGAGTATTGCGGCAAGGCGGCCGGCTGGGGAACTTTGAAAACGATGAAACTCTGTCTCGCCATCCTCGCTCTGACCGTCGCCACCGCGCAGGCCGCCGAGACATTGCGCGTTGCCTGCAGCGAATCGCTCGAACAAGCCATCGCCCGAGCGCGCACCGCGCCGAAACCCGTCACTATCGAACTGCGCGACGGCATGTACTTCCTCGACAGGCCGATTGTGCTTGGGCTGCAGGATGCCGGGCTGACGCTTGCGGCGTATCGCAACGAGAAACCGGTCCTCAGCGGCGGCCGGCGCATCACCGGCTGGCGGCTGGGGGCGAACCAGGTTTGGACGGCCGCGGTGACCGGCGACTTCCGCGAGTTGTGGGTCAACGGCCGGCGCTCGACGCGGGCCCGGTATCCGAGTAAAGATTACCTGCGCGTGGCCGAAGTGCTCGATGCGCCGCCGGCCGGGAAATGGATGGAGGGGCAGACGCGCTTCCGTTTCAAGGAAGGAGACCTGAAAGCGTGGGCATCCATGACGGACGCCGAGGTCGTGGTGATGAACCGGTGGGTTGAATCGCGGTTGCCGGTCGTCAGTGTGGATGAGAACGAGAAGATCATCACGTTCGGCAAACGCAGCGTGTTCGCGCTCGACAAGGACGACCTGTATTACGTGGAAAACATCCGCGACGCGCTCGCGCCCGGGATGTGGTATCTCGACCGGAGCGCCGGTTCGGTCGGTTACCGGCCGTTGCCGGGCGAGGATATGCAAACGGCCGAAGTGATCGCGCCGATGCTGCCGCAGGTATTGCGGTTGGAAGGCGCCGAGCGCGTGACGTTGCGCGGGCTGACGTTCGCCCATACCGAGTGGACGCTGCCGGAAGATACCAGCGGGTTCCCGCAGGCGGCGGTTGGCGTGCCGGGCGCGGTATGGGGTGAACGTGCGCGGGAGTGCACGTTCGAGCAGTGCACTTTCACTCACCTCGGCGATTATGCGCTCGAACTTAGCCGCGGTTGCCAGGGCAATCGCGTGGCCGGCTGCGAGATGAGTGATCTCGGAGCGGGTGGTGTGAAGATCGGCGAGCCGGCAATCCGCGACAACCCGGCCGAGCAGACGTTCGCCAACACAGTCACCGATTGCCGGATTCACGACGGAGGGAAACTGTTTCACAGTGCCGTCGGCGTCTGGATCGGCCAAAGCGCCGACAACATTATCACGCACAACCTGATTCATGATTTTTACTACAGCGGCGTCTCGATTGGCTGGACGTGGGGCTACGGTCGGGCATTGGCAACGGGCAACCAGGTCGAGTGGAACCACGTCCATCACGTCGGCGTGCTCGCCGACGGCGATGGCCCGATTCTCAGCGACATGGGCGGTATCTACACGCTCGGCAACCAGCGCGGCGCCGCCATCCGCAACAACCTCTTCCACGATATCGCCGGCATCCGGTATGGCGGCTGGGGAATTTATTTCGACGAAGGCACGACCGACATTCTCGCAGAAAACAACATCGTCTATCGCACCACGCACGGCGGGTTCCACCAGCACTACGGCAAGGACAACATCGTTCGCAACAACATTTTCGCCTTCGGCCGCGACTGCCAACTCCAGCGCACGCGCGTTGAGCCGCACCTGAGTTTCACCTTCGAGCGCAACATCGTTTATTGGGACAAGGGCAACCTGCTCGCCGGCAACTGGGACGGCGACCAGTACACAGTGTCGTCGAACCTTCTCTGGCGGACGGACGGGAAACCGCTGGAACTTCCTGCTGGGTTTCAATCGGGCCACTCGCTGATCGCGGACCCGCTTTTCGTCGCTCCGGCGAACGGGGACTATTCCCTGCAGCCGGAATCGCCGGCCTTCCGCCTGGGCTTCAAGCCCCTCGACATATCGCAGATCGGTCCGCGTAAGTACCGCTGACTGGAGGGGCGTTCAGACAGCGCGCTGCGGCGGCCGGATAAGAAAGGCCGTCCGCGACTGCCGTTTGGACGACGGCCGAATGAGAAATTCCGGATAAAGGAGGGCGCCTTGTGTTCGTGGTCGTGCTGTTGTGGCTTGCGAGCCTCTTCATGATCCTGCTGGCGAGCATACTGTTCACCAATGGGATCGAGCTTCTCGGGCAGCGGCTGAAAATGCACCAGAGCGCTGTCGGAAGCGTCCTGGCGGCCGTGGGGACCGCGATGCCGGAGACGGTCGTTCCGATCATCGCGATCCTCGTCTTTCACGATCCGAAGGCTAAAGATGTCGGCATAGGCGCCATCGCGGGCGCACCGTTCATGCTCGCCACGCTTGGGCTTTTCCTGACCGGTGCGGCGGTCATTGCGTTTTCGCTTCTCGGGCGGCGGACGATGGAGGTCCGCGCAGCGCCGCATGCCGTCGCGCGCGACCTGACGTTCTTCGTCGTCCTTTATGGCATGGCGGTGCTGGCCACGTTCATCCCGATCTACGCTCTGCGCGTGGTCGTCGCGCTGGCATTGCTGGGGTCATACGCGATCTATCTGAAGAGAACGATCTGTGCGGACGGCGAGGCGCTGGATCTGCCCGACCTGCTCTGGCTGACGCGGGTGTTCAAGGTCCCGCACCGATCTGCCTGGGTCGTGACGCAGGTGGTCGGATCGCTGGCGCTGATGCTCGTCGGGGCGCATATTTTCATCGGCTCAGTGGAGCGGATTGCGGAACGCCTGGATGCCGCGACGCTGCTCGTCTCCATCATCATCACGCCCATCGGCACGGAACTGCCGGAAAAACTCAACTCGATCCTCTGGGTGCGGCGGAAGAAGGATACACTGGCGCTCGGGAACATGACCGGGGCAATGGTCTTTCAGAGTTGCTTCCCCGTGGTGTTCGGCATGATCTTCACGCGATGGGAACTGCGCGGCGCAACGATGATCTCGGCGCTGATCGCGCTGGCGATGGGGCTGTTCATTCTGGGCTGGGTGAAACTCCGCAAGTCGCTTAGTCCCTGGCCGCTGCTCGTCGGCGGGTTGATGTACGGCGTGTTCATTCTGTACGTTTTTATACGATAACCCCTTAGTGCTTAAAGCCCCTGAAAAAGCAGTCGGGATCGTTCTTGAGTCGTCGCTCGACACACTCCGTAAAACTTCTGCTGGATAGCATGGTAGCGGCCGCCCCTCCGACTTTTCCCTCTTGAATAATACCTTGAGCGCGAAATTCGTTCTCCATAATGGTGAAATCGTATGAAAACCCCCGTTCAAGTATTTTGGAGGGTAAGGCGAACATTTCGCCGTTAATGCGGTATTTCGCTTTCGGATTTATCTTGAACGTCATATACGGCGCCTTTATCTGCTCTTCCACCACATGGAAAGCGGTGCAGACGTTGTAGCCGACGCCGAGCAATAGAATCTTCCCATCGCGACGCATGAACTTGCCCAGGGGTGAGTCTTCCCCGCAGGGTGTGATGTCCAGCCGATGAACGGTGAGTTCCGCCGCGAGAGGCCCTGCCGCTGCATAGGAGTGACTCAGATGGATGCTGCGATACGCGGCATACTCCCGCCGGAACACTTCGGTGATCAGTCCGACGCAAGAAGGCGTCTCGCGTACATCGAATATCGGTTCATCCTGCGAATTAAGCGGAAAGGAAAAGGCCGGCATGAGGATCGTCCCTTGTGGGCCAATGACCTCAAGCAAGGCCTGGATCACGGTTGGGGCGCCGCCCTCGACATGGCCGAGACTCTTTAAGGAGCTGTGCAAGGTCACCAAGTCGCCATTGCCTATGCCCAGTTTTATTAATCCGTTGATGATCTCATCTCTGGTGACAATCATGATTGTGGAACCGGTGTTCTTCCCGTTAGATGCGTTGGGACTTCCCGCTTGCAGCGGAGCGGTAGAGTGCCTCGATCATCTTGAGGACGGTCCATCCCTGTTCCGGGGTGACGATGGGGGATTGGTCCTCGCGGATGCACCTGACAAAATGTTCAACGGGATTCTCGGTCTTGATCGCCTCGGGGGTGACCTGTTCGCAGTCGCCGCCGCGCCTTCGGGTGATGATAAACGGCTGTGCCATTGCTCCCATCTTCGTGCCCAGCACGCGGAGCAGGTGTGTGGGCTCCTGGACAACCGATGCCCAGGCATTCTCAAAAAGGAGCGAGGCGCCGTTCTCGAAGCGGATCATCCCGGTGGCGAAGTCTTCGACGTCGAACTCTTTGCCGATGAGTTCAGATCCGAACTTGCTGTATGTTTGCCCCATGGCTTCCAACGGTTTCGGGCAGCCCATGAGATACCACTGCTGGTCAATAAGGTGCACCCCGTTGTCCAGCAGTGCGCCGCCGCCGGATTGGGCTTTCTTATAGAACCACCCGCCAACTCCGGTCGGGATGCCCCGCGGTTGACGAAGGTATGAGCTGAACGAGTAGTACACTTCGCCCAGTTCTCCGGATTCCAGGAGTGAGCGGATATACGTTGACGCCGGCGTGAAGCGCAGGTGGAGGTTCATCATGAACTTTTTTCCGCTTGCGCGCGCTGCCGCGACGATCCTTTCGCCGGCGGCCGCCGTGTGCGCCAGAGGTTTTTCACACAGGACGTGTTTCCCTTTCGTGAACGCGCGGACGGACGCCGGTTCATGAAGGAAGGTGGGCAGACAAATACTCACAGCGTCAATGCCGGGGTCGTCGCAGAGCTCCTCGTAGGATGAATAGCGCCTCATGCGCGAATCAGCGTATGAGGCCAAACGCTCCGTGTTCGCATCCGCCACGGCTACCAACTCGACGCCGGCCAATTGTTTATACTTCTCAATGTGCGACTTGCCGACTCCCAGCCCGATTACGCCGACCTTGAGCGTATTCACTTCGTCCCCTTTGCTGCCGAGGCCTCATTGGGTCGAACAGGCTTCAAGCGCCTGAGAAAGGACACCGCCTTGCGGATGTCTCCAACCGCGTCTTCTCCGACCTCGCGCTCAATCGTGTAGGCGCCGCTGTAACCCAAGCTTATCAAGAGCCCCACATACACAGGGAAGTTGACGTCGCCATCCCCCAGCGGCATTTCCCGGCCCTTGCCCTCGCGGCGCACGCCATCTTTCGCATGGGTATGAACGATGAACGGGAACAGTTCACGAATGCCGGCGAGATAATCAATCCCGTTCATAACAAGATTCGCGGGATCATAATTCACGCCGAGTCCCTTAGTCTTCGCGCGTTCCAGAATCCTCCGAAGCGTCGCGCCGGATTCAAGTCCGGTCTCGGTCGCCAGCGTCACACCGTGACGCGCGGCAAAATCTCCCAGTCGTTTGAGGTTCGCCACAATGATCTCTTCCTTCGCGCCGGCAGGATCATCGCCTAGAGCCCCGATGTGCGTCGTCATGATTGCGGCTTCCAGTTCCGCCGTTTGGACGACGGCGTCCATGAGCATTGCCTCCTTGGCCTTGAGCGCCGCATCGTCACCGAAGTTGAGGCCAAAGTCGCCGCAGGTGGCGCTTAACTCCAGCCCCAAGTCCTTGTACCGCTTGACGAAATCTGCGCGCGCCTGCCGGTTCATGTTCGCCGCAAGCATTTCTCCCCGGGTGACGTACACCTGAAAGCTTTGCACTTTCATCTCGGCGGCCAGACGCAGGCCTTCAGAAATGGGACGCCGCAGACAGTCCACAAAGATACCGATGTTCAGCTTCATACTCGCCTCCGCTTTGACATGGGACGCCATAATGGCCGTCTGACAATGTAAGCCGCGATGTCCATCGCCGACATAATGCCATTCAGCCGGATTTTGCCATGCGCCCTCCCCACGATGGTCAGGCGTCAAATGTAGTAGTCTGACAACTCAAGTCACGCCCGTCAAGTGGTTTCTCGGCGGTCCCTAATCTTGAGCAGAGTTCGACAGGCGCTGCATTCTCCCGAATCGGAATGGTGCAGATCAGCCCATTGAACCGCTCAGTCGGGCTTGCCAAAACCTCCTCCGCCGGGGGTGCGTATGCTGAGGATATCCCCCGGATGCAGGTAAAAGCTTCCCTTACCGGGCAATACTGTCTCCACGCCTCCCCGGATCAGGACATTTTCTCCGCGCATGCCGGCTTCGCCCCCTTGCAGGCCGTACGCCCCTCGCAAGCGCCTGTCGCTAATGAGGGTGACCTGAGTTTCACCCTGCCGGCTGAGCATTTGGATGTCCCTGCAGAGGCCGTCGCCGCCGGGGAAGCGGCCTCTGCCGCCCGAGCCTCGCCGGATTTCGTAGCGCAGAACGCGCAGGGGATAGGCATATTCGATTGCTTCGACGGGGGTGTTGAGCGTATTGGTCATGTGCGTATGCACGGCCGACAAGCCCGGGGCGGTGGGACGGGCGCCCATGCCGCCGCCGATCGTTTCATAATACGTGAAAGCGCGGGGCGAATTCCTGTCGCGGCGGCCGTCCAATCCGCCGATGGTGATATTGTTCATCGTTCCCTGGCTGGCGGCAGGCACGCGCTCCGGGCACGCCTGCGCCAGGGCGCCGAGGAGGACGTCAACAATTCGCTGCGAGGTCTCTACGTTCCCCGCCGCAACGGGCGCGGGCGGCTGCGCGTTCACGACGCTGCCTGGCGGCGCGACCACCTCGATCGGCGCCAGGCACCCGGAGTTGTTCGGCACGTCCAAGCGGATCAGGCATCGGAATACATAGTTGACGGCGGAGAGCGTGATAGCATGCACAGCGTTCACGCCGGTCGGCTGCTGCGGCGCGGAGCCGGTAAAGTCCACAGTCGCGTGGTCGCCCTTGATCGTCACGGCAACCCGGATGTCCACGGGTTCCGGGGAGATTCCGTTGTCATCCAATGCATCGGCATAGCGGTACGTACCGCCGGGCAGGCTGGAGAGGAGGGAGCGTGTCATCCGCTCCGTATAGGCCAGGAGTTCGCCCATGTACAGACCGACTTCGTCCGTCCCATGCCGGGCGACCATCTCCCGCAGGCGCGCGGCGCCGCGCTGGTTCGCAGCCACCTGCGCCCAGAGATCGCCGGAACGTTCGTGGGGGGTGCGGACGTTGGCCAGGATCAGATCCAGAATGCCTTGATTGAGCCGCCCGGCGCTGAACAGTTTCACGGGGGGGATGATCAAGCCTTCCTGGTAGATTTCACGCGCGACCGGCATGGATCCCGCGGTCATCCCCCCGACGTCGGCATGGTGAGCCCGGCAGGCCACAAACCCGAACGGCGCCTCGACTCCCGGCGGCGAGTTCGACACGAACACCGGCGTGACAAGGGTGATATCGGGCAGGTGCGTGCCGCCGCGGAAGGGGTCGTTCAGGAGAATGGCATCTCCGCGCGCGAGCTGGCCAGAAGTCCGGAAGGCGTCAATGGCGGCGCCCACCGAGAGTGGCATGGACCCGAGATGCACGGGGATGTGCGCCGCCTGGGCCGCCATTCTGCCCTGACTGTCAAAGAGCGCACAGGAGTAGTCCCGGCGCTCTTTGATATTGGGAGAGTAACTGGCCCGGCGCAACACCACGCCCATCTCTTCGGCGATGGAGATCAGCCGATGCTTGAACACTTCGAGACGAATCGGATCGGCCACCGGTGTCATGCCCTTTCCGCCTCGCAACTGCCGACGGTCAGGATCAAATTGTGATAGGCATCCACCTTCGCCCGGTCTCCCGCGGAGACGAGGATTGTCGTGTCGGCGCGCACGATGATCGCAGGTCCTTCGATGACATTGCCCGGCCGCAGGGATTCGTACCGGAAGAATGGAACCTCCAGCCGCGGAGCGTTCCGGGAGAGATCGCGCCGTCGGCATGGGTCCATGTCGGCTGCGCTCGAAGCCAGCACCACGGGCCGTGCGCCGATGATCGCGTGGCGCGCGTCCGGTCCTTCCATCTCGGCCGGCGCCAGAGGCGGTGGAGCCACCCGCCCGGTCGCGCGGACACGCACATTGACAATTTCCGACGCCCCATCCCGCCGCGCGTACCCATAGGTACGCTCATGGAGGTGGTGGAACGCCTCGCCAGGATCGAAATTAGTCTCCCCATCGGAGGGCCACGACACGGTCAGCTCGTAGGACTGGCCGACATATCGCATATCCAAAAGCCGTTCAATGAGGACGTCTCCAGGGGGCACATGGTCGGCGAGGACATCACTCCTTCCGCGCTCGACCAGCGGTTGGAGTGCGGAGGCGACGGCCGTCAGCGGCGAGTCGCCCGGAAGCATGACGGTCTGTGTGTAATCCTTCACGATATCAGCGGTCAGCATGCCGAAAGCTGACAGGGTGGAGGCCGAAGGGGGAATGATCACGGCGGGGATATTCAGCCGCCGTGCAAGGTCGGCGGCGTGCAGGCCGCCTGCGCCGCCAAAGGAGAGGAGCCTGTAATCGCGTGGATCGTGGCCCCGTTCGACGGAAATCACTCGCAACGCCCTTTCCATGTGCGCATTGACCACCTCAATCATCCCCAGCGCGGTCCGGATCGGGTCGAGGTGCAGTGCCTCCCCGATCCGGCTCAGCGCCCGCCACGCGCGGTCCTCATCCAGGGGCATTTTCCCGCCCAAAAACTGGTCGGCCGCCAACCGGCCGAGAACCAGATTCGCGTCGGTAACGGTCGGCAAGTCGCCGCGTCCGTAACAAGCCGGCCCCGGGTCCGCCGCCGCGCTCTCCGGCCCGACCCGCAATGCGCCTCCGGGGTCCACGGAGGCAATGGACCCGCCGCCAGCGCCGATAGAATGGATATCCAAGACCGGTATGCGGATAGGGCACCCGCCTACAACGGATTCACTGGTTACCAGGGGGACTTCGTCCACCAGAGAGACATCGGTTGAGGTGCCGCCCATGTCGAAAGTCAGGATGCCTATCCGCTCGCCGTTCCGCGCGGTCCCGGCCCGCGAAGCGATCGGCGCCAGGCGGGCCACATAGCAGGCGCCTATGACGCCGCCGGCCGGCCCGGAGAGGATGCAGCGCACACCACTGTGGCGCGCCTCGTCCAAGCTGATGTGGCCCCCGTTCGATTGCATGACGCGAACAGCAACCCCGTGGTCCGTCAAGCCGCGGGTCGCCCGCTCCAGGCGACCGAGGTAACTGTCGAGGATCGGTGAAACATACGCGTTGACCACCGTTGTGCTCGTTCGCTCATACTCGCGATACTCAGGCAGAATTTCGTGCGAGGAGGAGACTCTGAAGCCAACCTGTCGCAAGCGCGCCGCCGCCAGGCGCTCGTGGTCGGGCCGGGCAAACGCGAACAGCAGGCTCACCGCGACCGATACGACATTGCGAGCCTTTAGCGCGACGATGAGCGGCTCAATCGTCTTGACGTCGAGCGGCGTCAGTACATTGCCGTCTTTGTCCACCCGTTCATCCACTTCAAAGCGGAGGTCTTCCCGGACAAGCGTGGGCAGAGGGTCGGCGAAGAAGTCGTAGAGCGAAGGGCGATTTTGTCGGCCGATCTGCAGGACATCACGGAATCCTCGCGTCGTAACCAAGGCGGTGACTGCGCCCTTGCGTTCAAGCAGGGCGTTGGTGGCGACAGTGGATCCGTGGACGATGCGGAGTTCGGCGGGAGCGGCGCAGCGGCCGCGGATTGCCGCAAGCCCCTCCAGCACGGCTTGAGAAGGATCCTGCGGCGTGGTCAGGAGTTTGAATGTCTCCACGCTGCCGTTGGCGGGATCAAAGACCACAAAATCAGTAAACGTGCCGCCAATGTCAATGCCGACACGAAGCGCCGCAGGGGGATCAGCCCGACCGGCACAGACTAGTACCGACTCCTCATCCTGCTGGAACCGGTCTGACAACCTTCTGACCGTCCTCCAAAGACTACCCGGCTTCAGAGTATGAGACTATACAGTCGAATTGGTGCTGTCAACAGGAAAGGTCTCACGCAAACTCGCGAAGACGCCAATAGACAGAGTTTGACCGCGAAAGCGGAATCGGAGAACGAATTTTGAGCCGCGGATGAACACAGATGCACACGGTCAAGAAACTTTGTTTCTGCGCTTGTCAGTGTTCATCTGTGGTTTAATCTTGGCCAGTGTCAGTTCATAAGAGGTGTAGCCACAAAGTGTTACGACATATTGGGTTCGTTTTTTCAAATCGCCTTTTGCGAGGTACTACACCCCGACAATATCTTGTGACTTCTCCACAGGCGGCGTTATAACATAATATTTCTTACTTGTCAAGGCGCATCTTGCGTTTTTCCGATGCCGGGCATGCGCGCCGATGTCGTAGCTCGCTTCTGAAGTCCAAGTTACGACTTGACTCTCCGTGAAAAGTTTTTCGCTTTTTTGATTTCATGCCCTTTGACATTGGCTGGAAATAAGCCGGCAAGAAGCGTTGAGCAGATCGCTGCGACAGTTTCCCACATTGCGTTCATGAAAACCGTGTTGACAGGGGGAGCTAATCGAAGCGGAATTTTTCGCTCCCGATAAGGTCGCAGCAGGCGTTTACTGCATCCGCGTCAAAGAGCGTGCCGCGGTCCTTGGTCACTTGCTGAATCACAAGTTCAATCGGCATGGCCGGACGATAGGGGCGGGGAGAGGACATGGCCTCGACCACGTCGGCCACGGCTAGAATCCGCGCTTCGAGGATGATGTCGCTTCCCTTGAGTCCATTGGGGTAACCGAAGCCGTTGAGCCGTTCATGGTGCTGCAGCGTCGCGTCTGCAACGGGCCAGAAGAAGTCAATCTTCCGCAATATGTCGTAGCCGACTTGCGGGTGCATCTTGATTATGCCGAACTCGCTTTCGCTGAGCTTCCCCGGCTTGGAAAGAATTTCGGCGGGCACGGCAATCTTCCCTATATCGTGCAGGAAACCGGTGACCTCGATGCCTCGCTCCTGCGTCTCGCTAAGCCCTAATCGTCGAGCGATTGCCGCAGCCAAGCGTGCGACGCGCCGTTCGTGTCCCGCCGTGTAGGGGTCGCGGATTTCAATGGCCGACGATATGGCCTCAACACTTCCGTCGATCACGCGCTGAAGACGGCTTTCGCGCTCCTGTAGCGCCGCCGTTCGGACGATGACGAGGTCCTCCATCCTTTCCCGGTAGCGCAGGTTTTCAGCTTCGAGTCTCTCCTTCTCGTCATTCAACGTCTTGATCTTGCAGGCGGTGGCCACAGAGCGAAGGACGGCCTCTTTGGAACAGGGTTTGAACAGGTAGTCCACGGCCCCATCCCGGAGCGATGCAGCCGCTGTCTCGGCCGTCGGTTCGCCGGTCATCATGATCACCAGCGTGCGCGGCGCGGCAGCCTTGATCTTTGCGAGGAGCGCGACACCATTCAGTCCGGGAAGAATGATGTCCGAAAGAATGACGTCGAATTCCTTTGCGCGGAACAGCGTTTCCGCCGCATCAGCATTCTCGGCCGTATCAACTTCGTACCCGGCGGTACAAAGGAACGCGCTGAACGTCCTGCATATCGCCTTCTCGTCGTCGACAACAAGCACTTTTGTCATGGCATCGTCTCCATTGCCTTTTCGCCGTTTAGCGGGTCGCTCACCCTCCACCCGGCTCGCATCGGGGCGTCCATCACGTTTTTCGCACGACCAGAATCGTCTGGTCGTCTGTTTGCGGTTGTCCCATACTGAAATAGGACACGGCATGGGCGACCGCGCTGACCAGCGCATCCGGTTGCCCGTGGTGTGTGCGGAGAACCTCTTCCAAACGGGCTGCGCCGAAGAAGTCCCCGTTCTCATCGACAGCATCGGTGATGCCGTCGGTGTACAAGACCAGACTATCGCCGCTATCCAAGGTCAGATCGAAACGGTCAAATTCGCAGTCTTCGTCCACGCCGAGCGGCAGCCCGTTCTTGACCGCGATCGGACTCACCGCGCCTCTCTTTTCGCAGATAAGGTATGGCGGCGAGTGGCCGGCGCTGTAGATGGACGCCATGGAGCGGTCCATGTTGATCACGACCATGCAAGCCGTGGCGAAAGTGCGGTCGCTCCATTCTCTCGCCAGGAAGCGATTGACATAGGATAGCAGGCCTTCGGCGTCGTTTCGCAGGGAGGCGACCGCGCGGAAGTAGCTCATGACGCACGCCATGTACAATGCTGCGGCAATGCCCTTGCCGCACACGTCTCCGAGGAGCAGAACCTGCGTATTGCCGATCAAGGGAAGGACATCATAGAAATCACCCGCCACCTTGCGGGCGGAATGACGGTGCGCCGCAAACTGTAAGTTCCCTCCCGCAGGGAACGTCTTTGGGAGAAAGGCCTGCTGGACGTCCTGCGCCAATTCGAGGTCGAAGTCTATGCGTTTCTTCTCCTCCTCCACTTCGCGCAATCCTGCTTTTTCCAGAGCAATCACCAGGAAGTTCGCAACCGTGCTTAGCAGCACCTGGTCCGATTCTTTGAAGATTTCGCGGTCGCGTTTGTTGTTGACGTTCAGCACGCCGATCACCCGATCCCGGAAGAGCAAGGGAACGGTCAATAGAGAGCGGGTGCTGTAGTGGGAAGTATTTTGTCGTTTGAAAAGCGGGTGCGTGGCGACGTTCTTGACCAGGAGAGGGCGGCCATGCAGAGCGACCCAGCCGGCAATGCCTTCCCCCATTCTAATCCGCGAGGCCTTGACGACGGCTGGGGCAAAGCCGTAGGCGGCGCGGATGCGCAGCGTCTTGCCGCCGGGCTCGATCAACATCAACGAGCATCGGTTGACGCCGAGCATGCCCCCGACCAGGCGGACAAGCTCGTTCAGGACGCTTTCTGAATTCTTTTGCGACGCGACGATGTCGCTTATTTCCTTAAAGATTGCCTGCACGAAAGACGGGCCTTGATCCAACGACGCTATCATGGTACGTCTCCTTCGCTTGTTGCAGCACGTCCAGCCCGCAGGTTCCAGCCATCGTCGAGCGGCGGGTTACCCGCCGACGACTGCCATCGCTCCGTCCGAAGCCACCATGTTGCACTCCCCAGATGGAAGTGTCTATCAATCAATTCCGAGGCTGCTGACTCTGACTCTCGACTAAGTTGGCCGGGTTACGCGCGTAGGCGCGGGCGACGTTCATCTCCACGAGGCCGTTCTTGACGAGGTCGGCCAGGGAGTGGTCGAGCAGGTGCATGCCGGACTTGTTGCCGGTCTCCTGAAACGACTGGATCTGGTTCGTGTCCCCCTGCCGGATGAGATGCCTCACCGCCGTCGTTGCGATCAGCACTTCGGTCGCGAGCACACGCCCCTTCAGGTCGCGGCGCGGCAGCAGGATCTGTCCGATGACGCCCTGTAGGACCGATGCCAACTGCCTGCGCACTTGCTCCTGCTGCCCGCCCGGATAGGCGTCCAGTATGCGATTGATGCATTCAATGGTATTGGTCGTGTGAAGGGTGGTCAGCACCAGGTGGCCCGACTCCGCCGCCGTGATGGCCATCGAAGTCGAGTCCAGATCGCGAATCTCGCCCACGAGGATCACGTTGGGGTCCTGCCGCAACACGTGCCGGAGCGCGCTGGCAAAGGAAGGCGTATCCACGCCCACTTCCCGCTGCTTGACGATGCTGCGCGAGCCGGCGGAGGCGTAAATGTACTCGACGGGGTCCTCAATGCTGATGATCATACACTGGCGCTGACGACGGATCAGATCCACGATGGAGGCGAGGGTCGTGCTCTTGCCGGATCCCGCCGGACCGCTGACGATCACCAGCCCCTTCTGCAGCTTGGCGAGGTCCTGCACGATTGCGGGTAGTCCAAGCTCGTCCCACGGTGGAATGGAACTGGATATCACGCGGAAGGCCGCCTCGACGTTCCCCATTCCGATGTTCACGTTGACTCGGAATCGTGTGCCTTCGGGAATGGTGTATGAGAAGTCCACGTCCTGCTGATGCTGGAAAACCTGGCTTTGCTCCTCGCTCATCATGCCCATCAGGATGCGCTCGAGCACGGGGGCATCGAGGACTTGGGCGTCGGCCAGCACAAGGTTGCCGTCAATGCGGAACATGGGAGGCCGGTTGGCTGTCAAGTGTACGTCCGAAGCCCCCCGCTGCACGGCTTCCCGCAGGATCTGATTCATGCTGCCGGATTCTGCGTATTCATCCAGCGCGCGGCGGTCGTCCGGATCCATCCTGTCAATGGCGATCCCGTGAAGAAACAAGGTACCGCCCGTGACTTCCGCAAGCCGCACAACGCGTCCCTGCGCCCGCACCGGCGCGCGCACCAGCCCGGTGATGAACAGTTGCATGTCTACGCGCGATCCGACCTGTAGCGGCTCCTGGCCCTCGAACGCGATGCCATTCCCGCTGACATTCACTGCCGTTGCCGTCCCCGCAAGTGGCTTGAGATCCTCGGTTTGGTACTTGACCATGAAACGGGCGCGCTTGCGCCAACTTTTCCGTTTGGATGAGGGTAAATCATTAGAGATTGCCTGCACGAAAGACTGTTTTTGATCCAACGACACTATCATGGTACGTCTCCTTTGCCTTGTTGCAGCACGTCCAGCCCGCAAGTTCCGGCCATCGTCGAGCGGCGGGCCTGCGTACATCCGCGTGTAGTGCCCGACCTCCGTCCTGACGGTGACCGCACCGTCACGGTCCTTGGTAATCCCGTAGCTGATCGCAAGCCCAGGTCCGGGCCGCGGTCGCGCGGCTTTCAGATGGACATCTCCAGATCGAAGGCGTCGTCCACGCTGGTGATTCCCGCAATGGCCTTGCGGAAAGCGTTCTCGATCAGGCTGCCGGAGGAGTGCTTTCTCTGGTGCGCGCGCAGCTCGGCTTCCGATGCGCGGCGCGTGACGAGCTCTTTCGCCTCCTCATCGAGGTGGAAGTACTCGAAGATGGCGGCGCGCCCGCGATAGCCAGTCCCGGCACAGTTGGCACATTTGGCGCCGCGCCAGAGCCGTTTCGGAATGTCCTCTCCAAGGAGTTCGTGCATGCGCGCCCGCACCGGGTCGGGGAGGTCGTATTCTTCCTTGCAATGCGGGCAGATCGTGCGCACGAGCCGTTGCGCTGCGGCCGTGATCAGCGTCGAGGCGATCAGGTACGGCTCGGTTCCCATGTTGACCATGCGCGTGATGGTGGAGACGGAATCGTTGGTATGGATCGTGCTCAGGACGAGGTGCCCGGTGAGCGCGGAACGGATGCCGATTTCGAGCGTGTCGAGGTCGCGCATCTCTCCGACCATGATGATATCGGGGTCCTGCCGCAGGATGGACCGCAGGGCGCGCGCGAAGGTCAGCCCGATCTCCGGCCGGGCATGGACCTGCGTGACGCCTTCGACCTCGTACTCGACCGGGTCCTCGACGGAGATGACGTTCTTGCTGACGTCCTTGACATATTGGAGGCTCGCGTAGAGCGTGGTGGTCTTGCCGCTTCCGGTCGGTCCGGTGACCAGGATCATGCCGTTCTGCCGGGCGAGGATCTTCTGCATGTGCGCCAGGAAAGCCGCGTCGGTGATGATCTTGTTCAGCTCAAGGTTCACCGAGGTCCGGTCGAGGATCCGCAGCACGACCTTCTCGCCGTAAATCGAGGGCAGGGTGGAAACGCGCAGGTCCACGTCGCGCCCCTGGAACTTCGCGCGCATGCGGCCGTCGAGCGGTAACCGCTTCTCGGCGATGTCCAGCCGCGAGAGGATCTTGATGCGCGAGATCACCGCGTTCTGCATCTGCTTGGGCGGCGGGATCGTCAGGCGCAGCCGGCCGTCCACGCGCACACGGACGGAGACCGCTTCGCGGCCGGGTTGGATGTGGATATCGCTGGCGCGCTCAGCGATGGAATCTCTGATCAGCGAGTCCACGTATTTGACCACCGGCGCGTCCTCGGCCTCGTTGCGGAGTTGCTCGGCGTCCGCCACGGACTCATCGCTGACGAGGCTGAGATCCCCTTCGGCCCCGGTGGCAACCATCGCCGAGGCGCTGTTCTGCAGGTCGGAACTGATCCCATAGCAGCGTTCGAGCGCCTGGCGGATGGCGTGCTCGGTCGCGGCCACAGGCTTCACCTCGAAGCCGGTGACGGCGCGGACCACGTCGAGCGCGTAAACATTGCCCGGGCTGCTCATGGCGACGACGAGGAGGTTGCCCTCGAGGCGCAGAGGAATCAGCGAGTACCGGCGCGCTATGCGGTCAGGCACCACCGCAATCGCCGCCGGCTGTATCTCGGAAGGATCGGTCAGTTCGGTGAAGCCGACTCCGAGGCGCAGGCTCAAGGCGTATGCGAGCTGCCCTTCGGTGATCAGCCCTTTGCGAACCAACCGCAAGCCCAACCGGGCATAGGCGTCTTCCTTGCTTTCGAGCGCCTGGTCAATCTGCGCCGTCGTGGCATAGCCCAGGCTCACGAGGATTTCGCCGATGCGCCGGCCCGACGCAGGGCCGTTCATCCCCGGCTCCGAACCGGCCGCCACGGCGCGATGTGCGGCGACGGCCCCGTTGTTTTCGGGAATCACGTTGAGCGGGACGACCTCGACGGAAGTTTTGGCCGGGCGGAGCTTGTTGACCTCCGTCTTATTCGGCACGAAAGAAACAACCATGGCAAACAACCTTTCTTAATAATGCCGGCTTGTCCGCCGCAAGCGGATTGCCGAATGCCTTGTGATGAATTCATTCGGCCATGGGCCATCCGTCAATGGCCGCCCATCATCTTTCCAATTTTGAAGATCGGCATATGAACCGCCACGACCGCTGCAAGCACCACTGCACTTACGCCGCAGGTCGGCCTGGTTCGATCACCGCAGCGATGCGTCCGAGCGCGTAATCCACTTCCTGGTCGTAGCGGCTCGCCATGTCATCGAGCATGCTGCTCAGCACGCCGTCCTCCTCAAATGGACCAGGCGGAGGACCCAATACTCCGGACCGTCCCGCTACTGGTTCGTGTAATACGTGCCCTGTTCCGAACCGAGCTGATTGATCTGGTAGTACGTCGTACTGGGGACCTTGGTGGTCTGCGAAGGCGGCCCGGCCTTGATCTTATAAGTCGAGGCGCTGACGCTGGCGAGCGAGTAGTCCGTCTGCGCGAAATACTTGCCTTGCAGGTCGGTCGAGCCGATCAGCAGGGTGCCCCCCATGCCGCCGCTCGGAAGCGTGGCGCCGGCGTAACTGCCGTTCTGGGACTGGTAAACCCGCAGTGCGGTGCGGATCGTGCCTGCGCCGGCCACACCCTCGGACATGATCGCCGCAGTCACGTTCGCCGAATACAAGGGAATGGCGATCAAGGCCAGAATGGCGACGATCGTGACCACGATCATCAGTTCAACCAGCGTAAACGCCTGGTTCCGCCGCATGTCTTGAATGAGTTTATTCATCCGTATTCACTTCCTCCAACCAGAAACACCCGGTAGATAGCCTAATCCGAGGGACGCCTTGGCGCGGTGGCGAACGCGCCCGACCTTATTCTCCGCTAACCGCCGCTGCTCCGTAATCCGCCTTCGGAGCCAGGTTGCCGGCGAGCCGTTTGAGCGCCGCGCGGTGAATTTGGCAGGCGCGGGAATCGGTCAAATGGAGGATGGCGGCTATCTCGTGCAGCGCCAGACGCTCGAAGTAATAGCGCCTGATGACCAACTGCTCGGTCCTGGACAGGCGAAGGATGGCTCCGGCGAGCCGGGACTTGTTCTCCTCGAGCGCCGCGCAGTCCGGCGGCTGGAGTGCGGAGTCGCGCCGTTCATGCTGCGCCACCGCGCATGTTCCATCGCTCCCGCCAGCGGGCGGCAGGGCGTCCAGCGAGAAGAACGCGTGCGCACCGGCGAACTTCAGTTGGGCGAGATCCTGCGCCGCCAGTCCCGTGCGGCTGCAAATCTCGGCGGACGTCGGCGGCCGGCTGACTTCCTGCTCAAGTTCGGCGCTGATACACGCGACGCGTCGCAGCGCCGAACGCACCGAACGCGGCAACCAATCGGCGGACCGCAGCACGTCCAGCATGGCGCCGCGGATACGCGTCATGGCGTAAGTGTGAAAGGGAACGTTCCTGCCCGGCTCAAAACGGTCGGTCGCGTCAATCAGGCCCAGCGTGCCCGCCTGCAGCAAGTCTTCCCGGTCAACGTGAGGCGGCAAGTGCGCGGCGACGCGGGACAGGACATGCTTCACCAGCGGCAGATGGTCGAGAATCAGTCTCTCCCGCACCGCCCCCGAAAAGCGCGCAACACAGCTCCCCCGGTCCGTGGATTCTCCTCCACTTGGGCTCGCCTTCCGATTGATCGGCGCGCGACGAGTCACCATACCCATGACGTGAACCGCTGTGGACGTTGCCATCTGCCTCTCCTTTTCCGCCCCGTCGTTGCTCTTCAAGTGCCGCATCGTCCTTTTAGCGCACCGGCGCTCATCGTCCGCATCTCGCTCAGCCCGCCATCGGGATGGTGCACAAGAACGACGCGTTGGCGCTCTCGACGATCCCGATTTCCTCAATCGTCTCGGTCAGGCGATCCAGCAGCATCTTCAACTGCCAGCGGTCCGGGCATTCCAACGGCTCCTTGGAGAGCACAATGACCTTCGCCGCGCGCATTTCCGATTCGAACTGTCCGAGCATCCGGAGGAGATTCTCCTTCTCGTCCTGAAGATCGTGGAATTGGGCCTGATCCCATCCTTCGCGGAACGTGTCGCGCTGTTTCCATGTGAGCCTGCATACGTCCATGTAGAGATGCACCTCTTCCCTGTAACCTTTCATTAGGGCGTTCATGGCTGCCGCGACGGCGGTCTGCATGTCGTTCTTCATGGAATTCCCTCCTCCTCTCTCCCAGGATGAAAGTGTGCGGCCCAACTTAAGCCACCGTTTCCACCAGATCGCCTCCCTGAGGGAACTCCTCCCGTGCGTCAATCTGGTCTTTAATCCCTGCCGCAATTTCTGCCGGCGGACTTGGCGCGATACAGGGCCTCGTCGGCTGCTCGGAGAAGCTCCCCTGACCATCGTCACTTTGGGCCACGCAAATGCGGTCTCGACCTTCCTTTTTGGCGCGGTACAGGGCCGTATCCGCCGCCTTAGTAAGCATCTCGGGGTTCTCGCCGCATGTGGGGAAGAGAGCCAGCCCGATGGACAGCGAGATGGGGCCCAGCAGGCGCCCACCCTGCTGCACTTGAATGCCCTTGGCCGCCTCTCGCAGAAATTCGGCGCGCGCGAAGGCCGCCTCAAGTGGCAAGTCGGGCATGATCAGTACGAACTCCTCTCCGCCGTAGCGGCAGGCAATGTCGCTCCCGCGGATATTCTTCTGGAGGAAAGCGGACAGGTTGCGCAGGACCAGGTCGCCGGCATCGTGTCCGAACGTGTCGTTGAATCGCTTGAAGTGATCAATGTCCATCATAATCACCGCCATGGGTTCCTTCCGCCGACGGGCGCGGTACACTTCGCGCTGAAGGGATTCCTCCATGTGCCTGCGGTTGAACAGGCCGGTGAGCGGGTCGCGGATGGAGAGGCTGCGCAGCGTGTCGCGCAGTCTCAGATTCGTCAGTGCCAGTGCGATGATCTCGACGGCGTTCAACACCTGCCGTTCCTCGGCCGCCCACCATGTCCGGGCGTCTGCCTGACCCTCGGAATTCCCTCGCGCCATGTGGAAGACTCCAATCGTCTCGCCGTGCGCCACCATGGGAATGCAGAAGCAGCAGGCCGCCGTCGAATCGCCGTGGCGGCAGCGCACATCCGCATCACCGGTGCCCACAAAGTGCAAGCGGCCGCGTTTCAGCCCCAAACAGTCGTCCGGGGAGAATGTCTCCTCCACCGGGGCGAAGGCGCCCCAGGCGGCTACACGCTGCAGGATGTTGCGCGACGCTTTGAACATGTATAGGGCGCCCGAGTCCTTGGGGCAGAGCGCCCCCATGCCGCGGCTGACGGCAACGGAAGCCTCATCCGTGTCACGGCATGCCTGGAGGATGTCGCTCATCTGTCGGAGAATCTCTGCCCGGTCGTACAGAACGCCCATAGCGGCATTGGCGGCATCGGCGGCAGATTTGGCTTTTTGCAGGGCTTCCTCGGTCTGCTTCTGTACGGTGATATCGCGCACCGTGGCCTGCAGCAACTTCTGCCCGCCCACATCCATGCGAGTCAGCAATACCGTGGCCGGGAACTCCTTGCCGTTGAGTTGCTTGTGCATCCATTCGAAGAAGTGTACGCCCTCGCGCATGGCCGTCTCGATCATCTCCCTGGCCTTCTCCGCAGACGGGCGCCCGTCCGGCTGCACTTCCGCGGACAGGTTCCAGGGACCCAGCGCGGCGAACTCCGCTGTGTCCTTTGCGCCGAACAGCAACAGAGCGGCCGGGTTCGCGGACGTGAACCTCCAGGAGGGAGGCCCCAAGGTCATTATGGCATCGCGCGAGCTTTCAAAGAGAACCCGGAACCGCTCCTCGCTCTCCCGCAGCGCCTGCGCCGCCTGCTTGCGCCACGTGATATCGGCAATAGAGACGATGAGGTGCGATCGCGCGTCAATCACCACCGGCTCGGCGCTGATCTCAAGCCAGGGCCTGACTCGGACGTCGCCGACGACCAGGACAGGCTGGACCTCAATCCCGTGAGCGGGCTGTCCGGTCTTGAGGACGCCTTCAATGACCGCCCGGATGGGACACGATGCACACGAGGAACTTCTCCCGCATCCTCGCGGGTGCTCTGCGGCATGCAGGCAACCTAAGGCATCCCCGGGTTGGCGATTGACCATTTCGGCCGAGTTCTTGGCGGCCAGCTTCGTAACAACGTCGTTGACGGCAATGATAACCGTGTTCTCGTCCATCAGCAGCAGCCCAACCGGCGAGGCATTGAACGTGTTTTGCCATCGCTGCTGGGCGGCCCGAGCTTCCTGGACGGCCTGCTCCAACTTTGTGGATTGGTCAATCACGACCCTTTCCTGCACCGTCAGCAACGCGGTCAGTGCCGCCACCTCAGCCTGCAGAATAGGTGCCTTGTCGAGAACTCCGCGGACGGCCACGAGCTTTGCCTCCTTATAGGAACGGTTGCCGACGCATCAGCCGAAGACTCTCCCGCCAACGAAGGGCAGGAGGGAGATACTGATGCTCAGCGCCAGCGTCTTGAACATCTCGGCGGTCTCCGGCGGAACGCAGGCTCTGGAAAACAAGATCGTTGCGTAGAGGTTCCCCGACGGCAGTATCCCGCCGAAGCCGATTACCGACCGCACGCCGAACGGCACGACGAATTCCTTCTGCGCCGGCACATACTCGTTGCCGATGGCGTCCGGGACATAGAAGACGTTGTACGTCTTCTGCGTCAGATCCATGATGACCTTCGGGTCGGGCTCCAGCAGGGTCTTGATCTCCAGCCCAAGCTGTTGGACCAGTTGGCGGACCATCGGCAGGCGGTTGACGAACTGCTCGCTGGGCAGCGGGATGACTCTGTGCCCTTGGGAGTTGCTCCGGGAGTTCCATTCCGGCCTCGCGCCGGCGGTGGCGAGCAGAACCAGACATTTCATCGAGGGAGGTGGCGAAGGCGCGCCGATCATGCTCCGCGCAGCAGCGCGTAACTCTTCGTCAAGCTCGTCGTACCGGTGAGTCTTGAACAAGCGAGCAAGGACGAAAGCCTGCAGGCCCGTCTTGCCGTCGAGGAAATGGTCATAGAGATAGCGCACCATCCGGTTTGCCGTTTCCTCCATGCTTGTCGCTCCGGCCCCCATCGTCCTGAGTGCGCCGGAGCATTCGGCCATGTCCTTCAGCGTGAAGTTGCCGATGTCATGCATCTTCGCTTCTCCAGGAGCGGCTGCGTTCGTTACAACATCCCCTGCCGATGACGCGTCTGCCGGGGGCAAACGCGCAGTTGAATTGCGCGCTGCCTGCGGCCGCACAACCGCTGTCTCGCGTGGGGACTCGTGTTTCACGTCGTTTTCCATGTGCCTTCCCGATCTCCGACGGCGATAGACTGCTCCGCTCGACCAACACCACACAAAGAGACATCTTGCGGCTCGCCGATTTCCTCACGGATCTTTCGGAATTGCGAAAGGACCTCGAGAAAGGCGTCAAAGACGGACGGGTCAAAGTGCTTGCCCCGCGCTTCCTGCATGATCTCCAGGGTTTGCGCTTCGGGGATCGCCGGGCGATAGACCCGGTCATGCGTCATAGCGTCATATACGTCGGCGACGGCCACGATCCGCGCGCTGAGCGGAATGGCCTCGCCGGCAAGTCCCTCGGGATAGCCGCTGCCATCCCATTTCTCATGGTGCGACATCGCAATGTCCGCGGCCATGTGCAGCAGCGGCGAGTTGGCGCCGGCAAGTATCTTCACCCCGATGATGGTATGCCGTTTCACGACCTCGAATTCCTCAGGGGTCAGCTTGCCCGGTTTCTGAAGGATGCTGTCCGGGATGCCGACCTTGCCAATGTCGTGCATCGGAGCCGCCAGGCGTATGTCTTCCAGTTTGCGCCCTCTCCACCCCAATTGCTGGGCGATTTGCCAGGCGTAGAGGCCGATGCGCTTGACGTGCGCCCCGGTTTCCTCGTCGCGATACTCCGTGGCGGACAGCAGTCTCAGCGTGGTTTCCTCCTGGGCCGCTCGGAGTTCCGCCGTTCGTTCGCTCACTTTCTCTTCGAGTTCCCGCTCGTGGCATTGGCTCACCATGATCAAGCGACGGCGCTCCAGCGCGTTCACGATGTTGATCGCCAGTTCATTGGCCTCAAACGGCTTGACGATATAGCCGTAAGCCCCCAGTTGCAGCGCACGGATGGCGGTGGGCCGGTCGTCAAGCCCCGTGACCATGATGACGGCGGTTTCAGGGCGGGCTTTCCGAACCTTTTCCAAAAGTTCCAGACCCGACATCCCCGGCATCGTGATGTCCAGCACGATCAGCGAGTACTCGCCGCGCTGCAGAAGGTCCCACGCTTCTTCGCCGCTCGCCGCCGTGGCGCACTCATAGCCGTCGAGAGCGAGCTGTCGCGACACGAGACGGCGCAGGTACTCTTCGTCGTCCACAATCAGGATGCCACGCCGTGACTCATCTCCCATCAGACTTTTCCTCGTCTCAACTGTCTAGAACCTGCCTGACCTTTCGGACAAGCGTCTCGGTCGTGAACGGCTTCTGCATGAAGGTGATCCCGGCATCGAGCACGCCTTGATGCACAATCGCATTGTCGGCGTAGCCAGACATATAGAGCGCCTTCAGGTCGGGCTTCTTGCTCTTGAGCAGGTCATACAGCACGCGTCCATTGACGCCGGGCAGGACGACGTCCGTCAGCAGCAGGGAAATTGTCTTCCCGTGTTCCAAGAACACGCGTTCCGCTTCCTCAGCGCTCCGGGCAATGACCACCGCGTAGCCGCGGGCCTTGAGGACTCGTTCTGCGAAGGCGTGCACCGGCGCCTCGTCTTCGACGACGAGAATCATCTCCTCGCCGCGCGCGGTTTCAGGTTCCACCGCTGGTTTGACGTCGGAGACTGCCTCCGCGACTCTGGGCAGATAGATTTTGAGGGTGGCGCCTTTCCCCGGCTCGCTATAGACCCAGATGTTGCCGCCGTGCTGCTTGACGATGCCATAGACGGTGGCCAGACCCAGGCCCGTTCCCTTGCCTTTCTCCTTCGTCGTGAAGAAGGGTTCGAAGAGGCGCTCTTTCGTGGCGGCGTCCATTCCGCAGCCCGTGTCCGACACGGCCAGCATCACGTACGGCCCGGGGGTGACGGCGCCATGGCGGGCGGCGTACTCTGCGTCAAGCTCAATATTCGCCGTTTCAATCGTCAGCTTCCCGCCGGTCAGCATGGCGTCCCGCGAGTTGACCGCCAGGTTCATGAGAATCTGCTCTATCTGCCCCGGGTCTGCGCGGACGTTGCCCAAGTCGGGCGCCGGCGCGAAGTGGAAATCAATGTTCTCGCCGATCACCCGCTTCAGCATCTTGCTGGTGTCCGCGACCGTGTCGTTGAGGTTCAGTATCCGCGGTTCCAGCGGCTGACGCCGGCTGAAGGCGAGCAACTGCTGCGTCAGGCCCGCCGCCCGCTTCGCAAGGCGCTGCACCTCCCCGAGGTCCTCTCGCAGGGGCGACGCCGCGTCGAGTCGCTCCAACACCAGTTCGGTGTAGCCGCCGATGCCCGTCAGAATGTTGTTGAAGTCGTGCGCCACGCCGCCCGCGAGCCGGCCGATGGACTCCATTTTCTGAGCCTGCCGGAGTTGCGCATCGAGCGCAGCGCGCTCCACCTCGGCGTGTTTGCGCTCGGTGATGTCGCGGATGAAACAGACCAGGCGCCCGCCATGGATCGGAAGGAAGTTGAGGCTGATATCCACGTCCATCGGCGTTCCGTCCTTGCGGCGATGGCGCCGCTCGAACTGTGCCTTGCCTTCCTCGATCACGCGCTGGAGCTGAGTCGCGACCTCGACGCCCGTCTCATCGGCTTCGAGGTCGGAAACGGACATGCGCAGCAGTTCGTCGCGGCTGTATCCGGTCATGCTGCAAAAAGTGTCGTTCACCTCCAGGTACCGCCCTTGCAGGTCCGCCAGTGAGAAGCCTTCCATCGTGGTTCTCAGAATCGTGCGGAGTTCCTCTTCGCTTTCGCGCAAAGCCGCCTCGGCCCGCTTGCGCTCGGTGATGTCGCGGCAGAGGGCGAGAATCCGCGGCGGTCCGCCTTCTTTTATCACCGTCGCATTGACTTCCATGGGAATAACCTTGCCGTGTGCGTCAACGTGGTCCAGCACCAGGTTTCTGATCTGTCCTTCCTTGACGCACCGCGCGACGGACTTTACGTTCTTCTCTTTTTCGTAATCGGCCGTCCATTCAGTGACGCTTCTGCCGCGGATCTCATTCAGATCGCGGTGCCCGGAAAGGCGAACGTATTCCGGATTTGCGTCAAGGACCTTGCCCTCCAGGTCAAGGATTACATAGCCGGTGCCGGTCGTTTCAACAAGTGTCCGATACCGCTCCTCGCTTTGCCGCAGTGTCTCCTCGCTGCGCTTGCGCTCGGTGATGTCGCGCAGGAAACAGACGAAGTGTCCGTTGCGGGCCGAGAGGAAGTTGACGCTGACATCCAAATCCACCAGCGTTCCGTCCTTACGGCGCTGGCGTCGCTCGAACCGCGCCTTCCCTGCCTGCATGATGCGCTGGATGTTGGCCGCGACCTCGGCGGGCTTCTCATCGGCTTCGACGTCGGGAATGGACATGCGCAGCAGTTCCTCGCGGCTGTATCCGATCATGTTGCAATAGGTGTCGTTCACCTCCAGGAAGCGCCCCTGCAGGTCGAGAATGAAGACACCTTCCATGGTGGTTTTCAGGATCGTCCGGTACTCTTCGTCCTGTTCGCGGATCGCCGCTTCCGCGCGCTTGTGCTCGGTAATGTCGCGAATATTGCACTGGATTACATTGTGGTGGTCCACCGCGTAGATGTTGCTGACGAACTCCACATTGACCTTCCGCCCGTCGGCCGTTTCCAGCGGCAAGTCGTCGTAACGAACGGATCCCGTCTTCTGCAATTCCAGAAACTTGGCCTTGTTGGCCCAGACATCCTTGAGGAACCCGAGGTCCCAGACCGCCTTGTTCAGGAACTGCTCATGTGAAATACTCAACAACTCGATCAAAAACGGATTTACGTCCGTGACCATGCCGGTCTCTGCATCGAGGAGCAGGACGCCGTCTTTGGCCGCCTCGAAGAGCCGGCGATAGCGCATCTCCGAGTCGCGCAGTTGATTCTCTGCCAACTTGCGCTCGGTGATGTCCATATAAGTTCCGAGGAGACCGCTGATCTCCCCCGTGGAACTGCGCAGAGGCAGCTTGTTCGAAAGAAGCGTGATGGTTTTCCCTTCGGGAGTCGTCTGCGGTTCTTCGATGAGTAACTTGGCACAGCCGCTCTCGATGACCTGGCGGTCATCGCCGCGATATAATTCCGCCTGATCACGCCACCCCATCTGGTAATCATCTTTCCCGATGAGGTCCTTCGGATCGGCAAATCCTGCATCGCGCGCAAATGGCGTGTTACAACCCAAGTAAACGAGATTCTTGTCCTTCCAGAATACCCTCACAGGTATCGTGTTGAGAATCCCTTCAATGATCTGCTGGGATGCACGCAGCGCCTCCTCCGCCCGCTTGCGCTCGGTGATGTCTTGGGCATACAGGTTCACGTAGCCGTGGCCAACGACGGGTGTCAAGGTTGCGCCGAACGTCCGATCCCCCGCTTGGAACTCGATGTTGACCGAGCGCTCCTTCGCTAACGTTTCGCCGATGCGCGCCTGCCATTCGGCGTTGACCGTGCCGCCAACCGCGGCGCCCATCGTGGGGAGGATGGAGTCCGCCCCCGGATTCGCGTATTCCAGAACGCCCTGGGCAGACACGCGCAGCACCGGGGTCGGGTTCTCCGAAGGGAACCGCGAGAGCCGTTCGATCTGTTCTTCGGCCCGCTTGCGTTCGGTGATGTCGCGGATGTTGCATTGGATCACCTTCTGGTGGTCCACCAGATAGACGTTGCTGACGAACTCGACATGGCTCTGTCGCCCGTCGGCGGTTTTGAGCGGCAAGTCCTCATAGCGGACGTATCCCTTCTTCTGCAATTCCAGGAAGTTGGCCTGGTTGGCGAAGACGTCCTTGAGGAATCCAAGTTCCCAGACCTTTTTTCGGAGGAATTGTTCACGCGAGAACCCCAACAGCTCGATCAAAAATGGATTCACGTCCACGACCATGCCCGTCTCAGCGTCCAGGATCAAGACCCCATCTTTGGCCGCCTCGAAGAGCCGCCGATACTTGACCTCCGACTCACCCAGCGTCTCCATGGCCCGTTGGCGTGCAAGGGCAATGCCGATGCTTGAACCAATCTCCTCGAAAAACTGGATCCTCTCCAACGTGAACATCCCTTTCCGGCGGTCGTTGAGTTGAAGCAGGCCAATGACCTCGTTGCCGGAATGCAGCGGAACCAGCGCCAGGGACTCATACCCTGCGCTGTTGCAACAGTCGCGCATCCGGCCCTGGCGCTGTTTCTCCGTGGCGCTGGCCAGAAGCTCCGTCGAACAGTTCGTCCAAAAGCTGCCCCCGGCCGTGAAGAAAGGCAGGTTGGGGTCGGTTCGGCCACACAGGACGTTGCCGCACATGCACTCCAATATCGGCCGGCCGTCTGCTCCTCGCACGATGTTGCCGTCCCCGTCCCGCGTGCAGAGATGCCGCTCGGCTTCGACGAACGACTCCGGGAAGCCGCTGCTCTCGTAGTAAGGGAAGTCATCGCCCTCGCGCAGTCGGAGGCCGACCGCCTCAATGCCCGTTTCTTCCTTGATGAGGCGCAGAATGTCCTTCACAAGTTGCGCGATGTCATTGTCCCGGTTGAGCGTCGCCAGGATCTGCGAGGCCAAATCTCGGCGTGTCTGCGCCCGCTTGCGCTCGGTGATGTCCCGGAAGTACCAGACCTGACCGCAATATCTTTCGCCTGAGTCGAACATCGGCACGGAATGGCATTCAAACGTCCTTCCGTCCTTCAGGACAAGTTCCTCGATCTTGACGGCGTGGTGCTCTCCATCGCGGCCGGTTAAACGAGAGTAGAAATCCTGGGGCTCGACCAGTCTGGAGCAGATAATGTCATGAGCGTGCTGGTCGGGACCGGCCTCGAGGGCCTCGAGTGGGATTTTCCATAGGTCCATGAAGCGCCTGTTGAAGTGGACGACCCTGTGGTGCTCGTCCCCCACGAGTATTCCATCCAGGCAGAGCTCGAATTGGGCCGAAAGGAGCGCCGTCCTGAGTTTAAGTTCTTCTTCGATCCGCTTGCGCTCGATCGCGTAGCGCATGGAACGAATGAGCCCGGCGCTGTCGATGTGGCTTTTGACGAGGTAGTCCTGCGCCCCCTCTTGCAAAGCGGCGAGGGCCAGCTTCCCATGGTCGAGCGCGGTCAGGACCACGACGGAAGCGTGGGGCAACTGGGAGTGAACGGTGCGCAGGGTGTCGAGTCCCTGGCTGTCCGGCAGTGTCAGGTCCAGCAGCACTACGTCAACCCCTCCCCTGGCGTACCGGTCAAGCCCGAGCGAGAGGCTGCTGGCCCAGTCCATGTCAACATCAATCTCTTCCACCTCCGCGAGCAACTCGCGGATGAGTTTCGCGTCGGCATGATTATCCTCGATCAGGAGGATCTGGAGATGCTCACGAGCCATTCTCATCGTCCTGAGGAAGTATGGCCGGATTAAGCCAGAAGTTCACGATGACATTTGCGACCTTGAGATAGTTATCCAGATCAATCGGTTTGGCGATATAGCAGTTTGCGCGCACGTCGTAACGCCTTCCCTTGCAAAGGCCACGTCCTCCGCTTCGGACCTTCGAGCAGGAATGGTCGTTGAATACAGCCAATTGTCCAGCGTCTCTCATAACTTACCCTTGTGCCTTTGCCTTGATGCGTCCGCGCGTATCAGCGCGCCGCAACCGCCAGTTCGAGCCGTTCAATCCGCTGCTTCATTTCCGCCACCCCCTCCGGCAGGACGTTCTCGGCATGAGGAGTAAAAGCCGGATTGTGCGCCCACCAGTCCATCCCCAACTCCTTGGCCTTGTCCACCGAAGCAATCATCAAACGGATTTGAATGGTGAGCAACTCAATGTCCACGAGCTTGACCTTGATGTCCCCGACGATCACGACACCCTTGTCGAGGACGCGCTCCAGCACGTCGGCAAGCGTGGAACTCTCGACGGAATGCTGCATCGAGACGGGCGCACGGACCATGTTAGACTCCTTCGCTAGAGCAATTTGCCCAGGGGGCCGAGGTCAATGTTGAGATCCTCATTCTCCAGGCCGAACTCCTTTTTCAGCCGCGCGACTTGCTCCGAGAGGTTCATGAAAGCGATCCCCAGCCTTTCGGCTTCCTGCTCGGTCAGTGAACCGGACTCTATGCGCCGGATCGCCTGCCGCTCAAGAAGCTCCCGGATCAGCTCGACGAGAGTCAGCACCAGCTTTCCCAGGCCGTTTGCCGCATTCTCCTGGCCGAGCGCGATGCGAGGTGCGGCCGCGGCGGAAGGCGACATGATCTGCGCAAATGCGCCCAGGTCTCTGGACTCGGGCGCCGGCATTCTACGGGGCTGCATACGTGGACTCCTTTTCGCTGGCTATACGGAAGCAATCTGCATCCGGCGCGCAGTTTCAACCGACGTCAGCACCGCCTTCACACCCAGGTAAACGAGGTCAATATCCGCAACCGAGATGACGACCTCCCCGCCGATGACCACCCCTTTGTTCAGGACGCGGTCAAGGGTCTCGCACAAAGAGATGCTCTCCTCGTCGCTGCAGGGGACAGCGGAAGGGCCGAGTCCCGCGGCGCCCTTACAGAAATCGTTCATAGATGCCTCGCGCCTGGTGGGGCGCCCCGATGTTCTCGTAGTGTTCGGCAATCTCCAGAAGCCGCTCACGCGCGCGGGCCAATTCCGGCGCCCTCTTGGAGCGATCCACGACCTCAAAATACATCTCCGCAGCCTGGCGCAGAAGGTGGTCCGCACGGTAGCGATCCGCCATGCCCAGGATGCGCTCCATCGCCTGCAAGTCGGTTTGACAAGACCGGGCGAACGCCTCCACACCGGACGTTGTATTCACATTTGCGGCATGAACCTCATCGCTCATGAGTCTCTCCTTTCCTAACTCAGTTGGCGTAGAGAACGCGGCCCAGTTCAGTCAGCCGGTCAGCGCCTCGCGGACTTCCGCAACGATAGACCAAGCACTGGGGGATGCGCCGGAATTCATCATGGAATCGGGTTCGGACCCTGGATTCGGCGGCGGACAACGTGCGGCACCACGGGCATTCCGTCTCCGGAATCGCCATGTTCAGGAAGAGAATCGGCGCGTTAACCCCGGCGTGGGAGCACGCCTCGATCAGGTCGCGCGTCTCTTCGAGCGCCATCTCGGTCAAAATGGTCACTGCATAAACGTGGCTCTTGCGAGAGTCCTTCAGGAGGGACTGCAATGACCGCAGGTTCCGCGAAAGCGTTATCAAGTACCGGTGCATTCTGGGCAACTCGAACTTGGCCCTGTATTTCGCGAAAACGCCGGTAATCACCCGGAGCCAGCCCAGGATCAGTTCCGGAAGTTCCAGGAGTCGGACCAAGTGGCCGGTCGGAGCGGTATCCACGACAATGAAGTCGTACTCTTCCGACTCGATCAGCTCCACCACGCGGGTCAGCGCCATCAGTTCGTCGAGCCCCGGAGGCGACAGATCAATCAGGCGCTCGACCACCTCGCGCTCGAACGGCAAGTCAACCGTGCCGCGGGTGAGCGAGTGAAAGAACTCCCCGACCTCGTCGGCATAAAGGCTCTTCAGTTTCTCGAACTCCGCCGCGGCATCAATTTCCATCGCCGTCACGCCGCGGACCACGGTGACTTCGTCCGGCCCCACCGGCGTCTGCAGGCAATCGGAGAGGGCATGGGCGGGGTCCGTGGAGAAAAGCAGGACGCGGCTGCCGGCGTACTCCTGCGAAAGCCGGAAGGCCGTCGCGCAGGCCAGAGTCGTCTTGCCCACTCCACCCTTGCCGGCGAAGAGGCGCAGCACCGTGCGCTTTCCCGGCAGAGGCTGGGGGGACTCGACCTGCGCGGGGAATGTCGGGATCGGCGGCGGCTCCTCCGCGTCTCGAACCCGCTGAACGCCGTCCCAGAAGGCGCACAGGTGCTCTGCGCCCCTCACCTCGGCGCGCTGGTATGGGATTTCCCAGAGGGGGTTCGAGGAGAACTCCGAGGCAATCCGCCGCATTTCCGCCTGCTGTTGGCCGCGGACGCAGCGGCAGACGGCGCAACCGTTCGAGGAAGCCGGATAAAGTTTGTTCACCAGGATGTCCCCAGCCGGAATATTCCAGTCCCGCAGCTTGTCCAAGAAGCGCCGGGTCTCACTGGTGCTCGGCGGCTCCGCCAGCATCACGGGCACAAAGCGACAACGCCGCCGGTCCCGAAGCAGGACGGCCAGTCCCTCGATGAGCTGCGACAGCTCTTCCAGAAAGAGATCCGCGGCGTCCTGGGTGCAGACCTTGCGGTACAGCGATGCCATGTAGCGGTGCTTGGCCAGCATGGCGTCCAGGGCGGAGACCCACTGGCCCAGAATTTCAGGAAGGCCCAGGAACCGCAGTGTGTGGCCGGTGGCCGCGGTGTCAACGATGATGCAGGAATAGGAGGCGCTCTCGACGAGCCCGGATATTTCCAGAAACGCCATGATCTCGTCCAGGCCAGGCATGGACAAGTCCAGGAGATGCGAAAGATCTTCGTCATCGAGAAAGGTCCCTCGGGACGCAATCTGGCGCAGTTGCGGGAAGTGCGCCTCTTTGAATTTTCTGAGGCTCTCGTTGGCGTCAATCTCGCGCATCTCAAGGTTTGACGGCAAAACGGATCCGTCGAAACTGTCGGCCAGGGAGTGAGCCGGATCTGTGGAAATGACCAGGTACCGCCTGTCGGGGGACTGGCGGGCCAGGCGCAGGGCCGCGGCCGCCGCACAGGTCGTCTTTCCCACGCCTCCCTTGCCGCCAAAAAAGAGAAGGCTCAGGCCGTCTCTGCCCAGGAACGACGGGGCGTATTCTGTTGTGCAGGAATCTGTCATGGTTCGTTCACCGGTGCCTTTGCCTCCGGCTGTCGGGATTCGATGCTGTCGAGCCGGTCCAGAAGTTGCCGCTCACGCGCATCGAACTCATCGGAGGACATCCCGCCCGTTTCCAGCCTCCGGTACAACTCCATCAGTTCCGCTCGCAGGGCGTCGGCGCTCTTGGCGGTTTCCCCCTGGGCGGCGGACTCAATCGCGCGGACCACGCGCAGGGCGCCGGTCATGGGGAGAAGCAGAAGATTGTCTATCAGGAACATGACACCCCCGCGCCCTGCATATCCGCCCCGCTCAAATCCAGGTCCACGAAATTGTGAGGCGGGAACGGCCCGCTGATGTCGAACGTGTAGGAGTCGTCAAACTGCCCGGCCGTCCGGAGGACAGCCTCCTCGAATTCCGCCTGCGCGGTTTTCGCGACCAGGCAGACCAGGTTCATCACCTCGCGCTCCTCGCGCAGCTTGTTCTCCTTGATCTCGGAGCACCAGCCCCGCAGGGCGGCGGCCACGCTCCGCGTGTGATGCGCCCGCTCCCGGGTCAGCATCCGCTCGAACAGCCGGCCGAGATTGATCTTCTCCTCGGCGCCCGGCTCGTATCCGGGCCGGAACAACTTGTCCCGGGCCTCGCGCAGTTCCGCGTTCACATGGATGAAGTGCTCGAAGATGTTCGGAGCGTTCCAGGAGACCTTCAGCCCCATCTCCACTTTTCCCTCCACGCGCTGGAGCTGCTCGACCAGCATCTCTTCATGGAATTGGAGAATCCGCTGAATGACCTCCTCGTTCTCGGCGATCGTTCCGAACGCCATCGGCAAAAAGGCGCCCAGCTTCATGAGGCGTTTCAACACGGCATAGTGGGTCGCCAGATGGCGGCGCTCGGGCCGCAGCGCGCGGTTGGGGACGTCGCTGATCACCGCGGCCACGCGCCCCTGGGAGATCAGGCTCACGCGGCCCCCGCCGAAGCCGAGACAATCCGCGCCCCAGGGGAACCCTCCTTGCTCGCACGCCGCGCCGTCCCGATCATCTACGATGGCATAGATGTATCGTCCGAGGGCGGTCGGCTGTTCGACAGCCATATCCTTGCTCCTTCGCGGTTCAACGCTAGTATCTGACCTTGAAGCCGGACCTGGGAGACTCGGAGGACTCGTCGAGCGAACGGCGCGGCTCTTCGCCGACCTTGTGCGTTTGGATTGCTTTCAGGAGCAGGGACTGCTCCGTTTCGATCTCCTGGAAGCGATTGTCAATGCTCTGGACGCGGCTCATCGCGCTCTGCCGTTCCTGTCCCCGGCGGAACAGTTCCAGCTCGAGGGCGGCGATCCGCATATATCCCTTGTGCGGCTGGAGTGTCTCCCCCGGCGCGCGGGAGTGCGTGCGAATGTCCCGAACTCCCCGGGTGATCCGTCCTGCGGACCTGGCCATTCGTTTATCCTTTCTTCCCGGCGGGGAATTTCAGATGTTCGACGATGTTTCGCGGCGAGCAGATTTTCTCGATCAGGTCCTGCACGCCATTGGCCACGAGCGGCTCACCCGAACGGGTGACCTTGGCCACCTCCAGGTTGCTCAAGATGTCGTGACAGACGGACTTGAACACGGGGTCATCGGTGCGGGCATGGCCTCCTCGATGGACGAGGACCCGAGCGATCGCGATGCACGACCGGATCGTCGGACGGTGCTTTTTCTGTCCCAGGCTGCGCAGTCCCGTCACGGTGTCGACGATCTTTTCGGCGTCCTCCCGGGAGACGCCGGAGCGGGCGATCGTGATGCAGATCTCCGTCTCCCGGTCGTGATGGTCCAGCTCAATCGTAATGAGCCTGTCCATCAAGGCGTCCTGGGTCTTGTGCGTTCCGGCGTACTCCTCCGGGTTCGAGGTGAAAATGCCGCGAAACTCCGGGTGCACCTCCAAGTAGCCTTCGCCGGACATCCGCAGGCTCGGAAGGTTCAAAATCCTTTCCGACAGGATGCTCAGGAGCGCATTATTCGCCTCCGGCCTGGAGCGGTTGAACTCGTCGTAGATCAGCGTACAACCGTTTTGGCATGCCGTGGTGAGGCGGTTATCCACCCACAGGGATTTCATTTCCTCCTCCGCCCTGAGAACGGAGTGGATGTAGTTGTCCACGGTCCGGGACTTGCGGTAACCGGAGTTCCTGCCGATGAGGTCCGAGCTGCCGAACTCGTCATCCCCGTGGATGAGGATGACCGGTCTGCCGAGTCGCGCCGCTGTGTGGAAAGCAAGTGTCGTTTTCCCCGTCCCGGCGGCTCCGGCGAAGTGAACCGGGTATCCCACCTCGAGGTAGGCGAGAGCGCGGTCCGTCACGGCCTCGATGGCTGGAGTCACCACGAACTCCTCGCTCCGCTCGGGCAGTATGCTGTCGTCCATCGGGGACAGCCGGACGGTGGCCGACGATGCGCACGTCGTTTCCTTATTCATCATCTCTATCAACTTCCTACCTGCCCTTTCTAGAGGGTTCCCTTTCCTCGTCCGGCCGACGGACCCGTTTCCTCAATCTTCTCCGGCACGGCGCGCGGCCTTACCGCCGATCCGTCCCGCTCGTGCGGACTGACGACTGCCTAACCCTTGCTCCTGTGCTTCCTGGAGCGCTCCGCTTTCCTGGCCTGAGCGGCGGCGGGCGAGCCGTTGCCGGCCCACGCCGCGCGCGCCCCGGCCAGGTCGGCGGCGAACTCGCGCCGCACGCCCAGCGCCCTTTGCTCCAGTTCGCCCACGGTGTCCTTGAGCTGGGTGAGGAACGCCCGGCTCTCGGCCTTCATCGTCCGCGCCATGTGCTCTCGGCCCTTGCGAAAATCCTTCTGCATCTGTTGAACGCCGTCCCGCAGCTCTGACACCTTGTTCGTCAGTTCCCCCATGAAAGTGGCGCGCGCTTCGCGGAGGGTTCCGATCTCGCGGGCCAGGCTGGCCATCTCCCGTGTCATCCGATCCATGCCGCACTCCTTTTCCCTCTGAATTCCTGAACAAACCGTCTCTCTTGCCATCCACCCATCCGCCGGCCGGAGGCCTCCCCACGTGAGCGCCGGGAGGGGGCGGTGGCGTTCCCCTCCCGGCAATCTCACGGTTGGTTGGCGCCTTAGGCCGGGGCTGCGGCAGTGGCCGTAAGGCCGATCGCCTCGGCGTACTTGAGGTACGTCTCGACGGACGCGATCACGACGCGCGCTTCGATGGACAGGAGTTCGATACCGACGAGCGAAACCTTTGCCCACGCATCAATGACGATGCCTTTGTCCAGGATGCGGTCCACGACTTCCGCCAAACTGGAACTGTCAGTCGACTTCTGCACGTTAGCCATATGTCTCACCTCCTTCCGGATTTTTCCTAAGTTCAGGTGCCCAGAAGGAAGGGGTGAACCTCCGCATCTCCTGGCACTCGTTGCACGGGTGACAAGAGCAATGGGCGTGCCGTCGCCCAAAATGAATTTGGAATTCGGGAATCGGCTGCTGGTGAGGCCGCGGGAGACTCGGACGCGGGGAACGCGGAGCATCGGCGCGTCGCTGCTATGGAATGGGTTCCCTGCTCGGGAAACGCCGCCATACTCTTGGCGCCGCGCTTTGCAGAGCCTGGTAGGATTCCTGAAATGTTACGCTCGACCTTCCGGCCTCGCGCGAAGAAGCTGCGGGGTGTTGGGTCTGTTGGCGAGGGGACCGCGTGATCGAGGAGCTTGTTCCGCTCACATGCGCAGGGGAGATGCGCTGTCGAGCGCGGCGAAGCTGTACGGAGGCCACGGGCCGGTCAGAAGGAGTTTTTCGATGGCCTGTTGCTGCAGGCGGCGAAACGCATCGCGGAAGCGCTCCGTCTCCGACCGCCGAACGAGAAATTGGAACGAGAGAATCGGCGTGTCGGCGTATGACAGCGTAGTCATCTTGCATTTAAGGAAGAGCCCGTCGAACGGCCGCTGAATGCGGTCGGCGACGTGGAGGAATTCTCGGCGCCTGGCGTCCCGGCTGGCGTAATAAGCCTTCCGGGATGCCAGGTAGGTCCCAATGCGCGAAAGCGGCTCTCCCGTCCCGGCTTCGGCGCCGGATGCGGCGGTCACACTACAGAGAACCCGGAGCCCCATCTCGGCGCACCCTTGCAGCGCAGCCAGGGCGGCCCGGAATTCCCCCGCGCGATCCCGCAGGAGGGCCTGAACCTCCGCCTCGGTCTGAACCCCGATGCCGCAACGCATCGGCAGAACGGTGCAGAGTTCATGCAGTATCTGCACAATCTCCGCATGGCGCTTGGGGTCCGGCGGGCCGGCGGGAGCCATGGAAACGGCCGCCGCCAAGCCGCCGCTCGCGATCAAGCAGACCGGTTCTCCCTCCGTCAGGGCGCGAAGCCGCTGCTCGACATCCTCTGCCGCGCGGAGGACTCCATACAGGACATACTTCATCAGGACGTTTCTACGATTGAAGGGCAGAAGCTGTAGGGCGGCCATGGGCCCGACAATTCAACTGTGATCCCCTGCCCTCTGCACGCGGCGTCGGCGCTCTCGACATGGGCCTGAAAGTTCGTGACGCTATCGCGGCCCAACAGGAACGCGCAGTTGTAAATCATCTCTTCCTTTCTATCGGAGACGTTCCGCGGCTGAAGGCGCAGCGGGCAGTTCTTTTGAGCATGGTCCTTCAATCCCTTCCCAACCTGTTCAGCGGCCGCCCGCCAGCCTTGCCGCGCTTTCTTGTCCGCCTGAAGGCTGAGGTGTCTCTCATGCCAGTAAAGCGCCCCGGGGAAACTGGGAGCATGCCTGCGTTTCTCCATGAGTTCCGGATCGGAGCGAAGCAACCAGTCCCGGCTCTCATCGAGATCCGCAAAGCACTTGACGGACCATTCCTCCTTGTCCGACAGAAGGTCCAGAAACAAGGAAATCTCCCAGCTTTTCGTCTCCAGCAGTTCCCCGAGCAGTCGCGTCGAGGTAAATATGGAGCCGAACCTCACCGGCAGGACCGGCGAGCGTCCCATGACCTCTTCGACGACCCACTCGTGCCGACAGGCCCTCGGCAGCACCCAGGCCGGATCCTCCAGGTGGCGCCGCGCGGCGTCGCCGACGAATTCCCCCAGCGAAACGGGGCTGAAAACGGCCGCGATCCCATTAACCCTGAGAGCGCTCACCCGTCGGGAGTCGTCAATCCCCGCCGATTTAATCCCCTGCACCGCCTTCGCTCGGGCAAAACAGTACAGGTAGACACCCTTCTCCTGGACGATCGAGCCGGACGCCCGCGCCGGCTTACGCGTTGCGGTGATTGGCATGGGCCTCCTCCAGCGCATGAGAGATATGGTTTCGGGTGACGCACACGGGCCAATCCTTTTCCGGCGCATCGCCGTGCTCAGCGTCAATGGCCTGGCGAACGGCTTCCAGAGAGGCGCGGCGGCACACGCCCTGAATTTCGGCGCCGCTGAACCCTTCCGTCTCAGCCGCCAGTTCATTCGCGGACACGCCGCGCGCGACCGGCTTCCCGCGAAGGCCGATCTCAAATATCTGCCGCCGTCCCTCTTGATCGGGCGGCGGAATATTCAGCAGAATATCGAACCGGCCCGGACGCAGAAGCGCGGGATCCAGCAGGTCCGGACGATTCGTTGCGGCGAGGACCAGGACTCCCTCCAACTCTTCCACGCCGTCCAACTCCGTGAGAAACTGGCTGATGACCCGTTCAGTCACCTGCGAATCCGAGCCCTTGGATCCCCGGATCGGGACGAGCGCGTCAATTTCGTCGAAGAAAAGGATGCAGGAGGCGGCCTGCTTCGCCTTGCGGAAGACGTCGCGGACCGCGCGCTCCGATTCCCCGACGTACATGGAAAGGAGCGCTGGTCCTTTGACAGAGATGAAGTTCACCTGGCTCTCGTTGGCCACGGCCTTGGCCAGCAGCGTTTTGCCGCACCCGGCCGGACCGGACAGAAGGATGCCCTTGGGCGGCTTGACGGAGGCGCGGGCGAAGAGTTCCGGGTGCTTCAGCGGCCACTCGACCGACTCGACGAGTTGTTTCTTCACCGCTTCCAGCCCGCCCACGTCGGTCCAACGGACATCGGGGACCTCGACGAAAACCTCGCGGATGGCGGAGGGTTCGACCTCCCGCAGAGCCTCCGTGAAATCGGGCATGCGGACCTCCAGTTTCATCAGCGCCTCGTACGGAATGTTCGCCGCCGCAAAATCAATCTCCGGCATGATGCGGCGCAGGCAGATCATGGCCGCCTCGCGGCAGAGCGCCTGAAGGTCGGCGCCCACGAAGCCGTGCGTAGTCCCCGCCAGTTGGTTTAAGTCCACATCCTGCGCGAGAGGCATTCCCCGGCTGTGAATCTCCAGTATCTCCTTCCGTCCGTTTCGGTCAGGAATCGGCAGGGATATCTCGCGGTCGAATCGCCCCGGCCGGCGCAGCGCCGGGTCGAGCGCGTCGGGGATGTTCGTGGCGGCGATCACGATCACGTGCTCCCGCTGGGCCAGGCCGTCCATCAGGGCCAGCAGTTGCGCGACGACGCGCTTCTCCACGTCTCCGACCACCTTCTCCCGTTTGGGCGCGATGGCGTCAATCTCATCAATGAAGATGATGCTCGGCGCCTGCCGGGTCGCCTCCTCGAAAATCTTCCGCAGATTCGCCTCGCTCTCCCCGTAGAACTTGTGGATGACCTCCGGGCCGTTGACCAGGAAGAAGCTGGCGTCGGTCTCGTGAACGACCGCGCGCGCGATGAGCGTCTTTCCGCAGCCGGGCGGCCCGTGCAGCAGCACCCCTTTCGGCGCGCCGATGCCCAGCCGCTCGAAGACCTCCGGGTATCGCAACGGCAATTCGATGATTTCCCGGATACGGAGAATCTCGCGTCTCAAGCCCCCGATGTCCTCGTAGGAAACCGCGTGCGCCTTTTCCTTGCCGTGGGCCCGTTTCACCACCTCCAGGGTCGTCGCCGAGTTGATCACGACCGGCCCGGAGGGAACCGTGGAGATGACCTTGAAGTCGGCGGACCGGGTGCCGAAGAGCGTGGCGCGGATACGATCTTCCTCCACCACCGGTATCCCGTCGAGAAGCCGGCCGATGTATTCCAGGTCCCGGTCGCGCGGGGTGATTGTGATCGGCGAGAGCTCCACGCTCGTGGCCGGCTTGGCGGTGATTTTGCGGACCTCCACAAGCTGATCCAGGCCGATCCCCGCGTTCTCCCGAGTCACCCCGTCAACCTGAATCCGCGAGGCCCCGCGATCTTCGCGATAGGCCGGCATCGCCTTGGCCACCGTCTTCCGCTTGCCCGCAACCTCCACGATGTCGCCGACCTTCAGCCCCAGGCTCTCCATGTCCGAAGGATCAAAGCGCGCCAGCGCCCGGCCGACATCTTTTCCCAGCGCCTCCGACACTCGCAGTTTGAGGGCTCCGTTGCCTTTGCCGTCCATGCCCATTATCCTTTCGGCGCGTCTTTCATGAACATGACTTCGAGAATGCCGTTGCGGCACGTGTGGCTCATATTTTCCGGCAGGAAAGCCGAAGGCAGGAGCACCTCCTTGCGATACTTCTGCTCCCCTTTCTCTGCGGCGATGCTCAGGATGTCGTCCCGCAGTTCAAGCCGGACGTCCCCGTCTCCAATGCCCGGCATCTCGGCGAGGACGAGGAGGTGATCCGCCTCGTCGAAGATGTCCACCAGCGGTTCGCGCACCGGGTGGACGACGGCCTTGCCGGTCTTCTCGTCCTTCCGAAGGTTGCCGAAACGTTCGACTTTGACTCCTTCGTTGCCGATCCCCACGCGGATCGAATATCCGACAACGCCACGCGTCTGGCCGCTGGCCGGGTCGCCGATCTCTTTCGTCTCGTGAAGTTCCTTTCCGGATTCCGCCAGCTCGGTAAGTTTCTCGAGAAGCGCGCCCAGTCCGCCCATGATCCCTCCGGAGCCCATGAGATTATCCTCCTTCAAGGTCGTTTGCGATGTGGCCTTGGCGTTCTTCGCTTGCAAATGTAATGCCGTAGTTCTTGACTTTCCCGTGTAGGGTCTTGTAATCCACCTTCAGCAGACGCGCCGCCTTGGCTTTATTTCCCTGTGTCTGCTTCAGAACCTGAATCAGAACGCTCCGCTCGACTTCAGCGACAGTATAGTGGACGACCTCCTTCAGGGAGAGACTCCCGTCAAATTGCGCTCCAGAATGCGGCTTCGGAGGCTCTGCGGCGGGACAATTGTCCGTCAGGTGAAGATGTTCCGGAAGAATCTCCGTCTCCGCCGCGAGCACCGCCCGCCGGATGGCGTTGCGCAACTCGCGCACGTTCCCAGGCCAGGAGTAGGCGAGAAGCATTTGCAGCGCCGAGCCGGAAAGCGCGATGGTCTTGTTCATCTCTTGGCCGGCGATGTTCAGAAAACGGGTCGCGAGATACGGGATGTCCTCCTTGCGATTGCGCAACGGGGGGATCACGATGTTGAACTCGTCCAACCGGTGATAAAGGTCGCGCCGGAATTTTCCCGCGTGCACCAGCATATGCAGGTCATTATTCGTGGCGACGATCACGCGGGGATTAACCGCAATCGACTTCGTTCCACCCACGCGGAAGATTTGCTGTTCCTGCAGCGCGCGCAGCAATTTCGGCTGCAGATCGAGCTGGAGGTTCGAAATCTCATCCAGAAACAGCGTGCCCCCGGCGGCGCTTTCAAACTTCCCCAACTTCGTTTGATCGGCGCCCGTGAACGCTCCCTTCTCATAGCCGAACAATTCTGACTCAAGCAGTGAGGGGGAAATGGCGCCGCAGTCCAAAGGAACGAACGGCCCTGTGTTGTGGGGCGGAGCGCGATGGAGCGCGTTGGCAATGACTTCTTTGCCGGTGCCGGTTTCGCCGCAGATGACCACCGACAACGAGGAGGATGCGACGAGCTTCACTTGTCCGCAGATTCGGGCTATGTGGGCGCTGGAGCCCATTATTTTATACAAGAATGAGCTGGCATCCGATCTCGCGCCGCCGAGCGTGTCGTGCTCACTGCAATCGCGGGGCGTCTCTGTCAGCATATTAAGCCTGCCCGCCTTTTGATTACCGCCACATTCTAACTCTGCTCCATCGTCCAGGCTGATGATAAGAAGACTATGCCATCCGTCGGTGCACCTCGGCTTCCAAACCCTGAAGGGGCGTCTGTGTGCACAGCCGGGTAACCCGGATGTCATTCGGCAGACGACCTTTGAGCGAATGGAGCATTCCGAGGAAGATCAGGCCTGTTTCGCCCTTTGCCAGGGTCTGGCCGATCCGCTCCGCGATGTAGCGGTCGCGCAGGTCGAGGAGGCGCCTGTTCTGTTCCACGCATTCAGCCGACTTTCCGTTTTCGGCGGAAGCGCCCGATGCCAGAAGCCGCCGGGCGAGTTCATATTCCTGGATGAGCAGCGCCGGAGACTCCGTTCCCATGATTTGGGCGCCGCGTTCCATGAGCTTGAGAAGGAGCTGATGATTGAAGCTCCCGGACCTGGCTATCGTGCCGACGATCTCCGCTTCATGGCCGCAGTTCGGCAAGCCGTCCTGATAAAGCCGCACTCGCTCCCAGGCGAGGCCGAGGTTCTCGATCAGTTCCTGGACCTGGTTCCAGAATTCGCGGACATCTTCGACGTGCCGCGCCCACTTGGCCTGGCCCATGCGTTTCACATAGATCTGCCGGACCAGTTCGCTCATGTTTCCGAGGTCGGCCTCGGCGTGAACCACGGGTATCCAGATGAGTCGTCTGTTCAACTGCCCGTTCATGCTCGCTCGATTCGGTCCCGTCGGTTTCTATAGGACATGCTACCTACTTCGGGAACTCGCGCTATGGCCCAGGCGCCATACCTTGAAGCCGTTTCTTCTTCGGTGCGCGCCTGTTGCCTCGTCGGCGCGCCGGCGAATCCGTTCGCGACCTCAAACCGCAAACGTCGTGCCGCAGAGCGAACGAATCCATGACTTCCTTGCCGCCGACAGTCTCTTGCGGGGAGGCGATTATGGCCGAAAGGCAGCGCAAAATAGATATAGCCTGAAAAGGCTAAACGGCTTCCGGAATAGCCGTGCGTGGATTCAGCGTCTGAAAAGGGGGTTGAAGAGACAATCTGTCAGCAGATTTGTCCGCGATGCCGAGACCGAAAGCCTCACCGGACGACCTGTTTCGTCCATTCTTTAAGAGTCGCGGCGAGGTTCGGTTGGGCGGCGGGTTTTTTGAGAGGGAGCCGCGCGGCGAGGCCGCCGGGGACCATCCTGGCGATGGCATCGAGCACTCGGTCGCCGCCAATCCCATAGAAGGTGCAGATGGCGCAGACTTTCTTTCCAGCGAGGTTGACCTTCTTGAGATAGCTCCGCACGGCGGGCGGCGGTTTGAATGCCCAGATGGGCGTCCCGATGACGATGGTCTTGCGACCCTCGACGTTGTGTTCGCTGGTGAGGTCCGCTTCGCGTTTGAGCGCGGAGTCCCATGCGGCGCTCAGCAATCCGAGCACGCCGGAGCGGTCCTTCCCCTCGCGGATTTCCTCCAGGTCGGCATCGAGGATCGCGGCAAGCTGCTCGGCGACCTTGCGCGTGACGCCGCTGCGCGAGTAGTACGCGATCACGATCTGTTTCACTTTCCCCTCCTGGGCTCAACACGAGACTGCACCACAACGAATGTGGAGAATAACCATGTGAACGACCGCTTTAAAATCGGTCCTTCGTGGCCCTCGTGTTCTTCGTGGTGAAAAGCCGTCCGCCTAAGTACTGCATTTCATAAGTCCGAGTGGACTTATGAAATGCAGTACGCCACAGGGGCTTCGCCCCTATGGCGCTCCAAGACGCTCGTCGCAAGCTCGACGCTGCGCCCGCTCGCGCCTGCGACTGTCGCGTCTTTACGCGTGCCAGTACGCGCTCATACTCTTCGCGCGGCACCCCCTTGGAGGGCCTTCCGCGGCCCTCCAAACCTCCCGCGCCGTACAGCGTTTCAGAAGTCCATGCGGACTTCTGAAACGCTGTACTATGCGCCGTTTTCATGATCGGGCGCGGCGGCGACACGGCTTCGGGCGAGGTCCATCAACACCTGGTGCGTGCCGAGCAGTTCCGCCTTCGCCGGGATTCCGGCGGCCGGGTCAGCGGAGGCGAGCGGCTGGCGCTGGACGTAGGAGCCGTCGGGCTGCATCTCCCAGGCCTGGCGCCGGTCGTGGAGCATGACCTGGAGGATGGTCCAGACCATCTCGCGCAGCGGGCGATCCTCGATGGGCGCGCTGATCTCGACCCGTGCGAGCAGGTTGCGGTACATCCAGTCGGCCGAGCCGAGGTAGAAATCCCCCAGAAGCGGATCGGCGTTGCCGTTGCGGAAGTAGATGAGGCGCGAGTGCTCGAGGAACCGGCCGATGACGGAGATGACTCGGATGTTCTCACTCACCCCGGCGACGCCCGGCCGCAGGCAGCAGAAGCCGCGGATGATGAGGTCAATCTTCACGCCCGCCTGCGAGGCGCGGTAGAGCGCCCGGCAGACGGTGCGCTCCTCGAGTGCGTTGCACTTGACGATGATTTGCGCCGGCCGGCCGGCTTTGGCGTGCTCCGCCTCGCGCTCGATCATCGCGAGGAACTGGTCGCGCATGCCCAGCGGCGCGACGAGCAGCTTGCGGTACTCTCGCTTCAGCGACCGCCCCGTGAGGTAATTGAAGAGTTCCACCACGTCCTCGGTGAAGTCGGTCTTGCAAGTCATCAGGCTCAGGTCGGTGTAAGCGCGCGCGGTCTGCGCGTGGTAATTCCCGGTGCCGACGTGGACGTAGCAGCGCACGCCGTCGGGTTCCTGTCGGACGACCAGAGCGGCCTTCGCGTGCGTCTTGAGCCCGACGATGCCGTACACGACGTGGACGCCGGCTTTCTCGAGCGCCTGCGCCCAGTAGATGTTGCGCTCCTCCTCGAACCGAGCCTTGAGCTCGACGAGGCAGACGATCTGCTTGCCGGACTCGGCCGCCCGGATGAGCTGCTGGATCAGCGGGCTCTCGGCGCCGGCGCGGTAGACGGTCATCTTGATCGCGAGGACCTTCGGGTCCTCGGCGGCGGAGCGGATGAAGCGCTCGACGCTGGTCTCGAAGTCGTCGTAGGGGTGATGAACGAGCAGGTCGCCGGCGCGGATCAGGGTGAAGATGTCGGCCTCGACGTTGTCGAGCGCAGGCGGGACGAGCGGCGTCCACGGCTCGTAGCGCAGTTTCGGCAGATTAATCTCGGCGATCGGACGGACCCAGGCGAAATCAATCACGTCGGTCAGGTCGTACACGTCCTGCTCAGTCAGCTGGAGCTCGTCGAGGAGGAACCGGAGCATGCGCGGGCTGGGGTTCGGCGCGCATTCGAGCCGGACCGCACGCTCGAACCGGCGGCGGCGGATTTCGTCCTCGACCATCTCGAGCAGGTCGTCGGCGTCCTCCTCGTCGCGCTCGAGGTCGGCGTTGCGTGTGATCCGGAACGTCATCACGTCCACGATCGTCATGTCCGGGAAGAGGTCCTTGAGATTGTGGCGAATGAGCTCGATGAGCGAGATGACCCTGTGCGCGCCCGGCTCGCCCGCGTCCACGCGCACCCACGGCGGCAGCACCTGGGGGACTTTGACGCGCGCGAAGAGTTCGCCCTCGCGGTCCGGGTGGTGCAGCGTCACGCCGAGCGAGACGGAGAGATTTGAGATGAACGGGAACGGATGGCCCGGATCCACCGCCAGCGGTGTGAGGACCGGGAAGACGCTGGTCTTGAAGAACGTCTCGGCCGCGGCGCGCTCGGGCGCGGTGAGCTCCTCCCATTTCAGCAGGTGGATGCCCGCCTCCATGAGTTTCGGGCGCAGGACGTTCGAGAAGCACTCGGCCTGCTGCGCGATCATCGGCAGCAGTTGCTGGCGGAACGCCGCGAGGAGTTCCTGCGCCGGCAGGCCTTCGGGGGTGCGCGGCGCGGCGCCGTCCTCAAGGCGGCGCTTCACCCAGCCGACGCGCTTCATGAAGAACTCGTCGAGGTTCGAGGCGCAGATGCCGAGGAACTTCAACCGCTCGAGCAGCGGCGTGCGCTCGTCGAGCGCCTCGTGCAGCACGCGCCGGTGGAACTCCAGCCAGCTCAAGTCGCGGTTGAGGAACTCTGCCGGCGGAGTGGCGGCCGGGTGCGTCGCCGGGGGCACACCGGGCGTCTGCGGCCCGGTCGCTGCAACGGGGAGCTGTGCCCCCAGGGGCGCCGGGTTGCCCGCCTGCGGCTGATCCGGTCCCAGGAGCGGGTTCATACGATGCTTTCGCCCTCTTCGCTTTTCAGAGACAGGTTCCATCGCCGGCCATTCTGCAAGGTGAAGGTAAGAAAAGGATGGCTGTCCCGTGAAAAACCAGTATAGATTTCCGGGCAGGCGGACGCAAGGGGAAAATGAAGTGCGGAGCGGGAGCGGGTGACCGGGGTGAACCGGCGGATGATCTTCAAAACAGGCGCGACATGGACTTCAGGCGGGCGCTCTGGTAAGGTTGCATGGGACGGAAGACGATCGGCGAAGGAAGATGGACGATCGTCCAGGGTCCATCCCCACCGTCAACCGGAGGCCGCACATGAAATACCACAAGCAATTCCGCGTCAAGCCGGGCGCGCGCGTGAGGCTGAAGGAGCATGATCCGGACGATGCCGGCGACCTGCGCGACAAGTCCGAGGCCGAAAAGCCGATGCAGAAGAACCTCGAACGACTGTCGGACTTGCAGTATCTGCTCTATGCAGAGGGCCGGCGCGCGCTCCTGATCGTGCTCCAGGCGATGGACGCAGGCGGCAAGGACGGCACGATCCGGCATGTCATGTCGGGCCTGAACCCGCAGAGCTGCCGCGTGACGTCGTTCAAGGTCCCGTCGGCGACGGAACTGGCGCACGACTTCCTCTGGCGCATCCACGCCGCCGTGCCGGCGAAGGGCGAGATCGGCATCTTCAATCGGTCGCATTACGAGGATGTCCTCGTCGCGCGCGTGCATGGGCTCGTTAGCGAAAAAGTCTGGCGCGCTCGCTACGACCAGATCAACCGGTTCGAGGAGTTCCTTTTGAAGAACAACATCCGTATCCTGAAATTCTTCCTCCATATCAGCAAGGCCGAGCAGCGCAGGCGGCTCGAGGAGCGGCTGAAGGACCCGACGAAGAACTGGAAGATTTCGCCTGCCGACCTGGCGGAGCGTGAGAGGTGGGGCGGGTACGTCGAGGCTTATGAGGAGGCGCTCAGCCGCTGCACCACCGAGGAGGCGCCGTGGTTCATCATCCCGGCCAACCACAAATGGTTCCGCAACCTCGCCGTCTCCCAGATCATCGTCGAGGCGCTCGATAAGATGGACATGAAATTTCCGCCGCCGTCGTTCGACGTGTCGAAAGTGCGGCTGCGGTGAGACGCGATCGGCGCACAACTGCAAAATCCGCGGAGGGAGTCGCTGCGTCCCTGCAGCGGTCACGGCGGCGCGACGGGATACGGCTTGCTCTGGGCGATCTTCGACAGGGCGCGGTCCCGGACGGTCGAGTCGGCGATCGTTTGCGCCACGGCGACGGCCTGCGACACCCAGCCGTCCTCCGCAAGCCGCGCGGAGCATTGGTAGGCGGCCTGGTCGCGCACGAGCGGCTCGCTCATCGCGCTGAGGCAGTTGAGCACGACGCGGCCATCGCCGGCCTGCGCGCCGAGCCAGGCAACCTCGGCCAGGGCTTGGTCGCGCGTGGCGGTGTCGCCGATCGCAGCGGCGGCCTCAAATCGGCTTACGAGTTCGGGCGCGCTGCCCGCCACGGGGCTGCGCTGATCGCGATGCGAGACGCAGCCCGTGAACAGGACCGCGATGCCGGCGAGCGCCAGACAGAAGGCCGCGGAACGCATGGCTGGACTCCTTGCGCGAAGTGCCACGATCAATGAAATGCTTCATCATTCCGACTTCTTGCCTCCAGTTCGGCCGGGCCCTTCGACGACGAGCTTTCTCTTGAAGACTTTCGAGAAAGCCTTCTCGTGGTTCGCCAGACCCCAGAGCTCGAGCTGGCAGTCCTGCGCGGACTGGATTTCGAGCACAGCGCGCTTGCGCCTGGCGGCGGTGAAACGGGCGTGCTCGACGACGCCCATGTGGCTGCGGTCGAGGCTCTCGGCCAGGCGCAGGAAGATGCACAGCACCCGGACGATTGCGCGCGAGCGCTTGTCGAGCGCGGCGAACTCCGGGTTCTTCTTGCGCGGCAGCGCCTTTCCATGGAAGAGCGCGGTGGCGGCCATGATTGCCTGCTCAGTCTGGTCGAAGCCGAGCAGTTCGGCGTTGCGGATGACGTACGCCGAATGCGCGTTGTGGTTGTCATACGAGAGAAACATGCCCAGGTCGTGCAACAGCGCCGAGTAGCCGAGCAGCTCGCGCTGCCAGTCGCCGAGCCGGTGCAGCCGCAGTTCTCGCGCGGTGTCGAAGAGCTCCAGCGCCAGGCGCTCAACCGTCCGAGCGTGCGCCTCGTTGAAGCCGCATGACCGGCCGAGCTGCAAAACGCTGCGCTCGCGGAACCCAATCGGCTCCAGCCCGCCGTGCTCGGTGCGCGAGAGGTACTCCATCAGCAGCCCGTCGCGCAGCCCGCGCTCGCTCACGCGGAGATCCGGAAGCTTCAGTTCCTCCATCAACACGTCGAGCACCGCCGCGCCGCCGATGATGATGTCCGCGCGCTCCGGGTTCATGCCCGGCACGCTGCGCCGCTCCTCCGTCGAGAGAGAGCAGAGCAGGCGGATCACTTCTCGCAGTTGCTCGCGGCTGAGCGTGTCCTCCTTGCGCCAGGGCCGCTTGCGGAAGAGCCGGGCGGCGATTTCCGCCAGGGTGACGATGGTGCCCGACGAGCCGATGGCGATGTCGAATTTGTGCTGCCGCAGTTTCTGGACGGCGCGGACGCTGATGTTGCGGACGTAGGCCTTGACGAGGTTGTATCGCGCCGGCGGGATCGGGTCGGTCTCGCCGGGCAGGAAGAAGAGCGTGGTCAGGCGGATGGCGCCGAGCTTGAGCGTGTCGAGGTGCTCGTACTGATGCTGATCGCCGACGGCGACCTCGGTGCTGCCGCCGCCGATGTCGAGGAAGAGCGCGCGCTGGCCGCCGAGGTTGACGCCGCTGGAGACGCCGAGGTAGATCAGGCGAGCTTCCTCCTTGCCGGAGACGACGCGCACGTCGAGGCGCGCCTTCTGCTCGAGGAGCTTGAGGAAGCGCCGCTGGTTTTCGGCCTCGCGGCTGGCGGAGGTGGCGACGGCCACGATCTCCGCGGCGCCGTACGAGCGCGCCATATCGGCGAACCGCGCGCAGACGAGCACGGCGCGGTGCATGGCCTGCTGCTGCAGGCGCTGCTCCGGGAACTCGCCCTCGCCGAGGCGCACCGCTTCGCGCTGGCGCGTCAAAATGGTGTACGAGCGGTTCGGGTTGAACCGCACCAGCAGCAGCCGCACCGCGTTCGTGCCGATGTCCATGAATCCCACGATACGACCGTCGGACGATGTCGGCTCAGGCGGCATGGGCGCGATTTCCTTGATAAAACCTATTCGACGGGTCCGGCCTTCTGGACCGACGGATGTTGGTTCAGAATCGTTACGTCAGCCGCCATTCGATCACCAGCTTTCGGCTGAAGGTTTTCTCGAACAGGTCGCTCTTCTTGAGCGCCTCGCGCTGCTCGTCCTCGGCGGGCTGCAGGACGAGGCAGTTCACGCTGACCTGATTCCTTCCGATCACGCAGGTGGCGTCCTTCACGATTCCCTGGCGCGTGCGGTCGAGGCCGTCGGCAACGCGCAGGATCGCGGCGAGCCGCCGCACGACGCGCTGGTCCGGGGCGCTCAGGGCCGCGAACGTCTCGTGCTTCAGCGTCGGCAGCGCGCGCCGGTGATAGCGCGCAACGCAGCCGATGATCTCGCGCTCGCGCCGCTCGAACGGCAGATCCGGCGTCGTCAGGATCATCCGCAACGCCGTCTTATGGTGCCGCTTGCGGCCTTTGACCCAGCCGATGTCGTGCAGCAGCCCGGCACAGTGCAGCCAGAAACGCTCCGTTGCGCCGAGCCCGTGCAGCGGCTGGAGCTCGTCGAAGAGCCGCAGCGCCAGCAGCGTCACATGCCGCGCGTGCGCCAGCTCATGATCGCACTTCTCCGCGAGCTGGAGCACCGCCTGAAGCGGGGCGTCCGCCTCGCCTTCGGCCGGCGCGGAGGCCCGCGTCACCGCGCGCGCCTCGGCCCAGCGCTGCACGCCGCCGAGCGAGCGCCCTTCGAGCACCATCCGCGCAAACGACTCCGGCAGGCCGAGCTGCCGGATGTGCTCCGCCGTCTGCGCCGCGTCGTACGGCACGCGGTAATGCCGCACCGCGAGCGACGCGGGCCGGGAGCCGCCGCCAACGCGCCGCAGGTCCGCCACCGCGTACGATGCCCGTGGATCGCCGTCGTCTGGCCGGCCGACGCTGCCCGGATTGACGAACCAGTGCGCGCCGATCCTGCGCACAAACGGGACGTGCGAGTGGCCGCAGACGATCAGGTCTGCCTTCGCCTTTCGCGCCAGCCGGCGAAGGCGCGATTTCGGCGTCTCGGGCGTCAGGGGCTCCTTGCTCGATTCCGGGCTGCCGTGCGTGAGAAGTACGCGCCAACCCGCGACATTCAGCCGCAATTCCTTCGGCAGCGAGGCCAGGTGCTCGCGGCTCTCCGGCGAGAGGTTGTCGAGCGCCCACTTGAACGCGTATCGTTTTTCGGGGTCTTTGTCCTTCGCGCGTGGCAGGCGGTCGGCATGGAGGACCTTGAGATCGTAATTCCCCGCGATGCTGAGCGCCTTCTCCGCGCGCACGCGCCGGACGACCTCGTCGGGGAACGGCCCATAGCCGACGAAATCGCCCGCGTTCCAGATGGCCCTCGCTTTCCGCTTGCGCGCGTGTGCGAGGACTGCTTGCAGCGCGGGCAGATTCGCGTGGATGTCGGCGATCAGTGCAACCTTCATCCCTTCACCGTCGCCTTCGAGAAACCTGGCTCGATCCGCATGGCCGGAACACAGGACGACCAGTGATGAATGCCGAGAACTGAATACGGAGTGCTGAATGCTGGATGATCGTCCGCTCGCCATTCACTATTCGGCACTCAGTCCTCTTCACTCATCCGTTCGCGGGTCAGCCGCTCGAACATCTTCTTGCGGCGGAGTTGCTTCCAGCGCCGCAAAAACGCCCGATAAACTGCACCCCGTCGCCGGCGGCGGTCGCGGAGCAGCGCTGCGATGGCCGGCTTGATCTCCGCGCGCCGGGTCCGCCCGCGCTCGTCGGCGAGGAACTTCGGCAGCGCCTCGTGAATCCATACGTCGCAGTCGTGAATCTCGCCGAGGTCACTCTGGATCTGCCGCATCGCGCGGATCCAGGGACGGAGCCGCCCGCCGTAACGCGGCGCGAACGCCTCCATCGTGTATCGGCAATGTTTCGCCGCGACGCGCATGCGGTGGAGTTCCTTGCGCCGCTCGGGCCGTGCGATGAACTGCTCGTACGCAAGCATCTTGTCGAGCCGCTTGAGGATCGGCCGGGGGGCATGGGCGGCATGAGCCGGCTTCTCCGCGACTGCGGATCCGGAAAGACTCAGGCCGGCGCGCCGCCGATCCTTCTTGAGCCGCTGGAACTCGCGCCGGATCTCGCGCAAGGTGCCGCGCGCGACGAAGCGGTCAAGCTCCTTGGTGACTTTGACCTGCTGCTTCTCACGGCGGTCGCGAAGTCGGAGGAGCAGCCGCTGGATGCCCGGCCTGAGCCGTGCGTCGCGATGAGCCTTGAGGAACTCGCGGAGGAAAGCCGCCTGGACATCCGTGTCGCGCGCGCGGCTGAGCGCGGAGGCCAGGCGTTTCAACTCGCGGTTCCATCGGCGGTAGCGCTTCGAGGGCGCGGCATCGTCGAGCAGTCGCAGCGCCGTCCGCACGCGCCGCGACGCCACGCGCAGGTCGTGCACCGGCTCCGACCCGCGCCGCGCGCGCACGCCCGGAATCTGCGCGGCCAGGGCCTTCAGATTCTTCAGGATCGCCTCCGCCGAGAGCCGCCGAAGATCCTCGCGATCGCCGCTCTTCATGCGCTTCCCCTCAGTGTTCCTGCAGCACAGCTTCCAGTTTAGTCGGCGGCGAAAGAGAATGCAACGACACGTCAAAGGGGTCACGAAGAGCCGGGAACGAGAAAAAATGAAGGACGAGGACGACGGACGAAAAACGGGCGCCTTCTCCTGTGGAGAGGCGCCCGATGAACGGCGAGTGAGAACCTGGTCTATCTCGCGCGCAGCTTGCTCTTGACCTTCAGCTTCAGGGCCTTGGTCACGGTCTTGCGGCGCTCTCGAACCTGCTGGAGCTTGCGGCGTCGTTTTTGCTCGCTGGGCTTCTCGTAGTAAGAGGCGCGCTTAATCTCTCGCCGAAGCCCCTCCTTCTCGCAGATGCGCTTGAACTGCTTGAGCGCGCGCTCAATGGAGTCACCTTCGCGGACGACGATCTTGGCCAAAAAATTCTCACCTCGATTCTGATCTTGTATAACGACGATGGACGAGTACCGGCGGGCGAGAGCCGATCGGCTCGTGCGCCTGCCTGGCCACGCACGGTCCATCGTCGTCGCTGTCGGTTCTAGTACGGCACTTCCCAGAGTTCATTCAGCACTTCGGCCGGAGCGAACGATGTGGGATACGGGATCAATGTCAGGTCGTACTTATACTTGATCTGCGAGGTGGTGTTTTCATCGCAGAAATCGAGTTCGGGGAAACGCACGCCGATCCAATTGAGCGGATAGCGCAGGAGGAGGTTCATCGGCAGCATGAGGGTGTTGACGCAGAAGCCCATGGCGTGTTTCGGGCTGACGTGGGCGCTGACGTCGAGGAAGACGAGGCCGACCTCGCCGCCGATATCCGCCCAGTGGCCTTCCTGGAAGTTGTTGCGGATGGGGAACCCGGCAAAGAGCGGCGTGCGCAGGTTCTGGTCGAAGAGTGTGGGCGTGCCGAGGATCGGCTCGAACCGGCGGCTGCGGTAGTATGCCCAGCCGAAGCCGCCTTCGCTCTGGACTTCATGGTAGAACCCGAAGCCGCGGTTGCGCCAGCCGAGCTTCATCACGTCGTTGAACAGGAAACCGGTCTGGAGGATCTTCGTCGGCTGGATGACGATGCCAATGGACTCCTGCGCGCCGATCTCCAGGCTCACAATGTCCAGCAGCGACAGCCCCCAGTCCTTCCACGTAATCGCGAAGCGCTTCGGATAGGACCAGCTATCCACTTCGTCGCTGTAGCCCTTGTAGGAGCGGCTCACCTCGCATCCGGAAAGGACCATGACGCATAGTGCCGTCACGCCGGCCAGCCGAAGAGTTCTCATTGTGCTTTCCCCTTCGACAGAACGAAATAGGACGCCGATCCATCCGATGCCGTTGCCCGCCACGCGGCGGACCATGCACCACTCAGATTCTAGCATCGCCAAACCGCGCCCGTCAAGAGAAAAACCGTGTAAAGTGAAAAGCGGGGAATGGACGGCCCTGTGGCGGCGCGACGGCAACCGCCTCGCTTGACATTTTGCATTTTGCGCTTTGCATTCGGCGCCGCGCCGGGTTACACTCCTTCATAGCAAGGTTTCGCGGCCGCTAAAGGAGTCCATGCCGGGCTGAGAACGGAGGAGATGCGATGGAACGGGCGAAACAATTGACGGTTTCGTTGCCGAACAAGCCGGGGACGCTGGCGAAGGTCTGCCGCGCGCTCGCCGACGGCGACGTCAATATTATGGCGATCTCGGTGGCGGACGCCACGGAAGCGTGCCTGGTGCGCATGATCGTGGACGACGCGCGGTCGGGCGTGAAGGTGCTCGAGGACCTGAAGCTCGAAGTGGTCGAGACGCCGGTGCGCCTGATTGAACTGCCGAACAAGGTAGGCGCGCTGGCCGAGATGATGGAGCGCCTGGCGCAGCGGAAGGTCAACGTGGATTTTGTGTACGGCAGCGTATCGCCGGGCGCCAATGATTCGATCCTCGTGATGGAGGCCAGGTCGCAGAAATGACGACGGAGTGAAAAAGGAAAAGCGGAAAGTGAAAAGTGGAAGGATCATTAACTTCCGCCCGACATTTTCCGCTTTGCACTTTTCACTTCCCGTTTTCCGCTTTCCGTTTCATTTCCATTTCGACTCGTCGAGCGCCTCGCTGAACGCCGCCAGCAGCCGGTCGTTATCGGCGCCCGAGCGGACGGAGACTCGCGCAAAGCGTCCATCGAGGCCGCGGTAACCTGCCACGTTGCGGATGAGCACCCTCTGTTTGAGCAGGCGCTCGCAGAGCTGGACGGCGTTCAGGCCCGGCCGCGTGGTCTTCAGCAACAGGAAGTTCGCCTGCGAACGGAAGACGCGGATGCCCGCCATGCGCGAAAGTTCATCGCGCATGCGCTCGCGCTCGGCGATGACCGGCTGTCGCAGCGCGGGCGCTTCCTGCGCGCCGGCCAGCAGGGCTTCACCCGCGCGGAGCGCCGGCGCGCCGACCGCGTTCGGCTCGCGCGCGGCCTGAACCTGCTCGATCAGCGTCCGCCCCGCGAACAGGAAGGCCAATCGCAGTCCGGCCAACCCGTAGATTGCCGCGGGCGACCGGAGCACGATCATGTTCGCCGGCAGGGGCGCACCCAGCAGCGACGCGGCGAACGTTTCCGGGACGAACTCCACGAACGATTCGTCCACCACGAAGGTGACGCCGGAGAATTTCTTCGCCAGCGCGCGGATCGCGTCCGCCGGCGCTGCGGCGCCGGTCGGATCGTTTGGGTTGCCGAGGAATACCATGTCCGTACCGCTGAGGCGCATCTCGACCTGCGTCGGATCGAGCGCGAACTCCTTCGCCTCGGAGGAGAGCACGCCTTCAGATTCCGCGCCGGCGTAATCGCTCGCGCGCCAGTAATCGGTGCAGCAGGGCGCGGGCATCACCACCCGCCGGGGCCGCAGCCCGCGCGGGATCGCGTAGAGGAATTCACCGACTCCGTTGCCGACGCTCACCTCGTCGGGCGAGACTCCGTAGACCTCCGCCGCGCGCCGACGCAGCGTCCGCGCCTCCGGGTCCGGCGGGTCCGAAAGGCACTGGATGGAATCCTGGAGCGCCTGCCGCAGCGCCTCCGGCAGCGGCGCGGGCGTGACGTTCGCGCTGAAATCCAGGATTTTCTCCGGGGTCAGCCCTTCCGCCGCCGCGCCGTACGCATCGCCGTCGCTCATTCCCGCCACGCGCGCCTCCTGGCAACAGTCGCCCACAGCACCCGGACGGCAGGACGCCGGGACCTCCTTCAACCCTTAGAGGAGAACAGGATCAGTGACAATGAACCAAGACGATTTCTCCGACAGCGGCAATCCTGTCCGTATCCTCCCGGTGCCTTTGCGCCTCAGCCGTGAGTCCGTTCAGTCGTTTTTCTCGAACGCGAACTCGCCTTTTTTCCAGTCTACGCGGATCTTGTCGCCGTTGCGGATATCGCCGCGGAGCAGGCGCATCGCCAGTTCATTCTGGATGCGCTGCTGGATCACCCGCTTGAGCGGGCGCGCGCCGAAGACCGGGTCGAAGCCCTCCTTGGCGATATGCTTCTTCGCTTCGCCGGTCAGCTCGATCTCGAGATTGCGGTCGGCGAGCAGTTGCCGCAGCGACTGGAGTTGAATGTCCACGATCCGCTCGATCTGCTCGAGCGTGAGCGCGTGGAAGATGATGATGTCATCCACGCGGTTGAGGAACTCAGGGCGGAACTGCGCGCGGACCATCTGGCGCACCGATTCCTCGAGCGCGTCGGTCACGCGCCCGCCCGCCTCCTGAATCTGGTGGCTGCCGATGTTGCTGGTCATGATGATCAGCGTGTTCTTGAAATCCACCGTGCGCCCGTGGCCGTCGGTCAGGCGGCCCTCGTCGAGCACTTGAAGGAGCACGTTGAAGACGTCGTTGTGCGCTTTCTCGATTTCGTCGAAGAGGATCACCGAATACGGGCGGCGGCGGACCGCCTCGGTGAGCTGGCCGCCCTCGTCGTAGCCGACGTAGCCCGGCGGCGCGCCGATCAGCCGTGAGACGGTATGCTTCTCCATGTACTCGGACATGTCGATGCGGACCATCGCCTGCTCGGTGTCGAAGAGGAACTCGGCCAGCGCTCGGGCGAGCTCGGTCTTGCCGACGCCGGTCGGGCCGAGGAACATGAACGATCCGATTGGCCGGCCTGGGTCCTGCAGGCCGGCGCGCGCGCGGCGGATGGCGTTGCTCACCGCGCCGATCGCCTCTTCCTGGCCGACCACGCGCTCGGAGAGGCGCTCCTCCATTCTCAGCAGCCGGTCCTTCTCGCTCTCGAGCATCCGGCTGACGGGGATGTGCGTCCAACTGCTCACCACCTGCGCGATGTCCTCCTCGTCCACTTCTTCCTTGAGCATCTTGCGGTCTTTTTGGAGCTCAAGCAGGCGGCGGTTCTCCTCCTCGATGGACTTCTCGAGCGCGGGGATCACGCTGTAGCGAAGTTCGCTGACGCGCTGGAGGTTGCCGTGGCGCTGTTCGCGCTCGGCCTCGGTGCGCGTGGATTCGAGCTTCTCCTTCGCCTGGCGGATCTTCTTGATCGCGGCCTTTTCGTTTTCCCAGTGCGCGCGGAGCTGGGTGGATTTCTCCTTCAGCTCGGCGAGTTCCTGCTCGACCTTTGCGCGGCGCTCGCGCGAGGCGGGGTCCTTCTCGCGCGTGAGCGCCTGGCGTTCGATCTCCAGTTGCATCCGACGGCGCTCGGTCTGGTCGAGCTCCACCGGCAGGCTGTCCATCTCCATCCGCAGGCGGGAGCCGGCCTCGTCCACCAGGTCAATCGCCTTGTCGGGCAGAAATCGGTCGGTGATGTAGCGCTCGGAAAGCATGGCCGCCGCGACGAGGGCGGAATCCTGGATGCGGACTCCGTGGTGGACCTCGTAGCGCTCCTTCAGCCCGCGAAGGATGGCGATCGTGTCGGCGATGGAAGGCTCACCGACGAGGACCGGCTGGAAGCGCCGTTCGAGCGCGGCGTCCTTTTCGATGTGCTTGCGGTATTCGTCGAGCGTCGTCGCGCCGACGCAGCGCAGCTCGCC
>Ga0181524_10000181_pt1 | contig 75633 bp, 63 predicted proteins | sample PEATcosm2014_Bin_34_FD_119761 | JGI IMG/M metagenome (GOLD analysis project Ga0181524, IMG submission 119761) | Peatland microbial communities from MTU Mesocosm Facility, Houghton, MI, USA - PEATcosm2014_Bin05_60_metaG | ecosystem: Environmental > Terrestrial > Soil > Wetlands > Peat | place... | reverse complement strand
CTGTTGCAGAACTCAGTGAAGTGAACTTCTTCAATTCACCGTTTCGGCGCTGTAACGGGCAATGAGTCCGGTTCGGACGGCATGCCGATACATGCGAGTGAAGAACCAGGAAGCAAGCAGGACGTACAGTACGGCAAGGCCTAAGCCCCACAGCAACGCAGTTCCCGAAGCTGCGCCACCCGAAACAATCGCTCGCATCCCCTCGAATACATAAGAAGGCGGCAAGATGCGCGAGATGAGGCGCATCCACCAGGGCAGCGTGGAGAGCGGATAAAAGACGCCGGCAAACGGCGAAAGAATGGCGGGAATCGGCCATACGAACCACTCCGATGCCGGGCCAAAGCGCAGAACCAGAGCGCTGCCTACGATGCCGAAGGCGATTCCGAAGAGGAACAGCACGAGCAGGAACGGCACGAGGATGAGGCCGTAGGCGAAGAAGGAAAGGCCGAAGAAAGCGGTTGACAACACCAGCATCACGGCAAGTCCGACTAAGCTGGTCGCAGTGCTCGATAGCACGAGACCGCCGACATACTCCGATATGGAAAGCGGCGTCGCGAACATGTTCAGAAAATTACGCGACCAGACGTCCTCGAAGAACGTCATCGTTACTCCCTGCATGACGCGGATGAAGAAGTCCCAGAAGAGAACGGCTCCCAGCAGGGAAGGCACGAAATTAAGGCCCGACGAGGTTACTGAGTTCAGATACTTCGTGATGAATCCCCACAAAACCATGTCAATGGCGACCCAGACGAACAGCGGCAATACGCGCGAGGGACTCCCGCGCATTAGATAAAACTGGCGAAGCAGAATGGCTGCGGTGCGGCTGAGAAACATAGCATTACCTGGTGTAGTGTCCCGAAACTTTTACGCGTCGCGAAACTGGTCGAGGGCGAGCGGCTCGCGCGCCACGGTGATAAACAGCTCCTCGAGGCTTTTTTTACCGTGCTCCCGCGGCAAGGTCTTTGGGTCCCCTTCCAGCAGAATCTTGCCACGTGAGAGGAAGAGTACGCGGTCGCAGACCTCCTCGACTTCGTGCATGTTGTGCGATGTCCACAGCACGCCGCATGTGCCCAGCGTGGTGCACTCGCGAATTTTCCCACGGATGTCGCGAGCGGAAGCGGGGTCCAGCGAAGCCGTCGGCTCGTCGAGAAGAAGCAGTTGCGGGCTGTTCAACATGGCTTTGGCAAGCGCTGCGCGGGTTTGCTCACCCGAAGAGAGCAGGCCACACTTGAGGTTTCGAAACGGCTCCAGATCGAACTGCTTCAGCACGAGTCGAATGCGCTCTGAAACGTTTTTCACTCCATAGATCAGGCCGAAGACGCGCAAGTTCTGATAGACGGTGAGATTGCCGGGCAGAGGCGCGTAAACGGCGGCGAAATTCGTGCGCGCGAGCGCTTGCGAACGATGCGACGCCAAGTTGACGCCTTCGACCCAGACGCTTCCGGCACTTGGTTCGAGAACGCCAAGAATCATATTGATGATGGTGGTCTTGCCTGCTCCGTTTGGACCCAGGAGGCCAACGATTTCCCTCGGCTGCACGGCGAAAGAGACGCCGTCTACGGCGACGGTGTCGCCGTAGACCTTGCGGAGCTGTGTTACCGACAGCGCCCTTTCCTGCAAGGGCGCAGCGGTGGACCGCTCTCTCACTTAGCCGCCTGAACTGACGGGAAATCGGCGCCGAGCGAGGTCTTCTCCCAAGCATCGAAGTCGCGGCGCAGAAGTTCGAGCTTGCCGCGTGCGGTTTCCAGACCCATGCGCCCCAGTACCAGCCGCAGCGGCGGGTTGCTCGATTGCACCACTTCGATCATTGCCTTCGCGGCGCGAACCGGATCCCCTGGTTGTTTGCCGCTGCCACTCGCAATGGCTTGCCGCCGCGCAGCCGCGCTTTTGGCGTAATCTTCAATTCCGTCGCGGGTCTGCTTCAGGGAGCGCCCGGCCCAGTCCGTGCGGAACGGTCCCGGTTCCACGATTATCACTTTGATTCCGAGCGGTTCAACTTCCTTCGCCAGCGCTTCGGAGAGGCCCTCGACGGCAAACTTGGTCGCGTTATAGTAGCCCACGCCCGGGAAGCCGACGAATCCGCCAATCGAAGAAATATTAAGGATGTGTCCGCTCCGGCGCTTCCGCATGCCCGGCAAAACAGCCCGGGTCACGTCGACGAGACTGAAGAAGTTCGTCTCGAACATGGCGCGGACTTCATCGTCCTCGCCTTCCTCGACCGCGGCCATGTAGCCGAAGCCGGCATTGTTCACCAGAACATCGATTTTGCCGAAAGCTGCTTCGGCTTTCTTCACCGCCTCGGCCACCTGCGCCGAATCCGTGACGTCCAGCTTGAGGGCAAGCCCACGGCCATCTGTTCCGGCCACCAGATCCTGAATCTTCCGCGGGTCGCGCGCCGTTACAACGGCGCACCAGCCACGTTCGAGCACGAGCTTCGCCAGCTCCCGGCCGAATCCGGTCGAGCAACCAGTGATCAACCAAACGGGAACACCTTGCTGCGGCATGAATCGTTCTCCTGTGGACAAAGCAGGCGGAGCTGCTTGTCCTTATTTAAGTGGATTAGCACATAGAAAGAACTATCTTAATATCCAGGCCCACTCTATGCACAATATGTCGATTCGGTTGTGGTGCAGTTCGATTCAGATTCGCCAGGGCCTGAGCGCGCGCTTCTGTCTCGATCGCCATTGCGGACCGCAAAGCAGGAGTTGCAGGAGACCGCGAAGGCATAAGTTCCCTCTGCCTTCGCTTGATGGAGAACTGGTCTAAGAATTAATTCTTCTGGTTGCTATTTCATGACAGCCACTTCAGGCGAAGCTGAACACTCCACGTGCTGATGCCAGGTTCCTATGTCGGAGAAGTTCCCGGCTGCATCGAAGAGCCACGGTTGCGGTTCGCCGAGCACGACGATGTCGGGATGTTTCCGGGCTTCCTCCAGCATGCATTCGGATATATAAATCTCCGCGACATGCAGAGTATTGGCGATGCGAGCCATGCGGATTCGACCTAAGTCGGGAGCATTACAGGTCTTCATCGCCGCCTGGATCGCCAGCCGATCAGAGTCCATGATCAGCCCGATCCGCGCCGACGGCGTTACCGTTGAGGTCAAGACGTTGGCATAGGTGTATTCCAAATCCATTTTGTTGAACAGCCGCCGAGTCGTTATGTCGGCCATTCCCACGCCGCAGGAGTTTCCGTGGCTGCGGTCAGTCACGTCCAGAACCACCACACGCGTAGCCGTGGGACCGGGATCGAGGTAAGGAGTCGGAGCACGCCCGGTAATGTATGGGTCCATACCGCCTCCGGAAAACTCTTTCCCCAACTGGTCGACCAGCAGAATGTCAAGCGGCTGCAATAGCAGCTTGGGCATATTGCCCTTGGCCTCGGCCAGCAGCTTGCGTTCAGCCTCAATGATCTGCTCGGCGGGAATCGCCGCGATTTTCGCCACCCGGTCGTAGGCGTTTTCCACGCTACCGACGCCAAACAGGATGGGGAGCTTGGCCAATTTGACTTTGGCCATTTCGACGCTGAACTCGGCCATGCGCCCGAAGCCGAGCACATGGGCGGCGTCAGCTCCTTTCTGCTTGCCGAGACCGATGGTAATCATCTTTACCAAGCCGCTCTCGTTGGGACCGCTGAAAGCGTTGTGCGCCTTGATGCGATTGATCACGATAATCCCGTCGGCTTCGTATGCATGCTTGTCCATCAGCACCGCCAGGCCGTTATCCAGAACGCCGAGTTCGACGACATCCATGCAGGAAATAATGGGGCAGCCGGCGCTCTCTTCGGTCACTCCCAGACCGGCCAGCACCTGCTTCTGCCCTTCGGCGGTGGCGCCTCCGTGGCTTCCCATGGCAGGCACGATAAAGGGCTTGGCTCCGAGCCTCTTGAGCTCCTCGATGGTGACGCGTACGATCAGCGCGATCTCCGCCACACCCCGGCTCCCGACACCCACGGCGATGCGCATGCCGGGTTTGACCCGGCGGGCTATCTCCGGCCGGCGAAGCTCTTCGCGCACAGCAGCAGCCACATCATGGACCTCCGGGGCGGCAAATCTCTGCCTCACCCGGACCATCTTCGGCAAAGCGATGTCAGCCAACAGATCCGTGATAATGCCCATGTTATGAACCACCTCTCTTATGACTCTCTTTCTGAAGTTACGCCGAGAAGGGCAAAATGCCCACTCCAAAAATGTCGATTGGCGGAGTTTTGTTACGCTGCATTCAGGGGCCGGAAAATCTATTATTGACAGACAGATAACGGAAAAATAGATTGGCGAGTCAAGACCGCGCACGCCAAGCGAAAGGGGCATTGTGACGGAAGAGACGGCAACGAAGTTGAAGAAACTCGACGAGGCGATTGCCCGATTTGTCAGACCCGACACCTTTCCGCTGGCCATCCGGATGCTGAAACCGGGGGAGGAACTTCCTCCGGAGGTGAAGGTTCCGAGCAGCAGCTTCGGCGAACAGTGGATTGTGTGCCAATCCATCGGCGTAGCGCGCCGCTACGGATGGGCGATTGCGGTGGGCAGGCAAGATGTGATCTGCCCGCTGGCGGCGATTGCATTTGGATTCCGCAGACCGAATGACGAATACTTGAAGGGCTTCGCCAGCGTGGAAATGTACTGCAAGGACGAGCAGGCCGCGACCAAGCTGGAGGCCGGCGTTTGGAAGTTCGAGCCGGGGCAGTATGACTACACCTGCGTCGCTCCAGTGAGCCGCGCGAAGTTCAAGCCGCACGTAGTGGCCGTTTATGGCAACAGCGCGCAGGTGCTCCGGTTGGTTCACGCGACGCTCTATCGAAACGGAGGCCGGGTTGTAAGCACAACCGGCGGGCGCGTGGACTGCGCGGAAATCGTCATACAAACGATGAGCAGCAACGAACCGAAAGTAATTCTGCCCTGCACCGGCGATCGCGTGTTTGGCATGGCGCAGGATACGGAGATGGTGTTTGCATTTCCGTGGGATTACGTCGATGAAATCATCGAGGGACTTGAGGGAACACACAAAGGCGGCGTCCGCTACCCGATCACCGTGGCCATGCGGGAGACGGTGACCATGCCTAAAACGTATCAGGACTTGATGAAGATGCTGCGCGAGCGCGACGAGGGTGCGTAAACGGGCACCCCATCCAAACTGTTCAGAAGGGAATTTTAGACAGTCGGGGTTGAAGTTGCTACAACACAGCCCGGAGTGTCATTCTGAGCGAAGCGAAGAATCCCATTACAGTGTGGCGCTGATGAGCGGCCATCGGATTTCATAGAGAAGTCGCCGGCGGTGCGGGGCGGGCGGCCCATTCAAGCCTTCTTTTGGCTTGAGTGGGGCAGTTTGTATACGGAAAACCAAACTACCCCACACAAGCAAACGAAGCTTGTGTGGGCCACCCCTTGCACCTGATTAATCGTAGCTGTACTAAACAGGCCTTAGCATAATCTGGCCCAAAACGGGGGAATCCCCTCCGCACTCGTGCTCCGCTGTCGTGAAATGGTTCAGGCCGCCCGTAAAGGCGGCCTGATCTTTGTAGCACCGTACCGAGGTTAGATCTTCATCGCCGCTCCGGTGTCGGCGCTGGTAACGTGCTCGGCGTAGCGTGCCAGCCATCCACGCTTGACCTTGGACTCGAAGGGACGAAGTGCGGCGAGCCGCTTCTGGATCTCGGCATCACTGACTTTCAATTCGAGCTTGCGGGTCTTGGCGTTGATGTAAATGCGGTCGCCGGGTTGAATCGCCGCGATTGGGCCCCGAGCCGCGGCTTCCGGTGCGACGTGGCAAACACAGAGCCCGCGCGTGCCGCCGGAGAAGCGGCCGTCGGTGATCAGCGCGCAACGGATACCTGCGCCGACAATGGCAGCGGTCGGCGAGAGCATTTCCTGCATGCCAGGTCCGCCCCGCGGTCCTTCGTAGCGAATTACCACCACATCTCCGTCCTTCACCTTGCCATTGAGGATGCCATGCAGAGCGTCGTCCTGCGACTCGAAGATGCGAGCCGTGCCTTCGAACTCCATCATGTCAGTGCTGACGCCGGCGACCTTAACTACCGCGCCCTTCGGGGCCAGGTTGCCGAACAGAATCGCTAGTCCGCCGGTCTGGGTAAAGGCGTTCTCGGCTTTACGGATGACATCGCCATCGGCAGCGGGAGCGCAGGCAACCGCATCGGCCAGCTTACCAGTGACGGTTGGAACATCGAGCTTCAGGTCGCGCACGCCGTGGCGATTGAGTTCCTTGAGAATGGCGGGAATGCCACCATGCTGGTGCACGTGCTCGACATGAACTTCGGGACGGCTGGGCGAGATCTTGCAGATATGGGGCGTGTTCTGTGAGATCTCATTGATCCGGTTGAGGTCGAACTTGATATCCGCCTCATGCGCCAGTGCGAGCGTGTGCAGAATGGTGTTGGTCGAGCCGCCCATGCCGACGTCGAGGACAAAGGCGTTCACCAGCGCCTGCTCGGTGATAATGTCGAGCGGACGGAGATTATTATCGAGGCAGCGCTTAAGCGCATGCGCCGCCTTCTTCGTCAACTGGATACGCTCGGGATTCGGTTCGGTCTTGCGGAAGGTGTTGTCGGTCCAGCGTTCGGCGGGAATGGTGCCATTGCCGGGCAAAGCCACGCCCAGCACCTCGCCGAGGCAGTTCATGGAATTGGCGGTGAACATGCCGGCGCAGCTTCCACAGCCAGGACAGGCTGTTTCGGCCAGCGAGCGCAATTCGCCGTCCGTCATTTTGCCGACGCTGTGTTTGCCGACAGCTTCAAACACCGTGATCAGGTCGGTGTTGCCGGGACCGGCGAGCATGGGCCCGCCGCTCAGGTAAACGGCGGGGATATTGATGCGGACCATGGCGTTGTACATCGCCGGGACAATCTTGTCGCAATTGGCGATGCCGATCCACGCGTCGCATGGGTGAGCGCCGATGATGGTTTCGATCTGGTCGGCGATCAATTCACGCGAAGCGAGGGAATACTTCATGCCAAAGTGGCCCATGGCAATTCCGTCGCAGACCGCGCCGCCAACGTTGCAATACCAGACATTGAAACCAAGAGCTTTCAGTTCGTCGCGGACGATAGCGCCGATCTTGTCCAGGTGCGCGTGACCCGGAATCTGGTTGGTATAGGAGTTGATGACTGTGACAAACGGCTTCTTCAGATCGTCGAGTGAGCTGATAACGCCCTCGGCGATCATGAGAGAAGCCGCCGGCAGCATATGGGCGCCTTCGGCGACAATACGGCTGCCCCGTTTGCGGATGTTCTCGATTCCTGGATTCATGGCGCTAATATTCTACTAGAGTAGCGGGGTGGCGGGGAGTTCTGGTTGACCTTAAGCCGGGGAATTAACTAAAAGATAAACCTTAGGATCAGGGGCTTAATGGCGGCCAAGACCGGGCATGAGCGGCTGAACACAATATATAAATGAGAGCAAACGTGCAGAACACAGCCAGAGCTATGTTGACACGTGCGGACTGGCGATGTGAGATACGGGTGGAACGCGGGACTCCACTTGGTCCGGACAGAGATCGACACGGCAACTTTCCGTGCGTCGAGCGCAGGTTCATGTATCCTTACAGGCGACGAAAGCAACGACCCCGCACAAATCACATACTTATTCCGGATATTGACAAGTAAATCTGATACTGACTGGTTACGGAGGTTTCTCACTATGAAGAGCGTCGTGGGCCATTTCCGGTTGTTTCTCAAAGCGTGCGCGTGCGGTCTCGCGCTGGTTATTTTGACATGCCTTCTCGCAACTGGCCAAAGCGGCCAGACCCCGCCCACTTATCGAGTCGATCCTGCCTGGCCCAAGGAACTTCCCAACAATTGGATTATCGGGCAGGTTGGCGGACTTGCCGTGGACAGCCACAACAACATCTGGGTGCTGCACAGGCCGCGCTCATGCACGCCAGACGAGCTGGGCGCAGTTCAGACACCGCAACGTTCCATGTGCTGCTTCCCTGCGCCCCCAGTTTTGGAGTTCGACCAAAGCGGCAAGCTTTTGCAGGCCTGGGGAGGCCCAGCGGCGGCGAAGGACTGGCCGGGCAACGAACACGGTATCCGCGTGGACAGTGCGGGTAATGTCTGGCTGGGCGGCAACGGCGACAATGACAGGCACATCCTCAAGTTCACGAACGATGGGCGCTTTTTGATGGAGATCGGTCATCCCTCGGCCGAGCCCGAGAACAACCAGGACACCAGCATGCTGGGCCGGCCCGCGGGCATTGAGTTTGACGAGGCGGCGCATGAGGTCTATATCGCTGACGGCTACCTCAACAAGCGCATTGTGGTGTACGACATGGAAACCGGGAAATTCAAACGGGGATGGGGCGGGTACGGCATGCCGTTGAGCGAAATCGACAACACGTATCCTGTGCCGGCGTATAAGCCCGCCGATCCGCACGATAAGCAGTTCCGCAATCCGACACACTGCGTGCATCTCAGCAACGACAGTCTGGTTTACGTGTGCGATCGCACCAATGACCGCGTCCAGATCTTCCAAAAAGACGGACACTTCGTCAAAGAGTTTTATCTTCGTCCCGAAACACTAGGGAGTGGTTCGGATTGGGACATGACTCTCTCCACCGATAAAGCTCAGACTTATCTTTTGATCGCTGACGGAACCAATAACGTCATCTGGACAGTGCGCCGCAGCGATGGTGCTGTCGTTGGCACAACCGGACACAACGGGCGCAATGCCGGCCAGTTCCACTGGGTGCACCAGATTGCTTCCGACTCGCAGGGGAATCTTTACACGGGCGAGGTGGACACCAGCAAACGCGTGCAGAAGTTTGTGTTGGTGAAATAAGCGTTGCCAGTGCGAATTGTCACGGGAGCCGGAGCAGGCTCCCGTGAACTTTGAATCGCGCCGGACGATGCACGCGGCGCGACTCAGCTTCTCACATATACCTGCGCTGTGAGCAGGTTCGATTTCGGTTTTTCGACAATGCTCGCCTAGAGAGTTTTGTTGGTGGATAATTCTGCTCTGTGAACATTCAACTGAATCAACTTGAAGTCAGGGTGCTGGGATCACTGATGGAAAAGGAGATCACCACGCCGGACTACTATCCGCTTTCATTGAACGCGCTGCTAAACGCCTGTAATCAGAAGTCAAATCGAGATCCGGTGATGGATGCGGACGAAAGCGCCGTGCGGGAGGCGCTCTATTCGCTTGGCGAAAAGGGGCTGGCAGGTCCGGTCAGCAGCGCCGAAAGCCGCGTGGCAAAGTACGAGCACAGGATGCAGGAGGTCTTTAATTTCACGCGGCGCGAATCGGCAATCATCTGTGTGTTGTTGCTGAGAGGCCCGCAAACACCGGGCGAACTACGCGGCCGGGCGGAACGGGCTTTCCGCTTTGATGACCTTGCCGACGTACAATCCACGCTGCAGCGACTGGTGCAGCGTGATCCTCCACTGGCAAAGATGCTGGCCAGACAACCTGGCACCAAGGAAGCACGTTACGTACACTTGCTGGCGGGCGACGCGGAGGCGTGGGAGACACCGCAGCCGTCAGCGACCGCCGGCAGCGGCATGTTAGCCGGAAGCGAGCAGATCTCAATGCTGGAAGAAGCGGTGGCGCGGTTGGAGCAGGAGGTCTCGGCACTGAAGAAGGAGTTCGCCGACTTTCGAAAGCAGTTCGAAGAGGATTGACGTTAGAGAGAATCTGGAAGGCAGAAGTTCACTGCTGCCGGGCGGCTATTCAGGGCGAACGCCGGAAAGCTAGTCGGGCAAAGATTGCCGGGGAAAGCAAGATGGAAGGATTACGGCAGAAGATCGGCGTGCCTCTCGCCATCATTCTGAGTGCAGCGATCTGGTTCATGACCACTCCCGCGGGGTTGTCGCTCGAAGGCAAGAAGTCGCTGTCGTTGTTCGTGGGTATTTTTGTTCTCTATTTAACGGAGGCAATTCCTCTGCCCGTCAGCAGCCTGCTGATCGTGCCGGCAGCGGTGCTGATGGGAATCGTCAACGTCAAAGGCGCGCTCGATGGCTTTGCTTCGTCGTCGGTATATTTGATTGTAGGTGCTTTCATTCTTGCCGTGGCCATGGTCAGAACCAGGCTGGCGGAAAGGATAACCTATCTTGTCCTGCTCAGAACCGGTTCCTCGCCGACCAGAATCACCCTGGGTGTGGCCATCGCCAACACGGTGCTGGCTTTTCTGGTGCCTTCGGCCACCGCGCGTACGGCGTTGCTGCTGCCCATGTGTCTGAGCATCATTTCGCTTTTCAAAACCGAGGGCCGTTCGAAATTCGCCATCAACTTGCTGTTGACGCTTGCCTTCACCAACGCCACGATCAGCGCCGGAGTGCTCACGGCAACGGTTCCCAACCCCGTCACAGTGGAGTTTCTGGCCAAGGTCACCGGACAAGGCGTCAGCTATCTTGATTGGCTGGTATACGGCTTTCCCCCCGCGGCGATCATGACGTTCATCACATGGTGGCTTATCCAGCGAGTTTATAGGCCGGAAGAGGAAAGCACGCCGGGCGGAGTGGAACGCACTATTCGCGAAAACCTGCGCGCTATGGGGAAAATGACCGCGGCTGAAAAACGCGCGCTGTCGGTCTTTCTCCTGGTAACGTTTCTTTGGGCGACGCAAAACATAACCAAACTCGACACTACGGTAGTTTGCCTGGCCGGTGCCTGTCTGCTGTTTCTGCCCAAGTTCGGCGTCATCGAATGGAGTGATGCCAACAAGGGGGTTTCCTGGCAGGTTGTGCTGGTGTGCGGCGGCGGGGTTTCTTTGAGAGACATTCTGATGAAGACGGGAGCCGCCAAGTGGGTGGCTACCTCGGTGTTCAAAATGCTCGGCCTGCAAGGTGCGTCGACGCTGGTCATGCTCATCGTGATTATGTTCATCGTGCAGTATATGCACGTGATCTTTGTGGGCACCACGGCCATGGCCACGGCCTTGCTGCCCATAATCCTGGCAATGGCCGAGGCTGCACACGTGAATCCGTTAGTGCTGGGGCTGCCGGCCGGCATGATCATCGGCGGCTATCCTCTGCTCATGTTCTACAACACGTTACCGAACATTATTGTCTACGGCACCGGCAAGCTCGAAGTCGGGGATTTCCCCCGTGTGGGCATCGCTTTGTCGGCGATCGCTTGCGTCATTTACGCCTTGTGCGCGGCGACTTATTGGCGCTGGCTAGGACTGTTCTGAAACCGATTAGCTCGGAAAACCGTATAGCTCAGCAGCATTGTCTACCAGAATCCGGTTTCTGATCTTCACGTCGGGAACCCAGGTTGCCAGCATGTCCAGCAGGCTTGCATCGGGAGGTATCGCGGTCTTGCAGGACTGATGCGGCCAGTCGCTTCCCCATACCAACCGCTGCGGCGCAACCTCGACCAGAGCCTTTGCCATGGGGACTACATCTTCGAAGGGGAAAGGCTGGGCGGATGTCAGATACGCTCCCGAAAGCTTTGACCAGCAGTTGCCTTGTTGAAGCAGCGAGAGCAGGGTCTGGAATCCCGGGTGCGGCACTCCCAGTCCCGCCGGCACGCGTCCGATATGGTCGATGACGATTGGCGCGGGCAAACGCCGGAGCCTTGGTCCAAGTTCAACCAACTCACGGCCATCGATGAGGATCTGCACATGCCAGCCGAATGGCGCGACCATGTTTGCCAGCGGCTCCAGCGTGCTGAGCGGGCTTCCGCCTTTATAAATAAGATTGAGGCGCACGCCGCGGAATCCCGCATCGTGCAACCGCTGTATCTCCTGCTTCGGAGTATTGGTGTCAAGGACGGCCACGCCGCGCCAGCTTCCACCCGCGGCGACGATCGCATCGTAGGTGCAGCGATTGTCTGTTCCGTAAAAACTTGGCTGAACGATGACGGCACGTTCCAGCCCAACGGAGGCGAGCATCCGCACGTACTCGTCCCGGTGAGCTTCCGGTGGTGTATAACTGCGATTCGCGGCAAGCGGATACTGCTGTGCCGGTCCAATGATGTGTGCGTGGCAATCACATGCCTTTGGGGGGACGGCGATTTTCGGTTTGCCTGGATCGGGCCTTGGACCTTGCTGAAAATGGATGTCTGCTTTGTCTGCTACCTTCTCCATAGAACCCTCGGTTCCGTGTGGTTCAGAAAGCCCAGTCAGGAATATGAGGCAAGCCTTGCCCGCGCCGCGAGCCGGGGTCCCCAGCGACGGTTTTCTCGCTGTCGCTGGGGTGGGAGCCGGAGGGCGATCCGTCGCCCGTACCCGGCGCGCAAGCGAGTACGCGCGACTCGCCTCCACGGGTGAGAATGCCTATTCGATGATCTTCTTAGCTCTGAGCGTGTTGTCGATATCGGGCTTGAACAGCACGCCGGCCTCGATTTCCTTCACGCGTTTTATCTCGCGCTCAAAAATCGCCTTCGTCTCCTGCAGAACGTAGGCGGCATCGGCCTTGGGCACGACAACGATTCCGTCCTGGGAAGCGATCACGACATCCCCCGGCATCACCACTACGCCGCCGCATTGTATCGGGAAGTTGACTTCGCCCGGACCATCTTTGAAGCAGCCGCTGGCAACAATGGTACGGGAATACACCGGCAGTCCGAGTTCCTTGAAATCCTCGACGTCGCGGATTGCGCCATCGATGATCAGCCCGGCGATGCCGATCTTTTTGGCGGCGCGTCCCATGAGCCCGCCGAAGCCGGCGCCCGCCATGTGGCCAAAGTAATTGCCGACGATGACATCGCCCGGCTTGGCCAGTGAAAGAGCCTTATGGAACATCAGGTTGTCTCCCGGCGCGCACATAACCGTGACGGCGGGACCGGCGACGAAATCGCCTTGATTCGCCTGCTTCATTCCGGCATCCATCACTCGGAAGCGATTCATCGCGTCGGCGATGTTTGGGGTGGGATATTTTGCCAGCTCGGCGATCAGAGCGGGATCAGCCCGTTCGATTACCGTCTGAAAACGAAATCCGATCTTGCCGAACACGGTAGAGGCAACTGCCGCGGTAGTCGTCATTTTTGAATCCTCCTAATTCTTTCCTGCGTAATTAAGCAAGCCGCCATGCAGAACGATGTCGACCTGGCGGGACGTAAGATTGTGAACGACCGTGAACTCGCTGCGCTGAGTTTTGTTGACGACGACGAATTCGCTCTGGCGGAAATCACCGGCAGTATCCGCGATCTCCAGTTCGTCGCCGGGCCGGACTTTTTCGTAATCCTCACTGTTCTTGAACGTCAAAGGCATAATTCCGAAATTGATCAGATTTGCCATGTGAATGCGTTCAATGCTCTTGGCAATTACGGCTCGCACTCCGAGATACATCGGACATACGGCGGCGTGCTCGCGCGATGAGCCCTGACCGTAACTGAGACCGCCGATGATCACCGATGCCAAGCCACGCTTCTTAACATCCTGGCAGCGACTGGCGAAGTCCGGGTCGACATTCTTAAAGATGAAGTCGCTCGACTTGGGAACATTTGACCGGTAACGGCTCACGGAACCGGCGGGGATGATGTGGTCGGTGGAGATCTTGTCACCGAGCTTAATCGTTACCACCGCTCGAAGATGCTCCGGCATCGGCGAATTGCTGGGCGGGGTTCCGATATTCGGGCCGCGGAAAACTTCACCCGTATAAGACGGGTGAATGAACATGCTGTCGTCAACGAAGAACTGCTTCGGCTGCTCAACCCTCGGATGCGCACAGCCCAGATCGCGCGGGTCGGTGATCATCCCGGTGAGCGCGGCCGCAACCGCGGCTTCCGGGCTGACAAGATACACCTTGGCGTCCTTGGTCCCGCTTCTGCCTTCGAAGTTCCTATTGTTGGTGCGGACGGAAACCGCCCCGCTATGCGGTGACTGGCCATAGCCCACGCAAAAACCGCACGCCGATTCCAGGATGCGCGCGCCCGAGTCGACAATGTCGGTCAGCGCTCCATTCGCGGTGATCATGCGGAGGACCTGACGGCTGCCGGCGACGACTCCGAAACTCACGTCGGGATTGACCTTCTTTCCCTTCAGCAGCGCCGCGGTTGTCATCAAGTCCTTAAACGAAGAGTTGGTGCAACTGCCGATCAGTACCTGATCGACCTTGATCCCCGCCACCTCCCGGATTTTCTTGACGTTGTCCGGCGAATGCGGCAGCGCCACATTCGGCTCGATGGAACTGAGGTCAAGGTCGATGATGCGATCGTAGTGGGCATCGGGATCGGGTTTCAGCTCCATCCAGTCCTGCTCGCGCGCCTGCGCCCGGAAGAACTCGCGAGTGACCTCGTCGCTGGGGAAGATCGAGGTGGTCACGCCGAACTCCGCTCCCATGTTGGTGATGGTGGCTCTTTCAGGAACCGTGAGGCGAGCAATACCCGGGCCACCGTACTCGATGACAGTGCCTACGTTGCCCTTGGTAGTCAGGCACTTCAGCAACTCAAGGATGACGTCCTTCGCCGTAACCCAAGGCTGAAGCTCGCCATGTAGGTTGACGCGTATGACCTTGGGACAGGTCAGGAAAAACGCGCCTCCGGCCATGGCGACCGCTACGTCCAAACCGCCGGCGCCGATGGCCAGCATGCCGACCGCGCCCGCCGTTGGCGTGTGGCTATCGCTGCCGATCAAGGTCCATCCCGGCCGGCTCAGCCGTTCGAGATGAACCTGATGGCAGATTCCATTGCCCGGTTTCGAGAACAGGATTCCGTACTTCGCGGCCACCGTCTTCAGATACTTGTGGTCGTCGGAGTTCTCGAAGCCCTCTTGCAGCGTAAGGTGGTCCACGTACGATACGGAAAGCTTCGTCCGGACTTTTTCGACAGCCATGGCCTCGAATTGCAGATAGGCCATGGTGCCGAGCGAGTCCTGCGTCAAAGTCTGGTCTATCTTGATGCTGATTTCACAACCCGGCTTGCTCTCACCCGAAACCAGGTGTGAGGCGATCAGCTTTTCCAGCAAATTCAAACTCATGCCGAAACGCCTTTCTCGACTTTCTTCTTGTCAAGGACGGCCAGAATTTCGTGAAAATCCTTCGGTGGCACCCCCTTGAAATGTTCTTTCAGTCCCAGTTCGGTGCACCATCTCAGCTTGGCCTTGGTGGCCTTGGACATGATCGCGTCGACTTTCAAGGTATCGAGCGTTGCGATGACCTCGTCCATCTCGTGCTCGCGCCGTGCCGAGTGAATTACGCCCCGGGCAACGAGGCCATTGATCACTTCCAACATCGGACCGGCGGTCAACGTCTCCTGCACGGAAGCCAGCACGTCATCCTCAACTCCGTAGCTGTGACCGGCAACCAACATCTCGATTAACAGGGTGACAAAGCCTTTCATGAAGATGCTGCGGAACATTTTGGAAGCCGAAGCGCTTCCCGCGGGCGCATCCATGAACGTGATCTTCATGCCATAAGGCGTCAATTCTTCTACAAATCGCTTTGCCCCCTTGCCGGAGACGGAGACCGGAACCTTGTGCTTGTAATTGGGTACAGGGCCCATCACGGCGCAGTCCACGAACAAAGCGACAGGCGAAATAATCGCGTCAGCCTCTTCCTTGGTCATGGGGGAAGTGGCGTTGAGATCAACGTAGAGCTGGGACTGCTTCAGGAAAGGCTTTGCGGCCTGCGCCAACGGAACCGACATGTTGGCACTCACCGCTGACATAACGATTTCAGAGCTCTCGACCAGTTCCTGCATGCTGGGTACGAGCGCCACGGAAGCCTCAGCCGCGCGCTTGGCGATCAGCTCGCTCTGAGGCGCAACATTCCAGAACTTGTCATACGCGATGATGCCCTGCAGTCCCTCTTGCTTAAGGCCCTTGGCAATATTGAAAGCAGCTTCACCAAATCCGATAAATCCGAGCTTTGTCATAGCGATGCCTCCTATCGATTTCGTCCACCCCGACATGCGCAACTGCGGCGCACCGGTCGCTCATCAAACAGAGCTGAGCCGGATCGTCTAGAGCCCGATTGAGTCCACGCGGCCCGCCAGTCGGCCTTGCTGGAGACAATCACCATTCGATCCGGCCATTCACCATGGCAAACGTCAAACCCCCAGAGTGCTCTTGCGTGCCCGTTCCAGCGCGTACTTCAAGATCGCCGCGGAACGGTAGAGGCCGTGCACGAATTTGCCATACGGCAGCATCAGGAACAGCGTCATAACGATGCCAAGGTGAATCGCCAGCAGCGAGCCCATGGCCGCGGTCTCACGCAGCACCAGCAACAGCAGGCCGGTGATGCTGGTCAGCAGAAGCAGCACGATGAACGCCACGTCCGTTCCTTGCTGGCTCTCATCGGTGATCTCGCGATTGCGGCGCGTCTTCAACGACCACAAACCGATGGGGCCAATGAGCAGGCCGAGTCCGCCCAAGGTGCCGAGCACAACCGGCAAGCTGGTGTATCCGTATGGCCCCGTCCACCCGAACCCGTAGTAGTAGATGGCGCCGAGCGTCGTGGCCGCGAAACAGAGCAGGAAGCCGTAAAACGTGAAGTGGTGGAACCAGCGCCGCGATTGCGAACTCTTCTCGTCCGGGTAAGCGCATCCCCAGCCGCTTTGGTCCAGGTACTTGAGGGCAAGGGCTTCCTTGATGGCCAACATGACCGCGGGCGGGTTGGTGAGATCCGAGGTTTGCTCGCCTATGTTGCGCCAGAAGCGAAGCAGGCCAATGCCCAATGCAAGCGCCACAAACAGTCCCACGGCGCCAAAGGTCAGAACCAAAACCTCGTGCGGCGTGATCTTGTAGAAGTCGCCGCCGGCGACCGCCGTCGAGAGACTCCGGCTTCCCGCCGCTTGCATTGCGCCAAAGAAGAACACGACCAGCATCAGCGCTGTAAGCAGCGAGACCACCAGGGCGTTGGCCCGGAAGGCGCTGGCCAGCGGTTTCGGCCAGGCGAACTGCTCGTAAGTCTGCGCGCGAAATTTTGCGAACGTCTGTGGCGGATTGATCATCCACTCGTGCGGAGGAGCGTACTGGCAGGCGTAGTAGCACTCGCTGCAGTTGTGGCACAGGTTTGCCAGGTAGTTCAGGTCGGCCTCGGCGAAGCTGCGGCGGTACTCCATCGCGGGCCACACGGCGCAAAAGCCCTCGCAATACCGGCAGGAGTTACAAACTGCCATCATCTCCTCGCCAATATGAATCAGTTCACTTTGCGGCATGGGTTGCCTCCTTCGACGCCACAGCAGCGGATTTCTTGGCAAGAGTGGCCGCTTCCTTGCCCGCGATTCGTCCAAATATGTTCCCGATCACCAGTCCGATTCCGCCGATATAGCCTTTCGGCAGGATGTTGCCTGCCATAACCTCGCCGGCGGCGAAGATGTTTTCCGCCGGTTGGCCGCCTTTCATCAGAACCGCCGCTCGCCTGTCCACTTTCACGGCGAAATAGGTGAACGTCAGCCCCGGACTCAATGGATAGCCGTAGAACGGAGGCGTGTCCAGCCGCTGTGCCCAGTGCGTTTTGGACGGGGTCAGGCCGGCTGTCTTGCAGTCGTCCAGAACGGTGTGATCGAACTTTCCGGGCTGCACGGCGCGGTTGAACTCGGCGACAGTGGCTTCGACTTTTTCGACCGGCAGATTGAGCTGTCTGGCGACTTCGCCGATGGTGTTACCTTTGATTGCCGGATAACGCGAAGGCATGAACTTGTTGATGGTCTTGGAATCGACAAAGCAATAGCAAATCTGGTCTTGCTGCTGTGCCACCAGGCGTCCCCAGATAGCGTAGCGGAAACCCCAGAAGTCTTCGCCTTCGTCGTAGAAACGGTCGCCGGCCTTGTTCACCACGAGGCCCAGGGTGACGCAGTCGAGCCGGGTGACGATGCCGCCGTCGAATTTGGGCGAGCGCGAGTCGCAGGGCACCATGTGCCCCTGGCTGGGATCGCCAACTGATTCGGCACCGGCGGCCAACAGCACCTTTATCATCGTGCCGGTGTCGAACGGAGTGCCGCGGATCTGGAAATTGTCGGCCGCCGCTCCCCATGCTCCCTTGAGGAATTCGAGGTCGGACTGTAACCCGCCGGCCGCCACCACGACCGTCTTGGCGGCGATTTGGACTGTATGCTGCCCTTTGATCCGCACGGTTGCGCTACGGAAGCGGCCGTCCTTGATGTCCAGGTCGATCGCTTCGGCATCGTAGAGAACACGCGCACCCAGTGCTTCCGCACGGCGGTAGAGGGTGTTCATCAGCGACTTGCCGCCACCCAGGAACCAGGCATTCGTGCGGCTGAGGTGGAGCGTGCCGGCCAGCGCGGGTTGAAAGCGCACTCCCTGCGCCCTCGCCCAATCCAGGATGCTGGGCGATTCGTAGACGGTCATTTTGGCCAGCTCCGGGTCCGTCATGCCGCCGGTACAGCGCATGTAGTCGTTCCACATCTCGTCTGCCGGATAAGCCCCGGTATACGGATTGATTTGCTTCTCATGCGCCAGACGCATGTTGCGCGTATGCCGGCTATTACCGCCTCTTAACGATTTTGGGGAGCACTCCAACACCAGCACGCTGGCGCCACTCTCGAGCGCCGTGATGGCCGCGCACAAGGCCGCGTTCCCTCCGCCTATTACCAAAACGTCCAAATTGCTAAAGTCCTCTGACATTGCCATCTCCCACAACACCTTACGTGGATATTGCTTTTGTAGCAGTGTGTTTCATTCCGATACCCATTGGGGCTAAAATCGGTACTTCCCAATAATCGGCGATCGCCGGAAGGTGTGTTCGCAGAGAGTAGCTCCGTGCACGCATTATCGCCAATATATTGATAGTAACGATTGATACTTCGAATAGAATAATCGCATGGAGCTGCGGCACCTCCGATATTTCGTGGCGGTTGCGACCGAGAAGAGCTTTCGTCGCGCCGCCGAGCGGTTGCACATTGCGCAGCCTCCGCTCAGCACGCAGATCAAGCAATTCGAAGAAGAACTCGGGCTGCCGCTGTTTGAGCGCACCAGCAGGTCTGTGCGGTTGAGCCCGGCGGCGGAAAATCTGCTGCCGCTGGCGAACAGCATCCTCGAGGCAGCCGACCGGCTGAAGACAGCCGCCAAGCAAAGCGCCGAGGGGGCGATTGGCTCGCTTTCCATCGGCTACCTGCCTTCGTCGCTCGGACCTCTGCTGGCCGAGGCCTTGCGCACTTTCCACGCCGCCCATCCTAACGTGCAGATTTCATTGGTGGAACAGCGGGCGCCCCAGCAGATTGAAGCGATTCTGAATGGCTCGCTCGATATTGGGCTGACGCACGGCAGGGTGGAACAGAGCGAACTGGCGGCCGAGCTTTTCAGCGAGACCGACGTGGCAATCGCTTTGCACAGAGGCCACCGCCTCACCCGCAAGGCCCGGATCCCTTTGGAGAGCCTGAGGGGAGAGCGGTTGGTCCTGCTCCGCCAGGAGTTGGCTTGCGGATTCTATGATCCGTTTTTTGCCGCCTGCACCGCGGCGGATGTCAGCTTGCCGGTCTTTCAGTACACCAACGACTTTGTAACCAAGCTCTGGCTGGTTTCAGCGGGGTTCGGTATCTCCCCGACGATGCTTTCATCGTTCCTGCCCTTTTCCATCAGCGACATCGTCTACCGCCCGCTGGCTACCCATCTGCCTAAATCAAAGCTCTTTCTGGTTCATCGCAAGGCCAACACCTCGCCTCTGCTTGAAACCTTCGTGGAACACGTAAGACAAGCCCGCGTCAAAAAATAGAGAAACCGATCGAGATAACCGACCACCAGCCCGCCGGCATTCTCGCAATAAGTTGCCGGATCAAGCCTCCGGGAGGTAGAGCCTGTCCCAAAGGGAAGCATCCCGCAGTCCTCCCTTGCGAAGGCAGACTGGGATGCTCTGAACTACGACAGCACGCGCCCTTTAGTCCTCGGGCCGAAAACGCCGACGATGAGGGCGACCATCACGAACATGCCCGCGATGTAGGTAAACACCGGCATATAGCCATAATGGCTGAACAAAAAGGCCACAATCAGCGGTCCAAACGAATTTGCGCCTCGCCCCGCTCCATAGGAAATGCCTGCTCCCGAGTTGCGAACATGCGTCGGAAAGCATTCCGCCGTATACGCGTACAGCAGCGGTGTGAACATCTGGAAAGAGATCATCATCAGGCAGCCGAAGACCACGATGGATGCCTGACTGTTGCTCAGCCCATAGACCACCGCGCAGAGAGCCTTGATCAGCACGCAAACCGTGACCAGCCACTTGCGATCCCAGCGGTCAGAAATAACCCCTGCAAGCATGGCCCCCACCGGCGCACCCAATTGCATAGCTGAAGTCCAGGTGAGCGAATTCACCAGTGAGAATCCCTTCGCCACGAGCAGCGTTGGAATCCACGCCTGGGCGCCATAAAACCCGAGTGCCTCGAAGAACCACACCGAAACCAGCAAGGCAGTTCGCCCGCGGACGCTAGGAGCGAACAGCTCCGTGTACTTGGCGCGCTGAACCACGGGCGGAACGAAATCCGAAACCGGCGGCAGTTCGCCGAATTCGGCGCGGGTCCGAGCCTCTATGCGGTCCAGCACCGCGTCCGCCTCGGCAAACCGGCCTTGATTCTCGTACCAGCGCGGCGACTCCTCCAACCGCCGTGAGAACAACAGGATTAGCATGCCAAGCGAGCCCCAGACGAACACCAGCCTCCAGCCCCACACGGCCGCGGGAATCGCCATCCGGGCAATGAACGCCGTGGCCGGGATGCCGCAGACCCCGATCATCATGATCCAGCCCTGGTAGCTTCCGCGCCTTTTCACCGGGAACATCTCGCTGATGTATGTCATGCCGACCACGGTCATGGCCGAAATGCCGACGCCGGTCAGCAACCGTGTCAGGAATAGTCCGACCGTGTTCCAGGCGCAAGCGTTCAGCAGCGAGAAAACGGAGTAGAACAAAGTGGTCACGACCAAGGCTTTTTTTCGTCCGACCCGGTCGGAAAACCATCCGCCGACATTCGCTCCCACCAACATGCCGATAAATGCCGCCGAGGTGATGAAGCCAATGCTGGAAAGCGGAAGCTTCCAGGCAATGCGCACCGCAGGCGCGGCGAAGCCGAAGGTATTGAGATCGCCCAGTTCGAAGAAGAAGATGTAGGCCATTATCCACATGATTCCCTTGTGAAAAGAGCCGATGGGCAGTCGGTCAAGCCTCGCGGCCACCGATGAACGCGCGCCCCGCACGGCGCCAGCCTGTATTGTCCCCATGTAATCCTCCCCTATTCAAAGTGGAAGACGCACACGACCTTCCAACACGCATCTGCCCTGGCAACGGAAAAGGCGCCCGTCGCCGCGAACCCCGGCGGCGTCAGGACGTCTCGTGTGAATCCCACAATTGAAATCTGTAGCGGTGCTTAATGGCGGGGAAGCTATCACAACAGACACGGGAAACGGAGCAGATTAATCACTGTGTCGCGTGCGGTGCGTCACTTGGCAGGTGTGATGAAAGAAGATCGGTGAGTATCCGGATTGGGGGTGAAAGGCGATCGCGGTTGCAGGATCGCCTCGCGGGTATTCGCCAATCAGAACTTCAAGTTCTTGAACGGCAGGAAGGCCATGAAATCGGCGTGATGCACGATAAAGGCTTCCGTCGTGCGCTTGACCAGGTCGCCCTCCGCGGCATGCGCGGCAATGATGTGGCAGACGGCATCTGGCACGCCGCACTCCATGGCCAGCGCGACGCCGGTAAACGGGTGGCGCACCATCTCGCCGCGAGGGCTCTGCACGGCCTTGCCTGCCTTAATTTCGTATTCCAGCAGTTTGCCGACATCGGCGAGTATGGCGCCAGCGATCACCGTGTCCAGATCGATCTTCAGGCTGTTGCCCATGAACTCCCGCATGGCCTCCGCCGAGTGGCGCGAAATGTGCACCACGCAACGCTTATGTTCCATGAAGGTCGTCGGGCAGTTCGGCACCAGAAGAGTAAAAGGAATCTGGTTGAGATCGTCGGGACGAAGCGGGCTCAGCTCAAATGCCCGTTCCCAGGTGCGCGTCACTTTTTCTCGAAGATCGGCGTTCTGAATCCAATCCAACTCCGGCCAAAGGCGCTTAATGTCGTCGCGGATCAAGCACTCCTCCTGCGGCCACTCTGATTTCGGGCGTGGCTGTCGGCACAACTTGTAGCAGAGCATGAAAGCAGCAAGTTGTGATGCCGGTCATAACACGACGTGACAGAAATTGACACCAATAACCGCTTCGAGGCGAACGTTCCCACTAGCGCGTCATGAAGATTGCGCGTTCGTTCTGATTCGAGTATCAATTCTTTCTATTAAGATATTGGCGCAAATCGAAGCTCTCGGATAATCTCCCACACCCAGGCGACCTTTCGGCAACGACCGCTGCCGGTGGCAGACACCGGCTTTCGGTTAGGCAAGAAGATTTCGCCGGCTCGACCCAGGGAGATGGGGATGCGGCAAACTGAATATCACTGTCGCTTGTGATTAAAATCACGGGTTGCTGTTCAAGAGCTGTGATAGTCATCCCATCCATACTTTCCTGAGCGACAAGTGAGGGCGCCCGTGTGTTTGCGTGAGCGTCGGCAAGGCTGAAAGCACGCTACCATCCGAGCAAGCGATTTCCGGGACAGCGAATCATGAGGAGGAAGGAATGAAGGGCAAGCCACTCTACAAGAGCCTCTATTTCCAGGTGATTATCGGAGTAGTCTGCGGCATTACCTTGGGTATGGTGGCCCCGAAGTTTGCCGTGGAATGCAAGCTATTGGCGGATATTTTTCTAAAGCTCATCAAGATGATGATTGCCCCGGTCGTGTTCTGCACTCTGGTGGTCGGCATTGCGGGTTCGCGCACATCGGGGGGCAAGGTGGGCCGGGTTCTGCTGAAGGCAATGATCCTGTTTCATATCTTTACCATCATCTGCCTGCTGCTCGGCCTGGGAGCCATCACGCTGTTTCATCCCGGCAGTGGTCTCAACATCAATCCCGCCACCCTGAACACGTCGAGCATCAGCTATCTCACCAGCTCCGGACCGAAATTCACCACCTTCGGAGAATTTGTTCTCCGCGTGATCCCGACCTCCTACGTTGCCGGGCTGGCGGACGGAGACGTGTTGCCGGTTCTGCTGATTGCCATCCTGACCGGCTTCAGTTTGATCCGCGCAGGCAAAACCGGAGAGCTTCTGCTGAGCGTCATTCAATCGGCCATGAAGGTCGTCTTCGGAATCATCGGGTTCATCATCAAACTCGCGCCGCTGTGCGCCTTCGGCGCCATGGCTTTCACCGTGGGCAGATACGGAGTAGGGGCGCTGAAGTCGCTCGGCCAACTGGTAATTCTTTTCTATGCGCTGTGCGCGATCTTCTGGATCGTTTTTCTCGGCGCACTCTGCCGCTTCTATGGTTTCAGCATCTTCAGGCTGCTGGCGTATATCAAGGAAGAGATCTGGATTACGCTCGGGGCGGCAAGCAACGAACCGGCCATGCCAGGCATGCTGATGAAGATGGAGAAACTCGGGTGCGACCGTGGAGTGGTCGGCCTCACCATCCCGGCGGCCTATGCGTTTAACCTCGACGGCACCGCCATTTATCTTTCCTTTGCCACAATGTTCATTGCGCAAGCCTGCAACATCCATCTGAGCTGGGGAAGAATCTTTCTGATGCTGATCGTCATGTTGATCTCGGTCAAGGGATCGGCCGGCGTATACGGCGCGCCGCTGGTTGCCCTGGTCGCTACGCTTTCGGTGTTTCCGGATGTCCCGGTTGCCGGCATTACCCTGATCATCGGAATCGACCGTATCCTTGCCGAGGCGCGTGGAACCGTCACGGTCCCCGGCCATGCCGTGGCAACCATCGTCACGGCCATATGGGAAAAATCCTGCGACCTGGATAAATTGAAAGCCGAATTGAAGAACCCAACCTACAACTACAGTGCGCTTGGCGGCGAACAAACTGAGCTGGCGCAGGTACCTGCCGCTGCAACCGCGGCCGGCGGCGGAGCCTAGAGCGATTGCCTGCGACTCATGAGAAAAAGCTGTGGCCCCGTCCAGTGCGCCGCAGCTTTTTCTTTGGTCTTAACTGATTCCCAAGCGCTTCTTGACGTAAGGCACCAATCCGCCGAGGTCAAGTATCTGCTGAACAAATGGCGGGATAGGCGTGAAGGTGTAGGTTTCGTTCGTGCTGAGATTCCTGATCACACCTGCGACGCTGTCCACTTCCAGCATGTCGCCGTGCCGGATGCCGGCCGATGCGGCTGGTGATTCCAGTGCGAGCAGGCCCACGTTGATGCAATTGCGGTAGAAGATGCGGGCGAAGGAATCCGCAATCACAATCTTCACCCCGGTCATCTTGATCGCGACCGGCGCGGCCTCGCGCGAGGAGCCGCATCCGAAATTCGCGCCGCCTACCACAAAGTCGTCCGCGGCGACTTCCTTGGCGAACTCCGGAGCGAGATCGATAAAACAATTCGTTTTCAGCTTTTCCGGCTGCTTATTCCAGTTGGCAAGAAATCTGCCCGGAATGATCGCATCCGTATCAATGTCGTCGCCGAATTTCCAAGCTTTGCCAGCCAATTAGATCACCTGCCTTGGATCGATGATGTATCCCGCAACCGCGGATGCCGCCGCCGTGTAAGGCGAGGACAGATAAACCTTGCTGTTTTTATGGCCCATACGGCTGGCGAAATTGCGGTTAGTGGTCGAGATTGCTACTTCTCCTTCGGCGAGCAATCCCAGGTGCCCACCGAGACATGGTCCGCAGACGGGAGGAGAAATCATCGCTCCGGCCTCGACGAATATCTCCATCAAGCCCTCTTTCACTGCCTGGAGATAAATATGCTGCGTCGCCGGAAACACCAGCAGCCTGACGCCGCGAGCGGCTTTCTTCCCCCGCAGAATTCGAGCGGCCGCTCGAAGATCGCTGATGCGCCCGTTGGTGCAGGAACCGATCACCACCTGGTCCAGCTTGACGCCGTTGATTTCACAGGCAGGCGCGACGTTTGCCGGCGAGTATGGTTGCGCAACCATGGATTGCAGCTTAGTGACGTCGTAACCATGCTCGGCCTCGTACACCGCATCCTGATCGCTGCTGAAGGTGAGAAACGGTTCCTGGGTTCTGCCTTCCAGATATTCCCGAGCGGTTTTGTCGGCTTCGATGATGCCGTTCTTGGCTCCCGCTTCCACCGCCATATTGCACATGGTAAAGCGATCGTCGATGGGCAAGTTGCGGATGGTCTCACCGCAAAATTCCATGGCCTTATAGCGGGCGCCATCGACGCCAATCCTTCCGATGGTGTGAAGGATCAGGTCTTTGCCCGTGACCATCTCCGGAAGCGCGCCGAAGAAATTGAATTTGATGGAGGATGGAACCTTCAGCCAAAGCTCACCGAGCGCCATGGCGGCGGCAACGTCGGTTGCGCCAAGCCCGCTGGAGAACGCTCCCAGTGCGCCGTAGGTGCAGGTGTGCGAATCACTCCCGACCACGACCATTCCCGGGCGGATGAGTCCTTGCTCCGGGAAGATCGCATGACATATCCCTCCACGCCCTTGTTCGAACCAATGCGTGATTTCGTACTTGGCAATGTAGGCGCTCAGATCTTTCAACTGGGCAGCGGCGTCGAGGGTCGGGCTGGGGACAAAATGGTCGACCGTGAAATAAACCTTCTCGCGGTCGAAGACCTTTTCGACCTGCATCTTCTCGAGCTCTCGAAAGGCCGCGGTGGTGATGTCGTGGCCAATGACGGCATCCACCCTCGCGGTAATGATCTCACCCGGTGACACCTGTTCGCGCCCGGCGGCGTTCGCCAATATCTTTTCTGTTATGGTGGCTCCCAACGCGATCTCCTTACCTGATCTGCAAAACGTCACCCGTGCGCTCGATGGCGGGACTTGCCGTTGAGCTGTTAGCGTGGAGGAATCGTACAACGTGTCATGAATGCCTACAAGCCGAAAGCGCACGTGACTGCGACGCACACTGTTGACAGGGCAACTATCATGGCGGAAACTGACTCTCTGAACTCATCGCGATTCACAAGATGTGCTGCCGATTGCGATCGCCATTGGAAGGAGTCTTTATGCTGATTGATGTCTATGCGGAGTATGCGCGGCACGATGCCGGGCGCGAGCTTCCCCCGGAAGTGATCCATTACGCCAAGCGTGCGCTGCTCGACTGGTTTTCGGCGCTCATTCCCGGCACCCGGGTTTCACCAGCCGTCAATCTGGTTCAGGCTTACGCCGCCGAGTTGGGACATGGCAAATCCAGTCTGCCGGGACTCGGCACGGTCGCTTTTCCCGGGACCGCCGCATGGATCAATGGCAGCGCCTCGCACTCGGTTGAGTTCGATGACATTTTTCGTGACGCCATCTACCACCCCGGTTGTCCGACGATTGCCGCCGCACTGGCGACAGCGGAAGACCGGGGCCGCTCGGGCCTGGAGCTGCTGAAAGCCATTACCATCGGCTATGAGATCTCCACGCGCATCGGCGCGGCCATCCAGCCTTCTCATTACAAGTTCTTTCACACGACGGGAACGGTGGGTTGCTTCGGCGGCGCGGCGGCCGCGGTTACGTTGATTGCGCCCAAGGACGCCAATGCGGCGCGCCATGCTTTGGCCACTGCGGCGTCCCTTGCCGCGGGCCTGCAGCAGGCATTTCGCTCCGATGCGATGACCAAGCCGCTGCACGCGGGACACGCCGCCTGGGTGGGAGTGGCCGCCGCAACCGGCGCTGCCCATGGCGTCACCGGCGCGCTCGACATCCTTGAGGGCCAGGCAGGATTCATCGCCGCACTATCGCAAGTCGCTCCATCGCCGCAGTTCACCGAAGGTCTCGGCGAGCGCTACAACGTAATGCAGGTCACGCAGAAAAATCACGGCTGCTGTGGTCATACTTTTTCCTCCATCGATTCCGCATTGCTGCTGCGCGCGCGGAACAACCTCGATCCGGCGCAAGTCAAATCCATCGCGATTGATACGGCGCAGATCCCCATCAATGTGACGGGCAATTTCGCGCCGCGCACGGAGTACGAGGCGAAGTTCAGTCTGCCCTATGTCGTCGCGCATGCGCTGCTTTACGGTTCTGTCCGGCTTAACGCTTTCATCCCGGAACGAATTGCGGACCCCGCCATACGCAATTTGATGAACAAAGTAACCTTGCAGGCGGATGCTGAGATGACGGCCAAATTTCCTAACATGCGCTCAGCCAGGGTTGCCATCACCATGCAGGACGGCAGCCGATTCGAGCACTTCCAGCCGCACCGCAAGGGAGATCCGGAAGCGCCACTGTCGGATGCGGAACTCAACGATAAATTCTATGAACTGACGTCTCCAGTCATCGGGCGGCAAGCCGCCGCCCAACTGCTAGACCAGCTTTGGAATATGGAGAAGCTGCAGGTCGCCGATTTGCGGCTGGCAGCCCTCAAGAGTCTGGAATCGTTACGCCTCCAGCAAACTGCCGGCTGATGTGCACGGCCCAAGTTGGCCTTGCGGGCGCAGTGCATGCAGGTCGCGATTGGTTGGTTGAGGGACACATGAACCATGAATAAAAACACAATCGGAATCGTTGGTTGTGGTCTGATGGGAAGCGACGTGGCCGCCATCTTTCTGGCGGCTGGCTGGCAGGTGCAGGCCGCGGAACCCGACACGGCGAGTTGGGAGGCGCGTCGTGAAAGAGTTCGTTCGTCGGTGCGGCAACTTGATGGAACCTTTCATGCGGATCGCCTGCGCTTGGTGAAAAGTATCCAGGAGATCGAGTGGACGGATATCAAGCTGGTGCTCGAAGCCGCACCCGAACGGCTCGAACTGAAACGGCATATCTTCTCCGAACTCGATCGCGTGGCCCCGCGCCATATCCCCATTGGCACGAACGCCTCCGGATTTCGAATTACGGAGATCGCGCGCGACTGCAACACGCGTGAGCGCATGGCCAACCTGCATTTTTTTGCCCCGGCGCATCTGGTTCCAGCCGTTGAGGTGGTGCGGGCGGAGTTTACCGATCCCTCCGCCACGGACACGCTCTACAACATTATGAAAACCGTCGGACGCATGCCGGTCCGGGTGAATCGCGACGTGCCCGGGTTCCTGGCGAACCGCATTCAGCACGCTCTGATGCGGGAGGCGTTCGCTTGCATCGACGAGGGGCTGGGAACGCCCGAGGACATCGATACGGCCGTGCGCTATGGATTCGGCTTCCGCTATGTCGCGGCAGGGCCGCTTCTGCAGAAGGAATTCGCCGGCTTAGACACGCAGATTTCCGCCGCCCGATCTATCTATCCCTCGCTTTGCAGCAGTTCCGAGCCGAGCCGCACGCTGACGCAGATTGTTGCGGAAGGCCGCCTTGGAATGAAAACCGGCCGCGGCTTCTGGAACTGGACACCAGAGCAGAGCAAGCAAGAGCAAGCGCGCTACGAGCGCACGCTGATGGCCGCTCTGAAGCTCTTGCTCGGATCGAAAGCAGCCACGGAGCGCTAATCGGCTGCGAAAAGACGCGCGAAGAGTTTGCCACGGCTGTGGTGTGGCTAACGATCAACAAGGTAGAAGAGTGTGATCCGCCAAGTTGCGGAGTGGAGCATGGTTCCGTGAATGAAGCTGTCAAACCCGATGTTGAATTTTCCAATACGAAGATAGCCGATCTCGATGGCTTCATCGCCCGAGTGCTTGAGGCCGTGGGTCTTTCGTCAACCGATGCCGGTCGTGTCGGCAAACTCATGGCGGAGGCGGACGCACGTGGCGCGGATGGTCACGGCGTCTTTCGCTTGCCGCAGTATGTGAAACGAATTCAGAGTGGCGGCATTAACACGCGGCCGAACATCCGCGTCGTCCGCGAACAGGCCGCTACTGCGCTGGTTGATGGCGATAACGCCATGGGGCACTTGGTGATGAGCCGGGCCGCCGAGATTGCCGTCGAGAAAGCTCGTTCGGCCGGTGTGGCCTGGGTGGGAGCCCTCAACAGCAATCATGCAGGCCCGGCATCGCTGTATGCGCGAATGCCGCTTGCTCATGACATGGTGGGAATCTACATTGCCGTCGGAAGCGCCAACCACTTGCCTCCATGGGGCGGCACGGAAATGCTTCTCAGCACGAATCCGATCGCCATCGCGGTGCCCGGTTCACGATGGCCGGACATCGTTCTCGACATGGCGACAACCAATGCCGCCTATGGAAAAGTAAAGATCAAAGCGCAGCTCAATGAAACGATGCCCGAAGGCTGGATGATCGACCGCGAGGGCAAGCCGCTGACCGACCCGAAGAGAGCGAACGAAGGGTTCCTGCTGCCCATCGGAGGACCGAAGGGCTATGGGCTGGCTCTCATGTTCGGCTTGTTGGCCGGGACGCTCAATGGAGCCGCATTCGGCAGAGAAGTCATTGATTTCAACAAAGATTCCTCGACGCTGACCAATACGGGGCATGCCATTGTGGCGGTTAACATCGCCTCGTTCGTGGACGTGCCGGAGTTTAAGAAGAAAGTTGATTACGTTTGGGAGGAGATGAAATCTTCCCCGAGACTGCCTGGTTTCGACGAGATAAGGCTTCCAGGAGAACGCTCCACTCGAATTTACGAGGATCGCATGGCCAATGGCGTTCCGTTGAGCCGCGAGCTTCACTCATCGCTGGATGCACTTGCGGACCGGCTGGGAGTTCGGCGCCTGTAGCAGCCCGTCGAGCTTCCGCAACTCTGCTTGAGCAAGCAACAGTTCCGGGATAAGATGGCTCGACTATCCAGTGCAAAGTGTTTGGTTCGCCAAGACGGGGACGAGGGGAAGCGGCGATTGACACTGCTTTGCCCGACTACAATAAAGAGAGGTTTTTGTTATGGACAATAAAGTGAGAGCTAAGGAACTGATCGAAGGGTCAATCGATTTTCATATTCATACTGGTCCAGACGTGTTTCCCAGGCTGGTGAACGATATCGAGGCGGCCAAGCAAGCTAAAGAAGCGAAGATGAAGGCAATCCTGCTGAAGAACCATGTGACTGGCACGGGAGATCGCGCACAGATCGCCAGCCAGGTAGTTGGTTTCCCTGTGTTCGGGGGCATCGCGCTCAATCTGCCGGTGGGAGGCGTCAATCCCCAGGCAGTAGAAATGGCCCTCAGAATGGGAGCGAAGGAAGTATGGATGCCTACCATTCACGCCGCGCATTATCTGAAGGAAGTCGACAATGTCCCGATGTTTGCCAAGCTATTGAAATCCGGCATCAAGGGAATCAACCTCCTCAATCAGGATGGTTCGCTGACGAACGGGGTGAGAGAAGTTCTAGCCTTAATCGCACAGTACGACGGAATAATGGCTACAGGTCATATCTCGATTCAAGAGGCAATGGCGCTGGTTCCGGAAGCGAAAAAAATTGGGGTCAAAAAGATTGTAGTGACTCACCCGCTTTCGCCGATGGAGAACTACTCAATTAACGATATGAAGGAGATTCTTGCGCGGGGTGCGACGATGCTGGAACATGTCGTCAACGATATCACGCACCAGATGAAGAATCCGATTCCGGCTTCAAAGATTGCGGAAGCTATCAAAGCCCTGGGACCGGAAACGGCCATTATGAGTACCGACAGCGGCCAGGTCATCAACCCCGCTCCGGTTTGCTCGATGGAGAATTTCATTCGTGAGATGCTGGATCATGGCATTCCGGAGAAAGACATTATCCTGATGACCCGCGATAATCCCGCCGGAATGCTCGGGATTCAAGCCTAGGCCAGTGACCGCCTGTTCTACCCCAACGCGAGCAACTACGGCTCGTACCGGGGACTCCGGCTGCGGTGTGTTTTTCCACGGCCTGCCGGGCGTAGAAAATCGAAAGGGGAGCCATTGGACTCCCCAATATTCTAGTTTCAAGTAAGTGTGCTGAAACCTGCTTAGAAGTTGACGCGCATTGCCAACTGCACAAAGCGGCGCTCGTCGTGATTGCCGCCGATAGCGCTACTGCCGAGTCCGCCCTTCAGTCCCGTTATGACTATCGGATTGCTGACCGCTCCAGGCACCGGAGTTCCGCCAAATGAAAGGACATTAGCGGCCGCCGCGTTCACATACATGTTGTGATGGTTAAGTATGTTGAATCCTTCCGCGCGGAATTCGACCTTTACCCGCTCCGTTACGGCGAAGTTCTTAGCGGCTGCCAGATCGAAGTTCCAGGCTCCCGGCCCACGGAAAGCGTTCCTGCCGGTCATGTTCGAAGGGAATGGACCGAAATCTGAAATTCCGTAGTAGTAGGGATTGGCGCCCGAGTTATAAGGACTACCAGTAAAAGCCAATGCTGGATTGGCGAAGCTGACCCCAGGGGGCAGAGTTAGTATCGCATAGTTATTCGGGCCCAATAAGGTTCCGTTTCCAGTTTGGTAGCTTGAAATTGCAGTGCTGGGCACGTAGCGCGGCACTCCAATCAGGTCACCTGCGTTGAGCGAGGCGGTACTATCGAAAACCGAGAACGGAACTCCGGTACGCGCCGTAAACACACCCGTGAAGGCATAACCGCCCAGCAACTGGCGCTTGAAACCCTTGCCGTTCTTGAACCACGGCGTCTCCCAAATAGGTGAGACCACCAGGCGGTGGCGAACGTCAAAGTCCGAACTGCCCCAGTCAAGCTTCGGGTTCCGCGGGTCGAGATACCCAATGTTGCCGGCCGTAATGCTTGAGAACGTAGAACTCAGATCATCCATGGAGTGAGCCCAAGTGTAGTTGGCAACTATACTGAGGCCGGTACCATGCAAGTTCTGCGTCTGGAAGCGGATGTTTAATCCGTTGTAGCGAGAAGTTCCTCCGCTGCCGCGGGTGTTGATGTCCGAATAGTAGTTGTTCAGGCGAGAGTAATTCCCGAGCGCCGGATCGTAGGCATCGCCAAGGTAGACATTACCTGCCCCTAGCGCATTCTGGGGATGAATATCATACAGGTGAACGCCATGTGCACCGCTGTACTCCAGGGCAACGATGGTGTTGCGAGCCACGCGGCGCTCCAAAGCCATGCTATAAAACTGTGTCTGTGCCGTATCTATATTCTGATCTACCTGGCGCAGGCTGGGAGGTAGAAAAGGGGTGGTTCCGCCGGAACCGCCGAGCGGCCCGTAGTTGCTGACCGAGACGACCGGAGTAGGGGTCGAGGTTGAGAGCAGGGCGACGGTCGCATAATTCGGCGGGTTCTGAATGGCGTTGAAAGTAATGTTCCCAAAGTTGCGCTCGTAACTGATGCCGAAGCCGCCACGCAAGCTAGTCGTGCCGTCGCCGAAGACGTCGTAAGCAAAGCCTATGCGAGGCGCGAGTGTGCCGTAATTAGGGTTCCACATTCCGCCTACAGGGCTGTTGGGAGCGGCCATCACCGAGCCATTGCGGACCATCTGGGGCAAACTACTGCCTGCGCCGTAATAGAAGTTGGAGTCAAGTGACTGGTTATCGTTGTGCTGCACACCATAAAACTCCCAGCGCAAGCCGTAATTCAAGGTCAAGCGTTGCGAGACTCGCCAGTTATCCTGAGCATACACTGCGAAATCCTGGTAACGATAGCTACGGGAGAAACTTGGCGGGGTCACGGGAAGGTTTAATTGGCAACCTGGAATAATCACAGGACCGTTAGTAGGATCGTTGTAGCAGGGTAGGGTTTTTCCTTGTGGATTCACGGCGACGTTGAAATATGCCAGGTTGCCGCTTAGCATGGCGTCCAACCCGCTGCCTGGATCAAATCCAAGCAGTTCAAGCGCCTGGTTGGCGTATCCGTAGGTGCGGTTGTTCTGGATGTAGTTGAACAGGCCGCCATACCGCATTTGATGCTTTCCCTTGTTCCAGGAAAAATCCTGGGTAAGCTGAAGCATATTCTGCGGGCCGCCATAAGGCTCACCACCGACGCCGGCAAATTGAGCCCACAAACCGGGGAAGGTAACCGCTTGGCCATTCACCGTTGCGCCGTTGCTTAGGAGCAGTTCTGGAACGCTTAGCGCAGCTTGATTGTAAGTCTGGTTGAGGTTAAGACGGGTAAAACTGACTTTCGAGCTGCTGAAGACGCTATTCGTGAAAAAGTGAGTTAATGAGACTAGAGCGCTGTTGTCGTAGATCGTCTGACCCACATTGTACATAGAATACGGGCTGTTGAATTCTCCGCCGTTGAAATCGTTCTCACTGTAAAGCGCATAACGGAAGAACATCTGCGTCTTGTCGCTCAAGTTGTAGTCAAGGCGCCCCATAATATTGTAGGTATTTTGCGGAACACCGCCGCCTGCATCAGCAGGAGCCGAGTAGTTCACAAGATCCAGGATCGGTGTTCCATCTGGAATAGCCGCGAAAGCTGACGACGAAGGGCTAACGCCACCCACCATGGTTTGGCCGTTCACCGTTGTCTTCGGAATCGTGCTGACGGGGTGGAATTTTTGTCCGTACGCATTGAAATACGCCGCCACGTTCGGCGCCACATAGTTGTTCAAAAAAATCGGGTCGGGCACCAGGGCGGTTTCCTGCGCGTTGCTACGGACGCGTGTCCACTCCGTGCTCTGGAAAAAGAAGAGCTTCTTCTTGATGATGGGTCCGCCGATCGTGTAGCCGAAATCATTGCGGGTGTACTCGCCTTTCGGAAGGTCTTGCTGGGCGTTGGCTACAGTGTTTGCGGTCAACGCCGAGACACGGTTGAACTCCCAGGCGGAGCCGTGAAGGTCATTGGTTCCCGACTTTGTCGTAATGTTTACAACGCCGCCTGAAGCACGTCCATACTGCGCATCGAAGTTGCTGGTTATGACGCGGAACTCCTGCACGGCTTCGATGGGCAACGGCTGACCAAATGTGGCATTGAACCAGTCAATGTTTTCCGCGCCGTCCAGCAGGATTTCGGTACCGGAGGACCGTTGGCCGTTAAGGCTGAAGAAGACGCCGTAGTTCTGGCTGTTCTGGTCTCCACCAGCGGAGGTGCGGTCGCCATTGCTGATGTTGCCGGCCAGCGCGACGAAGTCGTACGGGTTGCGGTTCAGGCTCGGCAGTTGCGCCATCTGCGTTGGCGTAATCACCTGTGAAATCTCTTGTGTCTGGGTGTTGATTTCAGAGCCACCCGCGGCTACTACCTCGACCGTTGTCGTCTCTTTGTCTACGGCGAGGACGGGATCCAATGTAACGTGGCTGCCCACGGTCACTTCCACCTTCGACCTGTAGAGGGCGAAGCGACCGCTTTTGACCGTCACCTCATAGGTTCCAGGAGTAAGTCCCAGCACGTTGTACTGGCCGAGACTTCCGGATTGCACAGTCGGCCTAACAGCGCCGGTAGCAATGTTCTTGACAGAAATAGCGGCACCTGGGATAACCGCTCCGGAGACGTCGCGCACGGTTCCGACGATTTGTCCGGATTCGGCCTGTCCAAGCGCGAACGTCGCGATGAATGAGAGCAGTGTCAACAGTACCAAAGCCCTTAGAGTAACTCTCATGTGCTCTTTCCCCGCCCTTCAGGTCAAAAGGCGCGTAACATCTCACTTCCTCTTGCGGCACGAGAAGTGCGGTTCGTGCGGCATATGGGCCACCACGAATCCATGCCGAAGCTGTTCCAGCAGCGGAAGGCGCAATTATCTCCAGAGCCGATCCTTTTTACAATGTTTTCCCAGTCTCACAATTGACGATAAATTCGATGGCGGTGATCGTTTGAACAGCATGGTCGTGTCCCCACGTACGTGCCGTGCAACCTGCGGTTTGTTTCCAACGATAGTCTTGTCTGGATGATTAAGGGCAGCGGAAGGGCGATCCACCATTTCTGATAGACTGCCTTTATTCCAGCCCCGCAGGAAGACTTCGGTGCGAAATCGGGAGTGTGCAATGTTGTTTTTGAGTGGTGATGAGGCGGTTGCTACGGCCGCTTTTGACGCCGGCGTGAAGTTGGGCACAGGGTACCCCGGCACACCTTCGACGGAAATTCTCGAATGTTTCGAGAGCCTGGGCGGACAGGCACAGTGGTCGCCCAACGAGAAAGTGGCGCTTGAGGTCGGCATTGGCGTTGCTTATGCCGGCGCGCGTGCCATTGTCACCATGAAACACGTCGGTTTGAATGTGGCGGCAGATCCATTGTTCACCGTCGCCTACACGGGAGTCAGCGGTGCTCTGGTGATTGTCTCGGCCGACGACCCCGGCATGGCCTCCAGCCAGAACGAGCAGGACAATCGCCGCTATGCGGTGGCCGCGGCGGTGCCTATGCTGGAGCCCTCGGATTCGCAGGAGGCGTATGACTTTACGCTGCGCGCTATCGAGATCTCGGAGCGGTGGCGGGTTCCGGTATTGTTGCGGATCACCACGCGCGTCTGTCACTCCAAAACGGTGGTGCGACGCGACGGCGATGCCCTCCCGCAACCCCGGGCCGCGGAGTTCGTCCGCGACGTTCGCTCGCGCGTGATGATTCCTGCTTTTGCCCGTCCGGCGCACCACAACTTGCGCGAAAAACTGCGGCAAATGGCGGCTTGGAATACTAGCGACGGTCCCAATCAGATCGTGGAAGGCTCGGCGTCGCTGGGCATCATCACTTCCGGAATCTCCTATCAACATGTGCGCGAAGCGGTGCCGCAAGCCAGTGTGCTCAAACTGGGCCTGACCTATCCGCTGCCTTTGGAACTGATGCGTAATTTTGCCTCCCGCGTCGAGCGTTGCTTGGTAATCGAAGAGGGCGACCCCTACATGGTTGAGGCTGCACTTGCCGCCGGGATCGCGGTGGAAGGAAAGCCCGACATGTTCCGTTTCGGGGAACTCAACGTGGCTCGCGTGCGCAGTATCGTGGCGGGCGACACCACGCCGGAGCCGAAGCCGGTTGCCGGCAAGCCGCCGGCCTTGTGCCCCGGGTGCGCACATCGCAGCGTGTTTGCCAGTCTGAAGAACCTGGACTGCATCGTCGCCGGTGACATTGGCTGCTACTCGCTGGGAGTTCTGCCGCCGTTCGATGCCATGGACTCGGTGGTGTGCATGGGTGCTTCCATAGGGGTCGGACTCGGGTTGCGTCATGCGCTGCCGCCAGAACAGGCCAAGCGCGTCGTCAGCGTAATCGGCGACAGCACGTTCGTGCACAGTGGCATTACCGGTCTGGTTGAGATGATCTACAACCCGCCGCCAACCGGACACGTGCTGCTGATTTTGGACAACGGGACCACGGCGATGACGGGGATGCAAGAGCATGCCGGCACAGGGCGCACGCTGGACCATGCCAAGACGGGCAAGGTCGTCTTTGAGGATTTGGCGCGCCTGCTGGGGGTGCCCAATGTGCACGTGATCGACCCCACGGTCGACACTCCGAAATTCGAAAAGCTGGTCAAGGAATGTCTGGACAAGACCGAACTTTCCGTCATTGTGGCCCGCCGCAACTGTCTGTTAGCGGCGCGGTATATTCGGGAATACGAGAGGTGCAATGAGCAGCAAGGTAACTAACATCGTGATTGCCGGGCTAGGCGGCCAGGGCGTGCTCACATGCTCCGACATCGTAGCGGATGTCGCCTTTCACACTGCATTGGACGTAAAGAAGAGCGAACTGCATGGCATGAGCCAGCGCGGCGGTTCGGTTTCCAGTGATGTGCGCTATGGCGCCCAGGTCTTCAGTCCCATGGTGCCGCCGGGCGAGGCGGATTTTCTGGTGGCCACCGCGGCGGACCAGGTGCCGGTGAATGCCGCCGTTCTGCGCGAGGGTGGCACGATCATCGACCCGTCGCATATCGATGAGAGCAAGCTGCGAAACAAAAAGAGCCTGAATGTTGCGCTGCTCGGCGTGCTGAGCCGGCACTTGCAGTTCTCCGAGCAGGAGTGGCTTGCGGCGATCCGGCGCATTTTGCCGGAGGCGCTGCACGAAGCCAATGTGCAAGCCTTCCACCTAGGCCGGGGCGCATGACACCAGCGCCTGCGCAACTGTGGAATTAGGAGAGCGGATGCCAATCGCCAAGACAGTTTCCGAGCAAATGGGGCGGTCCTCGTGGATTCGCCGTATGTTCGAAGAGGGAGCCCGACTCAAACGCGAGCGCGGCGCCGACAACGTCTTCGACTTTACCCTCGGCAATCCGGATGTCGAACCGCCGGCGCAGGTGATTGAGGCGCTGCGGCAAGTGGTTGCCAGGAACCGGCCGCTGTCGCACGGCTATATGCCGAATGCAGGCTACACGCCGGTGCGAGAGGCGATTGCGGCAAAACTGTGCAGAGAAAACGGGGTCCCCTTCACGGCCGAGGATGTGTTTATGACTTCGGGCGCGGCCGGCGCCTGCAATGTGTTCTTGAAATCGGTTCTCGACCCCGGCGACGAAGTCATTGTGCTCGTCCCGTTTTTCCCCGAGTACCGGTTTTACATCACCAACCATGGCGGGCGCATGGTACCGGTGGAGACTGACGACTCCTTTCTCCCCGACATGGAAAAAATTGCGGCTGCGGTCACGCCCCGCACCCGCGCCATCATCCTAAATACTCCGAACAATCCCACCGGACGCGTCTATCCGGAGGCGGTCTTGCGCGCTCTGGATGGCTTGCTGGCGCGCCTCGGGCAACCGATTTCCGTCATCAGCGATGAGCCCTATGATGCATTGGTTTACGATGGCCGGCGACAGCCCAAGGTGGCATCGCTGGTCAGGAATACGGTGATTTGCAACTCCTGGTCAAAGTCGCAAGGGCTCGCGGGGGAGCGCATCGGCTACCTGGCGCTTTCGCCGTCTCTTGCCGACCTGGAGCAGCTACGCGCCGCTTGCACTTTCAGCAATCGCGTCCTCGGTTTCGTCAATGCGTCGGCCATCTGGCAATGGGTAATGCTTGAGGCCGCCGATTACACGATTGATGTGGCCGGATATGAGCACAAGCGGAACGTCTTCTGCGACGCCCTGAAGGCGATTGGATACGAGGTAAGGCGGCCCGAAGGTGCCTTTTACGTTTTTCTCAAGACGCCGATTGCAGACGACGTCGAGTTCGTGCGTATACTCGCCGCCGAAGGCGTGCTCACGGTGCCGGGAACCGGTTTCGGGCGGAGCGGGTACATGCGGCTGTCGCTAACCGTCCCAGTGGAATCGATCCAGCGTTCGATTCCCGGCTTCGAACGCGCGTTTGCGGCGGTGCGGAAGCAGGTAGCGGTGCCGAGATCCTAAGTCTCTCGCCATGATTTTCTATATTGCCCCACCGGGATTTCCGGATGGGACAGCTTTTGGTGTGCAAGATTGCAGATTGTCCTGTGTCTTTCTGCGGGCCACTGTGGGAGAATAGGCGTAACTATCCCACGCTATTACGACGGATTCGCAAAACAGTATGAGAGGACGTATGACTTCTGCGGCAATCAAAGGCCGGACTGTCGCTTCCATGGCAGCCGGGAATGGCTTGCAGACAAGCGGAGCGGTATGGAACCGCATCGCGCAAAGCAGCCAATTCAAGCACCTGATAAAGGCCAAAAAGGCTTTTATCCTTCCCGCGTTTTTGTTGTTTGCCGGTTACTGCCTGCTCATGCCATTGCTCACCGCGTATGCCCCGCGGGTAATGGCCAGCAAAGCGGCCGGCGTCAGTGTGGCCTACGGTTATGGACTTTCCGTGATTTTGCTGGCTTGGGTGATTGTTTGGTTGTACGTCAAAGCGGCTGCCAGATTCGACGTGCTGGCAAACGATATCGTCGCGGAAGCGAAGCGGCACGCAAAGAAAAGCGAGTAAGCGATGTCAAGTCCCATCATCTTCTTCCTGATCTTTATCGCCCTCACGCTGGCGATTACCTATTGGGCGTCGAAGCAATCGGCGGGATCGGCGGCCTACTTCGCCGCCGGACGCCGAATCATGGGTTGGCAGAACGGGTTTGCCATCGCGGGCGACTTCATGAGCGCGGCCTCATTTCTCGGGGTCGTGGGCCTGATCTCGCTATTTGGAGTTGACGGCTTCGTCTTTGCCTGGGGCGGCCTCATCGCCTTCATGGCTATCCTGCTGGTCGTTGCCGAACCATTGCGCAACGTCGGCAAGTACACGATGGCTGACATGCTGGCTTACCGTCACCGTGTCAGACCCGTTACCGCCATGGCTGCCGTTAGCACGCTGGTCATCAGTACCTTCTACATGATCGTGCAAATGGTTGGCGCCGGCGCCCTGGTTTCGCTTCTGCTTAAGAATTCCGGGATTAGTTACAGCACGGCAGTGATCGGGGTGGGAACCCTGATGATGGTTTACGTCGTGTTCGGTGGCATGCTGGCGACAACCTGGGTGCAGATCGTAAAGGCCATGCTTCTGATGTCGTGCACGGTTGTGCTGACCATCCTGGTGCTGCGGCATTTCCACTTCAGCTTCGCGGCCCTCTTCGCGGCGGCTTCCCAGGTTACATCGCATGCGAAAGGCCAGGAGGTGGTGCGAGACTTTCTCCAGCCCGGGCTGCGCTTTAGGTTGCCTTACGGGCCATTCGAGTTGCTCTCTCTGGTTGTGGTGTTTTTGTTCGGGACTTCGGGGCTGCCGCACATACTTTCAAGGTTCTACACGGTGCCCGACGCCAAGACGGCGCGTATCAGCGTGGTCTGGGCGATGGTTCTGATCGGCGCCTTCTTCATCATGACATCGATTCTCGGTCTCGGCGCTGCCACGATTCTCGGTCCCGACTACATCATGACCCATGGCGGCACGAATATGAGCACGCCGCTCCTGGCCCGGTTCATGGCGGGAGACATCTTCTTCGCTTTTGTCTCGGCCGTCGCTTTTGCCACGATTCTGGCGGTCGTGGCCGGACTGACGATCAGTGCTTCCACTTCGTTTGCGCACGATTTCTGGACCAACGTGATTCATCGCGGAGTCGAGCGCAAGGCGGGGGAAACCGTGCTGGTGGCGAGGGGCGCAGCCTTCTTCGTAGCCGCTGCGTCCATGATCATTGCCATCCTGCTGGGACCGACGGCCAACGTGACCGTGCTGGCTACGCTGGCGATGGCGGTTGGCGGTTCAGCCAACTTCCCGGTGATCGTGCTCTCGATCTTCTGGCGGCGATTCAACACCGCCGGAGCCCTCAGTGGACTGATTGTCGGATTGCTGTCGTCGATCGGATTGATCCTGATAAGCCCGACCGTGATGGCGATTGATCCGCCTAATGTGGCGGGCTCAGTCCGGCATCTGATACAGGCCAAAGCATGGTTCCCGCTGGAGAACCCGGCCATCGTGAGCGTTCCACTCGGATTTCTGGGAGCATGGCTGGGAACGCTGCTCAGCCGAGACACCAGCCTCAACGCCAAGTTCGACGAGTTGCTGGTTCGCTCGAACACAGGACTGGGCGCGGAACAGGCCTGACGTTCGAGTCCTCACATCCGCGGATGCCTATTGCGGGGCGATCATGCCGAGGATCTCTTCGAGTGATTCCTCGGCCAGCCGCCGCAACTCCGCCGTGGTGCGGTTTTGCACCGGATGCGCCACATAGACCGCGGCTCCGGCGAAGCCGAGCGATCGGCACTGAGCTTCAAAGGCTTCCTTGAACACCGTTGTCAATACATCGACTCCGGGAACACCGCGGGAATCTAGGTCGCGTAGGTCGTGCAAACTGCACGACGTGCAGGACCCTCAATCACTGAGCGCGATGACCGCCACCTGGCACTCGCGCGCAATCTGCTGGAGCAATTCGACCGGCGCGGTGCGGGTGTTGGTCGGCTTCTTGTAACGCCGCCAGGAAATGCCGCGGGCAGCGAGCAACTCCTGCAAGCGATCCACGTATTCGTCGCCGCGAGCCTTGCCGATGTCGAGCAGAGCAACCGTCAGCCCGTTCAGCGAAGCGGGAGGCTGCAAGCGAGCGCGCAGCGCCGGCGAGGTTTCCGCCGTGGGGTCTCTCAGGATCGATTCGTTGTTCAAAGTCGTATCTCCTTGGTGATTGGCTTCGTTTGACCGCGCGCGCGGCCGCCGGTCCAGCCGGCGCAGATGGCCGAGAACATTCCAGCCGAGCCGCCGGCGCGGACGATGAGCAGGCCATCATCCCAGAATTTTGGAACCATCTCCTCGGCCCGGCTTGCGGGAATGCCTTCGCCGACTCCGTGCGCTCCCACGATAAGATCCCGGCCGGGGCGGAGGAGCGCCGCGTGCAGTTCTTTCGTAATGCGTGTCCGGTCCCAGCCAGCGTCGCGAAAGATGCTGTAGTGCTCCGGCGAGAGGATCAGGATCGCGTTTGCGGTTTGCGCCTGCTTGGGGTGGCTCACGGCGGTTAAAGCCATGGCGAGGCTCCGGGTGAGTTCTTCAGGCGCGCGGGACTTCTGGTCGACAAAGCCCTGGATTCCATCGCCTTGAAATAGAGTCACCGCGCTCCGTCCGGAGGGAATGCCGCGTGACACCGAGAGAGGCTCCCAAGCCGGATCGGTTTCGTCTTCGGCGAAACAAAACGTGTATTTGCCAGGCTGGCCCAGAGTGGCGCGGTCGATCTCGCCGGGACGTCCGCCGCCGACATTGCGAATGATCAACTGAAGCGCGCGCCCGATTGTCGCATTCGCGCGGTTGCCCTGACCCAGGGCATTGATGCCCCAATTCATGTTAATTGCCCGCGTGATCGGGCCGTTCACGATGACGATGGGTCCGGAAAAACAGGTTGTACAGAGAAGACCGTGCATCGTGAACAGCGGGTCGAGTGCCGCTTCGAGCGCTGCCAGAACCACAGGCATGTATTCCGGTTTGCAGCCGGCCATCACGGCGTTGATCGCAACCTTCTCCACCGTGCACTCCGCCAAATCCGGCGGCACCAGGCCAATCGTCTCATCTGGGCGGCGGTTGGTGCCCGACAACATGCGCAGGATTCGCTCGTCGGTAGGCGGCACGACAGGCAGGCCGTCGCTCCAGCCCCGGTCAAAGCAGGCCTCGATGGGGTCGTCCCACTCATCGATCTGGATTGGGCGGCTCTTCAGTTGCGAGTCGCCGAATTGCGCCACCAGGCGCTCCCACACACCAGGCTGACGCGTTTTTGATCCGCAACCAGGGCTGTACGCAGGCAGATCCTGACCTAATTTGGCTATCCCGGTGATGTTCCGCCATTCGTCTCGAACCCACCCGCAAACGCGGCCTGTCTCGCTTTGTCCGGTCATGCGGATCAGCGTCGGAGTGATCTCAATGTCGGCGCGAAACGATTTTTCCAGTGTCTTGTCATAAGCAGCGCCGGCGGAAGACAGGAACCTCGGGTCATCTTGCACGTAGATGGCAAGATCCGGCAACGATTCGCGCATGCGCTCGAACACCGGAACCAGAAGAGTGCATGTCTGGCAATCCTGCTTGACGAACAATGCGAAACGAGCGCTATCCATGGAATCCTGCTCCGTTTCTCAGGTGATGGTGATTATAGCGTCTGCGCGTGCGGACCCGGCGAGGATGATTCAGCTTGACCGCAGTTATGCCCGAGTGTATTGATCGAATTTACAAGGCGATGAGGTCCAATAGCGGAGGAGATATAGCGACTAGAGGCGCGGCCGCAAAGCAAGCGGCTCCCACGCGAAAACGCAAAGCAGCAGGTAAGAAAGCCGCGCCAACCGTTGAGGCGGTGCAGGGCCTGGAGGCCTTTCCGCAGCGCGTAATCGCCGTCGAGCGAGGGCGCGCGCGTGATTACTTTCAGCGCCCGACCCCCGCGTCGCGAGCCGCGGCGGTCTTCTTATCCCGGATAGTCAGCACGGTTAAAATGCCGCAGACGAATCCCAGGCCGGAAAGGGCGAGCAAACCCATGGGAAAGCTCCCGGTGTGCTGCTTGAACCAGCCAAGAACATAGGGGCAGACGCCGCCGGCAATGTTACCGATGCCGTTGATCAGGCCGATTCCGCCGGCAGCTACACCCGCAGGCAGCCATTCCGTGCACAGCGCAAAAAATGGTCCCTTGATCGAATAGACCCCGACGATGGCAACACAAAGTCCAACGAGTACCGGAATCAAAGAATGGAAGAAGAAACTGGTAGCGAGGCCGGCGGAGACCGCGAGCAGCGGAATGGCAGTGTGCCACACCCGCTCGCCCGCACGATCCGAGTGGCGGCCCCAAAGCACCATGCCGATGCAGCCTATACCAAAGGGAATGGCGGTTATCAGTCCGGTCTGAAAGTTGGTGAGACCAAAACCTTTAATGATCGTCGGCTGCCAGATATACAGGGCGGCGCTGGTACCGGCGCTGCCGGTGTAAACGAAGGAGAGCATGAACACGCGCGGGTGGAGTAGGGATCTGAGCGAGCTCATCTCCGGCTTGGAGGAGGACTGGGCGCGACGCTCCACTGCGGCACGCCGCTCTGATTCCAGACGATTCAAAACCCATTCCCGTTCCTCCGCCTTCAGCCATTTCGCCTTGGACGGCCCATCGGAAAGATAAAATAGCGTCACCACACCCAGCAGCACCGCCGGAAACGCCTCCAGCAGGAACAGCCACTGCCAGCCCTTGAACCCGAGAACTCCATGCATTCCCAGAAGCAACCCGGAGATCGGCGACCCGACAAAGCCGGAGATGGGCATCGCCATGGCGAAGATGCTTATCATCTTGGCACGGTAGGCGGAGGGAAACCAGTAGCTCATGAACAGGATAGAGCCAGGAAGGAAGCCCGCCTCGGTGAGACCCAGCAGGAAGCGGTTGACGTAAAACGACCTGGTGCCAACGATGAATGCCGTCGCCATCGAGACCACACCCCAGCCCACCATGATCAGCGCCAGCCAACGCCGCGCGCCCACGCGCTCCAGCGCCAGGTTGCTGGGAACCCCGAAGGTGACATACGCGGCGAAGAACAGCGACACGCCAAAAGCCAACTCCGTGGGCTTGAGGCCGATATCGTGGTTCATGGTCAAGGCCGCCATTCCGACATTGATACGGTCGATAAAGTTGATCAGAAAGCACAGCATCAGGAACGGCACAATGCGCAGCGCGACGCGCCTCATCGTCGTCCGTTCGATTTCACTCACTGTGCTCGCGGAACTCTGGACGGTCTCGACTGCCATATTCTGCTCCTTCGTTGGGTGGCGGCGACCGGCGTGGATATCCGGGTCAGTTTGGCCGTGGATTATCCTCGTGAGGATTAGCTGGTTAAGGCAAGCTACTACAGAGCAGATGCTGGTGGCTAGCGCAATGTGCGGGGTGCCGAGTGGGCAAGGATTTCTCCCTAAGACGCGGGGCAAATCCCGAATATCGAGCGATCACGGACTTCGCAAGCATCAAGGTTTGGTAATCAGGAGATGGATTCCCCGGGACCGAGGCGTTCAGATGATGTGATTAAATGAGACGATATCCTCAGACGCAGAGGAATGATACGCAGAGGAATCAAGCGAGGGCGCAAGTCGTGCGAGACCCGGCCGAAGTTTGAGGAGTGACATGCACAACGAAGGCTGGCTTCATCGACTCTTTCAGCCGAAGGAGCCACTGTCCATTCCGCACGCCCGGCTCTACAAGGTGACGCTGCGAACGGCACACCTGATGGCGACCAGTGTCCTGGTTGGCGGCCATGCTTTCGGCGCGCCCGTCAGCGCGCTCAGGCCGTTGCTATACGTGGCGATCGCGACCGGCGCGGGTCTGATTCTGCTCGAGACTGGCCCGAGCTTGCACTGCGTGTTCGAGGGCTGGGGACTGCTTCTTCTGATCAAGCTGGCCCTGCTATGTTGGATACCGTTCGCGTGGAAACAGCGGTTCCCAATCCTTCTCGCCGTGGTGGCGATTGCCTCCATCGGCTCTCACATGCCTGCAAGGTTCCGGCATTACTCGCTGCTGTATCGCAGAGTGATCAAGTAAAATTAGCCCTCATGTCACGCGCGCAAGAACAGAGTCGGCAAAGACGATGCGGCGACGTTCGGCTGAGGGGCTTCTCCGATCGCGCTTCGTTCGAAGAGGCGATTGCCTGGCTGGATGTCCACGGCCGCCCTGGCCTGCCGGCGGAAGATATAAGCGTCGACGCGGCCCAGGGACGAGTGATTGCTGAGCCAATTGTCGCCCCGGCGGATATTCCTGCCATGGATTGCGCGGGGGTGGATGGTTACGCCCTCCGCTCGGCCGAGACCGAGGGCGCTACCGATTACAATCCACTTCTCTTCAATCTTAACGAGACGCTTAACGAGCCAAGCCATCCCCTGCCGTTAGCTGGCGCAGTCATGGTTTCCGCGGGCGCTCCCCTGCCTGCCGGAGCGGATGCCGTTTTGCCCTTTGACGCGACGCAGTTGAAGGGCGCGACGCTGGAGATTTTCGCTGCGGTTGCCGCGGGCTCGGGCGTGGAACGAAGCGGGCAGCAGGTACGAGCCGGCACGGCGTTGATCGAGAGCCGGCGAATCCTGCGGCCTCAGGATGCGGGCCTGCTTCGCTCGATAGGTATTGATCGCGTGCGTGTTGTGCGGCTTCCGCGTGTCCGGCTGGTGATCGCCGGGCCGAAGGCATTCACGGGTCATCCATCCGCAGGCGATGCCAATGGCCCGATGCTTGGCGGATTGATCAGGCGCGACGGCGGGATGGTCGAAACCATGAATTCCGCGGAGCCACGATGCGAAGCGATCAGCCAAGCGATCGCCGAGCCGGGAGCGGATGTGATCCTGGTTGCCGGCCGTACCGGCACGGGACCGGACGACGAAGCCCCACTCGCGCTTGCCAAAGTCGGAGAGCTGGCAATACACGGGGTGGCATTGCGTCCGGGGGGCTCGGCGGGCATGGGGCTGACCGGCACGACTCCAGTGCTTCTGTTGCCTGGCGATCCGCTGGGCTGCTTGTGCGCCTACGAACTGCTTGCCGGAAGGTTGATCAGGAGTCTCGGTGGCCGCAGCCCGGAACTTCCCCATCGTGTGCGAGAGGCGGAAGTGGGGCGCAAGATCGTCTCCGCAATCGGATTCGTCGACCTCTGTCGGGTTCGCCTCGTCGATGGACGGGTCGAGCCGGTTGGTTCGGTCGAGGTCGGCGGCCTCGTCTCGAGTGTCCGGGCTGACGGCTTCGTGGTGGTTCCCGCTCCCCTGGAAGGATACGCACCCGGCGCGCGCGTGAAAGTGCATCTCTATTAGCGCGGCATTACGGAGCTGCTGAAAAACTGTTCTCCGAGGTGTCATCCTGAGCGAGCCGGGGTCCCCGGCGACGGCCGCTTTTGCCGTTGCTGGGGTGGAGGAGCGAAGGATCTGCTGTTTGCGCGTGCTGAGAATAAAGCAGATCCTTCGGTCGCGCAAAACCGGCGCGACCTCAGGATGACACTCCTACGAGTTTTGCCCCAGCTTCTTTAAGACCGCTTCGGACGACGCATATACTGACCAGAGTGCCGGAACCACTTTTGAGGAGTTCAAATTGGCGACGGAAGATTTCAAAATTGCGATGCAAAGGGCGGCCCGCCAGGAACAGTTCCTGGAGGTCATTGACCGTGCAGAGGCAGAAGCCCGTTTCCGAAAGCATCTCACCTTAGCGCCGCTGGGAGAGGAAGTTGTCTCTCTCATAAAGGTAGTGGGCCGTGTTCTCTCACGAGACGTCGTCGCCGGCATCGATGTTCCCGGATTTGATCGATCAAGCATGGATGGCTTTGCCGTGCGTGCGGCCGATACGGCTGGCGCCACCGGCGAGCAGCCGCGCGTGCTGCGCCTCAATTCCGAGATATTGACGCCGGGCGTCGAGCCTCGACTCACGGTTGCCGAGGGAACCGCCACGATCATAGCGACGGGTGGAATGCTGCCGCGAGGCGCCGATGCCATCGTCATAGTCGAAGACACAGACACACTGGAACGCGGCGCCGAGTTGCTTGTCGAAGTGCGTCGTCCCGTGCCGCCGGGGCAATCCGTCGCGGTCGCGGGCGGGGACATTGCGCGCGGTGAGACCCTGTTCCGCGCGGGCCAGATTTTAAGTTCTCGTGAGATCGGTTCTCTGGCCGCGATCGGCCTGGCCGAGGTCTTCGTGTGGCGCAAACCGCGTGTGGCCATTTTTTCGACAGGCGACGAACTGGTCACGCCCGGCGAGGCCATGCATCCGGGTGGCGTCTTCGATTCAAACCTGGCGACACTGGCCGCCGCGGTCGAGGAGCTGGGGGGAATCCCAGTCCTGCTGGGAATTGCCCGCGACGATGAGGCAGCTCTGACTGCCTTGCTGCAAGCCGCACTTAGCTACGACATGGTGTTGCTATCGGGCGGCTCCTCGAAGGGGGCCGGCGATCTGGCTTATCGAGTTGTCAGCCGTCTTGGCCACCCCGGGATCGTGGTGCACGGCGCGGCGCTCAAACCCGGGAAACCGATATGCCTGGCGGTGACCAACGGCAAGCCCGTTGTCGTCCTGCCTGGTTTCCCGACTTCCGCGATGTTTACCTTTCATGAGTTCGTTGCACCTGTGATCCGCGCATTTGCCGGGATGCCTGCCGAACAGCGCCAGACGTTGCCGGCAAAGCTGCCCATGCACGTTACCTCGGAGCGCGGGCGAACCGAATACGTAATGGTCTCGCTCGTGCAAAGAGATAGCGGGCTGGTGGCTTACCCCACAGCCAAAGGTTCCGGCGCGGTGACGGCGTTTGGGCAGGCGGACGGATTTTTCTCAATCGGATCGCAGACGGAAATGCTGCCGCCCGGAACGGCGGTTGAGGTTACGCTGATCGGGTCGCGACATAAGCCGGCGGACCTTGTCGTGATCGGCAGTCATTGCGTCGGTCTGGATTTGCTGATCGGACGCCTGATGCTGGAGGGCGTCTCGGTCAAGGCGCTGAACGTCGGAAGCACGGGCGGCCTTGCGGCGGCGAAGCGCGGCGAGTGCGACATCGCCGGCATCCATCTGATGGATGCCGCGAGTGGGGAGTACAATCGTCCCTTTCTGACCGAAGAGCTGGAACTGGTGCCCGGTTATGGCCGCTTGCAAGGTATCGTATTCCGCCCGGGCGACCCGCGCTTCGAAAACCATTCGGTGGAAGAAGCCGTGGCGATAGTGCTTGCGGATAGCGCGTGTCTGATGATCAACCGCAACGCCGGAAGCGGCACACGGATTCTGATCGACCGCATGCTGAATGGCGCGCGGCCCGCGGGATACAGCGCCCAGGCAAAGACGCATAATGCAACCGCGGTTGCGGTGGTGCAGGGCCGTGCCGACTGGGGTGTGGCAATTGCCACCGTCGCTCAACAGTACGGACTGGGTTTTCTGCCGTTGCAGGCTGAACACTATGATTTTGTCGTTCCCAAGGATCGTCTGGACCGCGCCCCGGTGCGGCGTTTTTGCGAACTCCTGCGGGACCCCTCGCTCCGGGCCGCGCTTCTGGAACTCGGGTTCAAGCCATAGTTGGTGCTTGGAGTGCTTGATTGAGAAGAAACTACCCCACGTTAGCCAAATGCGGGCGAACATGGGGCACCGTCGAACCCATCGATCGGATTGATAATGAGGATGGAGCGTAGATCGCTACAAAGATCGAACCGACTGCGCTCCGGTTCCGAGAGGGACGACCAGCGGGAGAATTCGCGGTGAAGTCAGACAGCGCTGCCTCTTGGACAATCGCGTGGGGGCCACTGATTGTGGTTGTGATCGGGACTCTCCTGTTTCTGCTTGGCGCCGGACGCTTCTTTCTCAGGGATCGCTTTAGTTTCGTCGATGCACTTTATTGTTGTCTCGCGATCATCCCGGCGGGATTCGCGCTTCTCGTATTTGATTTCGTGCTTCATCATGCACGGCTGGCGTCGGTCATCCTCCTCTTCTTGGGCGCGGTGCTGATTTTCTCGTCTCCTGTTGTTGACGTTGCGCTCGGACTGGCTCTCGTGGGAGCCATGGTGGGTCCCGCAGTGAGTGAATGGAAACAGGGGAAGCGCCTTCGACAAGCAGAGATGGAAAATCGTGGCGAGGGAAAATCTCAGGATGATCAAAATGGTATTGAGTAGTGTTGTTGAGGCAATCGGGAAGACGCCGATGGTGAGCCTGTCCCGCATGACAAAAGGGCTGGACGGCAATATCTTCGCCAAGCTCGAGTATCTGAATCCCGGCTTCAGCAAGAAAGATCGAGCCGCGCTGCAGATGATACTCGAAGCGGAACAGGCGGGAGCGCTATCGCCCGGCCAAACGGTTATAGAGCTGACCAGCGGAAACCAAGGCACCGGCCTTTCCATCGTATGCGCCGTCAAGGGCTATCCGTTCATCGCGGTCATGTCCAAGGGGAATTCCATGGAAAGGGCGCGCATGATGAGAGCACTTGGCGCGGAAGTCGTACTGGTAGACCAAGCTCCGAATGGCATTCCCGGCCAGGTGTCAGGCGAGGACCTCGAACTGGTGGAAGAGGCGACGCGGCGACTCACGGTTCAACGCAACGCTTTCCGTGCCGATCAGTTCAGGAACCAGGGAAATGTGCACGCGCATGAATATCATACGGCGGAGGAAATGTGGGAGCAGGCGGCCGCGCGGATCGATGTATTCGTCGATTTCTCAGGTTCCGGCGGGACCTTTGTGGGCTGCGCCAAAGGGCTCAAGAAGCATAAGCCGGGTATTCGTTGCTATCTGATCGAACCGAAGTCTGCCGCCTACCTGGCAGGAAAGACGGTCAGCAATCGATCTCACAAAGTACAGGGCGGCGGCTACAGCATGGAATTGCCGTTCCTGGAGCGCTCTTTGGTGCACGATTATCTGCAAGTCTCCGACGAAGAGGCTATCGATACCACGAGAGAACTTGCCAAAAAGGAAGGCATCTTCGCCGGATTCTCTTCCGGAGCCAACGTCGCCGCCGCTCTACAGTTGCTCCGAGAACGGGAAAAGGGCGCCAATATCGCCCTCACCATCAATGATTCAGGACTCAAATACCTCAGTACAGAGCTCTTCTAGCGTGCTGTCCCACAACTTCGCTGCATAAGTTTCAGGATGTCATCCTGAGCGCGCCGGGGTCCCCGGCAGCGGCCGCTTTTGCCGTTGCTGGGGTGGAGGAGCGAAGGATCTATGCATTACAAACCAAATACATAGATTCTTCGCTCGCTATGCTCGCTCAGAATGACACTTCAAAAGGTTATTGCGCGAACGCAACACCGGACTCGTGGATCACTTCGCAGGCTCTAATCCTGCTTCTCGTAGTACCGGAGCCGCGGCGGGAGAAGATAAAAAGAGAATCAACTGTTTAGCGGCCGCCGGGTTCGCCGCGCTTGCGCTGACTCCCGCGGAGAACACCGTCAGGCTTTGTAGGCCCGGAGGCAGTGGACCGACCACTTCCGCGCCTGCCACTGGCATAAGTTCGCTGATCATCTGCACCGCGATCTCGACTTCGCCGGAAGCGGCAAGCGCGCCGGAAGACCCGCCGGCTGGGACCAGCTTGGTCTTTGGCTTGAGTTGCTCAGCGATACCGAGCTTCTCCACAACCTGTGCGAAGACGATCCCGCTTGCGCCGCCACCGGCCGGGTCAGAGTAAGCTATCGACTTAGCGGCAAGCAGAGTTCGCTTGAGGGCCTCGGCCGAGCTGATGTCCGGTCGTGGCGCACCGCGACGAATCGCGATCCCAACACCAGTCTGGGCAATCGGCGTGCGGCCTTGCTCGACGATTTTGCCCAGCTTAACCACACTATCCAGCGCCGGGGCTGTGACAATGACCACATCGGCGGCTTCGCCATTCTTGACACGGTTCAAAAGGCCGCCGGTCGCGCCGTAACTGATGACGAGTTTATTTCCCGTCTCACGCTCGAACTGCGGCCCCAGCTTTTCCATCGCTCCAGTAAGAGCCGAAGTACACAGCACCTTGATTTCGGAAGCAAACGCATTGGAAGGAATCGCCAGGGCGGTAATGAGAACAAGTGCAATCACAACCCTGCGTATGGAAAGAGACACTGTTCTGACGTTCTTGTGCATGCAATCTCCACGGACCACACAATTGGCAGGACCACGCTTCACTCCAACACACATTGTCGAACGAGCAGCCGATTATATTTCATTCGCGAGCACTCGCCCGTTTATTGTGGCTTAGCTTGCGCCGCGTGCAGTGATATTCTCGCGGCAGCCGGGCTTGGCAAGCCATCGGAATCGGGATGAGCCAGCTCCGGCCGGGTGCTTTCGTTGGGCGTTTGGGGTTGAACCACTTGGCCTATGTCGAAGACAGTAGCGTTCCGCTTCGGATTGAAGCGTCCCTCTGTAAGGTAAGCCACCGCCAGACCACCGGCAATCACCGGGTGCAGCACGGCCAGGGGCAGTGAAACCTTTTTAGTCTTGACGATACTCTCGATGACTCCGTCGACGGAGTCGCTGCGGTGAATGCTGCCCGGAACCTGAGGAATCACGAACCTGGTAAGCTCCAGTTCCGGATGGCGCTTGCTGTAGCTCACGAGTGATTTTGCCACCTGTTTCGGCGCCATCATACCGGCGTCTGCAATGTAGCTGCGATGCACTGAACCTGGATAATAGCTGTTGAGGACACGGCCGGCGAAGTCCGCGCAGTTATGAAACAAGATATTGAAATGACTCTTGTTCCGCCGCCGATTGAACTCGCGGATCAAGGCATCGTCCTGTTGTTCGCTGGTCTCGACTTCAAAGCCGTAGATTTTGCGATCATAGGCGGACCCGACCAACTGGACCCACTCGCCTTGCGGCATCTGCCCTGTCGGATCGTTGGGCGCAAGCGCCAGCAAATGACTTCGCCGATAGGCGTCTCTGAGGGATCTCACGGCGTCGGCGTCGACGGCCTTCGGTATCTTTTGAAGGTCGTCCACGGCATAGAGATATGGAACAAGCGGGATTGCGATCCAGTCATATCCGGCAATCCTGTGGTATCGACTGATTACCACACCTGCTTCTCCCGCTTCGCATCGTCGCAACAGCGTCGGCGATGCAGCACAGACCCGGGTCAGATAAACAGCGGCATGGCCCGTCGGGTTCATGTAACCAAACTTGCCAAAAGGCTCTTCCAGCAGCAGCGCAGCTCCGGCATGCGCCTGGGCAATTGCGCCGAGGATGAAAAAAAGAAGAATTCGGAGCTTCATCATCGTTGTGTGGCCGAAAATCATACTTTATCCTTAAACCCCAGCGAAGCCCATTAATTTCGGCGATTCATGGTACTTTTGATTGTTCCGTCTGTTCGAAAATAGATTTGTTCCTCGAGCTTTTGGCGCCGGTTTTACCCGACCGCGGCCTGGTTCTCGCACTCTAGTTTTCTTCAACAGAACGCAACAATTTTGACATTTCCGTGTTGCAATCTCCCGAGAGCTGGGTTAAACCAATTTCGCAAGAAACTGAGGGACTAGAACCCGCAGTTCTCTTGTCGCTGGACGCGAGGGTTAAGCCATGCCCCTTCAAATATCCATCTACGAAACTTTTCCAGCCTCTCAACGCGAGTTGCGCTTCATGCCAAATTCAAAAGGCCGTTCCAAACGCTCCATGTCACTTTTGGCCGGGCTGGCCGTGTTCGTATCGATGTTTGTATTGGCGGCCATTGGCCAGCAGGCGCCCGCGAATTCGGGGGACGTCAACCTGGTCAACGTACTTGCCACGGTTCGCGACAAGCACGGAAAGATCGTCAATAACCTGTCGCAGAACGACTTTGTCCTGGACGAAGAGGGCCGTCCGCAGGCCATTCGCTCCTTCAGCCGGGAGACTGATCTTCCGCTCACGCTCGGGCTCCTGGTCGACACCAGCCCGAGTCAGCGCAAGGCGCTTGAGCAGGAACGCTCTGCCAGCGGCCATTTCATCGATCAGGTGCTCCGGGAAGATAAGGACAAGGCGTTCCTCATCCACTTCGATCGCGAAGTCGAACTGCTTCAGGACCTTACGCCGTCAAAACAGAAACTGAATTCCGCTCTTGGCTCACTCCAACAACCACAGCTCAAAAGGGATGAAGACGACTCCAACGGGAGCGGGTTTCCCAGGAGCGGACGCGGCTCGGGTCGTTCGCAAATGGGCGGCGCATTGTTGTACGACTCCGTTTACCTCGCCTCCAACGAACTGATGCTGAAACAGTCAGGACGCAAGGCAGTCATCGTTCTTTCCGACGGCGTTGATCGAGGCAGCAAAGTGACTCTGGAGCGGGCAATCGAATCCGCCCAGCGGACCAACACCGTTGTGTACTCGATTCTGTTTGCCGGCCACCAGAGCTCCGACAATGACAGCGGTTGGGGACACGGAGGGGGAGGCATGGGTGGTCCCATGGGCGGCGGTCCCATGGGCGGTCCTATGGGACGCCGTGGCGGAGGGTATCCCCGCTCACCGGAGCCTCGGCAAGACCGCTCCAACGGCAAGAAGATTCTGGAGCGCATTTCCAAGGAAACCGGCGGCCGTATGTTCGAGGTCTCCAAGAAGGAAACGGTCGATCAGATTTATCAGCAGATTCAGGAAGATCTTCGGAACCAATACAGCCTCGCTTATGTGCCGGATCGCCCTGGCAACGCCTCGGAGTACCGCAAGATCCATGTGACCACGACGCAGAAAGAACTGGTGGTGCAAACCAGAGATGGATACTACCCGGCCAAGCAGCTCGAGGCGAAGCAGGAGAAAGAGCAGAATTAGAGCAGTACCTTCAAGACTGGGTCCTTCGCTGCGGATGTCATCGTGAGAAGGTTCGCCGCTTTTGCGAACCGACGTGACGATCTATGCATTTCACCGAGCGCCACGGCTGTAAAAAGCAAATACATGGACCCTTGCGTCGCCGAGTTCCTTCGCTGCGCTCAGGATTTCGCCTGCGGGCTCAGACGCCCGCAAAACGGCTCAACCTCAGGGTGACACGCTGGAATAATCGTTCTTGGGATACACCAACCTCAACACCACTCTAGCCAGTTTCGCTGCGGTACAAACTCACGCGCCTGCACTCAATCCAATGCCGCGGGCCACCATGCGAGCGCCGTCATCAAAGCCGTTGAAGCAGAATGCGCCGGGGCGAACCGGTACATCCCATCCAAAGCCTTCGACCGCCTGCGCCAGCGAGAATGGGTGAAACGAGCGCTCGAGTTGCAACTCCTCGTTGGCAAAGACGAAACGTCCTCTGCCGGTGATGACCGCATGAGGTCCGCCGCGAAGCCCGCATCGCAAGCGCTCTCCGCCGCCGTTTAGAAAACCGGGACTGGTGATGAAATCGACCGAAGCCACGAACCGCCTGGGATCGTGAGGCATGGCGATCACCACCCGGTTAGCCAGACTCGCGATATCGTGAGCGCCGCCACTGCCCACCATCCGCAGCTTAGGTTTGTGATAGTCGCCAATCACCGTACTGTTGAGGTTTCCGTGCCGGTCGACCTGTGCCGCCGAGAGCAGTCCCACGTCGATACGGCCAGCCTGAAGATCCCCGAATACGTCCAGACAATCTCCGATCATGGCGGTATCCGCGGTCACGCTCGGACTACCGGTGGAGAGTGGAGCGATGGGGGGATTGGCGTCGATGGCGCCGGATTCATAAATCAGCACCAGATTCGGCGCGTGAGTCCGCTTGGCAAGCATTGCGGCCAGCGAGGGCACGCCGATACCGACGAAGCAGGTTTCGTGGTCGGCCAGTTCCAAGGCGGTTGCCAGAACCAGGTTCTCCATCTCCGTCTGAGCGTTCATTACCGTGCCTCCACGGGGTCCCCGCTACGCGCGTCTTTACGCGCAGTGGGGTGGACGCGTCTGGCTATTCCAATCCGCTCAAGAACTCCAGGCTCCAGCGAGTTCAGATAGGCCTCGCGATCGGCAACGTTTCGAACGTGGCGGTCCAGGTAGGCGGATAGCTCGTTCGGGTTCCGGGAGACACGATCATAGAGGACGAAATGTTCGTCGTCGCGCGTGTAATAACCCTGCACGTAGGAAGGGTGAGCGCCTCCGGGCACATGACAGACCGCTGCGGTCCGGTGCGCGGGAACGATGGTCCTCTCGGGAGCGGCGCGGATCACCTCGCGCGGAACAATCTCTTCCACCGTGGCGATCACCACGCGGCTTGCGAGAGCGCCTTCGCGAGTGTCTCCATCGATCCCCCACATCTGCACGTTTCCGTCCTCATCCGCGCGCTGCGCGTGGATCAGCGCCACCTCGGGGAGCAGCGCCGGGATTGCGCTGAGAGATTCGCCTGTGAACGGGCAGGTTATCTTTCTCGCGTCAGCCGACGCCTGCGGAACGTCGCCAGCCAGCAGTACGCGGCTCGGCAGAAAGGGAACCCCGATGCGCCCGGCGTGCAGACGCAGCAGGAGCGTAAAGTTCGTCCACTCCTCAACCCCGAGCGAGCCGGTGTCAACCGCGCGCCGAAACGAGTGTGAGATGCCGACTCCCGGATTTCCCAGGTAGCCGAAAATTACCTTCGCCACGCACCCGGCGCCAATCAGTTGGTCGAATAGAATATCCGTCCCGGTGCGGCAAAGTGTCAGCCCCTTTCGACCCTGCCTGATCAACTCGTGCCCGGCCGCGAAGGGAACGCAATGGCCAAACCCGCCAATGAAGATGAGCGCGCCATCCGGCACATACCGCTGGATAGCGTCGCCAAGACTGAGCAGCTTACTCATTCTGTGTTCACTTCCTTGACCAGAGGCTCTGGAGGATGCCACAAATCTCGCCCCAACCCGCGCGACCACGGTGCGCGTCGGGGACCCCGCCAGTGCCTGTGAGTTGAAAAGCACTGTTAGTCTAGACCAGTTTCACAAAAGGTGTATCGCGAAAAGCAGCCGAGACGCTGGGCTGACAAATGCCATTCGACAACCACCTGCAGAACCGTCAAAATACTCGGCGGAGAAGCTGAGCAATGCCCTTCGTCTGGCTGGTCGAATGCAAAACCTGTCTCCTGCGATTTGCCATCAAGCGGCGCGAGCTTGTCCCCGGCAAGAGCACGGACGCGATCGCTCCCGGTACGGACGCCGGCTCCTTCGAATGCCCGCACTGCCACGAATCTCACCGCTACACCACCGACGATTACATTCCCGGCGAGGGCCGTATCTATCGTTGAGTGATTGAGGACGCGACTAGGAGCTGCTCAGCTAATCATGAGGAGGGTTCTATGCCAGGCGCGGTATTGGGCAGTACCAGAGATGCTGTATCCCTCGCCGCGGGTGTCATCGTGAGGAGGCTCGCCGCTTTTGCGAACCGACGTAACGATCTATGCATTTTCACCCCGCGCCAGCCGAAAGCCGGAAAAAGCAAATACATGGACCCTCACGTCGCGTCCTAACGGACGCTCCTCAGGGTGACACGCTGGAATAATCGTTCTGGGGATATTCCAACCCTAACGCCGCTGCTCAGCCGGTCCTGAGCATCAGCAAGAGAGAAGTTGCTGCACTGCCGTAAAGAAGGCTTGGGGATGGTCGCCCTTGACGGCGTAGGCGTCTACCCACCGCAATTCCTCTTCCGGAAGATTCACGTAGGCAGAGAACAAAAGAATCTTGACTGCTGGATTGAGACGCTTGAGGGCAGCAGCGACCTGCGCTCCATTCATCTCCGGCATGGCATAGTCGAGGACGACAGCAGGGATTCGATGACGACCAAATAGTGCCAATCCTTCGCGTCCACTGGTGGCCGTCAATACCTCGTAGCCTTGACTTTCAAGCAGTATCTTGCGGACCGCCAAGCCCTTCGGCTCGTCGTCTATGCACAAGATGGCCCCAGATATTGACTTTACATTCTGCGGGAATGGGAGAGAGGACCGTACGCCAGGAATGTTTCCACGATTGGAATCCTGGGGCAGGTTTCCGGTTGAATTGGCGGAATCCAGCGACTGGTTATTGATGGCCGCTTGCGAGAGATGGTCCATACTGCCTGCCAATAAAAAGGGGAACTGCCCTAATTATTGCGAGGCACTGACGTACTTGTCTGTCTGGTAACAGACATTCTCGAAGATAAATTGATATTTTGTCACTACCGGCTTATCTCGCGAGAGGCCGCCCATGTTGGCGCGTACTGGCATCTTTGCTTGTCTGGTAGCAGACATTCACAGCAGCCCAAGACGATGATATTCATCCCGCACGGTGCGATAGCATTCGCAAGCCACCTGCTCAAGTTCTTCGCGCTTCTTGATGGTCACGTGGCCGCGAGAGTAGTCGATCAGGCCCGCTTCATGCAGCGTGCCTGCCGCCAAAGTAACCGTGGTGCGGGGGGAACCCAGCATCTGGCCTAAGAACTCGTGTGTGAGCGGCATCCGGTCGGTTTGCACACGGTCGTAACAGGTAAGAATCCACCGCGCCAGACGCTCACTAATCGTGTGCAGTCGGTTGCAAGCGGCATTCTGGGCGCTTTGAATCAGATAAGCCTGCACGTACTTTTGGAGATGGCTCCGTAACTGGCCGTCGCGCTCAAATTCAGCTTTCAGACGCGGTGCTTCGATGCGATAGCCGGAGCCAGCGACTTGAATGAACGTCTCCCCCGGTACCGTCCCTGCTCCCAGAATTATGGGAAGCCCGACGACACCGTCAATGCCAATGATGCCGACCTCAACTGTTTCTCCGCCAGCGAGGGTCAGGACGACGGAAGCGAGTCCCTCTTCCATGAAATATGCGTGATCGGCATGGCCGTCCAGCAGTGGGGTTCGCACTTTCAGAGTGACTGGTGACAGATGCGGCTTCAGGCGGTCAATTTCCGCTTTCGGCAGTGCTGCCAATACGCGATTTTTATACACTTTTGCGGGCGGGTTCATAGCTGCTCCTTCCGCCGGAAACCGGCATCTGGATGCGCAAATGAACCAACCCCGACAGGCGGGCGGAGATGCGTATGAAGATGTACCTTAAATGTACGCTCTAATTGCGAGCTTTACGCTTTTAATTACACCCTGTTTCGCCTTAACCCTTTTCAGGCAGGGGCGAGAGTATGTCTGGTATCAGACTAAGCGACCGCATTATTCTGTCCGGTATCTAACTAAGCAACCAATCAAAGGACTGGCCCGATGTGACGAACGAGTCCACCCCGATTTCCTCGGGTCTTCGGATTGAAGGCAGAAGAGAGAGGTGTTCTGCGGCGCCCGCAGTAGAGGGCAGGCTTGCGGCGTCGCTTGCCCACGAGATCAATAACCCTCTCGATTCACTCGTTTCCTTGCTCTACCTCATGAAAGCAGAGGCTACGCTCACAGAGAAAGGCAGCCAGTACCTGACGCTTGCGGAGGAAGAGGTACAGCGAATTTCCCAAATCGCCCATGCGGCCCTGCATGATTACCGGGATGCGAATGGCCGGAGGGATGCGAACGTGCCCCGATTGGTCGGCTCCGTGGTCGATTTCTACCGGTCGCGGTTTGAGGCACGCGGCATCTCGGTCAATACTCGCTACTGTAGTAACGGCGACCTTCCTATTTACGCTGGTCCGTTGCGTCAAGTGTTCTCTAACCTCTTGCTGAATGCCATCGACGCCATGCCTAAAGGCGGACAATTTCACGCACGGGCATCCACCGCCCGCGAGTGGTCGGGGCAGCGGAGACACGGATTACGGGTGACGTTTGCGGATAACGGCAGCGGCATAGCTGCGGAGAACCTGCACAAGATATTCGATCCCTTCTTTACCACGAAAGGTTCCGGCGGTTGCGGTTTGGGGCTCTCCCTGGTCAGAGATGTGGTGCAAAAGCACGGTGGCTCGCTCCGCGTCCGCAGCAGCACAAAACCGGGCCGAAGCGGCAGTATCTTTGCGATCTTCCTGCCTGCCGCTTAGAGCAATTCCAGAGTTGGTGTATCCCGATGTTTTAGGGAGGCGTCATCCCGACCGAAGCGAAGCCGGGGCCCCCAGCAAACGCCGCTGTTGCGTTTGATGGGGTGGGGAGCGGAGTGGAGGGATCTTGTGTCTTCTCGCTGTCTTCCCGCGGCAAAGCAACACAAAAGATTCCTCGACTCGCGACGCAAGGCGTCGCTCGCTCGGAATGACGTTCATCTCTTGAGGTACAGCATCCCGAGAACTGCTATAGTATCCGCCGGCACGCCGGTTCGCTGCGACCTACTTCATCACTCAGCATCACCGGGCAAAGGACTGTTGACGGTGGCAAGTTCCTCCAGGATGCGGCGTCTCTGGGCTGGATCGGTCACGCTGCGCAGCACTTCTTCTCGGCGGCGCGCAACTTGATCTAGCCACGCGCCGTACTCTTCGCCGAACTGGGCTTCCAGTTTCTGGCGAAGCCGGCGCGCGAAGGCCGGACTTACCCCTGACGTGGAAATTGCAATCTGCAAAGCGCCTCGCCGCACGACGGCGGGATAGAAAAAATCACAGTGTTCGGGATCGTCCACCACGTTGCAGAGAACTCCGCGGCGGCGCGCTTCGTCATGAACCCGATGATTGACTTCGGCGGAGGAGGTGGCAGCCACCACCAGGAAAGCGCCGTTAAGGTCGTCGGGCTCAAACTGCCGCTGGCTGTAGACGATCAACCCCTGCCGCGCCCATTGCTCAACCTTGGGCGTTGCGGTTGGCGCCAGCACCACGAGCGCGGCCTTGGTGGCAAGCAGACCTTGGATCTTGCCTTCGCCGATTGCTCCGGCCCCCACTATGACGCACCTGCGTCCAGTGAGGTCTAACATCATCGGAAACAACTGCCGTTGCTCGCTCATTTCGCTCATCGGGCCTTTCTGGCGGTTCGTTGCTTCATCATCTATAGAGACAGTGCGATCGTCAATGTCCCGCCGGCTGGCCGAGCATCGCTCCAGCATTATTCTGGAGTGGCTGTCTCAGAATCTGGTGGAAACGTCAATCCGAGGTAAGCGGCCGCTTGCGCCAGCGAAGCCCTCAGCGGTAGATCGGTATTAATCGTGAGATGCTCGAAGGCGATCGGCTCAAAGTTTGCCTGGATGCGCTTGTAAAGCCTGTAGTCGCGGTTCCGCGCCAGGTGATTCCCGGCGCGTTTCAAGCGGCGTTTGGCTACTTCGTCGGAACACGCACAATGGAGAATTCGCCACGGAACCGCCAGACGCTCGGCGAGTTCGATGGCGGCCCGAAGCTGGTATTTGCGGGAGAAAGTCCGGCCATCAAGATAAATGTGCAACGGCCGGTTCTTGCGCAGAAGATATTCGGCGGCGGCAAGCATCATGGAGCCGCAGAGATCATCCTGCTGGCGCGAGTAGTCGGTGTGCGCCGCGCCAAAAACCGCTTGCCGGATGACATCTTTATTCAGCACCGCGCTGGGCGCATACGCCGCCAGTGCGTGGCACAATGTACTTTTACCCGTGCCCGGCAAGCCGGAAAAAATCACCAGCATCGAATCACCCTGGACATAGGAACGACATGCGAACGACATGCGAACGGCCTGCACTCTTCGTCGGTGCCGCCGATGAGCGTGCGGTCTCAGAATAAGTGTATCTCCCTTTAGTTGCCGCACGGCAAATTGCGCCGCACTATTAGGTTACGGGCAGGTTACTCGCAGTTACTTCCGTGACTTTACAGCCGCATCCGGCCTGTCGAGAATACAGGCGTTGGCAGTTCTGGGGGAGGGCTGCCAAGCGCCTGAGACTTCGGTCGATGGCGCTTTTTTTATTGCTAGTTACGTTCGGGTTCGCATCCGGCTGGGGCTTCCGGCACAAGCATTCTTGAGTTACTTTCGAGTGGGATTACCCTCTTCTACAGCGGGGCAAGTTCCGGGCTGTCACTCGTCACCGGGAAGCCATGGCTCATCTGGGACGGCAAGGCGGGATGCGACTCGGGGTGGACGAGCGGGCGGTCCGTCACCGGGAAGCCACTGCTCATTTGAGACGGCAAGGGTTAACCTGGCAAAGCAAGCTTCAACCGCCTTATTGCAGCCCGTATTGGGGAAGGCGGTGCCCGGTTCGGGCGTTTCGCGTCGTTCTTTGGTCTGCGGCATCGAATGTAGTGGTAGGATACTGAGTTCTGCGCTTGCGGGCTGCCGCCGAGCGATTTCTCAGTTGGGAGGAAGAATGGCTAGTGACGCAATATTCGAGGTGACCGACTCTAATTTCGATCAGGAGGTGCTCAAGTCGGACCAGCCGGTGATGGTTGATTTCTGGGCTGCCTGGTGTGGTCCGTGCCGCGCGCTGGCGCCACTCGTGGACGAGATAGCCAAGTCGTACCTTGGCAAGGTGAGAGTCGCCAAAATGGATGTCGATAAGAACATGTCGACCCCGCAGCGCTATGGCGTGCGCGGGATTCCAACGCTGCTGATCTTCAGGGGTGGGCAGGTGCGCGAACAGATTGTGGGCTATGTCCCAAAAGAAACGATTCAGAAGGCGCTCGACAAGAATCTGGTGGTCAGCTAGAGGTCGGCCTGCACCGGTCTTCACATCCAAATGACAAAGACAGCCCGGCTAGCTCCGGGCTGTTCCGTTTTTGACGCATGTTCGAAAGATACATCCCATGAAGCGCCGGGCTAAAAACCGGGCTTATGCTCCGGTTTACCTTCCGCGAGTCCGGTCTAGCTCCGCTATACACTTATTCTGAAAGCGCTCTCGATCCTGTCAATTTCAGTACTTTCGCAGAACCCCTATGACGCGCCCTTGCACCTGCACCTGCGCCGCCGGAACGAGTATCGGCTGCATATTCGCATTCGAGGGCTGGAGCCGGACACACTCGCCTTCACGATAGATGCGCTTCAGAGTGGTTTCCGAGTCTCCAATCAGAGCAACCACGATTTCTCCATCGCGTGCCGTCGGCACCTTTTCGATCAGAACGTAGTCGCCATCGACGATGTGCTCGTCCTGCATGGAATCGCCGCTCACCTGCAACACGAACACGTCGCGTGAGCGCGTCAGGTCCGCCAGGGAAATGGTTCCCGGATTCTCAAATTGTTCCACCGGACGCCCTGCTGCAATCCGCCCCACCAGCGGTAGCTCCAGTGAGGCCGCCGCGGCCGGCCTCGTGCGGGTCTTTATCGGCAACAGGTCAATCGACCGGCTGCGATTGTAATCCCGCTTCAGCAGACCTTTTTCTTCGAGGTTGGAGATATGCTTGTGTACGGTCGCCAGTGAGCTGAGCCCCAACCCAGCCCCGATCTCCTCAAACGATGGGGAGTATCTTTGCCGTGCCACAAAGTTCGCAATGAAGTCATACACCTGCCGCTGCCGCTTGGTGAGAGCCATATTCTTCCCGTCCCGAAACAAATATGGCGAATAAAAAGCGAAGTGTCAAGCGCAAAGTGATTCTCCTGTGAGTACCCGCAAAGTAGCGGGTCCCACATGTACTGTCAGGCAATCCCCCATGTACCACCTGGTGTGCGGAATCGGAACTGACGTTACCTGCCCCCGGGGCCAGATAAGTGATTAACTTCCTGTTCAACGGCAAATCCCTTCGTCGCAGGTTCGCATGCTGGGAATTCAATATTTCGATCAATCTTCCACGGATATCTCCAAGTACGTGCAAAAGGCGGAGAAGGCCCTGCAAAGGGGCAGGTTAAAGTCAGCTCTGAGCCAGTATCTCAGGGTACTGCGGATTGATCCGGCCAATGCAGGAGCGAAGGAATCGGTCGCCGACCTTTATGCCTCGTTGAACCAGCCCACCCTGGCTGCCGAGCAGTTGAGCGAGGTGTTTCATTTCTATGCGGAAAAATCGAACCTGTCGAAAGCCACACTGACCTATAAGCGCCTGAGCCGCTTACGTCCCGTGCTCCCCGAAGAGGCCCTCCTATTTGCCCGGCTGAGCGGGCGGACTAACCAGCGTGAGACGGTGCTCGCCTACGAGACCGCGCTCAACGGTTATCGAACGTTGCGCCGCGACGCCGAGGTCCTTGAGATTCTGGAACGACTGACCAAGCTGGACCCGACTGCCGAGCGCTTCCAGCAGCTTGGCGACGCGGCCATCAATCAGGGTCTGACGCGGGAGGCTGCCGCCGCATACACCGGAGTGGCGCTGGAGTTTCAGCGCCATGGAGTCGACGGCTCCGGTCAATTTGCCAAGGCCTACGCGCTCGATCCGGCAAACCCCGTTGCGGCACTCGGCCATGGCTCCGCGCTGCTGGAGACCGATCCCGCGCAGGCGGTAAGAATTCTGGAGCCGCTGGCAAACTATCCCTCCAGTCCGGCGGAAGCGCGCGAGCCTTATGGCATTGCGCTGATGCGTGCAGGCCGCCCGGTTGAGGCCGAACCTTACATCTGGGAACTTTTCGAGCGCGATCCGCGCCAATGGCTGGAGAAGGTGATCGAACTGATCGGTTACACGATCGATGCCGGCCAGGAGGAGCATGCCGTCGATCTCTCGCAGCGGCTGGAGGAGTTCCAGCGCAGGGTCGGAATGCGCCGCGAGTTCGTCGCGCTCACCAAGCGAATGGCCGGGACGCGGCACCCCGGGCCTGTTTTCCTGGAATACCTGGCCGTTTTATACGATTCCGCCAATCATGAGACGGACCTGACGGTGACGTTGGCGAGACTCTTCGATCACTACATGGCGACGGGAGATTTCGAGCGCGCGACCAGCGCCCTGGAACGTGCCGTCGATGTCGACGCCTACGAGGGCGGGCACCAGGCGCGTCTGGAGAGCTTGCGGGACAAGGTCGATCCAGGGCGGCTGAGAGGCCTGGACCATCGTCTGGCCGCAATCAGAACTACCGCCGCGATCCAGGAGGAGAACCCGCCCGCCGCGAATCAGGTTGCGGTGCTGGAAGACCTCATGGTTGAGGCCGAGCTCTTCTGTCGCTACTTGCTCCTGGCGCAGGCTGCCGGCACGGTGGCGAAGATACGGGAGAGGTTTCCATTCGAGGAAGAGCACAACGCGAGCCTTCGTGAGCTTTGCATCATGCTCGGCCTTCAGCCGCGGGGTGCGCCAGTTGCGCACGTCCAGGCTCCGGCCGACCCCCTGCCTCACACCGGCGGACTGCTCAAGCGCTCGTCCTATCTCGATGTATTGCTTGCCGAAGTCGAACGCGCGAAGGCGCAGAGAAGTCCGCTCACGCTCTTGCTGCTCGAATTCGCCGCCCCGGATTCGGCGCCGGAGGGCGACCCTCAGGCTTGGCAGGAACTCATGCAAAATGCCGGGGAGACCGTCTGTTCGCGCTTGCGGCACGGCGATCTGGCTGTCCGCTATGGACCGGCGCAAATTGCCGTTCTGCTGGCAAGCACTTCCGGGGAAGACGCGTCGCGTGTGATCGACGACATAAGACGGGCCCTGAAAAAAGCCTGCACTGATAGCGGTTGCGCACCGGTGCTGACCGTCGGCGCGGCTGAAGCTAAGCTCGATCCGCTGTTCGATGCCGCCGACATTGCTACCGAAGTAATCAACCGCCTGGAGAACGCCCTGGAACAAGCGAAAACCACCGAAGTGGGAGCGGCGTACCCGCTCGTCTATTCGGCCCCGGCTGTACAACTCGCCGAATTCGGTCCGCGCTGATTGCCATATATCGGAGGCTGCTGGTAAACTCTGCTGGTTTCGTCCGCTGGGGTGGACGAAAGCATGTGTGTCTTTCCTGTTAATTACACTTCTGTCCAAAGACCAATTTTATGATGACACCGGTTGACATCGCTATTGTCAGCGGGGCTCGCACGCCGATGGGCCGCTATTGCGGAGCCTTGCGCGATTTCACCGCAAACGAGCTTGCCGCGGTCGCGAGCCAGGAAGCAATCCGTCGCGGTGGATTGGAGGCGCGCGAGTTCGACCATGTCGTTTTCGGCAACGCCCTGCAAACTTCCGCGGACGCGCTCAACGGCGCGCGTCACGTGGCGCTGCGGGCTGGCCTGCCCATCGAAACGCCGGCTCTTACCGTCAACCGCCTATGTGGTTCGGGCATACAGTCGATCATCACCGCCGCTCAACTGATTCAGCTTGGCGAAGCGCAGACGGTGCTGGCCGGCGGCATGGAATCGATGTCGCAGGCGCCGCACGTCATCCGCGGAATGCGCTGGGGGGTCGGGCTTGGCGAGGGCAAACTCGAGGACTCCCTGATGGTCGCGCTGCTTGACAGCTATTGCGGCATGTACATGGCCAACACGGCGGAGCTGTACGCGCAGCAGCAAGGAATCAGCCGCGAGCAGATGGATGAATCTGCCCTGCGCTCGCAGCGCCTGGCCCATGAAGCGCAGGTGGCCTGCCGGTTGGCGGCGGAGATCACGCCGGTTGCGTTGAAGAATCGCCGCGGCGAATCCACCGGAGAGCGCTTCGAGAAAGATGATCATGTGCGTCCGGATGCGACGCTGGAGAGCCTTGCCGGGCTGAAGCCGGCGTTCGGGAAAAACGGCGCGGTTACGGCCGGCAACGCCAGCGGAATTGTCGATGGCGCCGCTGCCGTGGTCGTCATGCCGCTCGCCGAGGCCGAGCGCCGCAAGCTGAATCCGCGCGGACGCATTGTCGGCTGGGCGATGGCCGGCGTAGATCCGAAGATCATGGGATCGGGCCCCGTTCCCGCTTCCCGGCAGGCGCTCAAGAGGGCCGGGCTCGATCTTGCCCAGATGAATCTCGTCGAAGTGAATGAAGCTTTTGCCGCCCAGTATCTGGCGGTCGAGAAAGAGCTTGGCCTCGATCGCGACAAAGTCAACGTCAACGGAGGAGCGATTGCGCTTGGGCATCCGCTGGGCGCTTCCGGCACGCGCCTGGTGATTACGTTGCTTTACGAACTTGGGCGCCGCAAGGCACGCTACGGACTGGCCACGGCGTGCATCGGCGGCGGGCAGGGCATCGCCATGATCGTGGAAAACCTGCGGCGCTGAGTCAACCCCAACAAGCCAACAACTGGCTTGTTGGGGACCCCGGCAGCCGCTTGGTGCCCCACGTTCGCCCGCGTCGGGGTCCCCAGCGAGGCTCGGCTCGCTGGGGTGATTGGGGCTATCGTGGGGTAGTTCGACTGGTGCCCAAGTCCCACATCTGCTAACTGCGGCAGATGTGGGGCACCGTCCGGAAAAGCCACAAGCTCTGAGCCGAGCGACGTCGAGGTGGCTTGCCGCCGCCGGAGTGGAGTTGGAGAGCGATTTTTTTTGACTCGGAACGTGACCTCATCGATTTTTTATCAAGCAAGCTGGAGAGCACACATGGAAATCAAGAGAGTTGGAGTCATCGGTTGCGGGCTCATGGGCAGTGGAATTGCGCAGGTATCTGCAATGGCCGGCTTCGACGTGGTTGTGCTCGAGGCCGAGCAGCGTTTTCTCGACAAGGGTTTTGCCGGGATTGGAAAATCGCTGGCCAAATTCGCCGAGAAGGGAACCATCACGGAAGCTCCCGAAAGCGTGCGCGCCCGCATCAAGGGCACGCTGAAGGCTGAAGATCTCGCCGCCTCCGATATCGTCATCGAGGCGATCATCGAGAACGTGGAAGAGAAGAAAAAGATGTTTGCCCGGCTCGATCAGGCCGTGCGGCGCGATGCGATCTTTGCGACGAATACGTCATCGATTTCAGTGACCGAGGTCATGACCGCAACGACGCGCGCCGAGCGATTCATCGGGCTGCATTTCTTTAATCCCGTGCCGCTGATGAAGCTGGTCGAAGTCATCCGCACGATTGCGACCGACCCAAAGGTAATGGATACGGCCGTGGCCTTTGCCCTGAGGTTGGGGAAGGTCCCCGTGCGCACCAGCGACAAGACCGGCTTTATCGTGAACCGGTTGCTTGTGCCCTACATGCTCGATGCCATTCGGGCGTACGAGGAGGGCGTGGGCTCGATCAGCGATATCGATCTGTCGATGAAGTTCGGCTGCGGCCACCCGATGGGACCGCTCACGTTGCTGGATTTCGTCGGGCTCGATACCACTTACTACATCACCCATGTAATGTTCGACGAGTTCAAGGAACGGCGTTTTGCCGCGCCGGCGCTGCTCAAGCGAATGGTGCTGGCGGGATGGTATGGCAGGAAGAGCGGCAAGGGTTTCTACGACTGGTCTAACGCCGAGAAGCCGGTGCCCCAGGACGCGGCGCTCAGGGGAGAGCTGGCCTAACCAGTTTAGCGAAAGGTGTAGTGGGCGAAGCAGCCGGGCGTCTTTCAGCCCGGCGGTGAACGCGGAATACACTAATTCCTAAACTGCTCTAAGTGCAAGGAGCATAACCATGTCATCTGTAGCCCCCGTGCAGTATGAAAACATCAGGGTCGAAAAGAAGAACCAGATCGCCTACGTCACCATTGCACGTCCCAAGGTGCTCAATGCGCTCAGCATTGCCACCGTTGACGAGCTGCGGCAGGTCTTTCACGACCTGAAGAATGATTCCGAGGTGCGCGTCGCGATCATCACCGGCGAGGGCGACAAGGCATTTGTCGCCGGGGCGGACATTCAGGAGTTTTTGGCCATCAACCCCGTCGCCGGCAAAGAGTACAGCCGGCGCGGCCAGGCCGTTTTCGAGCTGATCGAGAACCTTGGCAAGCCGGTGATCGCCGCCATCAACGGCTTTGCCCTCGGTGGAGGATGCGAGCTGGCCATGGCCTGCGCGATCCGCCTGGCTACTCCCAATGCCAAGTTCGGCCAGCCGGAAGTCAAACTCGGCATCATACCGGGGTTCAACGGCACGCAGCGTCTCCCTCGCATCGTGGGTAGGGGACTAGCGATGCATATGCTTTTGACCGGCGATCCGATTTCCGCCGAGGAGGCGTATCGCATCGGCCTGGTCAACGAGATCGTCGCGCCCGGCGAGTTGATGGCCAGGGCTGAAGCGATCGCGAAAAAAATTATCGCGAATGCTCCGCTCGCGGTGCGCTTCGCCATGGAGGCTGTCAACAAAGGCTTGGAAGTGAGCACGGAGGAGGGGGCGTTCATCGAGGCAACGCTATTCGGAGTTGTGTGCGCAACCGAAGATAAAGTCGAGGGCACGCGCGCCTTTCTGGAGAAGCGCCCGGCGCAGTTCAAAGGCAAGTAGCGGTGATCGCCGGGTGCTTTGCCAGCCGGATGCGGTAGAAAATCGAAACCGGTAGCCGCTTTTCCGAGTTTTCTCGAAACGGCAATCGGTTTTTTGCAGTCATGATTCTTTGGCCCGCGCCAACTTGCGTTCGCCTGACGATAGTGGCGGCGATTTCCATCCTGGTGTGGTAAAACAATCCTCGGAATGATTAAGTCAATTCATCGTCTGTTGCTGCCCGCCAACGCGGAGGACTATCGCGCGCTGGTGGGGTTTTTGGAAGCGCTGGGGTTCGAGCGCGGTGAAACCTGGGAGCGCCCTCGCAGTCGCGGCATCAAACTGCAAGCTCCCGAATCCGGCATCGAGATCGGCTTGGGCGAAGGCTTTCCGGATGCGGATCTGATCCTTGAAGTCGATAACGCCGACATCATTTATGAACAGGTGAATCGTCTCGGATGCACCGTGGTTCGCGAGATTGCCGACTGCGACTGGGGCGCGCGCATGTTTACCATCGCGCTTCCCAAGGGCCATGGACGGCTCGCGGTTTTCTCCTACCGGGAGAACTGGCGTCAGCCGGCGAAGCAAGGTTCGCTCGATGCCGCCGGTCTTCGCTTTGCCGCCGTCGTAAGCCGGTTCAACTCCTTCATTACCGAGCGTTTGTTGGCGGGCGCGCTCGACGCCTTGCGGATGTCCGGAGCCAAGAGCGAGGATATCGAGATCGTGCGCGTTCCGGGAGCGTTCGAGATTCCAGCCGCGGCGCGTATGCTGGCGCAGACGGGCCGCTTCGACGCACTGGTCTGTCTCGGTTGCCTGCTCCGCGGAGACACGTTTCATTACGAAGCGATCGCCAACGAAGCGACGCGCGGGGTCGGCCAGGCGATGCAGGAGACCAATGTCCCGATGGGGTTCGGCGTGTTGACCTGCGACACTCTGGAGCAGGCGATAGATCGCGCCGGGCTCAAGGCCGGCAACAAAGGTTTTGAGGCGGCACTAGTCGCGGTCGAAATGGCAAACTTACGAAAACTGGCCGCCGGGAAGCCCCGCTGACGTAGCTTCCGCTCGACCCTAAGCAGTGCACGAACGAGGGGTTGACGGCATCGGGTATTGGTTGAGAAGGACCGAACCCTTTCCAGGGAGACAATGGGAACCCGAAGAAAATCACGCGAGCTTGCATTGCAAATGCTGTTCCAGTCGGACATGGGCCACCAGAGCGTGGACCAGGTCGAGCGCACTTTCTGGGCGGAGCGCAGCGATCTTGAGGACAGCATCCGCGGTTTCGCCGGCGACCTGTTCCGCTTCGCCATGGATCGTTGCCAGCAAATCGACCAGATCATCGAGCAGCACGCCGAACACTGGCGCATGGAGCGCATGGCGGCCGTCGATCGCAATATTTTGCGTGCGGGAGTGGCGGAGTTTCTGTGTTTTCCTAAAACGCCGAAACCCGTAGTCATCAACGAAGCATTGGAAATCGCCCGCCGATTCTCAACGCCGGAGTCGGTGCAGTTTATCAACGGCGTGCTCGACAGTGTCGCCAAGGAACTCAACTCGACGTCCTGAAAGCGACCATCGTCATCGAGCTTTCATTTCAACTTCCTGATTCGAGGGAATCATGCAATGGTCCGATGAAGCGACGGAGATCCTCGCCGAATTGTTGCGCTGCCTTCCGGCAAACGTCCGCGACGCGGTCGAGGAGAAAGCCGGTCCCAGAGCCGAAGCCATAGCCGAAGAGATGGGAGAGGATGAGATCGCGATGGAAACGGCGGTCCGCGCCCTGGTGGAATCGACGCCCGAGAGGATGAAGTCCAAACTGCGCGAAGGCTTGACCTATCACGGTCTCGACATGGACGATTTCGAAGCGAACCTTTAGAGCGTTGTTCGAAATGCATCGATCGTCATTCGATTCGCCAAAGCGGCGAACCTCCTCACGATGACACCCGCGGCGAAGGATACAGTATCTCTGGTGCTGCTTTAGTATTCGCCGCGGTTTTAAACGGCCTTTCGCAGCCTGCTACTGGTTGCGAATGGCGACCAGGTTGGGCAGCGCTTCAGTTACTCCATCTGCCTGTAAAAGCCCAAGTCCGCTGACGCTGATAGTGCCATCCGTGCCCGTGGCCACAGAGATTACGTGCAGAGAGTCGTCATTGCCGCCGACGACGAATCCAGCGCTGTCGGCGGAAATGTCGCCCTTGAACACCAATCCTGTGGTCGAATCCTGGAGAGTGGCGCTGTTCGCCAGAGTGACGGTTGTCGTACTTAGCGATTGCAGGTTGGCAAGACTAACCAGGACCACGCTGCCACCGGTGCTGGTGAGCACGGCGGTGTTGCTATTTGGCATTACCAGGAACTGGTTTACCGTCGGAGAACCCAGCCCGAGGTTTTGCGGCGCCACGGGATTATCAATGGCTCCGCTCTGGGTCGGCGGGCATCCGACGAGCGGCGTCTCCGGGTTGGCCAACGTTACCACGTCGATGTTGTTAGGCAGGTCCAGTGCCAGGATTCCTGTCCCGTTGGGCAAGGCGAGGATGTTCGTGGGAGCCACGCCCGGTTGCACGTCGACGACACCGTTGGGCAGGTCGGCGCCGTTTGTAACCACCGAAGCTGACACGGCATTTTGTTGGCCGCCAAAGCAGGTCGCGCGGGCCGCGATGCTCGCCGCTGAAGTGTCGCCCGCAAGATACACGAGCGGTCCACTCGGCAGGAATGCCAAGCCGTTTACCGGGCTGCTGACGGTGAAGAAAGTCGAACCAACTCCCGCCGTATAGACGTAAATGCGTCCCGTTGTGCCGCCAGTGGGGGTCACCGCGACCCACAGGTATCGAGAGTCGATCGAGAAATCGGCGGCGGTAGCGGTTCCCGCGACCGAAAAGGTGGCCGCCAAGGCGTTCGTACTGAGATTGATGATGCCGATCGAATTTTGACTCTGACCTGCAACTTGCCCGAACACCGCGGCCAGCGTGCCGTCCGGCGATATGCTCAGCACGGTTCCGTTGAACGCAAATGTCGTGAAGGTCACGGCCACCGGGTCGAACGCGAACACGCCATTCGGCGATCCGAGCACGGCCTTCGTCCCCTGCCTGTTGAACAGGAATGAGTTCGGCTTGCTGGGAAGGGGAAATGACGCACCCCCCCCTGTAAGGTTTAGGGCCACCATGGTTTGGCTTTGCGAGCTGGCGATGTACGCCGTGGCGGTGGTGCTCCCCGAATTGGTGGTGACGATTGGATTGCTGTACACCGGGAACAGGTTCTTGTTGCAACTCGGCGGCGTGCACGAGGCCACCAGCGCTGCAACCCCGTTCGTAACCCCGATTGCGGTCGCGGTCGGCAAAGGCACGGTTTGGTTGACGCTCGTGCCCGTCGTCGGCGTCGTTTTTATCGTTTGCGTCTGTATAGTGGCCGTTGCCGTGTAGAGATCCGTGCTCAACCAACTCAGGGCGGGGTAGTTGAATGTCAAGTTAGTCGCATTCCCGGAGGAATAGGTGATGGTCTTGCCGGCCGTATCGGTGACCGCAGCCGAGAGAGTCTGCGTTCCACCTGGACTGAGCGTGAGCGGGCCGAGGCCGCTATTGGCCGCGGCCGTTGCTGTCAGCGTTATCGAGGTGACGGGACAGGTCGCAAATGGCACCGAGGGACTGTTGACCCCGGCAGTCGAGGCAAAAATGTTCGCCTGGCCTGGACCGATGGGCGTCATCGTTCCGGCGGTCGAAGTTCCGGAGGTGTCGATTGTGGCGATCGTGGTGTCACTACTTGACCACTGGAAGGGAGTATTGCTACCAGCCAGGTCGGCGGTGATGTTGCACGGTGTCGACAGAGACTTAGGAGTGCAAACGGCCGGGTCGTTGCTGTAAGCAGTCGCCTGGAATTGCGGCAGCGATGTGCTGGACGTTAAAGGCAAAGATAACGATGTGCAGATACACTGCGTGCTCGTCGCACAAAGGGGCCCAGTCGTCGATCCTATTCCCGGATATGCTTGCGAGGGCAGAACGCCGGTAATCAGTACGCTGTCCACTTTTTCGTGTACGTAAGCCTGAACGGTTGCGGTGACGGTCTGCGCGGTGACGGTGATGGTGGCGGTCGCAGGCACAAGAGTCGCAGGTTTACTGCAAGTGACGAAGTTAGCGTCCCAGGTGCCGCCGCAGATTGTTCCGTCGGGGGCTATGGAGACCGCCGATGTATTACTGGAGGCAAACGTAAAGGTGGTGCTCACGGTGGCATTGCTGCTGTTGACCGCCGTAGCCGTCAGTACAATGTTGTGCTGGCCATAAGCCACTGAGACCGGCGAAGGTGTCAGCGTGATGCTGACAACTTTGCCGGCGGAGGAGCCCCCGCAGCCTGGCAAAATCGAGACAATACAGGAAAGCAGGAGAGCCAAAAAGGCAAATGTCGTTCGCGACCGCCGCATGCATCCTCCCCGCACGGGCTACGTGCGGTTCGTTTTCCACTGGATGAGCCAGTGTAGTGTCTGGCGAAGGTGTTCCGCAAGCCGAAGGAACTTGTTTCTGTCCAGGTTGAACTCGCCGCTCCCGCAACCGAATGCAAGCCGCGCTGCGATGCGAGGGCGCGCTCGAATGTCAAGGCGCTATCCACGGGGGGATGGAAAACCCGCCGCCGCGTGGTCATTGCGCCGGCACGACTTTTGAGACGCGCCCCAGGTGATGGTAGAATTCTTTATCCGTGCTTCGGGAGCAGGCACGGTTGACGGCTTTGTCGTGAGTTGCTATAGTGGATTGGTTCTGCGAGTACGATTGGCTTGCCTGTAGCGGTTCTGGTTGAGCTGTAGAAGTCATGGCCCATGGCGCGCTTGCCGCGTCGGTAGAAAAGGGCTCCCTCGCTGAAACGATCTGCGCTACCTTTCGCCCTATGCGAAGGGGTATGCAGGTCAAAGCTGCGAAACGGAGTATCGGCCCCCTGGGATGCCGCGGTAGTTTGCGGTGGGGATTGGTCTAGGTGCCACCGTCGCTAGCTCGTAAATCTTAAGGAAACTCCAAATTCTCCGCGCTGCGGAGAAGTATGACCGGGCTCAAGAGCCGGTCAGCCCGGATGGTTGTGAACCTCAACAGACGCAAAACGGCGTCTGCCAGGGACCCGGACGCAGAAACGCGCCCGCAAGATAGCCAGAGTACGCGAGTATGGTGTGCACTGGCCGGGCGACGCGCGCTTTCTGATGGCGCGCATGCGCGCCGGATACAAGGAGCTGCAAGAGTGCCTACGTTTAATCAATTGGTCCGCAAGGGTCGCACGGCGCCGCGATACAAGACGGCGAGCCCTGCTCTCCAGGCCTGCCCGCAGAAGCGCGGCGTGTGCACTCGCGTGTACACCCAGACGCCCAAGAAACCGAACTCGGCTCTGCGCAAAGTTGCTCGTGTTCGTTTGACCAACGGGATCGAGGTCACCACCTATATTCCCGGCGTCGGTCACAATCTTCAGGAGCACTCGATTGTGCTGATCCGCGGCGGCCGCGTGAAAGATCTGCCGGGTGTTCGCTATCACGTCATTCGCGGCACGCTCGACTCGGTTGGCGTGGCCAATCGCAAGCAGGGGCGGTCCAAGTATGGGGCGAAGCGTCCCAAGTGACCGCGTTTAGCGGGCGTTCGAGCGGGGTCCCCAGCAAGCCCGAATTCAGGCTTGATGGGGTGCATCGAGCCCGCTGCGGTCATCCTGAGCCGCACGACGGCGAAGGATCTGGTTTTCGCGGCGTCTGAGCCGCGAGTCGTTGTCCCGAGCGCAGCAAGGGATGTGTGTTAGACGTTCAGTAGTCGGCGTTATCGCCGGCGAAGCAGCGAAAGAGAGTTTTCAGGATGCCTAGAAAAGGACATGTTCCGAAGCGTGAACCGATGCCAGACCCGGTTTACAACTCCACGCTGGCCAATAAATTCGTCAACTCCATGATGTGGGGCGGCAAGAAGAGTACCGCGCAGGGAATCTTTTACAAGTCCCTGGAAAATCTCCAGCAGAAGGGCGGCGACGAAGCCCTGAAGTTGTTCAAGAAGGCGGTTGAGAACGTTAAGCCGCTGCTGGAAGTCAAGACCCGCCGCGTCGGTGGCGCGAACTACCAGGTGCCCGTCGAGGTCAATCCCGACCGCCGCACCTCGCTGGCAATCCGCTGGCTGCTGACGTATGCGCGCGGGCGCGCGGAAAAGGGCATGGTCGACAAGCTGACCAATGAACTGCTGGATGCCGCCAACGGCAAAGGCGCAGCCATTAAGAAGAAGGAAGACGTACACCGCATGGCCGAGGCCAACAAGGCCTTCGCTCACTACCGTTGGTAGTGCCGATAGCGTGCCATAGCGTGGGCAACGAACAGTGGTTGTTCCGCCGGGATTTGCGGAACGCCACGAAAATCAGCGCGGGCTTATGCCCCGTGCGATGACAAGTAAGGATTAGAAGGAAGTTTTGGCAAGACAGGTTCCATTAGAGCGTTGCAGGAATATCGGCATCATGGCGCACATCGATGCCGGTAAGACTACAACTACCGAGCGCGTCCTCTTCTATACGGGCCGCACGCACCGTATTGGCGAAGTGCATGAGGGCACGGCGACCATGGATTGGATGGCGCAGGAGCAGGAGCGCGGCATCACGATCACTTCCGCCGCCACAACCTGTTCCTGGCGCGACGTCCTCATCAACATCATCGATACGCCGGGACACGTGGATTTCACTGCCGAGGTAGAGCGCTCGTTGCGTGTGCTCGATGGAGCAGTCGCGGTATTCGACGCCGTGCACGGGGTCGAGCCGCAGTCGGAAACCGTCTGGCGTCAGGCCGATAAGTATGGCGTACCCCGCATTTGCTTCATCAACAAGATGGATAAGATGGGCGCCGACTTTGAGCACGCCATTGATACCATCCGCAAGCGCCTCAACGCCCGCCCGGTGGCGATCCAGTATCCGATTGGGCACGAAGACAAGTTCAAGGGCTGCATCGATCTGTTTGCCATGAAGGCCATCTTCTGGCACGACGAAACCCTCGGCGCGGAGTATTCGATCGAGGAGATTCCGGCGGAGTTGAAGAAGAAGGCGCAGGCCTATCATCAGCTCCTGGTCGAAAGCGTCGTGGAAAACGATGACGGCGAAGACCTGATGGCGAAGTATATCGAGGGCGAAGAGATCGGCGAGGAAGAGTTGAAGGCTTCACTTCGCAAAAGCGTCATCGCCCTGAAGCTTTTCCCGGTTATTTGCGGCACGGCGTTCAAGAACAAGGGCGTGCAGCCGCTGCTGGATGCGGTTGTCGATTTCCTGCCTTCGCCGCTTGACATTCCTCCGGTCACGGGCAAGAACCCGGAAACCGGCGCGGAAGAGATTCGCAAACCGGATGACCAGGAGCCCTTTGCAGGGCTGGTTTTCAAAATCATGACCGATCCTTTTGTCGGCCAGTTGGCATTCATCCGCGCCTATTCGGGGGGACTGAAGAGCGGCGACAGCGTTTATAACCCCCGCAAGCAGCGGAGTGAGCGTATCGGGCGCCTGCTGCGCATGCACGCCAATAAGCGCGAGGAGATTACGGAAGTTCTCGCCGGAGACATCTGCGCCTGCGTCGGTCTGAAGAACGTGACTACCGGTGACACCATCTCCGACGAAAAGCACCCGATCGTGCTGGAGTCGATCGAGTTCCCGGACCCGGTGATCGCCGTTGCCGTCGAACCCAAGACCAAGAGCGACCAGGAAAAGATGTCGATTGCGCTCAGCAAGCTGGCGCAGGAAGATCCGACCTTCCGGGTCGCGACCGATCAGGACAGCGGCCAGACGATCATCAGCGGCATGGGCGAGCTCCACCTGGAGATCATCATCGACCGCATGATGCGCGAGTTCAACGTCGAAGCCAACGTCGGCAAACCGCAGGTCGCCTATCGCGAGACCATCCGCAAGAAGGCCGAAGCCGAGGGCAAGTACATCCGGCAGACCGGCGGCAGCGGGCAATACGGTCACGTCAAGCTTCGTATCGAACCGAGCGGGCCCGGCAAGGGCTTCGAATTCGAAAACGATATCGTCGGCGGCTCGGTCCCGAAGGAGTACATCAAGCCGGTCGAGTCGGGAATCAGGGAAGCGATGGAGGGCGGCGTTCTGGCTGGCTATCCGATGGTTGACATCAAGGCGACGCTCTATGACGGCAGCTACCACGAAGTCGACTCGAACGAGCTGGCGTTCAAGATTGCCGCCTCGATGGGTTTCAAAGAGGCTGCCCGCAAGGCGAGCCCGGTTCTGCTGGAGCCGGTGATGTCGGTCGAAGTTGTCGTGCCCATGGAGTATATGGGCACCATCATCGGCGATCTGAACAGCCGCCGCGGCCGCATCGAGGGCATCGAGCATCGTGCCGGGTCCGAGGTGGTCAAGTCGATGGTGCCGCTGGCCGAAATGTTCGGCTATGCCACCCAGATGCGCTCGAACACGCAGGGCCGCGCAACGTTTTCCATGCACTTCTCGCGCTACGAAGAGGCGCCGCGCGCGGTCGCCGAAGAGATCGTGGCCAAAGTGCAGGGCAGGG
>Ga0181524_10000171_pt1 | contig 77884 bp, 58 predicted proteins | sample PEATcosm2014_Bin_34_FD_119761 | JGI IMG/M metagenome (GOLD analysis project Ga0181524, IMG submission 119761) | Peatland microbial communities from MTU Mesocosm Facility, Houghton, MI, USA - PEATcosm2014_Bin05_60_metaG | ecosystem: Environmental > Terrestrial > Soil > Wetlands > Peat | place... | reverse complement strand
TCCCACTGCGCATCAGTCAACACCTTCTGCCGCTTCTTCATGACAGAAGCTCAACACTGCATCCGCCTCACAAGTAAGTGCTTAACTTGAGGCCGAACCTATTTTTGAAACACGCTCTAGTCACTTTGCGCTTGTCTTTCCCTCTGACAGTAGTGAATTGAGCGAGTCGAGCGGTCTTGAAACGCTCCACCTCATCCGCGGTGATCTTGTCGAGCGAAGTATCCTTGAAGTGCCGCAACAACGCAGCGCTGCTAACTCGATAGCGTCTCAGTGCGATAAGGAGAAGGACACTGTCCAGAGATTGCATCGAACTGGCAAGCGCGACGCGAGTTTCGGCGCTCTTCGGATGGGCTCGAAAGAAAATGAACGAGGGCTCGGGCATCTTCATAGGATGAGTCTACATCGGAAACCGGTATCCTCTGGCTACATGCGAGATCTGGGCGGTTCCATGACCCTGCGGCGTTTACCGTTACCGATCCTGGCCGCTTCGCTAAGGATTGATTGATCCCGGCGTGTCGAGACGCTGGAACTCTCCCATTTCCGTCCATTGTGGTCCCCGTTTGGCGCTCGCGTTGTTCAATGGGCATGTGTACTCTTACGTTATTAACCCATATATAACTGACGAATTGGCGACAATACATAAACAATTCCGGCCCGGTAGGCCCGAAGATGGCTGGACATCAATCGTTTTCTTTGATTTCTAATCGAAGAATCGTGTTGTCAGCATAGGAGATGCGTACTGGAAGGCCGTCTCGTATCGGTCCGCTGTGGGACGCCGTTTGATTAAAACCAGGCTTCAACACATCGTCTGAGTAGCAAAAGCGCTGGGAGCTAACCGTGAAGCATTCCTTCGGGTGGTCGTATGTCATCGGATCGAAATCGGTAACGTGCCCCTCGACAACTGCATAATGCCCGGTGCGGTATGCATATTGAGCACCTACATATCGGGGAAAGCTGATGCCGAATACTACCAAAGTCCAGAGGCATCCAAACCACAACATCATTGTGCCGGAAAAGGACCAGTACCGAAAGAGCGCCCAACTACTACGCCTGAACATCTTGTCAATCATCCAGCCAAAGAGGACGAAGAGTAATCCAAGGGCAGGAAACCACCACTCATAGCCCTTCTGCGAGACCTCGAAGAAAACTACGTATTGACTGTATGTGCCCATGTCTCACGTAAGTCGAGGATAGCAGCGCCAAATGAATTCGGGGGCGGCAATGCGGATGGTGCCTGAATGACCGCCTATCCGTCAGTTACTAAGGCAACAGCTCGGAACGGGTCTACCTCGTCTGGAAAGATCAGTACCGGCTAGTCGGCATCGCGACTGGAATCTCATGACCTGTGCCCGGGTGAGGCGAAAACAGAGCGAGATGTGTGAGGAGTTGGAATCGGTCGCTGGTTCACACGACCCCGAGAATCCACCCTTCGACAGCGGCGACTTCTCGCTCTTGCGGCGTCAGCGCCGGATTGAGGAAACTCGCGAGGGAATCAATCTGGTCTGTCCATCGCAGCCACGCTGCCACGGCGAAGGCGGCTTGCTCATCGCCGTCGCGGCCATCCTTTGGGAATCGGCGCGTCCACAGTGACGGATAGACCTCGGCGACGACCGACTCAGAAATCGTTTTCATCGACAGCCGGACTCAAGCATTCGAAGCACCGATAGTGCTCGTCTCGACCTTCGGACGTTTTGCCCGGTGGTAGATGCATGGCATCCATAATCTTCTTGACGACCTTTCGCCGACTGAGGATGCATTTGTCCGCGAGTAGATGAAAACACTGTTCTCGCTTGTCGAAGACTACGCGGCCTCGTGGCGGCTCCTCGTACTCGACTTCGGCTGGAACTGCACCCGTATGCTGGAGTCGCGTCCAGTAATCTATGTGTCCGGTCGGATGCGTCAAGGCGGTGCCGTACAGTTCCGCTTTTGAAAGAGGAGTGGAGTCAATGATGATTTCGTCTCTAAAGAGCCAGAAGATGCCAACGCATGACTCTGGAGTGGCGGAATTCTTCACTGCATCTGCTCCTGTCTGAGGTCTGGCGAATGGTTCGTCTTGTTTGACGCCCTTACCACCGTCCTTGTTCGCAAGTTGTGAACATTATCGGCCTCCGACCCGCTGCTGGTGGGTGACGAGTTGGTCAGGTCGCCCGAGAAAGACCTCGCTTGGCATGTACTGTCGTCGCTCTCCACAAAGCGGACACTGGACGGCGACCGACTGAAAGGGAAACTCCCTGACGCCGGATGGAACGTCGCGGCGGCATCGCTTGCAGGTGACGACGAACGATTTGCGGCCTGAGGGGGTGGGGAACATGGGGACATTATAGGCGAAGAAGAGGCGAAGATAGTGTGGAGAAGCTGTGGATGCTGGGGGCGCGATTTGGCTCTAACAGGTCTGAGGTCTTGTGTCCCAATCCTGCCCTTCAGGTGCCTTCTTAAGCCCTTCCTAATTCCTAAGGCATCCTAAGCCTTCCTAAGGCAGAGGCGTCTCCTAGACAAAAATCCTAGTATTGATGGAAAAATTCAGGTCGTCCTAAATCCTTGCTTTTTTAGAATCGAAGTTTTAGCATTTTACTTGGGAAAACTCGGCTCCGCCTTCCTAATCCCTTCTTCGGCACCAGGATTTTCAGCAAGTCCTTCTGAATCATCAATAAACGACAAAAATAAAATCGGCTGGCGGGACCTAACCGGGCTGGGAATGGCATTCGGGCGCCATCTCGGATCAAATTCCATTGCATGAACAGGATTTTGCGAGGAAATGTGCTAGCGCTTGAGCCGAACTCCGCTATTGCCGGTATCATGGAAGAAGCCCCTTTGGCAGGTTTGGAGGTGGGATTTCTTGGCAGAGGTTCGCATACAGGAAGGCGAGCCGCTCGAAAATGCGTTGCGCCGGTTTAAGCGGAAGGTACAGCAGGAGGACATCATCAAGGAAGTCAAGCGTCACTCCTACTACCTGAAGCCGGGCGAGAAGAAGCGCGTGAAGGCGGCTTTAGCACGCAAGCGGAATCGCAAGAAGGCTCGCAAGGAGCAGGACTAACTTTTTTCTCCAATTTCGTAACAGCGCCGCCCCGGAATTCCCGCTGAGAGTTAGTGGGAGTTACAAGAGAGTCTAGACAGACTCGGGGCGGACTGTTACGATTCTTTTTTTAATTATCGCTCGGCATTCGGGGAGTGTGGTAGTGTTATTCAAGTCATCCGGATTGCCGGGTAGACAAATGAATTGCCGCTGAAAGTATTGCGGCCCGGGCCCTTGTTGTCGATAGAAGTTTGAAGACAGGGAAGCGGGACCGGCAAGCGTTTCATGAGTTATGGCCGATTTCGGGCTTTTCCCTGTTTCAGGGAAGCCGGTCATGGAATTTACCGACAGAGTATTGAAGTGCATGGACTGCGGCGCCGAGTTCGTATTCACAGCCGGCGAACAGTTATTTTTCCACGACAAACAGTTCAAGAATGATCCCAAGCACTGCAAGCAGTGCAAGGCGAAGCGTGTGCGCGGAGGCTCCAGGGTGCGCCCGGAGACCCGGACGAGCTGTTCGGAGTGCGGTGCGGCCACGACGGTTCCGTTCAAGCCTACGCAGGGGCGGCCGGTGCTTTGCCGGTCCTGCTTCCAGAAACAGCAGGGGAAGCCTGAAGCAGCGGTGGAATCAAAGCCAGAGTCAGAATCGAAGCCAGAGTCAGAATCAAAGCCAGAGGCTGAACCAGAGGCGGAACCTATACCAGAGCCGAGCTGAAGAGCAAGTCTCCCTTGAATTCCGAGGGGAATCCGGCAGCGCGGACCAGCGTAGCCAGTTGCGCCCAGTGGCGCTGGCTGTGGAAGAGCGCATGGCCCATGACCTTGCGCCGGGTAGAAGTTCGTGCCTGCGGCGGCAGCCAGGGAAAGTCCAGCGTCATGGTCTCGTTCCAGTTTTGAGCGGGGTCGTCCAGGAGGGTGCGGTAGACCTCGATGGCCTGGTTGTGCAGGCCATAGACCGCGTCCAATGGGCCGGCCGGCATCTCTTCTTTTGCCAAGACGGGCAGTCCGGCGATGCGCTGTCCCCAGCGCAATTCGACTCCCCAAATATGGCGGACGAACTCTTGCACGGTGGCTGCGCCACCGATGCCGCAGGGCAGCGCCAGCAGGGCGGGATTGGCGTCAAGGTGGGCTTTCCAGAAGTTGGAAGACTCCTGGTTCCAGGCGAGCAGCTCTTCCAGTGTGATGGCAGGGGTCATGGTTTGCTCCTGAGAGCGGTTCTCCAGTTTATATACCATTACCAGCATCCTCCAGGGTGGCTTTTTCTTGAGGAAAAAGCCACTCAGCCTCAATGGTTCCACTCGACAGCAACTGGAGAACCGCTATCGGGCGCGATGGCCGATGTCGTGGCGATAGTAGATACCTTCAAAGTGAATCTCGGCGAGGGCCTGGTAGGCGCGGGCCAGGGCCTCTTCAAGCGAGGGCGCGGCGGCGGCGGTGCCGAGGACGCGGCCTCCATTGGTGAGCAGTTGGCTGCCCACCTGGGCGGAGCCGGCGTGGAAGACCTGCACCCCCGGAACGCGGGCGGCGGCGCTGAGGCCGGTGATGGGGAAGCCTGTTTTATAGCTGCCGGGATAGCCAGCGGAGCTGGCCACTACGCAGGCTGAGGCGCCGGGGGTCCAGCGCAGCTCGGTATCGGCGAGGCGTCCGTCGATGCAGGCTTCGAGGGCATCCACCAGGTCGCTTTCGAGGCGCAGGAGGATGGCCTGAGTTTCTGGATCGCCGAAGCGGGCGTTGAATTCGAGGACCTGGGGTCCGCGCGCGGTGATGATGAGACCGCAGTAGAGAACGCCGGCGAAGGGCGTTTCCTCCTCGGCCATGCCGCGGACGGTTGGCTCGGCGATGTGGCGGAGAATCCAGTCGTTCATGCCGGGGTCGAGCATGGTATCGGTGGTATAGACGCCCATGCCGCCGGTGTTGGGGCCCTTGTCGCCCTCGCCGATACGTTTGTGATCCTGGGCGGGGACGAGCGGAGTCACATGCTTGCCGTCGGAGAGGCAGAGGTAGCTGATTTCGTCGCCCTCAAGAAACTCCTCGACAACGATCTGCTGCTCGGGCTGGCCCAGCAGCTTGCCGGAAAACAGGTCGTGGGCGGCCTCGATGGCGATGGGTCGCGAGGGGCAGATGATGACGCCCTTGCCGGCGGCCAGTCCGTCGGCCTTGACGACGATGGGCGGGTGGAAGATTTCGACGGCTTTCTCCAGCTCAGCCTCGGTGGTGCAGACGAAGTAGTTGGCGGTGGGGATGTTGTGGCGCTGCAGGAAGCGCTTGGCGAAGCCCTTGCTGCTCTCCAGCATGGCGGCGGCGCGGGTGGGGCCGAAGACGCGCAGGCCGCGCTGCTGAAGGGCATCGACGATGCCGAGGGAGAGGGGCAGCTCGGGGCCGACGATGGTGAGGCCGGGCTGCTCAGCCACGGCGACGCGGACCATGGCGTCGAGGTCCTTGAGGTCCACCGGCAGACAGCGGGCAATTTGGGCGATGCCGCCGTTGCCGGGGGCGCAGACTACCTCAGAGACTCGCTTGCTGCGTTTTACCGCCCAGGCCAGCGCGTGCTCGCGGCCTCCGGAACCGAAGATCAAGACTTTCATGGGTGCTTCCCTGCTCTTCCCGATATTGCCGAATACTGAAAGGTTAATCAGAGCAAAGCGGGGGTAAGAAGTCAAACGGGAGGGGAAAGTGCGAAGAGCTGTCGCTGCCCTATACTGATGCGTGGCGCCCGGACGACCGGACGCCGCGCCAGCGGGAGGGACGCGCCGTGGTGCAAACGCGCATAAAACCTTACCTCCAGGAAGTGGCCGAGAAGGCGCGGCGGGAGGAGCAGCGGCGGATTTTCCGGCGAAACCAGGCGTTTGGGCTGGTGTTGTTGGCGGGGGCGATCTTATTGTGGTGGCTTTTTCACACCAACCCGAAGTGGATATTCCCGCAGGGATGGTGGCGGCTGTGAGTCCTGCGCGGACGGGTCCTTCGCGGACTGCGGACCCTTTGGTAGTTCTACTGCTGGGTCCAACGGGGAGCGGGAAGACGGCGCTCTCGCTGGCGCTCGCGCGACGGTTCGGCGGGGAGATCGTCAGTTGCGATTCGGTGGCGGTTTACCGGGGGATGGAGCTGGGAACGGCCAAACCTACCGCGGAGGAACGGGCGCGGGTGACCCACCATTTGATCGACGTGGTTGAGCCGGACCAGCCATTTACCGCGGGTGAGTACAGCCGGGCTGCACGGGCGGCGCTGAGGGAGATTGCAGGGCGCGGACGGCTGCCCATTGTGACCGGGGGAACGGGTCTCTATCTGCGGGCGCTGACGGAGGGGCTGTTTGCCGGACCGGAGAGGCAGCAGGGGCTGCGGACGCGGCTGAAACGGAGCCGCGATAGGCACGGGGAGGGTTGGCTGCACCGGCTGCTGGGGCGGCTGGACCCGGCTTCAGCCAGGCGCATTCACCCCAACGATACGGCTAAGCTGATTCGAGCCATCGAGGTTTGCCTGGCGGCGCGCAAGCCGCTCTCCGAGGTGCTGGGCCGCGATCCGCTGACGGGGTTCCGGCTGCTGAGGATGGGACTGAACCCGCCGCGGAAGGCGCTTTATGAACGGCTCGACCGGAGAGCGGCGGCGATGTTTGCGGCTGGTTTGATTGAGGAGACGCGGGGTCTGCTGGAGCGGTATGGGCCGGTGAAAGCGCTGGACTCGCTGGGCTACCGGCAGGCGCTGGGCGTGCTGCGGGGCCTTTGGTCAGACGAGGAGGCTATCGCGGCCGCACAACAAGGGCATCGCAACTATGCCAAGCGGCAGCTAACGTGGTTCCGGCGGGAGCCGGAGGTGCATTGGATGGAGGGCTTTGGGAATGAGGCGGAGATTTTGCGCGCGGCAGCGGAGTTGGTGCAGGCGAAGCTGGACAAGAAGCAATAACAACCGCAGGTCCCCTTCGGCTTCGCTCAGGGCAGGCTTTCGACTCCGTCCGCCGCGGCGGACTACGCTCAGGATGACAGCTTTACAGTGGATTTGATCATTTTGGACCGGATCACTAACATGATTGGCTAATTGTGGGGCGAAATTTTCCGTTTGAGGAGCATTACCGTGAATTTGAAAGATCGTGGTTTTTTTGCAATTTTGGTTTTGTTGGTTATCACGTATTTTGCGTTCGATTGCCCACGCGAAGCATTCGGTCAGCCGAGCTCGGACGACACGAAGGGCACCGGTATGAAGGTATGGCCTTCGCAGCCGCCTGCCGGCATCCCCTTTGCGGCGTCGAGTGAGCTCACTGGAATAGCCTTTACCGGGAGACACGCCCACTATGGCGGTGCGGATACATGGTATCCATCCTGGGCTGCCGATGGGAACCTCTATTCGCCATGGACGGATGGAGAGGTGAACGGAGTAAATTCAGGTTCCGGCGGCGCAAAGGCTACTACCGGGTACGCCACGATTCTTGGAAATGATCCCATGGATCTGAAGATCACGGATGTTTCAACTTATCCGTCGAGTCCAGCACCCTATGAAGGACGGTATCCCTCGGGAAGCCTGGTTTACAAGGGCGTTTGGTACTACGGGACTTACTGCCTGCATCAGACTCCTGAAAAACATCTGAATTGGGACGTGCTGGGGCCGTTTGTGGGCTTCCGGTACTCGACCGATTACGGAAAGACCTGGCACCAAACCAGGCACACGCCCGATCACCCGCTGTTTTCGGAGCCGGATCATTTTGGCGGCAAGGTGAAGATGGGCGTTCCGCACGTGGTGGACTTTGGGCAGGAGATGCAATACTCGCCGGACGGGAAGGCTTACCTGGTGGCCCACGGCGCCTCCGATCCCGATCCGGAGCCGCGCGATGCTGACTTAAGCTGGATTACCGGCGACGAGATTTACCTGGCGCGCGTAAAACCCAGCGTGCATAACATGGAGACTGCGAAAAAGTATGAGTTTTTTGCCGGCCACGACCGCAAGGGGAAGGCTATCTGGACGCACGACTTTTCGCAGATCAAGCCACTGCTGAAGTGGGACAACAACATGGGGTCCGTGACCATGACGTATGACGCTCCGCTGAAGAAATATCTCATGGTGGTAACGGACGGGGGAAATACCATTTCGAAGTTCAACACATACATTCTTGAATCCACGGAGATTACCGGGCCGTGGAAGCTGGTGGTCTATATGAAGGATTTCGGCGAGCAGGGTTATTTTGTCAATTTTCCGTCGAAGTTTATCAGCCAGGACGGCAGAACGGCGTGGCTGTCTTACTCCGCGAATTTTACCAATGGATATTTAGGCACAAAATACAAATCCAGTCCCGAAGGCGGCGGATACTGGTGGACGCTTCAGGAGGTTCGCCTGCTGGGTCCGGAGGGCTCGAATTGAACGAGCTACACAGGCAGCGCGCAGCTTTGGCAGATGCGGCGGCCATTTAAACTATGCAGTGGCGGCGTTCCGAGAGACGGGGCGCCCAGGAATGGAGTTCCCCTTGGCAGAGACGATTTACGACGTGGCGATCATTGGCAGCGGGCCAGCCGGATATACGGCGGCGATTCGCGGCGCGGAGTACGGGCTGAAGGTGGCGCTGATCGAGAAGACCAACGTGCTGGGCGGGACCTGCCTGCACGTGGGCTGCATTCCGACCAAGGCGCTGCTGTTCAACGCAGAGATATGGGACCACCTGAAGAATGCGGCGGAGTTCGGGATTGAGGGGATCGGGACGCCTGTGCTGAACTGGGCGGCGGTGCTGAAGCGCAAGAACGACATCATCGTGAAGCACACCAAAGGGCTGGGTTTCCTGATGAAGAAGCACAGGATCACAACGATCGAGGGCTATGGGCGGCTGACGGGTCCGGCGGTTGACGGGGTGCATACGGTGGAGGTGACCGCGACGGGCGGCGCTGGAGCCCAAGTGAAGGCGAAGAACATGATTCTGGCCACGGGGTCGGCGGCCAAGTTGCTGCCTGGACTGAAGGCGGACGATCGCGTGCTGACGAACATTGAGATTCTGGCTATCGAGCAGGTTCCCAAGTCGCTGGTGGTGATTGGAGCGGGGGCGGTGGGGGTGGAGTTTGCGTCGATTTTTCGCAGTTTCGGAACTGAAGTCACGATTCTCGAGTTTCTGCCGCGGGCGGTTCCGGTGGAGGACGAGGAGATTTCAAAGGAGCTGACGCGGCTGTTCAAGAAGCGTGGCATTGATGTGAATACGGGCGCGAAAGTGGAGAAAGTGGAGAAGACCAAAGACGGCGTGAAGGTGACTTATACCGACGCGAACGGCAAGACGCAGACGAAGGAAGCGGAAAAGGCGCTGGTGGCGGTGGGGCGGTCGCCGCTGACGGACAATGTGGGCGTGGAGAAGACGAAGATCGAGCTGGAACGCGGGTTCGTGAAGGTGAATGAGGCGCAGGAAACGGCGGAGCCGGGGGTCTTTGCCATCGGGGATATTGTGGCAGGGCTGCCGCAACTGGCGCATGTGGGCGCGATGAGCGGGATGGTGGCGGTGGCGAAGATTGCCGGGCGGGCGTATAGGCCGGTGCGGCGGGACCGGATTCCGGGCTGCACGTATACGGAGCCGCAGATCGGGTCGGCGGGGCTGACGGAGGCGCAGGCAAAGGAAAAGGGCTTCGAGGTGAAGGTGGGCAAGTTCCCGTTTGCGGGGAACTCGAAGGCTACTATCGTGGACAGCCACGACGGGTTTGTGAAGGTGGTCTCCGATGCGAAGTACGGGGAGATTCTGGGCGTGCACATTATCGGGCCGCAGGCCACGGAGCTGATTGCCGAGGCGGTTGCGGTAATGGAACTGGAAGGCACGGTGGAGCAGATGATGTTTACCATCCACGCGCATCCTACGCTGGCGGAGAGCCTTCTGGATGCTTATGGCGCGGTGGAGGGGATGGCGATTAATGCTTAGACTTTCGGTGATCTGTCAATGATTTTGTGGAGATTGGGACCATGAATGGTGGAAGAAGCAAAGGGTATGGCGTTGTCGTCGTGTTCGTCGCATTCGGTCTGGCATTGTGCGCAATAGCATGGTGTTATGTGCAATCGGTTCCCGAGACCGCAATTCAGCGCTTCAGCGTGGTCGCCGCTGCTGAAGCGGCTGTTGCAGGAATTCTGGCTTTCGTGGCCTTAGTCTTTTACACGAACGAAACATGGCTCTTGCGAAAAGCTGCCGAAGACCAGCTCGAAGCCAGCATAAAGCCAGTGGTGCTCTTTGATATTTCGTCAGGGGAATATGTGCCTGGTCAGCGGTTGAGCCTCAATGCTCCCCAACTTAGGAATATCGGACTGGGACCGGCCTTTAGTGTTGCGGTTGACCCGATAGCAGGCACCGGTGTATCCGTCAACATTGAAGGCGTTCCCCTCATAGAGCCCGACGGTGAGAGACCGTGTAGCTGGTTTATCGCTCAGGATGGCCAGCAGGGTGGAATGGCTCGTCAACCGGCTCTCCTTGATGAGCAATTTGCTCAAGGCAGAATCCTCGATAGGATCCCGGTGGTCGTGCATTGCAAGGGGCTATCGGGCAGGCAATACCATTTCTTTAACGAGATTCGCATCGATCCAGGCGTGAAAGTCTGGACGGAATTTGTACGCGTTGATTCCGAAGAAAGTTAGACGAGTCTCGGCATCAAACCCGGTCCAACTCGGCGAAGAGTTCAGCCAGCACAATGCGGATGGGCGTTTCGGGAATAGTCAGTTCGCCAGAGCGGGCCAATTGCAGGCCGTCTGCCGTGCCGCGATAGCCGACGCGGGCATTGGGGTCGATTACCCAGACGTGCTCAATGCCGAAGGCGAGATACTCTGCCGTTTTGGCCACAGTGCGGCGCAAGCTGTCTTCCGGCGACTGAATCTCGATCACCAATAGGGGTGGATGAGTGAGAATGCGCTCCCGTGCGGCGCCTGAGCGAAGGATGGTGAGGTCGGGGACGCGGAAATGGTCGTGCTGGGTTTGGACCCGCTGTTCTGAAACCGCAACTACGCCCCATTCAGCGCGATGGGCGACAAAGATGCTGCCCAGAAACAATTGCAACCAAGAATGCTCAAACTCTCCCAAGTCGCGCTCCTCGATGACTCCGTCCACATACTCGCAGTCGTGCTCGTAGACGGTCGAGAGATACTGCTCGACGCTGACGTGCTTGTCGAAAACGGGCTGCGTTGCCATGGAGACAGTATCCTCCAATTTCAGAGCAATTACTAGAGTTCCGTAGACTGGCTGGATACCAGGGCTTTGGCTTTGGCGATGAAGTCGGCCAAGGGCATGGAACCTTGGTCGCCTTTGCCGCGGGTGCGGACGCTGACAGAGCCGGCGGCTTCTTCCTTGTCGCCGAAGACCAGAATGTAGGGCGTTTTCTGATTGGCGAAGTCGCGAATCTTGCCGTTCATTTTTTCGTTGCGGTCGTCGATCTCTACGCGCAGGCCCGCCTGTTTTAATTCCTGGTCAACCTTTTTGGCGTAGGCGTGGTGGCGCTCGCTGATGGGGACCAGACCGACCTGCACGGGGGCGAGCCAGAGCGGGAAGGCGCCGGCGTAGTGCTCGATGAGGACGCCGAAGAAGCGCTCGACGGAGCCGAAGAGGGCGCGGTGAACCATCACGGGTTGATGGCGCTCGCCGTCTTCGCCGACGTATTCAAGCTCGAAGCGGGCGGGAAGGTTGAAGTCGAATTGGACGGTGGAGAGCTGCCAGAGGCGGCCAAGTACGTCGACCAGCTTGACGTCGATCTTGGGGCCGTAGAAGGCGGCTTCGCCGGAGATGGTTTTGTGGGTGATGCCCTTGCGTTCGAGGGCGCGCTCGAGGGACCCGACGGCGAGGTTCCAGTTATCGTCGGAGCCAGCGTAGTGGGCGCGGTCGTTGGGGTCCCATGTGGAGAGCTCGACGATGAACTCCTTGAAGCCGAAGGTTTTGAGGACGGCTTCGGCAAAGTCGATGCAGGCGACCACTTCGTCTTCGATTTGGCCGGGGGTGCAGAAGATGTGGGCGTCGTCCTGGGTGAAGCCGCGGACGCGCAGCAGGCCGTGCATGGTGCCGGAGCGCTCGTAACGGTAGACGTTGCCTAACTCGGCCAGGCGGACGGGAAGGTCGCGGTAACTCTTGGGCGAGTTTTTGTAGATGAGGATGTGGCCGGGGCAATTCATCGGCTTGAGGCGATACTCGGCATCGTCCAGTTCCATGGGGGTGTACATATTGCCGGAGTAAAAGCCTTCGTGGCCGCTGATCTTCCACAGTTCGCGGCGCATGACGTGGGGGGTGAAGACCAGCGAGTAGCCGCGGCGGAGGCATTCGTCGCGCATCCAGTCCTCCATGACCTTGCGGACGATTCCGCCCTTGGGATGCCAGAAGACGAGCCCCGCGCCGGCCAGCTCCTGAATGCTGAAGAGGTCCAGTTGCCTGCCCAGCAGGCGATGGTCGCGCTTGGCCGCTTCTTCAAGGCGGGCGAAGTGCTCGTCGAGGGCTTTCTGCGAGAAGAACGCGGTGCCGTAGATGCGCTGAAGCTGGGGATTTTTCTCGTCGCCGAGCCAATAAGCGCCAGCGAGCGAAAGGACTTTGAAAGCCTTGACGCGGCCGGTGGAGGGCACATGAGGGCCGCGGCAAAAGTCAACGAAGCCGCCGTTGCGATAAAAGCTGACCTGGGAGCCAGGCTCGGTGAACTTGGTCACGAAGTGGGTCTTCATGAAGTCGCCGTCGCGGGCGAACGCTTCCAGCGCTTGATCTCTTGGAGTAGATTCTCGCAAAAACGGCTCGTCGCGGGCGACAACTTCCTTCATCTTTGCCTCGATAGTTATGAGGTCTTCCGGCGTGAAGGGGGTGGGGCGATAGAAGTCATAGAAGAAGCCGGCGTCGGTGGCCGGGCCGTGACCGAGTTTGGTCTCAGGGAAGAGCTCAAGAACGGCGGTGGCGAGCACGTGCGCGGCGGAGTGGCGAACGACCTTGAGAGCTTCGGGGTCCTTCTCGGTGAGCAGCTCAAGGCGGGTATCGGCGGTGAGGGGCGTGCCCAGGTCCACCAGGCGCGGGGCGGCCGAGTCTTCAGCTGCGTACATTGTGTCTTCCGACTGGCTGTCGGGGGCAGCGCTTTGCGTGGCTGCGCCGTTGACAGGGGTCAGGCGGGCTACCACGGCGGCGGCGGCGAGGCGCGGCGAGATGGAATTGGCAATTTCGAGAGGCGTTGTGCCGGAGGGGACTTCGCAAACAACTCCGTCGGGCAGGTGCACGGCAATGGTCTGGGCGTTCATGGCAGGCAGGATTCCAATGGGGCAGCGGCTCTAACAAACGCGGCCAACACATTGAGGATAGAAGGACGATGGGGCCCGCGTCGAGCGGCGCGCGATTTTCGCGGTGGAATGCGCGCTTTTTCAGGGTTGCTGATTTCTCAAATTGTTTTTACCGGCCAACGACGAGGACGGTGAAGCTGCCGGGAACGATGGGTGGACGGGGGCGAGGATTTTCGGGGGTTGGGTCGGGGCGGGGTCCGAATTCGGCGGCAACGAGATAGATGCGGTCGGCGGCGGAATCATAGGCCATGGTGCGGGCGCCAGATTGAGTAGGCAGTTCCTCAATGACGGGATAGCCGGGGGTACCGGCGTCGATGACGGTTAGGGTGCCTGCGCGGCCATTCGACGAGAATGCGAGCTTGTGAGCCGCGTCCCAGCCCGCGGCGTCGGGGCCTTCGCCGATGGCGGGGGTGGCGAGGGATTTGCCGGTGTTGGAGTCGGTGACGGCCATGTGCTTGCCGCCGCAGACGGAGAAGAGGCGGGCGCCGGGGACGTCGAAGGCCAGTCCGCTGGGGCCGTCACAGCCGGTAAGAGGCCAGACTGCGGTCATTGTTTTGGTGTTGGCGTCGAGGCGGACGAGTTCGCTTTTGTCTTCGATGTTGTCGAAGACCGTTCCTTTGCCGTCGACGGCGGGGAATTCGGGCTTGCCGGGGAGGGGGATGGTGGCGATGACTTTCCACTCCAGCGACAAAGACCCGTCGCCGGGGGCCCTGGTTTTCCGCGTGGGCAGCCTTGCGCTGATGACGGAGACGTCCTGGCTGCGGCCGTTGAAGGCCCAGACGGTTTGGGTGGCCCGCTCGAATACGATGCCGTCGGGGTTTTGGCCGGCGGGAATGGTGGCGACGGTGGCCAGGGTGGCGCGGTCGAAGACGACTACGGCGTTGCCGCCGCCGTCGGAGATGTAGCCGAATTTGCCGGCGTTATCTAGGGCGATGCCGTGGGTGCCATGGAGGTTTGCGATGCTGCCGACCGATTTGCCAGTCTGGGTATCGAGGACGTCGACGCGAGCGCCTCGGGTGAGGTAGAGGCGGTGGGCCGGTGGGTCGGCGAGCAGGCAATCCCAACCGCCGTCGCCGCCGATCTTCCAGCGGTCGAGGATTTTGTAGGGCTGCTGGGAGGAAAGCAAGGCCGGGGCGGCGAGAAGGCCGCACAGCAGGGCCGTGGATGCGAGGGAGCGGGTGAGAATTTGAAAAGTACGCTTGGTGGGCATGGGGGCTCCGTGTGAATGTTCAACCTGGCAAGAATAGCATTTATCAGTGGCTGGGAAAGAGGAAGGCGAGGCCTACCCCATGCCAGATGCATTACCCTCTTAGTTGATCCGGCCTGGTTGAAGAAGGCGCTGGTTTGGGTTCGTGGTTTCCCAGGTCTTCCGCCGCGGTTCGCCGCGGCGAAAGACCTGGGGCACCCAGCCATAAACGAGACGGGGACCTTATTTTGCGCATAGTTCTTTCGAATATCGGCACCTTGGGCGACATCAATCCGCTGATCGCCATTGCACTGGAGCTGAAGCGGCGCGGGCATGTGCCGGTGATGGCGGTGCCGGCGGTGTTTGAGTCGAGGATCGTGCCTTTGGGGCTGGAATTCCACGCGGTGCGGCCGGATATCGATCCTGCAAACAGCATCCTGGTGGAGATGGTCTACGACGTGAAGAAGGGGACGGAGCACGGGCTGAGGGATTTTCTGTTTCCGGTGCTGCGGCAGACTTACGACGATCTGCTGGATGCTGCGACCAGGCCGGAGCGGGCCGATCTGCTGCTGCTGGGCGAGCTGAATTATGCCGGACCGCTGGTGGCCGAGGTGACGGGGATCAAATGGGCGAGCTACGTGCTGGCGCCGCTGTCGTTTTTCTCCGCCTTCGACCCGCCGGTGCTTCCTCCGTACCCGCGGCTGGCGCGGGCGGACAAGGCGGTGCCTGGATTTGGCCGCGTGGTCAAACGGCTGGCGAGGTTTGTGAGCCGGAAATGGCCGCAGCCGATCTACGCTTTGCGCGAGGAACTGGGGCTGCCGAAGGGAAAGAATCCGCTGTTCGACGCCAAGCACTCGCCGTACCTGGTGCTGGCGCTGTTTTCGCGGGTGCTGGGAACGGCGCAGAAGGATTGGCCGGAGAATACGCTGATTACGGGATTCTGCTACTACGATGCGGATGCGGGGAACGCGGCGCTGCCGGCGGAGCTGGAGGAGTTTTTGTCCGCGGGGCCGGCGCCGGTGGTGTTTACGCTGGGGTCGGCGGCGGTGCTGGCGGCGGGGCGGTTCTACGAGTTTTCGGCCAAGGCGGCGATCCGGCTGGGGGCGCGGGCGGTGCTGCTGATCGGCTCGGACCCGCGCAACCGGCCGCTGCAAGAGCTGCCGGAGACCATCTGCGTGGCCGAATACGCGCCTTACTCGGGGCTGTTTTCGCGGGCGGCGATGGTGGTGCACCAGGGCGGAGTGGGGACGACGGCGCAATGCCTGCGGGCGGGCAAGCCGATGATGATTATGCCCTACTCGCACGATCAGCCGGACAACGCGAGGCGGATGCGGCGGCTGAAGGTGGCAAAGGTGATTCAGCGGGGGAATTACACGCCGGTGAGAGTGGCGCGGAAGCTGAAGGCGATGCTGGCCGAGCCTTTGTTTGCGCTGCGGGCGACGCTGGTGGCGCGGCGGCTGGAACATGAGGACGGGGTGCGGACGGCTTGCGATGCGCTGGAAGAGCTGTATCGGAGCACGCGCAAGGGGTGATGGTTAATTGTTGGTGGAGCGGCTCAGCACGCAGCGGCGGTGCTGGTGTAAACTTATCTGGACCCCATAGCTGGTCCGCCGCGGCGGACTGGCTTGATCGTGTCGGGACGTGGCTCAGCCTGGTAGAGCACTCGCTTGGGGTGCGAGGGGTCGGCAGTTCAAATCTGCCCGTCCCGACCATTATTTTCGCATTGCGACGTTGGGGATCATAGACCGCTGATTTGATTAATTTCTCACATTCAAATCGTAGCAAATTTAGTGATTGATCTTTCGCCATAATCCCCAGAACTCTGCAAGGAGGAAACCCTTCGAGTTCTTTCGTTAAATGTTAGCTCTACAAATATCTGTCTCGTCTCAGTCTGATTATTAGATGTGTACTGATAAGTACCTTCTCCGAAGAAAAGTATGGATGAATCTTTTAATTTTTCCACTTTCTCACGATAATGATCAGTGCCTTCGCCGATAGAGGTTATGAAGCTAAGATGAATCAATTCGCCTGCCGGTAAACGTTCTATCTTCAGTTGATAGATGCCTGTCGGGTATAGATTCTTATTGCTCTTTTCCGCAGAGCATACTTCATTACCATTAGCAATTACGAACATCCCAGCGAAAGCGCCCGGTTTGGCATCTGAAGAAATTGTAATGCCTCCATTGCCAATAGATTTAACGGAGCCAATGACTGAATATGGTAATCTGCATGGGTTCCAAGTAAGTTCCACTCCTGCTGGACGATTTTCGATTACCGAGGAACCGATTACAGGTTCAGGAAGTTGAAATCGCATGACAAGATTCAAGATATCAATTTTATTGGTGTTCTTGATTACTAAATTCTGTCGACGTAATTCATGCGACATTTTTGTCGAAATGGTCAAATCTGGAAAATCAGTAGGTGTTAGACCACCTTGTGTCGCTATTGTGACTTCTGGATCGTCAATCTTAAGGTGCGCCTGTCTCCATTGATTAATTAACTGAGGAGCAGATAAAACAATTAATGCCAGCGTGATTACAAATGCTGCGATAGCTCTTATCCAAGGCTTCCATTTGCTTGCCCAGTGCGATCTATACGCAAGCAATAGTAGAACAGCCCAGCAAACAACCAGACAAAATAATTTAACCCACCAATCTGGTACCAATGCCCAAGCAAGAACGGCGACAATCAGAGCGATCAAGTACAGGAAATTATCTCGGTTAATGAATTTTCGTTTGGATTGAGTGTATTCGTACATGCACTTAATCTTCCTTCCGGAGCATGCCTTGAATCAAGAGGATAAGCCTGAATAAAGTCATACCGTTACAAAACCAGGTTTATAGGACCAGCTCTAGGACGGGAAGAGGGAGCCGGAAAATTCTGGGGGTGGGGTGATGCGGGGGCGGCGGCGCGGGGGGATTTGGACTGGCGAGGAGAGCAGGCCGACTATCTCTCTTAGCTCTGTGCGGGCGTTGCCGATGGTGGCGGTTACGGCATTGAGGCGCTGGGTGGGGTCGCTGACGGGGAGGAGGGATTGAGGATCGTGACCGGGGGCGCGGTGCGGGGTTAGCTGCGGGGCCGGCTGCGGGCCGGGGCGGTGGTGAGTCTGCTCGAGAACCTGACGGGCGCCGGAGATGGTGTATCCCTCGGCGTGGACCAGGCGCTTGATATTCAGAACCATCTCGACGTCGCGGCGGCGATAAAGACGCTGGCCGGTTCCGCTCTTGTTGGGTTTTAGCTGGGGAAACTGCGACTCCCAAAAGCGCAGGACGTAGGTCTCTAGCTCGCAGATGCGGGCGACATCTCCAATTTTGAAGTAGAGACGGTCGGGGATTGTTGGCGAGTCGAGGGCGCGTTTTTGGGCGAGTTGCGTGGCCATGGGAACGACGAGGAGTAGACCGCAATTGTGGCCGGAACCTCGCTCTAAGCGCAGTATAGGCCAGAATTTGCACTCTTAGTGAAGCAAAATCGGGGGGTTAGCCGCATGGTTACCTGGATAGGTAAGAGGGGCAGACCGGAGCGGGTTGCGGACTGGGTTGCCAGAGCAATTCTTCTGAAGGCGTAGGAGCGTGGACCGGGAGGTCCACGCTACAGCCGGCCGGGAGGTCCACGCTACAGCCGGCCGGGAGGTCCACGCTACAGCCGGCCGGGAGGTCCACGCTACAGCCGGCCAGGAGGCCGGCGCTATCTATTCTCATCGTGACCGGTAATCTTCAGACCAGCAGAGAATCACAGCATACCTTAAGCGAAATGATCTTATGCGCTTTCAGGGCGGGTGATGGGGGTGCGCACGGGCGATTTGGGCGGCGCGGCGCGGAGGTACTGGGACGGCCAACTGGCCGGTTCGCCGAGCACGGCGGCGGCGCGGAGGGGCCAGTAGGGATGGTGGAGAAATTCGCGGCCGAGGAGCACGAGATCGGCATCCCCCTGCTCGACTATGGCGTTTGCCTGGGCGGAATCGGTGATGAGGCCTACGGCGGCGGTGGGAATGGAGGCTTCGCGGCGGATTCTGGAGGCAAACTCGACCTGGTAGCCGGGGCCTAAGGGAACCTGGGCATTGGGAACGAGACCGCCGGAGGAGACATCGACCAGATCGACACCTTCGTCGCGGAAGAGGCGGGCGAGTTGAACGGATTCGTCGATATTCCAGCCGCCTTCAGCCCAGTCCGAGGCGGAGATGCGGACAAAGATGGGCAGGTGGGAAGGCCACTCGGCGCGGACGACGCGAGCGACTTCAAGGACCAGGTGGGCGCGGTTGAGAAAGCTGCCGCCGTAGGCATCGGTACGCAGATTGGCGAGCGGGGAGAGGAACTGGTGGAGAAGATAGCCATGGGCGGCGTGGATTTCAACGAAGTCAAAGCCTGCCATGAGAGCCCGGGATGCTGCCTGACGAAAGGCCTCGACTACTGCGTCGATGCCGCGCTGATCGAGAGCTTGAGGGACGGCGTAGGTGGGGGAAAATGCGAGGGCGCTGGGCGCGACGGGTTGCCATCCACCTTCAGCGGGCAGGAGAAGACGGTCGCCGATTTGGGGCGGAGCCATGCTCGCCTTTCGGCCGGCGTGGGCCAATTGAATGCCGGCGCGGGAGCCCTGGGAGTGGAGAAATGTGGCGATGCGCGCCAAGGCGGGGATGTGCGCGTCTTTCCAGATGCCGAGATCGGCTGGTGAGATGCGGCCTTCGGGGAGGACGGCGGAGGCTTCAAGGATGACCAGGCCGGCGCCACCCTGGGCGCGGCTGCCCAGGTGGACGAGATGCCAATCGGTGGCGAAGCCGTCCTGGGATGAGTACTGGCACATGGGCGATACGCCGATGCGGTTGGCAAAGGCGACGGAGCGAAGCTGGAAGGGAGAAAAAAGAGGATGGCTCATAAGTGAATGGATGATTGTGATGGACCGGGGATGCAGAGTTGATGCATTGAGCAATCGCTGTTCTGGTTATGATGCGGGGACGATTCAGCGGGCTTCGAGCATAGTGGAGACCAGGGCGATGGGCAGGCCTACTACGTTGAAGTAGTCGCCTTCGATGCGGGGAATCCATCGGGCGGCGCGGCCCTGGATGGCGTAGGCGCCGGCTTTGTCCATGGGCTCGCCGGTGGCGATGTAGGCGGCGATCTCTTCTTCAGAGAGGGTGAGGAATTTGACGGCGGTGACTTCGGCGGCTACTTGGGTGCGCTCCGCGGTGACCAGGGCGACGCCGGTGATGACGCGATGGGTGCGGCCGGAGAGCAGGCGCAGGATGCGGGCGGCGTCGGCGGGGGTCTTCGGGCTTGCCCAGGATGTGGTTGTCGAGAGTGACTGTGGTATCGGCTCCCAGGACGGCGAGAGTGTCCGAGGCCTGGAATACGGAGGGATTTTCTGAGGCTGGGGAGATTTCAGAAAGGACTCCCTCAGGGGCTAAAGCCCCCGGTTCTTTTGCTGTTTGAACGTACGGGCTAAAGCCCGTACCCTTCACCAGAGGGAGCAGGTCCGCAGCCGTGGAGGCCAAGGTCAGTTCGCGGAAGACGGATTGGGCTTTTTCGCGGGCGAGGCGGGTGACGTAGGTGATGGGATCCTCGTTGGGGTGGGGATCCTCGGGGATGGTTGTGGGGTGGACCTCAAACGAGAAGCCGGCCTGGGCGAGAAGTTCGCGGCGGCGGGGCGAGGCGGAGGCCAGGAACAGCATAGATTGATTATGCCGTGGATGGGCGGTTGGAGCCATTAAGAGAACCGATAGTTCCTTTTCGGGCGCGGTGTCAAAGAATCCGAGCTGGCTTGGCATGGTTAAGTCGTTGAAAACACATGAGAAGAGTGGGTTTGAACGGATTGCAGGGAATTACGGTGTATTTGGTTAAGCTAAGAACATTCAAAGCGAAATAATTCTACAAGGGAAAGCGCATAGGGCTTTCCTGATCTTCTTCGGGCCATCACCGCGGGTTCGCGGGCGTAGAGAAGAAGACGAGGCTACAGCATTTTTTTGAATGCGTTGGAGGGGTGATACCGCAGGGTTTTGCTCCTTATTCCTTTCTACGGGGAGTGCGAATGACCGTGGAATGGTGGGCCGGGAATGGCGGAGAGATGGCTAGGGCAGAGAAGAAAGCGGCACTGAAGAGCAAGACGCGGAGAAAAGCGGCTATCGGGAAGAAGAAGGTTCCGAAAGGCGTGAAGATTCTTCGTGAGGCGGCGGACGAGACGGTCGGGGAGAACAGTGCCAAGATAACGGCATCCCTGCTGAAAGCGACGCTCAAGGGCAAAGTTGGCATGGCAAAGCTGTTGATTGACCTTGCGGCGTTGCAACAGGAGAAAGAGGACGCCAAGAAAAAGCGGCGAGGCCGGAGTACGGCGCAGGAGTTGGCGGCCGAGCCGGAGTGGCGTGATGAGGTCATTGAAACACTCGCGGAGACGGAGCCCGGGAGCCGGGAACCGGAAGGCTGATGGAATTTCGCGAGCATCTTCATGGGGCATCGAAACATTCATGGAGAAGCTGGCAAGGGCCACCCAGCGGGCATCCGCCGCGGCGGACGCTCGCTGGGAGCCCAGATTCACCGGGGACCAGGGAATGGAAAAAAGCCACTCGACGGCGAGTGGTTTTCGGTGTACAGCAATTGGAGAACCGCTACAGCCCGACGGGCAGGGCGGTTGGGCAGGAAAATGACTTGGGCTGCAGAGCGGCGGAGAGACGGATGGGCTCTTTGCCGCATTCCCGAGAAGAAGGATGAGACGCGGATGAAGCTCACTATAAACGATTGGTTCGGCATAGGCAGATGGATGGGAATGAAACTTGAGCTGAGACTCGGGCTGGGACTGTGCCTGTTGTGGATGGCGTTGGGAGGGTTAGCCAACGCGCAGGGGGTGAGCACGACGACGGTTCAGGGGACAGTGTATCTGGCCAACGGGCAAGCCGGCGCCGGGACACTGGTGGTGAGCTGGCCGGCGTTTACGACGGCGAACGGCCAGGCAGTGGCCGCGGACAGCACGACGGTGACGATTGCCACGGATGGATTTGTGAGCGTGAATCTGGCGCCGAACCTGGGGGCGACTCCGGCGGGGCTTTATTACACGGCTGTTTTCTACATGAGCGACGGCTCGACGAGCACCGAGTACTGGGTGGTGCCGGCGGCGTCGCAGGCGAGCCTGGGGGCGGTGCAAGCGCAAGTGATGCCGGCGGCGCAGGCCGTGCAGACGGTGAGCAAGGCGTATGTGGACCAGTCGATTACGGAGCTGACGGAGAGCCTGCTGACGGCGTCGGGCGGGACGCTGAGCGGGCCGCTGTATCTGAGCGGGGATCCGACGCAGTCGTTGCAGGCGGCGGACAAGCATTACGTGGATGAGAGCTTCGCCCTGGCGGTCCCGCTGGCGGGCGGGAATATGACGGGGGCCTTGACGACGCCGTCGGTGAACGGAGTGCAGTCGCCACAGGCGGCGAGTTCGCAGACGACGATCCAGGAGGCGATGAACGCGGCGGGGACGAACGGGGCGATGGAGATTCCGCCGGCATATGCGGGGACGGACGGTTTCACGAATCCGAATGGGATCTATGTGACGGATTTGCGGCAGACGAGTTCGCAGCAGTTTGAGCGCAGCGTGAAGGAATTCGGCGCGGTGTGCGATGGGAGTACGGACGACACCAACGCATTGCAGGCGGCGCTGAACTATGCCCAGACGCACGGTGTGGCGCTGACGATTCCGCAGGGAACATGCAAGACGCGCGCGCTGAACTGGCACGGGGAGTCGATTGGCGGAATGGGCAAGCAGGTGTCGGCGCTGATGGGGTTTCCGGGACAGGATGTGCTGTCGACGGTGACGGACAGCATGAACCTGCTGGGATATACGCGGATTCACGATCTGACCATTTATGTGGATCAGAGCGTGGATGTGTCGTGCACGCCGGCCGAGGGGCGCGCGCCGGCGGGAAGCTGCGCGGTGGGCCGGCAGATGGAGAGCAATTCGATTTTTTCGCCGGGCGGGAGCGGGCTGACGGGGACTTTGGGAACAGGCGCGGCATGGGCGGTGGGCAATTGCGCGATTGCCATGCCGGCGGTAACGGGAGCGGGCGGCAACGGGCTGCGCGTGGCGGAGATGGAGAACCTGGAGATTGCGACGACGGGCGTGGACCCCATGGCGGCCGAGTATCCGGGAGCGCACTCGACGCACACCTGCGGCCTCTACCTGGCGCAGTGGCCGCAGTGGAGCGAGTTCCGGAATATCGATATTCGCGGGCTGAATACGGGCATCGCGATCCCCGCGTTGCCGGTGGCTACGCCGGCGGGATTGAATGCGGATTCGAATCGCTGGCAGAACATCACGATCCAGGCGACGCACGGGTTTACGGCGGCGGCGGGTTCGAACAACGTGCTGGATGACGTGGTGGCGGAGGTAGGGAATTCAGCGGCGACAGCCGAGCCGCCGACAGGGCTAGTGCTGGATTTTGCGGGTGCGCAACAGGGCTGGACGGTGCGGAATGCGGTGGTGTTGCCGGCGTGGGACGCGGTGCAGCCGCAACTGACGGTGACGGCCGCGGGCGGCGCGGTGACCGGGGTGAGCGTGGGTACGGAACACGGATTGGGATTCGATCCGTATGGTACGCAGGTTCCGCTGGAGTTCAGCGGGAGTTGCACGGCGCAGGCCACGGCGAATGTGAACAGTAATGGGTCAATCGGCACGATCAGCGTAACCTCTGGCGGGGTGGGCTGCTCGGGAACGACGACGGCGAGCGTGAACGTGGCCGGGAGCTGGGATACGGCGGCGGCGGTGAACCTGATTGCCGGGCAGAGTATGACGTTCTTTGGCGGGAACCTGCTGAAGGGCAACGGCGGGTATACGGTGTGGAACGCGGCGGGCTCCCAGAGTTATGGAACGCAGTTGGATGGGGGCGGCGGGAGCTTGCCGGGCGGAGGGAGCTATACGGCGCTGGTGTTAAACAACAAGTTGGGAACCGCCTATCAGGTGGACCAGTATCCCGGCGCGGACTTCGGAGCCAAGTTACAAGCGTGCCTGGGAACATTGAGCGCGAGTTACGGCGGGACCTGCGACGCTCGCAATTTTACGGGGACGCAGTCGATGGGATCGAACCTGACGATCTCGACAGCGAATGCGACCGTGCTGTTGCCCTGCGCGACGATTTCGACGGCCAACCAGGTGATTGTGACGGCGGGAACAAGGAACGTGGCCTTGCGCGGATGCGCCTTGCGCGGAGCCAGCACAGCCAGCGGGAGCCAGGGCGGAACGGTGTTCCTGTACTCGGGGACGGGCGCGATGGTGCAGGTGGGAGACCCGACGTATGCGGCGGATACGATGGGCTTTCACATGGACAACGCGGTGATCAACACGACCGCGGCCAGCAATGCGACAGCGCAGGGGCTGGCAGCCTATCGCACGCAGGAGATGGATATTGAGAGCCTGTATTTCCTGGGTAACTCGAATCAGACAGGCATGACGCTGGACGGGACCGGCAATTATACGGGCGGAAGCTATTTCGGCGACCAGTTCGACGGGTTCCAGACGGCGGTGAACGCAATCGGGCACCAGATTTCAAATCCGGCCACGACGGATTGGATGAATGCGAGCACGTTTGTGAGGTTGCACATTGATTGCCCAACCAGCGGGGGCAGCCCGATCGGCGGGACCTATGGGATCAACCTTGCAGCAGGAGATGGAAACACATTTACGGGGGGAGACGTGGAAGGTTGCTCGACGGCTCTGCACCTGGGGGCGAACGCTCAGAACAATACGATCGTCGGATTGCGGAACGAGAACTCGAACAACCAGGTGGTGGCGGATGCGGGCAGTTCGTACAACAACTGGATGACCGGCGGAACGATATTTACCGGCCAGTTAACGGACAACGGCACGCGCAACAGTTTTCTGGATACCTTCCATCGCAGCTTTAACGGAATGAATGGGGATTGGTACGGCAGCCAGAAGGATGCCACGGTGACCAATCACTGGAGGTTAGGGATCGGCGCGGGGAATGAGCGCGGGCTGCTGAATGAGATTCAGACGGATTATGGATACCGCTGGATTGCTGGGTACTCGGATGCGACGGCGGGCGAGCAGTTCTATCAGATCCAGGATCTGCTGAACAACGTGAACCGGCTGTCGATCGGGCAGTATAACAACGGGCAGTCGAGCACCAACAACCAGACGGTGATCAATGCGGCCGGGACGGGCTCGGTGGTGCTGAACGGATCGAATAACTCTGGGACGGGAGGGGTGGTCTTCGGGTCGGGCGGAGCGACAGAGTCCACCGTGGCGACGATCAACAACGCGGGGAACGCGCAGTTCAACGGAACGCTGCAGGTGGGCGGGACCTCGACATTCATCAATACGCCGACGGTGAAGAACCAGGCGGACGCGGAGATCGACGCAATGCTTTGGGCCGGTTTGACGACGAGCCAGAAGGAGTCCTTCATCTACAAGGACTGGAACGGCAACAGCCAGTGGTATATGGAGAAGGACGCCAGCAACAACTGGGAGTTGAACTCGGCAACGGGCGGGCTGGACAGCTTCAAGGCGTACCAGAGCACAAATAGCGGCGATACTTACATCGATGCCTCGAATTCTTCGGGGGTGGTGCGGATTAACTACGAAACCGGGTCGGGTGCGGGATTCAAAATATACGGCGGCGGCAGCAGCTCTTTGTATGCAAGCTTCACGGGAACAACTTCGATCATGTTCCCAGGTCTTGCGGCGAGCAGCGGCCACAACTGCCTGCAAATCGATACCTCGGGATCTTTAACCAATACCGGTTCAGCCTGCGGCTCGGGCACTGGCGGGAGCGGGACGGTAAGCTCGGGAAGCGCGGGGCAGATCGCATATTACTCGGCCACCGGCACCACGGTCGGCGGCATGAATGCGGTTCCCGTTACAGCAGGCGGGACGGGGGCTGCGACCGCAGCCGGGGCGCTGGCGAACCTGGGCGGCGCGCCTTTAGCAAGTCCGACTTTCACCGGTACGCCGACTGTCCCAGGGTATCTGACCACATCGAGTGCATCGAGCACCTACGCGGCGTTGACGGGCGCGGTCTTTACCGGGACGATCTCAACTACCAACGTCACCGATTCGGGATTGACTCCCGGCAACTGTGAACAACCGGGCACGGGCGGAATTCTTGCTTCCGCCAGTGGCCCATGCGTTGTAACAGTACCTCCGGGCGGAAATATTCAGTCGGCGATCACAGCAGCGGGAGCGAACGGAACGGTTAATTTAACGCCGGGAACCATCTACAATGTATCAAGCCAGCTTACTATCTCCAATAACTATGTCATCCTCAACGGAAACGGCGCCTGCATTGTGACCACCTACACATCAGGAGACAGTCTGGTAGTTTCCGGCTCTCTGGACACTCTGAATGATGTTTGCCTGATGCCGGGAGCTGCAATTCCATACGCGGCCATCCACGATACATCAAGCCAGTTTGGACTGACGATCAACCGGCCAAGGTTTGTTCAGAACTATCCCAACCTTCCCTCTTCCGGTTATTACTGGTACTACAATATTCAGGTTGATTCGGATGAGGATTTAACGGTCAACGGCTTCAATGCAATCTATCATGCCGCCTTCGGGCAATCCTATACCGGAAACTACGGTACGCTGCGCTGCGATAGCACGTTCTGCGGGTCAGGCATCTACAACACTGCAGGCTCCGGCAATTCCGCGGTGGGTTACATCAACGATTCCGCACTCTCGATGGGGTGTTTTGGAAACTCGATTGATTGGGAAGGCGGCAACGACCTCAAGCTGAATGGCGTCATTCTGCAAGGCTACAACCAGTTCGGATTGAAGGTGAACAGCACCGCCGGCGGAGGAAGCGGGAACGTCACGGCGATAGGCGTCCACAACGAGATGGGGGGGTGCACCAATCCAATGCTGAATGGCATTGCAGGCGGATCCGGCTTTGTAATCGGAACAGGTATAACTCTGCGGATGCCGAATGGATCCAGCGGGAGTGGCGGAGGCGGTGTATTTCCAAACAGCAGCGGCAGCACACCAGGATCAGAGAATTATGCTTACTATGTTGTGATCCATCAAAGTGGTGAATCCGGTTCAGATACACCTGCAACCATACCGCTTTATATAGGCATGGATGGCAACGCAAACGCCACTCTCGGCGGCGGCAACGGCGTGGTTGTGACCTCGCCTACCAGCCCCAACTCGGGCGATACCTGTGATTTCCTGCGGATTGACCAAACGGTCAATGGACTAGTGGCTCCGTATAGCGGCAGCGGGCTGAACTATGCGATCCCGGGGGAGCAAGGCGTAGCTTGTGGCTCAGGCACCTACCTTTCCTTTACGGACACCACGCCGACTTCCAGTTTAACGTCCTACACATTCACTTCCTATCCTCAACCTTATGGCGTAGCCATCGGTGGATATGGTTGGCCGGGCGCAGACATAGTGCTGACTGGCCCGGCTACGAACCACGGCTATTATATTGGCCGCTGCCCCGTTGCCGGACAGATTGTTGTGCCGGATTACACAGGCGAGTTCAATCGAACATACATTACCTGCGAGGGCCCGACGGAGGATGGCTATAACGGCAACGGCGCGGGGTATACGCCTGTCCTGCTCAATCGGCAATCGGGAATGAACTATTCGAATTACGTGCCTTCGGCAACGCTGAATCCGATGTGGTTCAAGTACACGCCTTCCGGCCTGAAGGGGCTGTATAACTTAGGAGTGAACAATGGCGGCTGGCCGTGGGATGGGGGTCCGACCGATGCCATCACGCTCATCGATAGCAATCAATTCAAGACTCTTGCCACTCCTGGGAACAGGCCGGCGTTGACCTCGGCTGATAATGGTGACTCAGCATACGGAATTGACGGCGCGACAGGCGGGTTGGCGGAGCGCGATGCGACTTCGATCAGTTGGTATATCGACCACATCTTTGACGGCTCCAGCTACGTTGCCAGACTGACGGCATCGACGGCGCTGTTTAAACAGGCGACCGTCCTGCTGAGCGGACTGCCGGGTTTGCCGTCCACTGGAAATTATTGTCTGCAGATCGGCTCGTCCGGTTCGGTGACCCCGACGGGCGCGGCTTGCGGTGCTGGAAACGGGAGCGTCACGAGCGTAGGTTTGAGCCTGCCCGCAGACTTCAACGTCACCAACACACCCGTCACCAGCAGCGGCACACTCACCGCAGCTTGGGCAAACCAAAACGCCAACTACATCCACGCTGGACCGTCTTCCGGCTCAGCCACTACACCCACATGGCGGCCGCTTGCGGCCGCTGACATCTCGCCAGCCGGCACCCTGAGCAACAACACGACCGGGACGGCGGCCGGCTTTACCGGCTCTCTCGCCGGCGATGTTACCGGGACTCAATCGGCCACAGCCGTAGGCAGAATCAACGGCGGAAGCATTCCGGCATCGGCGAACGCCTTGAGCACTAACTCCAGTAGCCAACCTGTCGCCTCAACCACACATAACCTGAGCGTACCGGCGAATTGCATCGCGGCTTCCGGGTCCGGGACGGCATATACGTGCCCAACCTCGCCCGCCTTTACGCCCGCTACCGGCGATCACATTCAGTTCAAAGCTGATGTGGCTAACACGGGCGCTGCAACATTGTCAGTGAATGGCGCCACGGCTGCTTCTATTAAGAAGTGGGGCGGCGGCGCCAACTTGATTGCCAGTGACTTGTTGGCTGGTAATTGGATTAGCGCGACGTTCGATGGTACTTACTGGCAGCTTGAAGGACAACTGGGGAATGCCAACGCGACGGAGATCAATGGAACGGCGATTAGCGGCTTATCGGGAAGCGGATCAACATTGGCACTGACCACTTCGCCCGTGTTTGTTACTCCTACGTTGGGAGCGGCCGGCGCCACGAGCCTTTCGCTGACCAACCCGCTGACGGCGGCGAACGGCGGAACGGGGGCGGCGACGGCGAGCGCCAATACCGCGTTTGGAAACTTCACCACTTCGAGCGCCGCGCCGAGCTTTACGGCCACGACCGGCACGGGGAGTCCGGTTGCAGCGATTTCGCCGACCTTTACCGGGAACACGACCACCTTTGCGAATAACTCGGCCAACACCGACTATATTGTCATTCAGCCGGGTACGTCGAGCACCGCGGAGCTTGGCGGGATTCAACTGAACAGCGCCGCCGCCACGCCGGTAACCGAGTGGTATATCGAAGAGGACGCGAGCTACGATCTCAAGATTCACGATCAGGGCGCGACGACTCCGGTGGACATTCTGACCGGCTACATCAATGCGGGCACCAACATCAACTCGCAGGGCACAAGCGCAGTCACTATCAACAATTCATCGTCGGGAGCCGGCACGGGCGGCTTTATTGTCTACGAGGGCGGGTCGAACTACAACACCGCGGCCTTCACCGTAACCAGTTCGGGCAATGCCAACGTACCAGGCACATTGACGGCCGCCGGCACAATCACAGGCGGGATGGGGGTATCGCTTTCCAGCGCAACGAGCATCGCGGCAACCAGCTTTACAAGCACCGGGCTGGCGCTTCCGGCGATTCCGGTCAGCACGGCCAAGCGCGGAATGTGCGTGTTGATCTGGGAGCAGAACACGGCGGTGGGCACGGTGCAATTCGGAATGGGGATGAACAATGCGCCTACGGACCTTTGGGTGATTAATCAGGACTCCCCCGGAGCGTACAAGGCGCCGACGTACACCACGATCGCCTCAACGACAACGACCGCGGTATCCGCAGCGGATGCGCCCAGCGCCACGGCGACAGGATACAGGGACGAGATCGATTTTACCCTCACTACGGGAAGTTCCAACGCGGTGACCTTGACGGTCTATGGACTCTCCAGCAGCACGTCAGATGCGCTGGTCATCGAGCCGGGAAGTTCCTGCACTTGGCTGCCGTGAGAAGTTCTGGAATGGGTCGCTTTTCATGCAGGTCAGAGGCTTTTGCGAGGGAGTGCAGGCGACGACGCGCACGAGGGTACTGTGGCTGAGATGAGTATGGAGTACAACCCCGGAGGCGGAGGCTGGAGCCTGATCCCCGAGGAGCTGGACCGGGAGGAGTTGGAGCGGTTCGGGCGGATTCTGGATTCTCGTCCGGTGAGCCTGCGGGGGCGAACGGTGGGGATGGCGCTGGCCGAGAAGTTGCTGCTGGTAAGAACGCGGGAGGGAAAGCCGGCGGCGCTGAAGGCGAATGCTGCGCAGCGGGCCTTTGAGCGGCGGCGGGGCGAGCGGAACATCGTGCTGAAGGCGCGGCAGATGGGGCTGACGACCTGGGCGGCGGCGCGGTTCTTTCTGAAGACCATTACCCATCCGGGGACGCTGACTTTGCAGGTGGCGCACACCCAGGAGGCGGCCGAGGAGATCTTCCGCATTGTGCACCGGTTTGTGGACTGGCTTCCGGAGGAGATGCGGGAGGGAACGCTGAAAACCTCGCGGACCAATGTGCGGCAGATCGTGTTTCCGGAGATGGATGCGCAGTACCGGGTGGTTACGGCGGGAGACCGGAACGCGGGACGGGGATTGACGGTGCAGAACCTGCACTGCTCGGAGCTGGCGCGCTGGCCGGGAGACCCGGCGGAGACCCTGGCGGGGTTGCGGGCGGCGATGGCGCCGGGGGCGGAGCTGATTCTGGAGTCGACGCCGGACGGGGTGGGCGGATGCTTCTATGAGGAGTGGCAGAAGGCCGGCGAGTCGGGGATGGTGCGGCATTTCTTTCCCTGGTGGATGGAGCGGCGCTACCGTGCCGGGGCGGTGGACAAAGCCAGCCTGACAGAAGAGGAACGGGCGCTGATGAGCCGGCACAAGCTGGATCTGGAACAGATTGGCTTCCGGCGGCAGATGCGGGCGCAGTTTCGCGGGCTCGCCGCGCAGGAGTATGCCGAGGACGCGGAGAACTGCTTTCTGGCAAGCGGGAATTCGATCTTTGAGCTGGCGGCCATCGAGGCGCGGCTCAAGGAGGCGCCGGAGCCGGTGGAACGGCGGCGGAACGGGGAGTTGGAGGTGTGGCTGCCGGCGCTCCAGGGCAAGCAGTACCTGGTAGCGGTGGACCCGTCCGGCGGCGGAAGCGAGGGGGACTACTCGGCGGCCGAGGTACTGGATCTGGAGACCGGGTTGCAGTGCGCGGAGTATGCCGGGCATGCGGGAGGCCTGGAGCTGGCGCAGCTGGTGACAAAGCTGGCGGCTGAGTATAACCAGGCCTGGCTGGTGGTGGAGAGGAACAACCACGGCAGCGGGGTGCTGGCGCTGGCGGAGACGGTCTGTAAATACGCGCGGATCTATACGCAAGGTGGGCGGCAAGGGGGACAGCCTGGGTGGTTGACTACGTCCATGAGCCGTCCGGCGGCGCTGGGGCGGCTGGATGCGGGGCTGGTGGAACAGCCGGAACGCTTCCAGAGCAAGCGGCTGCTGGGCGAATGCAGGAGTTTTGTCAGGCTGCCCGACGGCAGGTCGGGGGCGCGGGCGGGGACGCATGACGACCGGGTGATGGCCATGGCCATCGGCCTGGCGGCGCGGGCGGAGATGCTGGAAAAAGGCAGCCGTTAGCTTTTAGCTCTTAGCTGTTAGCTTGGGTTTGCCGAAGGCGGAGTGAGTGGGGTGATTGCAACTGTTTTTGATCTTCTTTGCTGCCAATGGCCGGTGAGCTAAGAGCTAAAAGCTGACGGCTGAAAGCTGCTCTTAGCATAGAATTTGATGGAGAACCAGGAAAAGGCGGGGGAACGGGGTTGGCTGTTCTGGCGGTGCAGCAGATCCGGCGGATGCGGGGCGGCGCGCAGGGCCAGCTGATGCTGGGCGCGGACGGTCACGTATACGTGGTGAAGTTCCAGAACAACCCCCAGCATACCCGGGTGCTGGCCAACGAGTTTCTGGCCTCGCGGCTGGCGGCGGCGGCGGGGCTGACGGCGCCGGAGACGGAGCTGGTCGAGGTATCGAGCTGGCTGGTGGAGAACACGCCGGAGCTGGAGATCGATCTGGGCAGAACGCGGGTGCGATGCCGGGCGGGGCTGCAGTTCGGGTCGCGGTTTGTGGGCGGCCTGATGCCGGGCCAGGTGGTGGATTACCTGCCCGAGGAGCAGATGGCCGAGGTGAGAAACCTGGGCGAGTTTGCCGGCATCCTGGCCCTGGACAAGTGGACCGGGAACGCCAACGGGCGCCAGGCGGTCTTTACGCGCCGGCAGCGGGAGCGGAGGTACCGGGCGGTCTTCATCGATTTCGGGTATTGCTTTCACGCCGGGGAGTGGCGGTTTGAGGATGCGCCGCTGCGCGGGGTCTATTATCGCAATGACGTGTACCGGGAGGTCAGCGGATGGGAGTCCTTCGAGCCCTGGCTGACGCGTCTCGAGACCCTGCCGGCGGAGACGGTGTGGGCGGCGGCGGGCGAGGTGCCGCCGGAGTGGTACGGCGGCGATTTGACCGAGATGGAAGCGCTGGTGGAGAAGCTGCTCCTGCGGCGGAGCCGGATTCGGGAACTGATTGAAGAGTTCGGGAAGTCGGACAGGAACCCGTTTCCGAAATGGGGCGGGATGGGAAAAAGTGAGGGAGAAGGCTGGAAGGATGCGCGGTGGGATACTAACATTGCGGGAAGGGTGAATTGAAAGGCAGCTTTCAGCTTTTAGCTATCAGCTTTCAGTTTTTTGCTTTGGTACCTGGCAACTGCTAGCTGGCAAACATGAACTGAGGGCTAAGGGCTAAGGGCTAAGAGCTAAGGGCTGAGGGCTGAGGGCTGAGAGTTCGCATCGATGAACAGTGGAACCCAGCGGCGGGCATGCGAGTTTCATCTGCTCCGGTATGTGCCGGATGCGGTGCGGAACGAGTATGTGCATATCGGGGTGATCCTGCGCGAGTCCGCCGCGGCGGACAGCCGGGAGGCCAGCCCTGAGCCGGCCAGCCCTGAGCCGATTCTGGTCCGGTTTACCCGCGACTGGCGAAGAGTGCGCTGCCTCGACCCGGATGCGGACACCGCGCTGCTGGAGGGGATGGAAAGCGAGCTGCGCAGGCGCTTCCTGGCCGAGCCGGACGGAAATTTGATGCGGCTGCTCAATGAGTCCCTGTCGCTGAGCGTGCAGATGACCGAGGCCAAGGCTTACCTGGCGGAGAGCCTTCCGGCGGGGATGGAAGAGCTGATGCGGCTGTATGTGGAGCCGCCGCCGAAAGAACGGCTGCCGCGGCTGAGCGGGCGCGCGGCGATTCAGGCCAGGATGCGGACGGAGTTCGAGCGGGCCGGGGTGTGGGAGCTGCTGAGAAAGAGAATTGCGGCTTCTGAGTACACGCGGCCCGGAGACCCGCTGCGGATTGACGTGGGGTACCGGCCCAACGGGTTGATTCGCATGTTTCATGCCGTGAGCCTGGAGCCGGGGGTGGAGATGGCCAAGGTGCTGGCGTTTTCGGCGGCGGGATTGCGCGCCGGCGTGGAACGGGTAGAGAAGGCCCAACTGGAGCTGACCGCGGTGATTGAGCCGGCGGCCAAGCTGGCGGGCGAGGAGCCGGAACGCCTTGAGATGTACCGCTTTGGCGTGGAGACGATGGAAGAGCACCAGATCCGGGTGCTGACCACGTCGGACCTGGGCCGGGTGGCGGAGACGGCGCGGCGGGAGCTGCGGGTGTGAAGAACAGTTGTCAGTGATCAGTTGTCAGTGATCAGTTGTCAGTTTTTCGACTGTTAGCTACCGAATGCGACGTACTGATTTCTTCGATCAATTTATCTTCTGTTGTTTTACAGATAATTACCTGTCTTTGCGGTAGGATCGAATTTGTTGAGAGATGGATGGAAGTTAGAGGCTGTCAGTACATAACTGACCACTGATAACTGACAACTGACCACTGTATTCCGAGGCATGGCCCTTTCCGGGGCTGTGCCTTTTTATTTTTGGGGCGGCGGAAAAAGGAAGGTGCGCGTGAGGGTAGGAGAACAGTTGCGGGAGATCTGGCGGCAGGCGACCCGCCACGGCGGGCAGGCCGGGAGTGGGCGGAGGGCGGAGTTGACGGCAGGCGCGGCCGATGCGGAGGCGGAACGAAAGACATTGGCGCTGCCCGCGATCCTGACTCCGGTCCAGTTTCCGGGGCGCCTGCTGCCCAAGCCGACGCCGGTGAACCTGCGCCGGTTCGCCGAGACGCCGGTGGTGCGCCGGGCGATCAACGTCATCAAGGATCGCATTGCGGCCATGGACTGGCAGGTGAGGGTGCGGCGCGGGGTGAGGCCGTCCGATGTCGCCTTTGCGGAGAGGAAGCTCAGGGCGCTGCGCCGGACGCTGGAAGAGCCGAACGCGGTGGACAGCTTTCGCACTTTGATCGAGCAGGTAATCGAGGATGCGTTGACCGGCGGCTTCGGGGCCATCGAGATGGAGCCCACCGGCGACGGGGAACGGCCGGCGATGCTGTGGGCGGTGGACGGGGCTTCGATCCGCATCAACGCGCGGTGGGACGGCGACCCGGAGACGCCCAGGTATGCGCAGGCGCTGCCGGGGCAACTGGAGTCGAGCGCGATCGAGTTGCGCGACGGCCAGTTGATGTACATACGGATGAATCCGCGCAGCTTTACGCCCTTCGGGCTGGGACCGCTGGAGGTGGCCTTTGAGACGGTGAACCAGTTTCTGAGCGCGCACCGCTTCGCGGGCAAGCTGGCGTCCAACGCGGTGGCGCAGTATGCGCTGTGGCTGAACGAGGCCACGCCGGCGCAGCACGACCGGCTGATCCGCTGGTGGCAGGACGAGATCGAGGGCACGGGGCGCGTGCCGTTGATCTCGACCGAGCAGAAGCCGGAGGTGCTGCGCTTTGCCCAGGGCACGGATGCGGATATGCGGCTGGCCTGGCAGGAGTTTCTGATCCGCATGGTGGCCAATGCGTTTGGCCTGCCGCCGCTGATGCTGGGCCTGGAGGCGGACGTGAACCAGTCGACCGCCGCGGAGATGACCGACGAGGCCTTCCGCGGGGCGATCTCGCCGCTGGCGTTGCTGCTGGCCGGGCACATGACCCGCGATCTCTTCGGCAAGTGCATCGGATGGCGGGAGTTCGAGTTTGTCTTCAACGAACTGAACGCGCGCGACGAGGAGACGGAGCTGGCGGTGCAGGTGCAGCTCTTGCAGGCCGGCGTGCTGACGGTGAACGAGGTGCGGGCGATGCGGGGGTTGGGGCCGCTGGGGCAGGACGGGGCGGTGCAGCTGGCGGGCGAGTCGGAAGACAGAGAACAGGGACTAGGGACTGAGGGACTAGGGACTAGGGAATAGGGAATAGTGAACCGAGGCCAGAAGATCCGGCCCGGATCTGGAGCTGGATCAAAGTATCCGGGGCTGCTCGAACCAACACCGATCTTAGTCCTTAGTCCCTAGTCCCTTAGTCCCTAGTCCCTCGTGAAGTGGAGAGCGCATGCGATTGGAAGCGATGGCAGTAAAGATTCCCCACGTGGACGGGCACCCCAACCGGGTGCCGTTCGAGGGGGTATTGACGGTGGTGAATGCGGCCAGCGACAAGGCGCCGGCCGGAGCGCGGGGGCATCGGGTGATGCTGACGCGCGAGGCGGCGGAGAAGGCGCTGCCTTCGCTGCTGGGCATGGCGGTGGACTACCGGCCGGGCTGGGACGGCCATGATGCGCGGCGCAAGATCGGGCTGCTGACCGAGGCGGACGTGATCGGGCAGCGGCTGGTGGTGCGCGGGTACCTGTACGCGCGGGACTTTCCCGAGGTGGCCGGGGCCATCCTGGCGCAGTCCTCCGAGGCCATGGGCATGAGCTACGAACTGGCCGATGCGCGGGTTGAGGATATGCGGGCCGAGGTGTGGAAGCTGACCCGCGTGACCTTTACCGGGGCGGCGATCCTGTTGCGGGAGAAGGCGGCTTACCGGGCGACAAGCTTCCGCATGGCGAGTTAGAGAAGCAGCGGGTCAGCAGGTCAGCGAGTCAGCGAAGAGCGCCCGGGCTCGATTTGTGGTTTCCCACCCTTTCGCCAGAAAAAAGGCGAAAGGATGGGGCACGGAGATCGTTGGCGAGTTAGCAGAAAGGCTCCGGGTTGCGGAGCCTCTTTTGTTAGAGCGTATTTCATAAACCCGCTTTGTATCAGGGCACGACTTCAGTCGTGCCGAAAAGGGCCGGAAAAACAAGGGGTTTTAACCCCTGAGGGATCACAACAGGAATGCGGTGGCCATTTATGAAACACGCTCTAGCGAGTTAGCGGGAATTCTGTACGACATTCAAGGCGAACAAGAAAGGAATGGCATGGAAAAGGACGAGAAGGAGATAGCGGAACGGCTGGAAGCCGCAACCACCCTGCTGGAAAGGACGCTGAGCTGGCTGGAGGAGCGGGTCGCCGCGGCGACCGCGTTGACTGGCGAGGTGGAGAGGATCTCGGCGACCGTCGAGCAGAGCCGTCGGGAGGCGGAGCTGGCCGAGAAGCTGGCCGAGGCGGAACGGGAGCTGGCCGAGCTGAAGGCTGCGGCAACGGTATTGAACCCGCTGCGCAGGACGGTGCCGGCGGCTACTTCAGAGATGCTTGCCAAGCACGGAATCGGCGACGGTCCGGTGGACGTGCGGACCCTGGACGCGGCGCTGACCGGATTGAGCCTGGAACAGCGCATCGCAGTGAAGACCCAACTGCTGCGGGCAGGCTCGATCGCCTGAAGGCAGTTGTCAGTGGTCAGTTGTCAGTGATCAGTCATAGCTGATTGCTGCTCCTGGCGGCTGATAACTGATAACTGACAACTGATAACTGAAACACGGCCCCATGGAGGGGGCGGAAAGAGCCTATGAACGCAACCTTTGCAGACATTCACGCGGCAGCGGATTACATCGGGCCGGGCGCGATCGAAGTACCGCTGTATCAGACTGAGATTTTCGACATTTGCCGGCGTTCGAGCCCCTTCGGGCAGCGCATCAAGCAGGTTCCGGCGACCGGTCATCCCTCGCGGTTTTTTGAGGAGACGGCAATTCCGAATCCGGGCACGGCCGGGTTCGTGAATCCACGCAGCATCACGCCCACGGTGGTGAACCCGACACGGGTAGAGCGGAGCGTGCCTCTGAAAGCGATCGTTTCGCAGATCAACTACAACCTGTTCGACATCGAGTTGGGCGACCAGCAAAAGCAGTTCGCCTATCTGCAGGCCAAAGACCTGGTGGATACGGTGAGCGGCGTGATGGTGACTCACGATGTGGCTCTGTGGAACGGCAACGACACCAGCCTGAGCACCCCGACGACCACGCAGTACATGGGAGTTATCAGTCAGATCGTGGCCGGCGGCCTCACGACCACCATCGGCGAGACGGCTTCCATCGTGGACGGGATCAAGTCGGCGGTGGCGCAGATGGTGGCCAACAACGGCTACTATGTGCGGCCCACGGCGATTTACGCCAACCCGGTGCTGCTGGACCTGATCGACCGGGAGATGAAGACCGAGTTCAACGTGGTGTTGAACACCGACAACATCACGGGTGGCATCCGGGTGAAGATGCTGTCGACGCAGGCGGGCGATCTGCCCCTGATTCCGGACTGGAGCCTGAGCTACACGGGCACGCCGGGATCGGGTTCGGCGGTGCTGCCGGCCTACATCGTGACCGAGGATCTGATCGAGTATCACTGGCTCGGCGATCCCACGCCGCGCATCTTCCAGCTGGGACTGCCTAACTCGATGGCATATCAGTATGTCGCGGTGAAGTTCGGCGCGCCGGTGGTGAAGGGCGCCAACTATGCGCACTACCAGGTTCTGGTGGACCGGTAGGAAAAGTAGGGACTAGGGACGTAGGGACTGGGGACTAGGGACTAAGGGACTAAGGGACTATTCACTGGTTGAGGGTGGCGACCGGGCAGCGAAGTACGGCTTACGAATGGGTTGCCATTGCCACTCGCTGGTCTCTGCTCCCTGACTCCCTGCTCCGATTCCCTAGTCCCTAGTCCCTTAGTCCCTTAGTCCCTAGTCCCTAGTATGTTCCCTCATTTGGAAAGGATAGGTTATGGCATATCTGCAGCCAGCGGATTACCCGAACTATGGATTGCCGGCTGGAACGACGGCGGACTGGATCACGGCCGCCACGGCATTGATCAACAGCTACTGCAGGCGGCCGGACCTGAACGTGATCCAGTACACGGAGCGGCTGCGGCTCACCAGGGGATCGCAGACGGCGTTGCTGAGTTATCTGCCGCTGGCGCCGCTGGGGACTGCCACCACGCCGATCGTGAGCATTGAGGGCCGGTATGCGAAGCCGCGGCGCGGGGAGATTCTGAACCAGCCGCTGTTTGAGATCGTGTGGGCGTTCTCACTGCCTGGGCAATGGACGGCGATCGATGCGAACTCCGTGGACTTTGACCCCAACACCGGGGAGCTGACGCTGCCGTGGAATGTGCTGGGGCTGCCCTACAACGAAGTGGCGGTTACTTACACGGCGGGCCTGGCGGCGATCGGCGACGACGTGAAATCGGCGTGCGCGCAGATTGTGCGCAATGCGCAGTCGACGCCGGCGTTGAACGCCAGCAAGACCAGGATCGACACGATGCAGATGCAGTATTTCTCGAGTTCGCTGGTGGACGAAACGGTGCAAGCCTGGCTTCGTCCCTACATTGCGAACAGGCTGGGGTGAGCGATGAGCGATACGGCGCCGCGCAACCCGGTGAGTGCGCCGCGGATGCTGGCCGATGCCCTGTTGCGAAGCATGACAGGAACGTCGGCCCTTCTGCGCGTGACGGGCACGAACACGGATACCAACCAGTCCGAGGTAGGACTGGTGGCGACGACCTTTGCCGATGTGGTGGTGAGCCCGGTGGTGATGCGCAAGCTGCGGCCAACATGGCAGGAGGGCGGGCAGTCGAAGTGGGAGCTGTTTGTATCCGCGACAGCAGTGGAGCAGCAGGTGAGTGCGCTGGACCTGGCTTCGGCCCAGTCGCTGTTTGCGATGACGCTTGCGGTTACGGTGGCGGGGCAGGATTACCTGATTGAGTCGATCGCTTCCAACGAGGCCTTCGGACAGATCTATCTCTACCGGCTGCTGTTGCGGGAGGCGCGGCAGCAGGCGGTGTAAGTAAAGCAGGGACTAGGGAATAGGGACTAGGGACTAAGGATTAGGGACTAGAGCGCAGTTCTGTACTTTCTGCATGAGTTATTGAACAAGCCCTTCTCTGTAGATGCGACAGCCTGCCGTCGATGCGCGGATTGTGATGACAATATGCAACATAGGTCATTTACCACGAACTGCTCCATTGCCTTAGTCCCTAGTCCCTATTCCCTAGTCCCTATCGGAGAACTCCATGCAAAATGCGAAAGACTCGTTTTATATGGCGCTGCGCACGCGGCTGGCGACGATCAATCCGGAGCGCACGGTTCTGCTGCGCGGGACGGTGCGGCCGGGAATTCTGGTGGAGGAAGCGGAAGCTCCCTTCAGCCAGCTTCCCAATGATGTGTTTGTGTTGCGCTGGCTGGGCCTGGGCGTCGATATGGATCTCGGTTCCACGATGGCGGCCGAGGAGTGCGAGGTCTTCTATCAGACCTGCGGAACGCAGAGCTTTGGCGGGCTGGACCGCGGCCGGTCGCTGAGCGAGATGGACGAGGAACTGGTGGCGATGCTCCAACCTTTCTACACACCCAAGCTCAGTTACACTGCAACACCGCCGGCGGCGATGCTGACACAGATCTTTTGGGACGAGCCGGGGTTTGGGCCAATCGTGGTCCAGCGGGACCAGTTGAGCCGCTCGGCGAAGTTGATGGTTTACAGCTACCAGGAGCAGGGGGAGTAAATGGCGGCGAATTGGTTTTCAGCTCCCGCGCCGGTGGCAAGGCGGGTGCGAGGGTATTTTGCGCCGGTGAATCGGGCCACGCAGACGCCGGTGCTCTTCGATGCGTCGGAGCAGGGCGGGTTCAGCCTGGACGCTCCACCGGCTCCGTGGATCAGCCTGGGTTGGATTCAGGAGTTTACGCGCAAACCCGGAAGCAAGACCTCGCCTGTATTGACGGGGATTCCGGCGGCGACATTGGAACAGGTGCGCGAGACGCTGCAGGCGCAGGTGAGCTTGCAGTTCCTGAGCTGGACCAAGCTGACCATGGCGCTGGCCACGGGCTCGCAGCACATGAACCTGCTGGCTCCTGCCAGCGGAGCTGCTCCGGCGGCGGATGGAGCGCATGCGGCAACAGCGGTGATTCCGCAGACCGGATCGACAGCTGCATCCATCGTGCTGGCTTCGGCGGACGCGGCCAAGTTTGCGGCCGGCTCGATCATTGCACTGGATGTGGATTACACCGGGCAGACCGGTTTTGTAGGCACGCCTGTTTCGGGCGCGTATGTGCGGCAGGCGCTGACGGATGTGGACTATATCCGGCGCGTGACCTTCAACATGGCGTTGGTATCCCAGGTGAATTCCACCGGCCTTACGCTCGCCGAACCGCTTCCGGGGGGTGCTCCGCCGACGGGTGCCAAGCTGCAGGCGGTAACTGGATTTGTAGACCGTGAAGGCGGAAGTTTCTATCAGGAGTGGTCGGCGCTGTTTGTGATGCAAGGCAGCCAGGGAGAGAGGATTTTCTTCCACTATCCAAGGCTGCAGACCATGGCCGGCGCGGAAGAAGCGGCCATCTTGCTGAGCGGTAAGAATCCAGGCGGGCAGGCGCGGGTGCTGCTCAAGGGACAGTATCTGGCGCTGCCGGTCACCGATCCGCTGGATGGGGAACGCGTGGTGTGTTACCGGAGCTTCCTGCCCGCGCCCAATGCGCTGGTGTAAACAAGTCAGCGAGTCAGAGAGTCAGCGAGTCACGATGAAAATTACGATCCAGGGGCAGAACTATACGGCAGCGCTCGATGAAGCGCGGCCGTTAACCATCGAGCGCAAGCTGAACGAGCCCTCCATCTGCCAGCTATGGCTGAGCCTGCCGGCCAACGGCAGCCTGGCCATGCCCTCCCGCAACCAGTATCTGGCGGTGACGGGCGATGATGGCACACTCTACTTCACGGGTTACATCGCGGTAACTCCGCTGCCGGAATACGCCGGGCTGGCAATCGAAGGCCCGCGCTACCGGATTGCAATTCAGGCGGTGAGCGACGAACTGCTGCTGGACCAGTTATTGATGCCGCCCAGCACGGGCGCGACGGGCGAGACTGCCGGGGCGCTGATGACCGCCCTGGTGACTCATGCCGGATCGGCGGCGCTTTCTACGCAGGGTCTGTCGTTAAGTGCGCCGGTGAGCAACTTTGTTCCGGACCCGGGCGCGTCGTGGAGCACCAGTGCCGGACAAGTAGCCAGCCAGGCACGGGCTGCGTATAGCGCCGTCAATGGGGCGTTGACGGTCACCAGCGTGCCAGGCGCCGTGCATACGCTGAATGAGACCGACGGCAGCCTGAACCTGGCGGCCCTCGCATTCACTGCCAGCGTCAAGCGCGCACTGGCAAACGATGTGACGGTTTGCGGCCAGCATGAGCCGGTTGCCTATGTAACCGAGTACTTCCTCGGCGACGGAGTTACAACGCAGTTCTATCTAGCCGCCGCCCCGTTCTTTCCCGCCGCATCCAAGTCCACCATCATCAGCGAGCTATTCAACGAGAGTGCTATCAACCTGCAAGTGTGGGGCAATCCGGGCGGGTCCGGATATCTCAGGCTGGGCGCAAGCGGCTTGGTGATGGACGGGGGCAATGGCATCGACGGGGAGACGCTGCTGACCTGGCTCGATCCGGTGGAGATGGGCGGAACGCTGCTGCTGGAGGCCGTGGGGGTAACTCTTTCACCGGGCAGCACCGGAATTCTGGCCGGCTTTTTTATTGGCCTGGAGACGCAGTCCGCCTGCATAGCGGGGTTTCAGGCGACGGCGCAGACCGGCACCGGAGCGGTTACCTTGCAGCCCATGATTCAGGGAACACCGGCGGGAACGGCTTATGCAGTGAATCCGGCCAACCAATATACGCTCCGCGCCAGGGTGCATTGCCCCGAGAATGAACGGGCGCTGGCCATTTACCGCTCCTTTGGAGAGAACGGGGCAATCACCTGCGGCGGACAGTCGATCCTAAGTCCGGGCAAACTGCAACTGGAGATTCAGGAGTTTGTGAATGGAGTGGGCGGGACGCCGGTGACGCTTTATGACGGCGCGCTCGCCAGCCTGCCCGGAGCGTGCATGGTGGTGGCAGCCAGCAGCATCAACCTGATTGGAACCATGCGCGCCATCAACCTGACCAATCTTGGCTCAGGTTGGGTGGTGAGCACGCCTCCCAGCGGCGGCCCGTATACGCGGCGGCTGGGCGCCACAGCCGAGGCGGCCGAGTGCCACCTGGAGCGCACCGGCAAGTTGGTGTTTTATACCGGGTATGCGCCGCTGGCCGGCGAGCAGATCGCGGTGAACTACCGCACCGTGGGCAGGGCGGTGGGACGAGCGGTGAATACCGCCAGCCAGGCGGCGCTGGCAGAAGCCGGATCGCCCGCCGTTGCCGTGTGGATCGGTTCGGTCACCAATCCCCCGGCGCGCAGTTCCGCGGACTGCCTGAACGCGGCGCTGGCGATGGAGCAGGCGGCGGCCGGGGTGAGCGCGCTGTGGAGCGGCACTTACAGCGGCAACAGGACGAGCTTTTCGAGCGACGTTTGGCCGGGCGACGCGCTGCTCTTGAATGCGCCTTCGACCAGCCTGAACGCGCAGGTGGTGGTGCGGACGGTGAAGGTGAGTTATAGCGCCAGTTATCCTGACCTGGTGGAGTATGCGATTGCGTTTGCCAATGACTGGGCCGACGATCTGGCCATCAAGAGCAGCACCACGGTGCCCGTGGATGCGTGGCTTCCGGCGGCCATCGCTCCCACCGTGCTGGCCAATCTGACCGGCCTCACGGTGACCACTCTGAATGGAACCACGGTAGCCATCAATACCGGCGTGACGCCGCCCGCGGGTGGAGGATTCGAGATACGGCTGCGGGACTTCGCCTTCATGCCGGGAGAAGACCCGGCGCTGGCAGTGCGGGCGACTTTGCCCAACATGACCTTCTCTCGCATCACCGCCAACGACCGGTTCTATATCCGCATGTACGACGGTTCAACGCCGCCGAACTACTCGGAGTGGTCAACGGCATTGTTCATCAATTTGCCGCTGGGATCGTAAACGGTGGATGTTCCTGCTCCTGATGGCAAAACAAAAACTGGGTGCCCCACCACAAAAACCGGGTGCCCCACCCTCGACGCGTATTTGTTTTTGCGTCTAGGGTGGGAGGCGCAGCAGATGGAGCTTGGCAAATGCGGATGATGAATGAATTCGAGGCGCAGGTGCTGAGCGATCTGTGCGTGCTCAAGACGCAGATGACCGGGCTGATGGGCGATGGCAACGGCGGGCGCCTGGCCGAGCTGGAGCGGCGCATGGAGCGGCACGAGCAGAACTGGCAGCGGGCCAAGGGATTTCTCGCGGCTTTGAGCGTTCTGTTTGCAGTGATCGAAGTGGCTGTGGAAGCCTGGCACCGGCATTGAGCTTCAATGTAGAAGCCATTCCGGTAATGCCGCATATTTTCCGCTTTGGCCTGCTATGGAATCCTTCGTATAATCAGATCTATGAGCGAACATGCATTGGTTGGCATAGTGATGGGCAGCAAGAGCGACTACGAAGTGCTCTCGGCTGCGGTTGAAATTCTGAAGGCGCTTGAGATTCCCCATGAAGCGCGGGTTTTGAGCGCGCATCGCACTCCCGATCAACTCTTCGAATACGTTGCCAAAGCGCAGGAGCAGGGGATGCAAGTCTTCATCGCCGGGGCGGGAGGTGCGGCTCACCTGGCCGGCGTCATCGCCGCCAAGACGCTGGTTCCCGTGCTGGCTGTGCCCATTGCCTCCACGCCGCTCAATGGCCTGGATTCGCTGCTTTCGATGGTGCAGATGCCGAAAGGCGTTCCCGTGGCCACGCTGGCTATCGGCAAGCCTGGAGCGGCCAACGCCGCCCTCTTTGCCGCCGAAATTCTGGCTCTGAATGATACGGCGCTGTATGAACGGTTATCCGCGTGGAGAGCGGCGCGAGCGCAAGAAGTGCTGGATGCGAAGCTGCCCGAGTGAGCGACGTTTTTGTAGGGCACCCAGTTTTTTGCTGCTTCAGACATGGGCCACCTGCGGGATATTCCGAGAATGCCATGACGACTTTTCTGTATCGTTTTCGACCCACTGATAAGCTGCTTGGCGCAGAGTATCAGGAATTGGAGAAACAGGAGATATATTTCGCATCGCCAGATGAACTTAATGATCCGTTGGAGGGCTTCACGAATCTTTTCTGGAAGGGCGACCGAATCCTGTGGTCTAACCTGCTAAAGCACTACTTGATGTGCCTTATGCGAACTGTCTTCGACGCGCACATCTGCGGACCAGATCATACATTCGCCTGCAATCAAAGCTATGTCTTCAGCACCGAGGCATCATTGCCGACTCCAGAAATGAAGAGCCTATATCACCGGATTTGCGACATTTTCTTTCAGCACGAAGATGCTGCACAGCTTCCAGCCCTACTCTCTGATCGCAAATCTCCTATCCGGCGCAACGAACTCACCATGTGCCTTCAGGCATTACATCTTCATGCGTTGAATGCGGTTATTACGGGCATGGAGGAATGTTCTTTGTTGACATCCCGCCCGGAGGACGGTCCTTTTCGTGCCGCGAGTACAAAGCCAATTCCTTGCAAAGCTATGCTAGATGCCGTGAGCCGTCTAGAGTTGGAGCATCCAGACCAACCCGATATTGCTGAAGCAGTGAGCGCGGTCGGTAATGTTAGTTCGATGCAGCAGGATCTCATCCACGAATACAATGGTATCTCTTTGAAGCTTGGGCGAGCTTGGCAAACCATTATCTCGGAATTTCCGAAGCGTCATGTGAGCCAACTCGAGCAACTGCTTTACCGCGACTGGTATGTGGCGTCCTTCATGGAAGATCCCACGGATGCAGCAATGTGGGGTCATTATGGAGATGGACACAAAGGGGTATGCCTCATTTTCAAAACGCAGGCGAGTGCAAGCGGCAAACCGGCTATCAGATTAAGGCAGATCAATGCGTGGAGCGGCAATAATCAAGGCGTAACCCCAATTTATGGGGATCGTATGCATGAATTTCAAAGTGTGACCTACGAATCGAATTTCGTTGAACTTAACTTTTTTCGCTCTTTGGGAAGAATCACGATGCCCATGCTCAATTATTGGTGCAGAGACCTCACAGGAAACGTCAGCCCAATTGTCAGCGATATTGCGTCGGAATCTGCGGGTTGGCGTGAGAAGTATTGGGAAGACTATTTGAAGGCCGTAACCACCAAGCTGCCAGACTGGGCACAGGAAAAGGAATATCGGCTCCCTTTCTATAGTTTCATTACTGATCTTACGGAAAAGTCCACAAGAAAGCTGCAATATCACTTAGAGGACCTGCAAGGATTGATCTTCGGCATCAAAACCTCGACTGCGGATAAGATCAGAATCATGCACATCGTAGAAGAGAAATGCAGGAAAGAAGGACGGACCGATTTCGAATTCTACCAAGCTGTTTATTCATCCTTCACCGGACGAATAGTGAATGTGAAGTTGGGATTGATAAAGTTTGCCAAAAGTGCGGCGATTTGATTGCGCATCCCTCAGGGGTTAAAACCCTTGTTTTTAATGCGCTTTTCGGCACGACTGAAGTCGTGCCCTGACACAAAGCGGGTTTATGAAACACGCTCTACGGATTTATGAGTTGTACAACCCCGCCTTCCTCAGAGCCTGTTACTCGACCTTTTCCCCCCGCCGCGGCCTGCGGTTAGCCTGCAAAATTCTCTTGCGCAGCCGCAATGATTTAGGCGTGACCTCGACCATCTCGTCGTCGGCGACAAACTCGATGGCCTGCTCCAGATTCAGCGTTTTGCAGGGCACCAGGCGGATGGCTTCGTCGGCAGTGGAGGCGCGCATGTTGGTCATCTTCTTTTCGCGCACCACGTTCACGTCCAGGTCCTTATCGCGCGAGTGCTCGCCGATGATCATGCCCTCGTAGACCTCGACGCCCGCTCCCACAAACAAAATCCCGCGCTCCTGCAGGCCGTTCAGTGCATAAGTGGTCGTCTGTCCCTGGCGGTCAGAGACCAGCGCGCCCGTGGGCCGCTGCGGAATCTCGCCCTGGTAGGGCATGTAGCCGTCGAAGAGCGCATTCATGACAATCGTTCCGCGCGTTTCGGTGAGCATCTCCGAGCGCAAGCCGATGATGCCGCGGCTGGGTATGCGAAACTCCAATCGCACGCGGCCTGAGCCGTGATTGTGCATCTTGGTCATCTCGCCCTTGCGCGGGCCGAGCTTCTCGATCACCGTGCCTGTGTAAACCTCGGGCACGTCGATGGTCAGGTGCTCCACCGGCTCCATGCGCACGCCGTCCACCACCTTGGTGACGATCTCCGGCCGTCCGGCCATCAGCTCAAAACTCTCGCGCCGCATCATCTCGATCAGAATCGCCAGTTGCAGTTCGCCCCGGCCCAGCACCTTGAAGCTGTCGGGCGAGCCGGTCTCTTCCACGCGAATACTGACGTTGGTCAGCAACTCTTTTTCCAGGCGCTCGCGCAGGTTGCGGCTGGTTACATATTGGCCCTCGCGCCCCGCGAAGGGCGAGTTGTTGACGCTGAACTGAATTGCGATGGTCGGCTCGTCAATCACGATCAGCGGCAGCGGCGCCGGGTTTTCGACAGAGGTGATGGTCTCGCCGATGGTGATGCCCTCCACGCCGGCCACGGCCACAATATCGCCCATGGTAGTCTCGGCGATCTCCGTCCGCTTGAGGCCGCTGAAGGTGAAGAGCTTGGTGATGCGCGTCTTCATCAGCGCCCCGTCGCGCTTGGAGATGGTCACGTCGTCGCCGAAGTGCAGCGTGCCCTGGAAGACGCGGCAGATGGCGATGCGGCCAAAATAATCCGAGTAGTCGAGATTGGTGACAAGGATCTGCAAGGTGCCGTCCGGGTCGCCGGTGGCCGCGGGAATGGTGGAGACGATGGTCTGAAAGAGCGGCTGCAGGTTCACGCCGGGCGTGGCGGGATCGAGCGTCGCCGTGCCCTCCTTGGCCACCGCGTAGAGCACCGGAAAATCCAGTTGCGACTCGTCGGCGTCGAGGTCGATGAAAAGATCGTAAATTTCGTTCAGCACTTCCTGCGGCCGGGCGTCGGGGCGGTCAACTTTGTTGATGACCACGATGGGCAGCAGCTTGGCCTCCAGCGCCTTGGCCAGCACGTAGCGCGTCTGCGGCAGCGGGCCCTCGGCCGCGTCCACCAGCAGCATCACCCCGTCCACCATCTCCAGCGCGCGTTCCACCTCGCCGCCAAAATCGGCGTGGCCCGGCGTATCCACAATGTTGATCTTGCCGCCCTCGAAGACGATGGCCGTGTTCTTGGCCAGGATGGTGATGCCGCGCTCCCGCTCCAGTTCGTTCGAGTCCATCACCCGGTCGGCCACCTGCTCGTTGGCGCGGAAGGTTCCAGACTGCCGCAGCATGGCGTCCACCAGCGTGGTTTTGCCGTGGTCTACATGGGCAATGATGGCGATATTGCGTATCGTCTGGGCCACAGGGGGACGTTTTTCCTTCTAGTTGGTTTCGGCCTTGGAGGTTATGGGGTTGGGGGCAGAGAGAAAGCGAATCGTCGCGCAGTGCGGCTGTTTCCATTCTATCAGCAGGGCTTTTGGAGTCATTGTGGCGCGTTCAGGCACACTATCCCGGCTTTCAATCGGTTGAAGTGAAAACTTTGGGGCTAATCAGGCTGGACGATGAGTTCCGTCCCGCGGCAAATAGAGCTTGAGGATGCGAGCTGGTTTTGTTAGTACTATTGCAGCAAGCTGGCAAGCGGATTGGGCGATGAGCAACTTTGTCCGGCGACCTCTCCAGGCCTTCCGGCAGACAGTTTTTGCTTTTTCCGTGCAAGAATCGCCGGTGGACGCGTTCCTTCGTCGAGGCACAACCATGCGTAACAGCAAAGCGGCAGGCACGAGACTCATTCTGTTTTCACTTGGGATGCTGGCGGTATCTTCCGTTGAATCCGGGCGAATCCTGGCCCAGGAGACGCCCTCTTCTTCGCCGGCGGGCCCAACTCACTGCGCCATCCCCAACGGCAGGTCATACAGGGAGGTGCCCTGCGGGGCGCCACCGGTATCGCATATTACGCGCGGCCCAGGCATTCAGCCCGGCCCGCGTCCGGGTCCGAGGGTCACGAATCCGGCGCCCGCGACGCCGGATCCCGCCGTTGCCGAGCTCAACCAGGGTAACTATTTGTACAACAGCGGCAATTACACCGGCGCGTTGTGGCATTACCAGCAGGCGCTGGCCGCGCATCCCGGCGATCAGAATATTCTCAACTACATCGCGTATACCAAACAACAAATCCAGATTGCCGAGAAAAACCGGCAGTTGGCGGCTAAAGCGGCCGCTGAAGCGGCAGCGCGGCAGCGCGAGGCCCAGGCGAGAGAGGACTACGCGGACAGAACGCAGCAACTGGCAGCCAAATTCCAGGGCATTCTCGGTGAGGACTTCCAGGCCAGCTACGACGGCAACACGCAATCGGCGGTGCTGGCGGAGTCGTTGCCCGTCACCGGCCTGGACTTCACTCCGCCATCGCTTCCGGTCGTAACGGAGCACACCGAAGCCACCGCATCTCTGAGCTTTACGAACCCCAACCCCGCTCCCGCCGCGGCCGACAAGCCGGTCTCCTTTCCAGTATTCAAGACGCCTGTATCTCCGAACAGCGCTCCGGCCAGGGTTCTGCTCGCAAACCAGACTGAAGTGGAAAGGATTGACGAGCAGATTCACAAAGCGCAGGAAGAGTTGCGCCGCCTGATTGAAAACAACAAGGCCGGCGATGAACTGCGCCAGGAGTATGAAAAGGACAGCGAAGAGGCCACCACCGACGCCGAGGGGCTGAGCATCAAGCTGGTTCTCGACCTTGCGGGAGGGTTCAACGACGAATTGAAGGATATGAACGAAGAAGAGAAATCCAATGCCCTGCAGGAATTGCTCAACCGCACTCCTGAGGATGCCGCCAATCCCAGCAGTCAAACTTATTACGCATTGCTGGTCAACCGCAAGGAGCAACTGGAACGGCGCGCGGAGAAGCTGCGTCTTACCGCTAAGCTCAACGACCCTGGCGGAAAGATTGAAGATATGGACAAAACTGTTGACGAGAAAAACAAGACAGCCGTTTGGATCGCAAACTGGCAAACTTTGTGGGATCATGTATCTCAATCGGAGAAAGTGGAAGAACTCACCGGTCCATGGGCCGATATTCTGGATTCCGCCTACACGATTTACAAGCAGGCAGACGCCCTGGAGCACCTGGCGCAAAACGATAACAACAACGAGAAGATCTATGCGGCGCAGGCCAGCCTGCAGAGGCTGGTTCTGAAATTGGTGCTGCAGAAGAAGGCGGCCAAGGCGCGCGCCGCCGCCCAAAAAACTCAACCCGCAGCGGAGGCGCATCCATGAGCAGATTTGTAAGTGCAAGCCTTACCCCAATCGCCGCCGCTGTGGCATTGCTGCTGGCGTCCGCATCGGCGCACGGACAAAGCACGGCAGCCTACCACGCCTCCGCAACCGGGCGCGCCGCCGAACAGAAAGGCCTGGCAGCGGCAAAACGTTCCGACTTCAACGAAGCCCGCACGGACTTTCTCGCTGCCCGCGAGTCCGACCCCTATTGGCCTGAGAATCTCTACTACCTGGGGCTGGCGACCTCAAAGCTGCCTGGCCTGGAGCTTTCGGCCGCGGCATGGTTTGAGGCTTATCTGGCGCTCGATCCCAAGTCGCCGCGCGCCGCTGAGATTCGCAGCATCATCGACCATCTGGTACAGGCGGGCCGCGGCCGCGCCGCCGTGCTGGTGGGCTCCATGGAGCGCATGGTGGCCCTCTTTCCGCCCGACGAACTCGATGAGCGCAAGGCACACGATGTTCTGATGGACGACGAACTGGCGCTGCTGGAGCCAAACCATCCGGGAGCAGGCGAGTATAACCAGGCCGACAACGGCGTGTTTCCGCCATTTCCAGGAGACACAAGCAAGGCCTGGGCAGCGGCGAACTGGCTGGCTGATCGAGGCATGAACAAGGATTCGTTGGCCTGGGGGTTTGCCACCTGGGGCCGCGTGGAACTTGCCTCCCGGCTGCGCGGCGAAGATGAGCATGGAGCGGACTGGATCAACTACATTCCCGAATTGGTTGACGGGCATTATCTTACTGAGATCACGGCGCGAACCATGTTCCGGCCCGCGGATATTCTCCCGGCGGAAAAACTTTCCCTGCAAACTTTGTGCGACGCATCCATCTACTTCGCGGCCAGGCAGTTTGTGCTCAACGATATGTTTAACCGGCGGGATGCGATGGATACTGTCCGTGCCTGCGCTGTTGCCGCGATTCATGCCCCGGAGCCGGCCCCGGACATGTATGGAGACAAAAAATTGGGCATCAATCCGGAGCTTGCCGATGTCATTGAGTTCTATCTTGAAGACGGTAACTTAAAGGCAGACTGGGAGGTTTATAACAAGATGGATTTAGACGGCATAAAGCAATATGCCGGTATGCTTATCGGCGCAGCCGAGGACAAATTGGGCGGCAAACCGGGGGCGGCGGAACAAGCTCGGCTCGCGCGCCGGTATGTGGATGGGCTTCGCACGCCTCCGCATATGCCCATGGCATTAGCAGCATACGTCACGCCGGCGGACGCATATAAGGCTCAGAAGGAGGAGGAGGAGAGTACTTCCTGGGCATCCGCCAGCTTTCCGGCAGACTTTGTGCGCAGGCTTGGACCCGCCTCGCATGGCCCGTGGTTCTCACCGCGCGAGGCAGCCGACATATGGGAAAATGCGGCCAAAAACGAATTATCGGGGGATTGGTTCGAGCACTATACAAGCCAGTCGGAAGCCCTTCGCGCCCACACCTCTCCGAATGCCATCGACAAGGCAGGTGATATTTTCAGCGCCAGCGCCGATGCGGCAAAGACTCTGCTCGACGGCCTGACTGAGTTCACCGCATACCAGCGAACGATGGTTATTTACAGGCCGCCCGCTGTGCCGTTGCCGTATACCTGGCAGCCGGCTGCCGCGGCGGCAAAGTAAGTGCGTAAACGGCTAGGTCTCTGACCGCTTGTTTTGGTACCAGCTCCGTACCCCATCCTTTCGCCTTTTTCCTGGCGGAAGGGTGGGAAACCGAGAATCATATCGTACGAAATCATGCGGTCAGAGACCTAGTGCGACGGGGGAACGAACTCCGAGGGCAGCGCCGAGCCCTCGCCGAAGAAGAACTGCTCCATCTGCTCCACCAGGAACTGCTGCGCCTGCGGGGTCCAGGGCTGCAGCCGGTACTCATTCAGCAGCATCTTCTGCCGCTCGGCCCACTCCGCCCAGGCCGCCTTGGAGACGTTCTTGAAGATTTTCTGGCCGAACTCCGAGTCAAAGGGCGGTTCGTCCAGGCCCTCCATCTCCTTCTTGTTACGAACGCAAAAAACCATATGTGCCATCGTATCTCCCAGGCTCATTGTAATTGGATGGGGCGCGCTGCGGCTCGCGGCGTTTGGCTTGCGCTGCCCGGAACAATCTATCCTGTGAGGGTATGTGCGGCCGATACGTCCGTCAATCCGATCGGGAGGTTCTCGCCGGCTGGTTTGGCGTGGATCTGGAGACGATGCCGTGGTTTGCGCCCAGCTACAACGTGGCGCCCAGCAGCGTGCAACCCGTGGTGCGGATCAATCGCGACTCCGGCAACCGGGAGTTTGCCCTGTTGCGCTGGGGTCTGGTGCCTTTCTGGGCCAAGGAGGCCAAGTTCAGCTACAGCACCATCAACGCCCGCGCCGAAGAGGCAGCCACAAAGCCCGCCTACCGTGAGGCTCTGAAGAAGCGCCGTTGCCTGGTGCCCGCCGACGCCTTCTACGAGTGGCAGCGGATCGACAAGAAAACCAGGCGGCCCTATGCCATTGCCCTCAGGAGCGGCGAGCCCTGCGCCATGGCCGGCCTGTGGGAGAGCTGGAAGCCCAAAGAAGGCGCGCCGCTCGAGTCCTTCACCATTCTCACCACCGATCCAAACGAGCTGATGGAGCCCATCCACAACCGGATGCCGGCGATCCTCGCAGCTCGCGATTACCCGCGCTGGCTCGACGCAGGCGATCCGGCCAGGCCGCCCGTGGATTTGCTCCGCCCCTTCCCGGCGGAGAAAATGCGCGTCTGGCCAGTCAGCGAGCGCGTCGGAAACGTGCGCAACAACGATTCGCAATTACTTGAGCAAATCTGACCGGACCGGTTCACTCCGCCTGGCGCACAATTCTCTTGGCGTTACCTCGGTTTTCCGGCAGCGGACCATCTCCGGTCGAGCAGCCACGCCTCAATTAAGGAGCTTCCATGCCCGATTCGAATCCGTCTGGCCTCTCTGACAACGCCGCGGGTGGCCTTGCCTACATCACGCTCATTCCGGCCATCGTCTTCCTGATCATTGAACCCTTCAAGAGGAGTTCTTATGTCCGCTTCCACGCCTGGCAGTCGATCTTCTTTTTCGTAGCCTGGGCGGTGATCGACATTCTGGTCGGGGTGGTGCAGAATATCGTTCCATCTGCCGTCTTCCTTACCTTGACGGTTCTGCAATTGGTGGGCCTGGCCATCTTCCTCGTCTGGATCTTCGTATTTGTCAGCGCCTTCAGCGGCAAGCGCCTCAAGCTGCCCATCATTGGCGACCTGGCCGAGAAGCAGGCCAACCGGTAACCGGCTTCCCCTCTCCGCCGAGCGCAAGAACGGTCTCCACGCGAGGCCTTTCGCGCGTTTGCCGGTGGCCCTTCCTGCCCAGCCTTTTCCGGCTGCGGAACGGCCTCCGCGCTCCTCAAGTCGAAATCGCTTGACAATTCCGCGCATATCGGCTTTTCTTAGCTTGATCCTAGCGCACGCTCTTACCCGGATCCGCGGGCGGGAGATTCCCTTTATTAGTTCACTCCGGCTGGAGCGTGGAGCAACCGGTCCCGCAGTTCAGTCCCAATCCCAAAGGAGCTAACGTGTCCGATCCAAATCAATCTGGTCTCTCAGACAACGCCGCCGGTGGGCTTGCCTACATCACCATCATTCCGGCGATCATCTTCCTGATCGTGCCGCCTTACAACAAAAGTCCCAACGTGCGCTTCCACTCCTGGCAGTCCATCTTCCTGGCCATTGCCTGGGTAGCAGCCGACGTGGTTCTGATGATTCTTGGCAGGATGCCTTTCATCGGTCTGATCAATCTGATTTTGTGGCCGCTGGTGGCTCTCGGATTCTTCATCCTCTGGATCATCGTGCTGATCAAAGCCTTCAACGGCCAACGATTCAAGATTCCGTTGATTGGCGATCTGGCCGAGAAGCAGGCCAACAACTAACCGGCAGATGAGCCGCAGCATTTACGGGAACGGTTCCACGCTGAAACCGTTCCCGCTGGTGGAGATTGACCGCGCGGTTTGCGTTCGCTCCAGTGCGCTTCATCCGTTCAATAACCTGGGCATATCACCCCAGTCGTTTGATCTCAACCCCCAAAGGAGCTAACGTGTCCGAAGAAACTCCGCAATCTGGCCTTTCTGACAATTCCGCCGGCGCACTGGCCTACGTAACGGTCATTCCGGCGATCGTCTTCCTGCTGGTCGAACCCTATAGCAAAAACTCCTACATACGCTTCCACGCCTGGCAGTCCATCTTCCTGGGCATTGCCGCCTTCGCCGTCCAGATCGTCCTCTCGGTCATTCCCGTGATCGGGTGGATTCTGATCCCGTTTGTCCTCATCGGGTTCCTTGTGCTTTGGATCATTGTTTTGCTCAAGGCTCTGAAAGGGCAGCGCTACAAGCTGCCGTTTATCGGCGACCTTGCTGAAAAGCAGGCCGGCGCCTAAAGGCATCGGAACTTCACCGCATATGGCGCTGTGGGCCGGGAAGCCTCAGCGCCACTTGCGTATTCCACCGGAGTTTTTCCCGATTCAGCTAACTATCTGGGTCCAAACACTCAAATCCCGCTTGACAATTTCCTGCATACGGCCTTTTCTTATCTCAGTCCAGCTTCGCGCTCAATTTATGCGTTGCCGGCCTGGGATATGTTCCTTTTTGCTTAACCTGGCCTGAAGGAGCAATCACCGGCTTTGAAGTTGAGACTCACACCCAAGGAGCTACTGTGTCTGAAACTAAGATGTCTGGCCTCTCTGAAAATGGCATTGCCGCGCTCTCCTACATCACCTTCATTCCGGCGATCCTTTTCCTGATTCTCCCGCGTTACAACACGAGTGCCTATGTCCGCTTCCACGCCTGGCAATCTCTCCTTCTCAACGTTATGACGTTTTTGCTCAGTTTCGCCCTGACATATCTGGTGATGCCCTACATGATGTCTGCGGCAATCATCTTCCTGATCATCACCCGGGTGATCTGGGGTATGTGGCTCGGCATATGGGTCGTGTGGGCTATCGCCGCGTTGAACGGAAAGCGCTTGAAGCTCCCGCTTCTCGGCGCCCTTGCCGAACGGGAGGCCAATCCCAGCAAGTAAGCATTCAGAGCGGTTCTCCAGTGTGCGTGGCGTTTCCGGCATCGTCCAAGGCGGATTTTTCTTTAGGAAAAAGCCACTCAGCGTAAGTGGTTTCGCTCAACAGCAACTGGAAAACCGCTATAGTCGACGCAAAGTCTGGTGAACGGCCTCCGCATGGGGGCCGTTCCTCTTATCTCCGTTTGCCCTTGGGGCCGAACCGCTTCTTCGCCTTCTGCCCAGGGGGCGCGCCAACGTTGCGTCTGTTCTTTTTCGCCCTGGGCGGGGCCGCTTTTCTGCCGGTCAGCGGCAGTCCTTCCTCCACAATTGAGAATTGCAGCTTCCGCTCAGCCGCCAGGATGCGGTCCAGGATCACCTGCACCCTGTCGCCGGCGCGAAAGCGGCGGCCCGTGCGCTCGCCGGCAATCTCGTGCGTGTTCTCGCGCCAGGTATAGCGGTCGCCGCGCAGGGTATCGATGGGCACCAGCCCCTCGACAAAAAGATCGGTCAGCTCGACAAAGAGGCCGAATTTGGCCGGGTTCAGCACCAGCGCGGCAAACTCCTCGCCCACCCGGTCCTGCATGAAGCGAACCTTCTTCCACTCCACCAGCTCGCGCTCGGCGTCGGCGGCGCGGCGCTCGGTCTGGCTGGTCTCCTCGGCGATCTGGGCCAGCTCGGACTCGGGAATCGGAGGCTCGCCGGAAAAGCCCGTGCCGGAAGCCGCGGAAATCTCCGTGCCCCATCCTTTCGTCCGCCGCGGCGGATTTCTGTCGAAAGGGTGGGAAGCCATACCGCTCGGTCGTAGCCCCTCATTCGGGTGTGTCCAGGGCGAACCGTGCCGGTCTTTCGTCACCACCCCCTTGCCGCTCACGCCTTCCCTGAGCAGCGTCTTGGCGATGCGATGGACGATCAGGTCAGGGTAACGGCGGATGGGCGAAGTGAAGTGCGTATACGAGGGCGCGGCCAGCGCAAAGTGGCCTTCGTTGATCTCGGAGTAGCGGGCCTGCTTAAGCGAGCGCAGCATCAGGTAGCTCAGAATCCGCTCCTCCGGCTTGCCCTCGATCTTTGCCGCCAGCTTCTGGTACATGCGCGGCGTGACGGCGATATCTTCGGGCACTTCGTGCTGGCGCGGGCGACGGCCGCTGCCGGTTGCCTCCCGCCGCTCACCGCGGGTCTCAATGCGCCGGACCGGCAGAGCGCCGAGACCGAGCGAGTAGCCGAAGCTGGCGGCCAGTTCCTCGAATTGGACCACACGGCGCGGTTCGGGCTTTTCATGAATCCGGTAGAGCGAGGGTACGCCCAGGTCCTCCAGCCAGGTGGCCACGCACTCGTTGGCCGCCAGCATGAACTCCTCGATCAGGCGGTTGGCCCAGGTGCGCTCGGATTTGGTGATGCCGCGCATCTGCCCTTGCTCGTCAAACTCGATCACCGGCTCGGGCAGGTCGAAGTCGATCGAGCCCCTCGCCTCGCGCTGCTTGTTCATCAGCCCGGCGAGCGTCCGCATCCGCTCAAAATCGGGAACGAGGCGCTTCCGCGCTTCTTCCTTTTGGTTGAGAATTTCGGAGACCTCCGTATAGGTCATCCGCGCCACGGAGCGAATGACGCCCTCGACAATTACGTAGCTTTCGATCCTGCCCCCTGAGTCAAGCTCCATGATGCAGCTCAGGACCAGCCGGTCTTCGCCGGGAAGCAGGCTGCATATATCGGTTGAAAGCTCCTGCGGCAGCATGGGAATGGCGCGATCGGGAAAGTAGACGCTGGTTCCGCGCAGCCGCGCCTCCAGGTCGAGGCCGGTTCCCGCGCGCACATACTCGGCCACGTCGGCAATATGCACCTGCAACTCGTAGCCGGCGCCGTGGGCGCGTTCTGTGACAAGAACTGCATCATCGAAGTCGCGCGCCGTCTCGCCGTCGATGGTGACGATCGGGAGGTTGCGAAAATCTCGACGACGAGAAACCTCGGAGAGGTCGAGTTGAGCCACCGCACGGGCCTCCGCCAGCACATTCTCCGGGAAGACCCGCGGCAACTGGTGCTTGCGGATCACCATCTCCACGTCCACGCCGAAGTCGTCGGCCGATCCCAGCACCTCAATCACGCGGCCCACCGGGGGCCGGGTAGGCGTGGGCCAACTGGTGATCTCCACATCCACCACCAGGCCCTCCAGGCTTTCGTGAACGGAGGCAGACGCAGCCTCATGGCCCAGTACCCGGTGCGGCGTGGCAGCCTCCCCTGCTGCCGGCAGTTCCTGCCCATCGGGAATCAAAATGGGCTGCGTCATGCGCTCGTCGAACGGGACGACTGAATGGCCCTGCGCACGGTCGGAGCGCGCATAGTGAAAGACGCCGACCACGGTGGGGTTGCGCCGCTCCAGCACCCGGACAATGCGGCCCATACGGCGGCCATCGGCCTTCGGAGGCTCCACTTCAACCAGCACCTGGTCGCCCTGCATGGCGCCGTTGATCTCGTCTGGAGGGATAAAAATATCTTCCTCCACCCCACGGACGAGGCCTCGACCGCGGGGACCCCGGTCTTCCTGGCCTGAAGCCTGGCGCGCATCCGCCACGGCAGACCTTCGGTTGGGCCGCACAAACCCGTAGCTGTCGCGATGCAGATCGAGCCTTCCGGCGGCCAGGTTTTCCCGCCTTCCAACCGGCCTGGGAATGCTCCAGTGCTCGCGGTCCAGCAGGATGAGTTCGCCGCGCGCGGTCAGCCGGTCCAGTTGCTCCAGCAGCAGGCGCCGCTCGCGCCCGCCGCCCAGGCTCAGCTCGCGGACCAGTTGCTTATATCCGGCCTTCTGCCCTGCAGAGCGGGCGATCCGCGCCACCAATTCACGGTCGGTCATAAACTAAGAGTAGGCTATTGGCAAACCGGGGCCCCCGGCGAACATCCGCCGCGGCGGATGTTCGCTGGGGTGGAAACCGGGGGTCCCCGGCGAGCGATTTTTGCTCGCTGGGGTGGAAAGCCAGTACGCAGCACCCTGCCGCGGCGGGCATGAAATCCGGCTTTACCCTCCGCCAGGCCGCCTCAATTTTTCTCGACATTGGCTACCGATTGCCCTTGTTCACCCGCTATTTTCGCTAAACTGCCATGCTCGGTTTTAAAATAACGGTAAACCAACGTCCTGGGCGAACCGCAAAGGGGTAACATCGTACTTGTGGCCGTCAGAGGTTGCCGTAGCCAAATTGCCGGCAGCCTGCATATACAGATTTTTGGACCCAAGGCAATGGCCCTGCCTTGTAAGCCCCGTCCCGTCAGGACAGAAAAGGAAACACACCCGTGAGCGCTATGTGGAAACCCAGCCAGTCCGGATCGATCACACCCACTCCCACCCCGGAACCTTACCGCCCCGCGCCGGCCGCTACGGTCGTTGAATCCGCCAATCGCGCCCCGGCCGCGACCGGGGACCAGGCTAGCATCGGCAAAGGCCTGCTGATCAAGGGTGAGATCACCGGCTCAGAGTCGCTGTTCATCGACGGCAAGGTTGAGGGCAATATCAACCTTCCCGGCAACCGCGTCACCGTGGGCCGCAACGGCCAGGTCGCGGCCAACATCATCGCTCGCGAGATTGTGATTCTGGGCAAGATTCGCGGCAATGTCTCCGCCTCGGACCGCGTGGATATCCGCGCCGAGGGCTCTCTGATCGGCGACGTCACCGTGGCCCGCATCAGCATCGAGGATGGCGCTTTCTTCAAGGGCGGAATCGACATTCGCAAGCCCGAAGTCAAACAGGCCGTACCTGGAGCCACAGCAACGTCCGAGTCGACAAAACAGGCGCTGCTATAACTCCGCCTTTCAGTCGCTGCAGGGCTGCTTCCTTGCTCCGCTTTCAAAGAAGCCGCGACATCTTTCTTGCGTGTTCCCAGCGCCTGGGTGGGAAACCTCAATCATCAAGCCGGTTCCTAGCTCAATCAAGGTTCAGTTTGGCGTGCAGTTACAGCCGAATCCAGTTGACGGACTCGTTTCTCCAGCGCCCGCCTCGTTCGGTAACTATTGAAAACATCGTACTGGTTACCTAAAGTAACACTAGTAATATCTATCTTGTTACAAAGAATAACTATCGTAACGTAGAATTGGCTACTTTGAATGCAGTGCGCCCACCACAGAACGCATTCAGGCGGTCCAAGAGCCTCTGATTTGGTAATAGTGCAACGAAGATCTCGCCCTTGCCTCTATCGCGCCTTCAGGCTGCGGTCAAATTTAGTAAGTGTCTAGTTTTGTACAGTAATCTTTTTCAAATTCAACTAATTTCTGTTACATTAAATTCCTCGTCGCTTGAGAGGCCTATGGAAAGGATCGAGCAAACATGGGCGAACGATGTTCCGGCGGTCCGCGTCGGGACAGCATCATAGAAAGTGGTCACAAAATGCGAAGCCGATAGCAACAGACAGCTATCGGCATGTGTGTTTCCGGGCTGCGGCAATGGCTTTGCCGTGCAGCCCCCACTCCCCAGGAAAGGAAGCGCAATTGTGTCAGCTATGTTGAAATCCAACCAGATCAGAACACTCGCCTACAATCACATTCCTGAGTCCTTACACACTTTGCTGGGTATCGTGCCCAATGAGCCAAAGGCTCACGGCGCAGTTTCTGCCGGCGACCAGGCTACCATCGGCAAGGGTCTGATCCTCCACGGCGACATCACCGGCTCGGAGTCGCTTTTTATCGACGGTAAGGTCGAAGGCAGCATCAGTTTGCCCGGTAACCGCGTCACCGTGGGCCGCAATGGAATTGTGGAAGCCACCATCAACGCTCGCGAGATCGTGGTGATGGGCAAAATCCGCGGCAATGTCACCGCCACGGACCGCGTGGACATCCGCGCCGAGGGCGGGCTCACCGGGGACGTGATCGCAGCCCGCGTCAGCGTTGAGGATGGCGCCTTCTTCAAGGGTGGTATCGACATTCGCAAGCCTGAGGCCAAGCAGGTGCGTTCCATGACTCTGGCAACGGTCGATGAACTCAAAGAGGCTTAACTCCTGAGAGCGCTTTCGCTCCAGCACAAAAGCCCTCGCATCTGCGGGGGCTTGTGTGTTTTTTGTGGATGGAGCATTGCCGGCCTTCCCGATAGACAAACGAGGCACTCTATGCGGACAAATATCGGTAAATGACGTGAAAATGAATTGGAAAAAGGTCTCGAAATCGCTTATCCCAGCCCCAGCCGCTTCATCGTCACCCTGGGCAGGGCTGATCCTGTCTTCTCCAGAACCCACTTAGCGGCCACCACCCAAACCGCGGTTCCGGCCAGCAGTTGGCCCAGGTCGGTCCAGCGGGTCTCAGCGGGCAGGTGCAAACGGCCAAGATGGCCCAGCAGGCCGCCCATGCCCCAGATGACCATCCACACGCACGCGCCGCTGGCCAGTGCGGCCAGCAGGCAGCGGCCCATTTCAGCGAAGTCCAGGCTGGCCAGCGAGACCATGCGCCGCTGGTGCAGCAATACGGCGATGGTGCCGGTTTGCAGAGCGATTCCTATATCCGAGGCGATGGCCAGCCCCATCGCCCCTTGCCAGTGGTAAAACGCTGCATAGAGGGGCAGCGAGACCACCGTCAAGATTGTTGCCGCCGCCATGGGAACGAAAGTATTTTGCGCTGCGTAAAACGCGCGCGCATAGATGGCCTGCGCCGACCACAGAAACAACGAAATGGAGAATACGGCGAAGTATGCTGCGCACTCCCGCGCATCGGCGGCCGAAAAGCGTCCGCCGGTAAACACCAGGTCGATCATCGGCTGGCCCAGCGCCACCATGCCTGAGGCCGCCAGCAGCCCCAGCGCCGCAACCCGCGATACCGAGTCCGCCACGCCGGTTGCAAAGTCGTAGTGTCGCTTCTGCGACCACAGGCTGGCGAAAAACGGCATGGAGGCAGCGCCCGCCGCCTGTGCCAGCACGGCCATGGGCGCGGTAAAAAGCTGCTTTGCATAGCTCATCTGCGAGACCGCGCCGTTGGTTGCCGAGGCAAAGTGGGCGATGATCCAGTTATCGGCAGTCACCAGCGAAATGCCCGCCATAAGCGGGAGCGACAGCCTCACCCAGTCGCGCAATCCCTTGTCGTGCCAGTCCAGAATCGGCCGGTATCGTGTGCCAGCCCGCCGCGCAAAGATCCAATTGAGGAGAAACGGCCCAAGGAACGCGCCCGCCACAGCTCCGATAGCCAGCGATGAAACTCCAATGCGCCGCACCAGCAAGAGGCCGCCCACAATGGTGCCTAAACCGTAAATCAGCGGCGTGACCGCCTGCACGCTGAATTGCTTGCGCACCAGCAGAACCGCGCCGAAGACTCCACCGGCCAAGAAACACAATTGCGCGGGCAGCAGAATGCGCGTCAGCAGCACGCAAAGAGCGGCCTTCTCTGCGCCAAACCAGGGGAACATCCAGTGGATAAACCAGGGAGCAACCAGCTCGGCCAGCACAATGGCCCCGCCCAGCACCAGATACATTGTGGTCAGAATCACCGACAGCGACCGCTGACCCTCCGCCTCCCGCCCCGTTTCGCGATAGCGGGTAAGGATGGTGACAAAGGTGATGGAAGCCGCGCCGCCGACCAGGAAGTACGAGATCATATCCGGCAGCACGAAAGCGGCGTTCAGCGCGTCCGCCTCCATGCCCTTGCCGAAGAGCCACACAATATATTTCATCCGCACCAGTCCGATGATGCGCGACAGAAAAGTGGATGCCATCAGCAGCAGAGTCGCCGTGAACGCCGTATGCACGTGCGATGGGCGCAGCATTCCCAGGCCGCGTGCCCACCGCGAAGGCGCGCGTGGAATAGGTTGAGTTGGTTGCGATTCAGCCACTGAAGTCGATTCTAACGGGCCTGCGCGCCGGCGGATGGTTCTCATCGGAATTGAATTCCGAAAGGGCGGGGAGCCGGCCCATTTTTTCCACGTAAACTGTCCGCAGGAGGTACTGCTTGCAGCGTACTGTTGGTTTCGCGCTTGGGGTGATTGTTGGGCTCAATGCGGTTGCTCAGACGATTCATGGGCGGGAGGGCATCACCTTGCCGCCGCCGCCTGCCGTTGAGGCCATCCCGGTGGTCGACGATTACTTCGGAACAAAAATTTCCGACAGCTATCGATGGCTCGAAGACGCAAAGAGTCCTGAGACGCGCGCCTTTATCGATGCGCAGAATGCCTACACGGCGCAGTATATGCAGCAGGCGCGCATCCGGCCGCAAGTGGTGGGCGATCTGGACGCTCTGGAGAAAGTCTCCGAGAACGGTGCACCCGTCGAACGCGCCAACAACTATTTTTTCGGCAGGCGGCTGGCCGGCGAACAGCAGTTCTCGATCTACGTGCGCCACGGATGGAGGGGCAAGGACCAGCGCCTGATCGATCCGGCCAAACTGAGCCCCGACCCCAACACTTCGGTCTTCATGACGGATGTTTCCCGCGATGGAGTGCTGCTGGCCTATGCGGTGCGGAACGGCGGAGCGGACGAGACCGTCATCCATGTGTTGAATGTGAAGACCGGCCTGGCGCTCGAGGATGAGCTGCCGAAGGCCCGCTACTTCGGCGCCGGCTTTGCGCCGGATGGGGCCAGCCTCTACTACGCGCGCAACGACAAGGAGGGAACGCTGCTCTACCAGCACGTGCTGGGCACGCCCGTTTCCGCGGATACGCTGTTGTTCGGCCGCGAGTTTCGCTCAGAGCCGCTGGCTGGCAACGACCTTTTCTCGGGCGTGGTGACCGACGACGGCCACTACCTGGTGGTGACGATCAGCCGCGGCGTTCCGCCCCGGCGCGTGGATATCGTCTTCCGCGACCTGACCAAACCCGGATCGCCCTTTGAAGTGCTGGTCTGGGGGCTGAATGCGCGCTTCGCCGCAATCTACGCCAGGGGCGCGTGGGTTGTGAAGACCGACTACCAGGCGCCCAAGGGAAGGATTCTCGAAGGCATTCCCGGCACTCCGCCCGGCGCGTGGAAGACCATCGTGCCCGAGGGGCCGGATGTGATCGATGAGTGGTCGATTGTGAGTGGAAAGATCTTCGTGAACCGGCTGAGGGACGTGAAATCGGAGACGACAGTCTATGCCCTGAATGGAAAGCCGGCCGGGCAGATCGAATACGAAGGAATCGGCTCGGCCTCAGGAGTCTTTGGCCGGACAACGGACCGCTACGGCTACTTCAGCTTTGAGTCGTTCATCGTGCCCTGGACCATCTACCGGCTGGATACGAAGACCGGCAAGCGCGAGGTCTTTTTCCAGCCCAAAATCCCCTTCGACTCCAGCCAGTATGAGCTGAAGCAGGTATTTTTCAAGTCCAAAGATGGGACCGAGGTTCCCATGTTCATTGCCGGCAAGAAAGGGCTGAAGCGGGATGGGACCCAGCGGCTGCTGATGACCGGCTATGGCGGCTTCAACCTGAACGAGACTCCCGGCTGGAACTCCCGCGTGGCCTGGTGGCTGGAGCAGGGCGGCTGGTTCGCGGAGCCTAACCTGCGCGGCGGCGGCGAATATGGCGAGAGCTGGCACGAGCAGGGGATGTTTGCTGGTAAACAGAACGTCTTCGACGACTGGTTTGCTGCGGCCGAGTACCTGATCGACAACAAATACACTTCGCCGGAGCACTTTGCCATCACCGGCCGCTCCAACGGCGGCCTGCTTATGGGCGCGGCCATCACCCAGCGGCCGGAGCTGTTCTCGGCCGTCTGGTGCGGCTATCCGCTGCTGGATATGCTGCGCTTCCAGAAGTTCCTGGTGGGCTCGTACTGGACCACGGAGTACGGCTCCGCGGAGAACGAAAAGCAGTTTCCCTATCTCCTGAAGTATTCTCCCTACCAAAACGTAAAAGCGGGGACCGCCTACCCGGCGGTGATGTTCTTCACCGGCGACGGCGACACGCGCGTGGACCCGCTCCATGCGCGCAAGATGACGCCCCGGTTGCAGTCGGCCAGCTCCAGCGGCCGGCCTATCCTGCTGCACTACAGCCTGGCAGGAGGACACAGCGCGGGAGTGGGCGCGGACCAGGAGGTCCAGGACGATGCCGACCAGCTCACCTTCCTGTGGAGTGAAACGGGTCAGCCCTCGTTACGTAAGTAGTGGCCGGTTCACATTGGACGGGTACTCAGCAGGACCGCTCCGGCGTAACCTCATGTCCTTGGTAATCCCTTCCGATAAGGAAAGTGCGTGAATTTTTTGAGCACGTTCCTATGGGCGGTCATTCACTGGCAGTATCCGCGGAAATTTGAACGCGCTGCGGCCAGTGAGGCCGCTCTCGGCCCTTTGCAAAGCCGGCTTGCCCCTGGGTGGCTGGCTGTTCCCGGCTGGAAACAGGCTTCCGGGGTATCACTGGGTACGGAGCCAAGATGCCACAAATAGAGTTGGAGACCGGCAAAATCGATCGGCAGCAGGAGGAAACCCGGCTGGCTGAGTTGGCTTCTATCGGGATTCTCGATACTCCGCCCGAACCCAGCTACGACGCCATCACGCGGCTGGCTGCTGAATATTTCCAGGCCGATTCGGCCGGGCTCGCTTTTGCCGACCAGAGCCGCATCTGGATCAAGTCGCACTTCGGTGAGCACGTGCGCGAGTTACCCCGGAAGAACTCCATCTTCGATCTGGTGCTGGCCGAAGACGGGCCGGTGATAGCCACGGATATCTCCAGGCAAACCCAATTGGAAGGGCAAGCGCCCCGCCTCAAGCAGATCGGCATGGGTTTCTTTGCCAGCGTTCCCGTGCGCTCATTCGACGACAAGATTCTAGGGGTTTTGAGCATCTTCTGGCGAGAGCCTCGTCCCGGCCTGGCGCCGGACGAGCTGCGCATGCTCGAGAGCCTGGCCGATATGGTGGCCAGCCAACTGGAACTGCGCAGGCTGCGCAAATCATTCACCGGGAACTGGTCGCGCAGGTCTCGCACCTCCAGCATCATCCCCGGCTGGCCGTGCGGACCAGACTTGCGCCTAGCCCTGGACGAGCGCCAGTTTGTGCTCTACTACCAACCCGAGGTCGAACTCTCCACCCGTAAGATCATTGGTCTTGAGGCGCTGATCCGCTGGGCGCATCCGGAGCGGGGGCTGATTCCGCCCATGGACTTCATTCCGCTGGCCGAGGAGAGCGGGTTGATCCTGCCCATCGGCGACTGGGGACTCGCCGAGGCATGCAGGCAGATCCAGACGTGGTGCCGCGAGGATCCCCGCCACGGCTCTCTGCGGGTCTGCGTCAACCTCTCCGCCCGTCAGTTCTCCCGTGTGGGTCTGGCCGACCACATCGAGGCGTTGCTGCTTCAATCCGGCATCTCCAGCCGGCAACTCGGTCTGGAGATGACCGAGTCCAGCCTGTTTCCCAACATACAAACTGCCCTGGAGGTGCTGGGCAGCCTGCGCCGGCTGGGCGTCTCCCTGCTGATGGACGACTTCGGCACCGGATACAGCTCGCTCAACCACCTGCATTCCTTTCCCTTCGACGTGCTCAAGATCGACCGCTCGTTTGTAGGCCGCATGACCGAGGGAGATCAACCGCTGCAGATCGTGCGCACCATCATCGAACTGGCCCGGGTGTTGGGGATGGACGTCGTCGCCGAGGGCATCGAAACCCGCGAACAGTATCGCCTGCTGCGGCAATTGGGCTGCCGCTTCGGCCAGGGCTTCCTCTTCGCCCGCCCTATGAGCGCCGAGGCTGTCACCCAACTGTTGCGGCTCCCTGGACGCGTGCTCCCCGATCCCGAGGCACGCGAAGCCGTTCCCGCCTGACCGCGCGCAGCTTTGCGGGTGCCCCACCGGGGCGCCGGGGAACCGGGGAACCCTCTGGGTCGGGGTCGGGGCCCCGCGTTTTTGTTTTTGCGGCTAGGGTGGGTAGTACGCCAGGGGTGCGGTTTCATTTTGGAACTGGCGAAACGCCGGTCTTCATTCGGGATTTGCTCGGCATTTCACAAGGGAAATTGCTCACGCTAGCGACCCATCCTCGGGGTATGCTCCAACCCATGCAGCAACCAGCGGAAAATTCCGGGGCCCCCGGCGACGGGTCTTTGTCGCTGGGGTGGAATTCCGGGGCCCCCGGCGACGGGTCTTTGTCGCTGGGGTGGAAAACCGCGCCCTCCCTCACCTCCTCCAACTTTGCCGGCCTGCTGGCTGCTCTTGCAGCGCCCGCGTCCGCCGCGCCTGCCCGCCGTGGTGGGGCGGACCGCGGCCCTACATGGAACGATGACGGCCTGGAAGACGACGTGGCAACCCTCAGCTATGAGCGCGCCCTGCGCGCCCACGCGCGCTACCGCTCCGATCATCCCAGCGACCGGTCGCTTACCCAGCCCTTCGATCCTGGGCCAATCTATAGCGATGAGGCGTTTTCAGACGATGCGTCCCCGGCCGCTCCAGCGGTAACTCAGCAAGCGATCGCTTCTTCGAGTGCACTGGCAGAACCCTGGGCCATCCACGGTCCGGCCACGGCGCTTGACAGGAATCTGAAGTCCGCCAGCATCACCATCCGGCTGAGCAAGGCGGAATGCGCGCAATTGCACAAACGCGCTGCCGAAGCAGGGCTCACCGTCTCTGCCTACCTGCGCTCCTGCACCTTTGAGGCTGAGTCCCTGCGGGCGCTGGTGAAAGACACGCTGGCCCAGTTGCGTCCGGACCCACCCAAAAGGAAGCAGACCGCCTCCACTCCGCGCTCCTGGCTGGGGTGGTTGTTGCGCCTTTTGCCTCGCTGGCATCCCAATCAGCGCGTTGCCCAGACTTGAGGTAATGGGGTCAGAGCATAAATAAACCCATTTTCCCTTGCATTTCATCTAATCTGTTGACAGGATACGAGATGGCCGAGAACTTCACATAAACGACTTGTTTTGCAGCTTTTCACAGGTTGCGGTTCACTTTCCGGCGCGGTTACCTAGAAGTGAGGATTCATGCGAACCATGTTGGAATCAAATCAAAAGGCGGAATAAATGGGATACGCGCAAGCAGTTCTTTTTAGTGAAGATGTCTCCCACCGTCGCGTCCAGGGCGGAGTCTGCACATCCGATGTCACGCTTTCCGCTCATCTTGGCGATAACGCAGAGGTGTTCCCGAAGATTCTTGACCTTCACGTTCCGAAGGGCGCAAAAATCGCAGACGTTACATATGGCCTCGGCGTCTTTTGGCGAAACGTGGATATAGAAGAATACAAGCTGGTTCCGAGCGATATAAAAACAGGCCTGGATTGCCGCAATTTGCCCTATCACACAGGATCATTCGACTGTGTGGTTCTTGACCCACCCTACATGGAGGGCTTGTATCGAAATACAAATGGGCATCTCGCAGGCTCTGGCACTCATGGGGTATTCCGAACCGCGTACTCAAACGGTCAGGAAACGAAGTCCGGGCCTAAATGGCATGATGCGGTTCTCGATATGTACTACCGGGCAGGGGCGGAAGCTTACCGCATTCTTCGACAGGATGGAACTTTGATCGTCAAATGCCAGGATGAGGTCTCAGCCAACATGCAGCGGCTAACGCATGTTGAGATAATCAATCACTATGCACAACTCGGCTTTTATGCCAAAGATTTGTTTGTGGTGATGAGAACGAATAGCCCTTGCATTACCCGCCTAAAGAAGCAGGTTCATGCCCGGAAAAACCACTCGTATTTCTTGGTCTTCGTGAAGACCTCATCTCCCCGCTCGCTTGGCAAGCAGCCGGTCAAGAAGAGCAAAGGGCTCGTCCGCAAACGGCGGGGATAGTGGCCATGTAATCTTCATTCTGCTTGGCAAAAGATGCTTTTCTGCTCTGGCGTGTAGCCCTTCCAAGTCGAACGCGGCAGGTCGTCATTCAACGCGAATGCAAACCGCCACACGCGACCAAACGAATAGAGACAGACCGCGAGTAGGTCAAACCCGCCTACGAGTAGGCAATTGGTGCTGACTACCTCCCCACTCGGTAGTAGCACCTCTGTCTTGTCGCTTGCGTTGCATTGGAAGGTGCCCACGTAGCCCCCTTCGACCTGCTTAACCTTGGGACTGTCTAGGCACTTCACTTCCACCTTTATCGCCTCACCTCTGTAGTCGAAAAGGAAATCGCATTTCTGTTTTCGATCGTGTGAGCGCGGGCGTATCAGGTTCTCAACCTCTGGCCGCAACAGCCACTCCTGTTTGAGTTTGTATTCGGCTACAAAACCGAACATCAAGCCACGCATACTCGGATTCTCCGCGACAATCTCGGAGAGTTCGTTTGCGGTGAGGGACTAGGCTTCCAACAGGCTGGGAATGGGAGGGGTAGCCATGTAGTGGAATTATAACCGTCAGTCTTGACTATTTTTCCGTTTCGGTCGTCTGGATACCGAGCCTATTCCACTTCCAGCACCAGGCACTTCAGGTATTCGGTCTCCGGCAGGTTCAGCACCACCGGATGGTCGGGGGCGGCGCCGCGGCGTTCCAGCAGGCGCACGCGCCGCCCGGCATCGGCGGCGGCCGAGGCCACGCTGCCCTCGAGATCGGCCCAGCTCACGTGATGCGAGCAGGAGCAGGTCACCAGCAGGCCGCCGGGGCGCAGCATCCTGAGGGCTCTCAAATTCAGCTCCTTGTAGCCGCGCAACGCTCCCTCCACCGCCCGCTTGGTCTTGGCGAATGCGGGTGGATCGAGAACGATGGCGTCGAAGGCCTCAGAGATTGACCAGTCGCGCAGAATCTCGAAGGCGTCTCCCTCCACCCAGTCCACCTCTGCGGTGAGCCGGGCGCGATTGGCCTCAAGATTCCGCTCCGCCACCTCGAGCGAGGCTCGGGAGGCGTCGATGCCGGTAACCTGGCTGCAGACCTGTGCCAGGTGCAGTGCAAAGCCGCCCTGGTAGCAGCAAACGTCCAGCGCCCGTCCGGTAGCGCCCAGCCGCCGCGACCACTCCTGGGCGGCGGCGTAATTGGCTCGCTGGTCGAGGAATGCGCCCGTTTTCTGCCCGGAGTTTGCGTCGAATTGGAAAACCAGACCGTTGAGCCGGAATTGGGAACTGGTGGGAGGATTCGTAGCGTCTTCGACAAAAAGAGGTTCGGAGCTGGGCGCGGCCAGACCCTCCAGTTCGCGCATGCGCGGGTCGGGCCGCTCGAGAATCGCCGCCGGCGCCAGTTCTTCGCGCAGTACGCGCACGCACGTCTCCCGCACCGCGGCCGAATCCAATCCCTTGGCCAGGAGTTGAACGATCGCCAACTCGCCGTACTTGTCCGCCACCAGGCCGGGCAGTTCGTCGGCTTCGCTGAAGCAGAGCCGGCAGGCGTTGTTGCGGTCGTCGAGCAGAGGTTTGCGCCGGGCAATCGCCGCCCGCAGCCGCGTGGCCAGTAACCGCAGCCAGCCGGCCTCATCGATGGTTTCGCGCGAGACCAGCCGCAGCGCAATCTGCGATGAGGGGCTGTAAAGCGCCGTACCCAGCAAAAGGCCGCGGCCGTCGGCCACCGGCAGCAGCGCGGGAGGGTCGCCGGTTTGAGGCAATTCAATGGTCTCGATATCGGAGGCGTAGACCCATAAATAGCCGCCCCGCAGCCGGTCGGAGGCGCGGCGGTTGATGCGCGCTCCGAGGACAGAGCTTATTGACCCAGCGCGTTCCGATCCGGCCTGGTTCATCGTACCCACATCTTATCCCGTCATCCTGCCACTCATCGAAGCCCCTTCGAGTTCTCAAGGGTCAGTATTTGGTGCGGCACGCGGCAACATGTGATTCGGTCGAGACGTATAATCGGGCGAAGGGGATACGTAGCGATGGACAGCGCAGAAGCTATTCAAGCAACCTTTTCGGGTCATTTGCAGAAGCCGATCATCGTGCGCGAGGTCGTTACGGAGAATAATCGGGTAAAGGTTGAAGATCGTGCAATTCACGATTGGTATAGGTTCGTTTTGTCCTTTCCCCCGCATTTGGTTCGAGATTATCTACAGCGTTTTGGTCTTTCTGAAGGTGGTTGCGTTCTTGATCCATTCTGCGGCACCGGTACAACGCTCGTCGAGTGCAAGAGGCTTGGCGTCAATTCGGTCGGACTTGAAGCTAATCCAATGCCGTGGTTCGCTACAAATACGAAGATTGATTGGAAACCGCATCCCGACGCGCTGCTAATGCACGCTGGAAAAGTTGCCGACACTGCGGAGGAAAAACTCGTTAGCGGTGGAACACCTGATATTGGTGGCCTTCCGCTATTTCCCGGCGATATCACTTCTCAAGAGCTAAAGAAGCTACCTCATGAAGCCGAGAAGCTGATCCTGGCCAACTCCATAAGCCCGCTCCCCCTGCACAAGACCCTGGTGCTGTTGGAAGCTCTTCAAGAGCACTCCGACGAGCGATTTGCCGCTCACGAAAGATTAGCTCTGGCGAAGGCAATTGTTTCAGATATAAGTAACCTGCATTTTGGGCCAGAGGTCGGCGTAGGCAAACCCAAGAAAGATGCCGCTGTGATAGCAGCCTGGCTCAGGCGCGTCACCGCAATGGCGCACGATATGGCAAACCTGCCTGAGAGCAAGTTCGGTCAGGCAACTGTATACCGGGCGGATTCGCGGAACACCTCCGCCGTGCTTGCGCCGGACACTGTGGATGCAGTGATTACCTCACCCCCTTACCCAAACGAAAAGGATTATACGCGGACAACCCGGCTCGAATCGGTGCTATTAGGGTTCACGAAGAGCAAGGCCGATCTGCGCTCAGTAAAGCATGATCTGGTTCGATCTAATACCCGCAGCGTCTATAAGTCAGACACCGACCATCTGCTGGTTAAAGGGCATGTTGGGATTCAGAGAATTGCGGAAGCGATAGAAGATCGTCGTATTGAACTGCAAAAGACGTCCGGATTTGAACGGCTGTATAGCAGGCTGACAACACTCTATTTTGGCGGTATGCATCGACATCTGGCCGACCTACGGAAGGTTCTTAGGCCCGGCGCGCAACTCGCATATGTTGTCGGAGATCAGGCTTCGTATCTCCGGGTTATGATTCGCACCGGGCAACTGCTTGCCGATATAGCCGAGTCTCTTGGATACGAAGTCACGGGAATTGACCTGTTTCGTACCCGTCTGGCGACTGCCACCGGAGAGCAACTCCGAGAAGAAGTCGTTTTGCTGCGGTGGCCTGGAGCAGGAAAGAAAGGAATGTGAAAAATGGCTGAAAAGAAGAACACCGACAAGGACAACAGATATTCCGCTTTAGTGGCAAGTATCTTCAAGAGCAAATACAAAAAGGGAATGCGCGAAGTGGAATTTGCACGAGCCGAGTTTGAAACCTTCTCGAAAAGTCTGGATATCGTACTTCCGCTCAATCTGGGAGACATCGTTTACAGCTTTCGCTACCGGGCAGCATTGCCGGAAAGCATTCAAGGAACTGCGAAGCATGGCGAATGCTGGATAATCCGACCAACAGGCAGGGGGAAATACAAGTTCGCACTGGTCGCGGACAAGCCGCTCGCGCCAAATTTCATGATGACCGTAACCAAAGTTCCTGACTCGACTCCTGGTATCGTCGCAAAGTACGCTTTTGAGGACGAGCAGGCCCTGCTTGCGAAAGTGCGCTATAACCGCCTCATCGATGTTTTCACGGGGCTAACTTGCTATTCGCTTCAGAATCACCTCCGAACAGCAGTACCTCAGATGGGGCAGGTTGAAACGGATGAGATATACGTCGGACTGGATAAGAAAGGCGCCCACTACGTTATCCCAATTCAGGCAAAAGGCGGGAACGACAAACTGGGAATTGTTCAAATCGAGCAGGATTTTGCAGTTTGTGCTAATCGGTACCCTACTTTGATCTGTCGCCCAATCGCTGCTCAGTTCATGGCGGATGACGTTATCGCCATGTTTGAGTTTGATCAAAATGCGGACGGAGTGGGCGTCTATTCAGAAAAACACTACAAACTTGTGCCTCCAAAGGACGTCACAGACGAAGATCTGCTCAGGTATAAGGAAAAAGTTGAAGCCTGATCGTTCGCGGGTGCGAGGGTTCTTGGGTCTCACATCTGAGACTTGGGATTCCACTGCGGCTTGCTCGCTATTCGTCTTTCAAATATCGGCTCGATGCAGGGTGCTACCAGCGATTTAATGCGAGTCGAACCGAAGCGGCCTATAATAAAGCATGGCGACAGTCCGGCACGCCATTCCGGCAGAGGTTTCCAGCGCGCCCCCGTCCAACGCGGGGGAATTGCCGGTTGTTGTGCGCGATGTGGACCAGCGCGCAATCGAAGCGCGCTTTGAATCGCTGCTCAAGCAGGTCCAGGCCAATCGTCCCAGCGAAGACATCTCTCTCATCCGCAAGGCCTGGGAGTTTTGCGTCAAGCACCACGAGGGCCAGATGCGCGCCTCCGGCGAGCCCTACATCGTCCACCCGCTCGAGGTGGCCGAGGTGCTGGCGGAGATGAAGATGGACGCGACCGCAATCGCCGCCGGCCTGCTGCACGACTCGGTTGAAGACACGCCCGCCACTAATGAGGAAATTCAAGCCGAGTTTGGCGACCAGGTGGCCCACATCGTCGAGGGCGTCACCAAAATCGACAAAATCCAGTTTGCCAACCGCGAAGACCGCCAGGCCGAAAACGTGCGCAAGATGCTGCTGGCCATGGTGGAGGACGTGCGCGTGGTGCTCATCAAGCTGGCTGACCGCCTGCACAACATGCGCACCCTGGAGCACCTGCAGCCGGACCGCCGGGAGGCCATCGCCCGCGAGACCCAGGAGATCTACGCTCCTCTGGCGCACCGGCTGGGCATGGGCAAGGTGCGCGGCGAACTCGAGGACCTGGCCTTTCGCTACACCGACCCGGTGAGCTACGAGAAGGTGGCTGCGGCCGTGGAGGCCCGCCGCATCGAGGGCGAGCAGTTTTTGCGCGGCGTAGAAGACACTCTGGTCGAGCAACTGCGGGAAAACAGCATCGAGGCCCGGGTGGAGTGGCGCATCAAGAGGCTCTACTCCATTTACCAGAAGATCGAGCGCTCCAAGGTCTCCTTCGACCAGGTCTACGACCTGCTGGCCATCCGCGTCATCACCCAGGACGTGGCCTCCTGTTACGCCGTCTTCGGGCTCATTCATACCCTGTGGCGGCCGGTGCCGGGGCGCATCAAGGACTTCATCGCCAGCCCCCGCGCCAACCGTTACCGGTCGCTGCACACCACGGTGATGGGCGCCGGCGGCCATCAGTTCGAGGTGCAGATCCGCACCGATGAGATGCACCGCATCGCCGAAGAGGGCATCGCCGCCCACTGGAAGTACAAGGCCGGCGGAAGCATGATGACGGCCCGCGACGAGGAGCGGCTCAACTGGATCCGCCAACTGGTCGAGTGGCAGAAGGAGATGACCGACCCCAACGAGTTCCTCTCCAGCCTGAAGATGGACCTCTATCCCGACGAGGTTTATACCTTCACGCCCAAGGGGAAGGTGGTGGTGGTTCCGGCCGACGCCACGCCGGTGGACTTTGCCTATACCATCCATACCGAGGTGGGCCACACCTGCGTGGGCGCCAAGGTAAACGGCCGCATGGCGCCCCTGCGCACCAAGCTGCGCACCGGCGACATCGTCGAAATCGTTACCCAGAAGGATCACAAGCCGAGCCGCGACTGGCTCACCTTCGTCAAGAGCCCCCGCGCCCGCAACAAGATCAAGCACTGGCTCAACGAAGACCAGCGCCGGCGGGCGGTGGAGATCGGGCGCAAGCTGCTGGAGCGCGAGGCCCGCAAATATAAAGTCCCGCAGAGCCAGATCGACGACCAGGACCTCAGCCGCATCGCCAACGAATATGGCGTGGCCACCGCCGCCGATCTGCTGGCCACCCTGGGGCAGGGCAAGAACTCCGCCCGCCATGTGCTCAACAAGCTGGCTCCCGGCAGCGCCAACCTGCAAACCGCCGAGCCCGTTCCGGAGACCAAACCCGGCAGCGGCGAGCCGGCCATGTCCGACGCGGTGCGCAAGCTGCATCTCACCGGCTCCGACTCGCTCCAGGTGGAGGGTCAGAACGACCTGCTGGTCTATCGCGCCCGCTGCTGCAATCCCATTCGCGGCGAAGAGATCGTGGGCTACGTTACCCGCGGCAAGGGCGTGGCCGTGCACGCGCGCAGTTGCCCCAACGTGCAGAACCTGCTCTACGAGAGCGACCGCCGCATTGCCGTCGAGTGGTCCCGAGTAGGCGACCAATCCGACCGTCCCCAGCGCTACCCCGTCAAGATCACCGTTTCCTGCGACGACCGCGCCGGCATGTTGAAGGAGCTGACCGCCGTCATCTCCGACGACAACACCAATATCCGCACCGTCGATATCAGCCGCAACGAAGACGGCGAAGCCTCCATCGCCTTCGTCGTCGAGGCCGAAGACCTGCACCACCTGAACCGCATGGTCCTCGGCCTGCGCCGGGTGGACGGCGTGCGCGCCGTGCAGCGGACGCAGAAGCTGTAAGGCGGCTGCCGGGTGGCTCCTCAGGAACCCCGTGGCCAGATGCTCACACGTCCACTCGTTCAAGCCTCAAGATGACGGCTCCCGTTACCTGTCAGGTGGATGCACCGATTGAGCTAAAGTGAACAGACTATTGCCGGGCGCGGTGCGATGCTGTCTGAGCGCGTGAAGAATTGTGTGCTTTGGAACGGAATGACGGTCCATCGCCGCCGCACGCGGCGCTGATGACGTTTATCGGACAGACCGCATTCAGGAAGGGGCCGTCCAGATGGGCGGAGTAAAGAAGAAGTCCTTTAATCTCTCCATTTTCCTCGCCACCGAAGGGCCGGGACGAAGCATCGTCCAACTCGCGGCAAGGGAGGTTTTCTTTTCCCAGGGAGACCCAGCCGACGCTGTGTTTTATCTCCAGACTGGCCGGGCAAAGCTCACCGTCGCTTCCAAGAAGGGCAAAGAAGCTACGGTTACGCTGCTCTTAGGCGGGGACTTTTTTGGCGAGGAGTCGATGGCCGGAGCGGGAACGCTTCGAATGGCCACGGCCTCTGCCATTACCGCCTGTACGGCGCTCAAGATAGAGAGGGACCGGATTCTCCGCGTCCTGCACGAGGAACATGCGTTCTCCGACTTTTTCTTGAAGTTCACCGTGATTCGGGGCATGAGAACCCAGGCGGATCTCGTCGATCAGCTATTCAACTCCAGCGAGAGGCGTTTGGCGCGGACACTCTTATTGATGGCGGAATATGGTGAACCGGGTGAGCCGGAGACACTGATCCCCCCGGTCACTCAACAGACTCTTGCGGAGATGATCGGTACAACCCGGTCACGCGTCAGCTTCTTCATGAATCGCTTCAGGAAGCTCGGCTACATCGATTACAACGGCCGCATTCGGGTTCACAAGTCGCTGCTCAACACGGTTCTGCACGATGGATTGCCAGAGGAGAATGCATCCAGGCCCAAACTCCTCGACCCCCCACCCAGCCCGGCACGAACCGCCAAACGAGCGAAGCTGGCGTGAGCGGCGCGTGGACCGCATGGTCCTGGGCCTGCGCAGCGTCGGCGGCGTGCGCGCCGTGCAGCGGACACAGAAGCTGTAAACGCCAGCTTTTCGCTTCTAGCCTCCAGTTCCTGGCTTTGACTGCTTTGGCCCGTCAACTGAAGGCCCGGAAGCCATCTCCACCGATGAACCAGCTAGAGGCTAGAAGCTAAGAGCTTGAGAAATTGTTCGCGGCTGCAGCCCTACACCAGCTCCAGCGCCGCCGTCCCTTTGCGGGGTGGGACGAAGCTGTCAGCGCGCCAGGCGATGGAGAGCTTATCGCGGCTGATGAGTTTGCGGATCTGGCCGCGGGCGTGGTCGGCCCAGGGGCCGCGGTTGTCAATCCTGATGTAGGACTGCCAGTGGCGGAGGGCCTGGCGGCGCTGTCCTTTCCGTTCAAAGGCCAGGGCCAGGTTGTAGTGGGCGTCGGCGTAGCGGGGCGCAAGCGCAACGGCCTGGCGGTAAGCGGCGATGGACTCATCCAGCCGCTGCAACTCGTCCAGCACGTTGCCCAGATCAAAGTAGGCCAGCACGTACGCGGGGTCGGCTACTGTTGCGCGGCGGTAGAGCTCCTCGGCCAGTTCGTAATTGCGCTGGTGAAAGAGGATGGTTCCCAGGTTGATATAGGCCGCCGCGTACTCCGGATCGAGCTCCAGAATCTCTTGATAGAGCGTAACGGCGCGCTGCCTTTCACCCGCCTCCTCGGCCTGCACAGCGGCCAGAAAGCGGTCCTGCACGCCGCTGGGAGCAACCACGCCCGGACGGCGCAGCGGATACAGGTCGAAACCGGCCGATGACGGGTCAATCCGGTCTGCCCGGTCCACACGCTCGAAGTCGAAGAGCAACTGGCGGCGGATAGGGTCGACCATGGCGCCGCGGTGGCGAAAGGCCAGCCGCGTCCCGGTACGGATCAGACATGCCTCGAGCAGCGGATTAGCCATGCCGGCCACTGCCTTCATGGCCATGATCGAGTGCCGGATGGAAGCCGCGGAGACGTCCTCCTCGCGCAGCGCGCGCAGGATCCTTAACTGCCCAAGGTCCTGGAAGGTGTAGGTCTGCCGCTGCGGAATCAGTTCGGCTCGCTCCCACCCCTGCAACTGGTGGGAACTGATCTGCAAGATGCGCAATACGTCCTGACGGCTATAGCTGGTCACTCTTGCGTGCTCCCACAGGATTACACCACCCCAGCGACGAAGTGGGTGCCCACTGGGCATCGCTGGGGACCCCGGTACGGCTCTGCCTCGGCGTTGGAACTCGTCTTCTGAACTCGAATTTCCGACTCAGGTCCTGTACGTAACTCATGGAACAGATACGGAGGAACCGCTCTTGCTGCGATTATGCCAAGAGTATGCGTGGATAAGCGGACTGGAACTGCCGCCGCAGCAAAAAACAAGTGGATAACGAGTGCCTGACTTGGTTCGCGCCCAGGCCTGGACGCTGACAGACCCGTGGGAGGTCTGTGGAAAACCGAGGAGAAATGCATGAAACGCGGTTGAACCCTACCAAACCCGGCGAGGAAGTTGCACGGAATGGAGGTAAGTTGCGGAGGAAGGCAATGGAGCCGACGGTCAGACTTGAACTGACGATCTGCTGATTATTAATCAGCGCACCTATTTATTCGTGCTGACACGAAATAAAAACGTTACGAGTTATGTCTTTTATTTGATTGACATACAGAATCGCTTCGCTGACAATGAGAGACATAGATCGACACAAATGCGCACTTGTTGTTGACACAGTGTTGACACAGGTGTCGAGAGTTTGTCAATTGGATGCAATTACTTACATGGATCGGGAGCCAACATGGGGAAGCGAATCGTCGAAAAGTCGATCAAGAAGATGGAATCCCCTAAGCGAGGGAATCGGATTGAATGGGACTCCGAAATCCCCGGCTTCGGTGTGAGGGTCACTGCCGCAGGGGTCACGAGCTTCATCCTTGACTACCGGATTTCTGGCCGCCAGCGGCGATACACCATTGGCCGCCATCCTGAACTCACAGTGGCGGCTGCGCGGGCTGAGGCGGTGGAACTCAGATTGAGGATTCGTGACGGTCACGATCCAATGGAGGAGCGCCATCAAAGCCGTCTTGAGCCAACTCTTGGAGATTTGGCCACAGAGTACCTGGAACGCCACGCGGTGCCCAACAAGCGGCCCACCAGTTTGCGAGTGGACCGGCAGATAATCGACAAGATCATCCGACCCAGGATCGGCAAGCGCCGCCTCAAGGCGGTCGGGAGACGCGATATTGAGGCGCTTCATCTTTCCATGAAGGCAACTCCTTATGCCGCCAATCGTGTCCTGTCGCTGCTCTCGAAGATGTTTAATCTCGGAATTCAATGGAGGTGGACGACAGATAATCCCGCTCGTGGTGTTCCCAGGTTCCAAGAAGGCAAGCGCGAGAGGTGGCTAACCACGGAGGAGATTCAGCGGTTTCGGGAGGCGCTCGACTCCTACCCAGACCAAAACGCGGCGAACGCTCTGAGGTTGCTGATGCTCACTGGCTCGCGCGAAGGCGAAGTTCTGAAAGCAGAATGGGAACAATTCGACTTTCAGCGCGGGGTGTGGACAAAGCCGAGCCACAATACGAAGCAAAAACGGGTCGAACATATACCGCTGAGCACACCGGCGCTCAAGCTGCTCAAGAGAATGATGCCGAAGGATGCGACAGGGACACTATTCCCCGGAGCACACGGCGGAGCACGTGTCTCCCTCCGGCGACCTTGGATACAGGCTTGCAAAGTGTCCGGCCTAGTCGTGGCCGAGCAAGTCATGGGGAAGCGCCGCAAGGTTACGCGATACCATCCCACCGTCCGCATCCATGATCTACGGCATAGCTATGCCTCCCATCTGGTCTCTAATGGGGTATCCCTGCATATAGTTGGTAAGCTGCTCGGGCACGCTCAGGCAGCAACCACGATGCGGTATGCGCACTTGCAGGATGAAGCACTGCGAGCCGCGACCAACCGATTTGGTGACATATATACCGAAACCAAGATGCACAGTTCTGGCACATAACATCACGGGCAATGCAGCCTTTCAAATGTTAGTGACTCGGTAATTTATCGAGTTACAATTTCTCTTGAAATTCAAGTCCCTCTCGTGCGATACTAAAAACAATCAATAAGATGGCCGACTTCCAATGGAGTGGAGACTGGCACTTCCTACACATTGGAGGCCGCTATGTCCAATCCGCTGCAAGACCCACCGCAGGAACCCTGCTCATCTTCTCCTGAATCACAAGAAAGACCTCTAGCTCGGCTGATCCTTGAAGGCTTTCTGCGCCGCGAGGAGTTAGCGCAGCAGTTTGGCCTTAGCCCACGAACAATCGACCGTTGGGAAGCCCTGCGTAAAGGGCCACCGCGTGTTTGTGTCGGGCGCACAATTCTCTACAACATCCAGTCTGTGCGCGAGTAGCTGCTCTCCAGAGAACAGCGTGAGTTCACTACAAGAAGACAGCGCAGCTTTTCAGGGGTGAAGCCATGACCGGGGCCGATCTCCCTTCCCATTCAACTGCCAAAAGCTTCTTCTTGAGGCTACAACCATTCCTCATGCGATTTCAACTAGGTTGGATACCTAACACACTACAAGCCTCACCACAGAGGCACAAACGCCTGGCTTTGCGGTTCGCTATTCCCGGAGTGACGTCTGTGACACGTAGCAAAACCTCAGTAAGGTCCGAATGCCCAGCCGGTGGTTATGCCATCGGATCGTTTGTCAATTGCAATTCGGCATCACTACTGTCCGGTTAACAGCTAACATTCTCCCTGCAACCGCTTGATGCACAGAGATTTGCGGTTGTTTTTATGTGGTGTCGATTTGAAATTGCCGCGATGCTGTTCCCAGAGATTGTTTCTG